>Ga0206824_10065_pt1 | contig 36159 bp, 27 predicted proteins | sample Alteio_BWOrgCont_82_FD_152874 | JGI IMG/M metagenome (GOLD analysis project Ga0206824, IMG submission 152874) | Enriched cells from forest soil in Barre Woods Harvard Forest LTER site, Petersham, Massachusetts, United States -... | ecosystem: Environmental > Terrestrial > Soil > Temperate forest >...
GGCGAGCAGGAATGCTGCAAAGGGCGAGCGGGAGTGCGGCACGGTCTTGATCCTCCGGAAATCTCTGGGACGCAGAAACTCTACCGGATCAGGGGTGGGAGTGGCTAGCTTTATCGCTTTACTAGAGATGAATGACGAGGAACGAAAAATAAAGGCGCGGCTGGGGCCGCGCCTTTCACTGTTTGCTGCTACCTGTTTACCGTCACCTAGTACTTGGACTTGATGGCGTAGGTTAGGCCGAAGGTGAACTGGAAGGAGTTGTTCACCGTGGGCGGCAGGGTTGCGGGCGGATTGTTGATGTAGGTGTCGAGGGTGCCGAGGGAGAAGCCCAGGTTCTTGTAGGCCGGGAAGGTGACGGCGTTGGTTTCGTTGGCGCTCCAGGCACTGGTCTGGTTCCAGGCAGGGATGTAGTTGAGGGCCTGGGTGTAGTTAAAGAATTTGGTGTGGAGCTGATAGGCAGCTGCAAAGGTGGAACCGACGAGGTTGTCGCCGGGAGCGTTGGTGAAGTCCTGCTTTTCGTACTGGATGGTGGCTTTGAAGTCGAGCTCTTGTTTGGGAGTCTTGACTGCGGTGACGCCGAGACCGCCGCCGTAGATCTGCTGCAGATGCAGATCAAGTGAGTAGTTATGATCGAGGGCGAACTGGCCGAGGACGAAGAGGCGCGGAGAGACGTACTCGTCGCGCTCGCCGTCGAGGTGAATGATTCCGGACTTGAGGACGGATGAAGCGACGACAGTGGGCGGCGTGGTGGTAGTGGTGTCGGTGTAGGCCGGCTGGGTGATGGAGCCGTATGAGGCGGCGAAATTGAATGCCGTGCGGTTGCGGGTGTTGAGCCAGGATACGTCGGGCACAGTGCGGACCAAGCCGATGCCGGCGCTGTACGTGTACTGCTTGGTGGAGGAGTTGACGATCGTGGCACCGACGGTGGCTGCGCCGTTCCAAGCCTCAAAGAAGCCAGGTTCGTGATAGAGCAGCTTGTCCACGGTGGGTTTATCTACGATGAAGGCGGCGTTGGCAACTGGGATGGGCGCGGGAGCGTTGGGACCGGTCAGTTTGACGGATTTGTCTTCTACATCAATAGTGCCGCTGGGAACAATGGAGGCTTTCTTCCTGCCCGTTACATCCACGCCTTTCGGAATGACTGAAAATTGCTGATTGGAATGCAGCTCCTTGACCTTGTCCCAAGAGACGGTGACGTTGCCAAGCATATCCGAATTAAAAGTGACGGAACCGCCGATGGAGCTGACAAGTTTGCCGTGGAGGGTGTCGCCATTGGCGAGCACCAGAACATCCGCAGGGGGGGGCGGCGCAGCGGGCTTGGCAGGTGCTGACTGGCCGCTGAGAATGCTGGAGCCTAGTAGTGCGAGTGCCGCGAGGCGCAGAAAGACTGATTTATGCGTGAAAACTATAGTCATCTGGGAGTTGACCTCACAAATATTTTAAAAATCTGAAATCTAGCCCGAGCGAGCGTAGGAATCCTGCCACGTTTAGATGCAGGACCTGTGGTAAGTGTAATTGCGAGCCGAGTGAAAAATGCAAAGAATTGTGAATAAAACCAATGACATTGAGGTGACTGGTTACAGGATACAGTGAACGGAAATACGAAAACATATCATTTGAGCTGTTCACGGTGACAGCTTTTGCGTGCAGACAGTAGGATGGGTTGGTATCGTTACCAATCTGTGAACAAATATCAAAAAATTGAAGGACAGCGATGCGACCGAACCTGAATTTGATGAAGGCTACGCTGACGGGAGCGCTGGGCGGGCTTCTTTTCGGCTTTGACACAGTAGTGATCTCCGGCGCGATTGACGCGCTGGTGAAGCTTTATGGCCTGAGCCCGAGCGGCAAGGGTTGGACGGTGGCGATTGCGCTGATTGGGACGGTGATTGGATCATTGGCCGCGGGGCACATCGGGCAGCGGCTTGGCGGGCGCGAGACGCTGCGTATTACGGCGGTGCTGTACATCGTTTCGGCAGTGGGAAGCGCGCTGGCGTGGAACTGGCCGGTGCTGATGGTGTTTCGCCTGATCGGTGGGCTGGGGATTGGGGCTTCGAGTGTGCTGGGACCGGTATATATTGCCGAGCTTGCGCCGGCTAAGTGGCGCGGGCGGCTGGTGGGTGCGTTCCAGTTCAATATTGTGCTGGGCATTCTGATTGCGTACACGTCGAATTACTACATTCGAACGCTTGGGCTGGGAGCCGATGAGTGGCGCTGGCAGGTGGGTGTGGCGGCGATTCCCGCGCTGGGATTCCTGATACTGCTGTTCGGGATTCCGAGAAGCCCGCGGTGGAGTGTTTCGCAGAATCGGATTGATGAGGCGCTGGCAGTTCTAAAACAGATGGGCGATCCGAACCCTGAGGGGGAGCTCGAGGACATTCGCTCGGCACTGAAGCAGGAGCATGCCACTTCGCATGAGCCGGTGTTTCGGTGGAAGTATCGCTACCCGCTGTTTCTGGCGATCACGATCGGGTTGTTCAACCAGCTTTCGGGAATCAACTCGATTCTCTATTACCTGCCGAGTATTTTTACGAGCGCGGGATTTACGCAGATCTCGGGCGACCGGCAGGCGATTATGATCGGTTTCACGAATCTTGTGTTCACCGTTGTGGGAATGAGTTTTATTGACAAGCTGGGGCGCAAGACGCTGCTATTGGTTGGCGCGGTGGGAACGGCGGCTTGTCTGGCGGCGGTTTCATGGCTGTTTATCAGCGGGACGCATTCAGGCGCGCTGGTGTGGCTGTTTGTGACGTATATTGCGTTCTTTGCGCTGAGCCAGGGTGCGGTGATCTGGGTGTATATCGGCGAGGTGTTTCCGAACTCAGTGCGCAGCAAGGGACAGGGCGTGGGAAATGCGAGCCATTGGGTGATGAATACGATTCTGCAACTGGTGTTCCCGATTATTGTGGCGAATGTGAGCAGGAGCGCGCCATTTACGTTCTTTGCGGCGATGACAGCTGTGCAGTTTGTGGTGGTTCTGCTGTTCTATCCGGAGACGCGGGGGCATTCTCTGGAAGAGCTGCAGAGGAAGTTACTCAAGGCTTAGGAAAAGGGAAACGTTGTGATGCAAGCCATGAGGGGCGGGTTATTCCGCCCCTTGCTGTTTTTGGCCTCCGCAAAAAGAGAGTGAGAGTGCTGCGGGTTTCGTGCTAGGATGGCTCGTCTCCAAAGCCATTACTGGAAGAAATTATGCACGTTTTGCGTTTGCTTCTTTGCCTGTGTGTTCTTTCCATTGCGGGTTCGATTGCGGCACAGCAATCTGCCTGCACGTTGCCTGAGCCCCAATACAAGATCAACAAGCCGAATATCTTTACGGAAGAGCAGGAGCAGTGGCTGGGCGACGAGCAGGCCGACCAGCTTGAGAGCGAATATTACCTGTTGCCCGAGCAGGATTCCGCAGAGGTAACGCGAATTGGCCGGAAGCTGCTGGATCAGCTTCCGTCGACGGCGATCCATTTCAAGTTTCGTGTGTATCTATCGGGCGAAGCCAATGCTTTCTCGACCGCCGGCGGCTACGTGTATGTGAGCAGCAAGATGATTACGGACGCGCGCAGCGAAGACGAAGTTGCGGCGGTACTCTCGCACGAGATTGGCCATATTTACACACATGCCGTTGCTATCACCTTCACGCGTGAATTCAAGGCGCTGATGAAGGTAGATTCTTTTGCCGACCGCAAGGATCTGGCTGACAAGATGCAGTTGCTTATTAACGCTCCATGGAAGCCAAAGGCCGGGCAGGACGAGGGCGACGCGGAAAAGGATGAGACGCTGGCTGACTTGGTGGGGCTGTATGCGATGACTCGCGCCGGGTACGCTCCGGCGGCTTTTGCCGAAAACCTGGATCGCATCTCAGACAATCAAGGGCGCAGCGTGAGCTTTTTTCGGGCGCTGGCTGGTGAAGACACGGAGATGATTGTGCGTGTACGGACGGCGAGGAAGGTTGCGAATTCGCTTTCAGCAGCATGCAAGTCGGAGAAGCCGTCTTCATCTTCGAGCTTCGTTGACTTCCAATCCAAACTTCGTGGCGACGGTTTCAAGTGGCAAGTTCCGGCCACTTCTGGCCTGAAATCCTTTCTGCTGCAGCCGGCGATGCGCCCGGCGCTGGATGAGGTGCGTTTTAGCCCGGACGGCAATTACATCCTGGCGCAGGAACAGAGTGCAGTGCATATTTTGAGCCGCTCGCCGCTAAAATACCTCTTTACAATCGACGCCGAAGGGGCCAAGACGGCGCATTTTTCACCGGATTCTTCGCGGGTTACGATCCAGTTTCCGGCGATGCGCGTGGAGACGTGGAATATTGCTTCGCGGCAGCGTGAATCAGCTCACGAACTGATCGATTACAAGGGCTGTCCGGTGAACAGCCTCTCGCCGGACGGCAGGACTTTCATCTGTGTCCGTGAAAGCGAATCAGGTATTGGCCTGACTTTTATCGACGTGGATTCCGAAAAGGCTTATTACGACAACAAGAAATGGGATGAGTATCCGCCGATTTGGGAGCGAATCAAGATTCTATTTAGCCCGGACGGTCGGACGATGCTGCTGGTGGCGGGTCACAAGGCCATGAGTTATGACCTCGATCATCGCACCTCGATCGATCTGCACGGCGCATTTGATTTCAACTCGACCCTGATCTCCTTTGTCGGGACTAACAAGCTTGCCTATGAGTGCGGGCCGTCCGAGAAGCAACAGAGCGGAGGCTATCTGGACCCGGTGTGTGTGGCAAACTTTCCTTCTGGCGCGCGAATCGCCCGGTTCATGGTGGGCGATGTGTGGATGGAAAATGTTACCCGCGGCGACAATATTCTCCTAGGCCCTTATGGGAATCACGCGGCTGCACTTTTCGATCCAATGACATCGAAGCCCTCTATCGGATTCCCATCGAGTGCGGTGGATGTGTATGACAAAGTCTTCGCCGGCGAAACGGCAAGCGGGCAGATAGCCTTAAAGACAATTGAAAACGATACTGTGGGCAAGGCGGATATACCCATTCGGCCGCTCAGTCCGATCGCTTCCGGCGGATTCAGCGAAGACGGTCAGTTTCTTGCTTACTCGCACAGTTCGAGGGGTTCGGTGTGGGACTTGAACCAGCAGACACAGGTTGCGCTGGTGCGGCCATTCACCGGCCTGAGCATGGACGATCAGAACCGAATGCTTCTCCGATTCAAGAATTCTCAGGGCAAGGATGGAGTCAACGCTGTTTTTGACTTGAAGACTAAAAGGTCCACTGAAGGTGCGAAGTACGACAAGGACGATTACATGGCTGGCGGTGTACTGGTCCACGTTGTCGGACTCGAAAAGGGAATTCATGGGACGGGATGGAATGTGGAGATGCATGTCCTGAACCCTGTCACCGGCGCGGAGCTCTGGGCGAGAAAATTTCCCCACAACATGCCGAGTGTTTACGGCGGCAGCGGAGGCACCTTACTGATGGTGACTGATCTGCTATCGGAGACCGGCTCGTATGAGGAAGGCCATAATGCTGCGAAGCTGGTGAAGACCAGTGATGTGATGAAGGAATGGGTACAGCGGGGCCTGCTGATAGAGATTGTGAACGCGAGGACGGGCGAGATTCAGCGTGTAATTCATACGCCGACACGGCCTGCATCCGACGACGACCGCTGGACGGCGCTGTATGGCGATTACCTGGCGGTGCATGGGAATGTGAATAACACCGTGGTATATCGCGTTTCAGATGGAGCGCGAACGGTGGCGTTTTATGGACGAGTGCTGGCCGGAGACGGCAAGATGGGGCTGCTGGCGGTGAATAACCGCGACCAAGAGGTGATTGTGTATAACGCCGCCACTGGCGCGGAGGTTTCGCGAGTGACGGTGGATCATTTGCCGCGTGCTGCGCGGTTTATTCCCGATACGAATACGCTGCTGGTGCTGACGGCGACGCAACGGGTGTATTCGATTCCGCTGGCGGATGCGAAGACGATGACGGCAGAAAGCAGGGAATAGGGACAAGGGTTATCGATAAACGGCAAAATCTATTAAAGCAAAAAGCTGTAAATATTCCATCCTTCGCGCGTAAAACTGCGCGAAGGATGGAATTTCCGTTTTTACGATTGAATTGATGGGAATAGTGCAGCGATGGCGGTGCCGATGGGGACGCCGATGCCAGTGCAGGGGTCGGGGCCTACGGCTGCGTCGTAGTAGCCATTGCTGCCCTGGGTGATGTCGGTGAAGGCTGACTGGTTTGCCCAGAGAATGGGCGTGACGAAGCCTTGCGTGGCACCGGTGGCGCTCAAGCCAAGCTTGGTTCCGAATGACGCGAAGAGGCCGGCGTAGAGCGGAGCTACGGCCGAGGTGCCGCCGACTACGGTGGCTGCTCCATGAACGTACATCTGGTAGCCGGAGTTGGGGTCGGCGTTGGCGGAGACATCGGGAACCATGCGGCCGGTGCCATATTGCGTGTTGGCTGGGGGCAGCGGTGCGCCGGTTTGCCAGGACTGCACGGGGAAGATGGTGGAGTAGCCGCCGCCGGTGCCTGAGCCGTTGTCTTCGCCGGGGTTGTCGTTCCAAACTGTTTCGCTGGTTTTGGTCTTGGTGGTGCCTCCGCAGCCGATGACGTGTGGGCAGGAAGCGGGGGCATCCACGTTGGCGGCGTTGGAGCCGCCGTCTGAGGAGTCGTTATCGCCGGCCGCGGCGAAGACGACGATGCCGGCGGCGGTGGCTGCTGTCGCAGCGGATTCCATTTGCTCGGCGGCGGTTGTGCCCCAGGTGGCTTCATCAGCGCCCCAGGAGATGGTGATGACATCGACGCCGTCCGAGGTGGCTTTTTCGACAGCGGATGCGATGTCCTGCGACCAGTACATGCGGATGGTGGCTGCCTGGCCGGTGGCAGCGTAGTAAGATGCGCCGGCGACCTGGATGTCGAGGGCTACTTCGTAGTCGGGGTCATCGTCGGAGCCGACGGACTGGTTGGGGTCGTTCGTGGTGCCGTCGACGGAGACGTCCGTGATGCTGGGCGTGGGCTGATTGATGGACTGGAAGTAGGCGTCCATGTCGGACTGGACCCAGCCGCCGCCGAGCTCGACAATGCCGATGACGCCGCCGCCGGAGAGGTTTGTGGGCCAGTTGTAGGCGGCGGTGAGGTCAGGGACGCTCCAGGTGGTGGTGCTGGACTTGCGGGCTGCGCGGGCGCCGGCAGAGAAGACTTTGCGGCGCTTGAAGTAGGGGCGGATTGGGTAGTCTTGTGCGGCGTGGCGGGTATGAGCGGTATGGACGGCGTGACGAGATGAGGGCGATTTTGGGGTGGTGCTCATGACGGTCTCCTTTTACGGAACTGATGTTGGACGGGCGGAGAGTTTAAAGGAATGTCAAAGAGATAGTGATACCGGTGAAGTGGTCGTTACGTAAGGCGAAAATATCGCGCCGGAGTATTTGCGTTGCAATAGTACCAAGTTTGAGGTGGGATGTGAGTTTTAGTATGGAGGTTGTTACTGAGGGAGACGGCATTGGTATACGAGGATCTGCGCGACTGGATCAAGGCACTGGAGAAGCATGGCGAGCTGAAGCGGGTTAAGGAAGAGGTTTCTCCGGAGCTGGAGATGACGGAGATTACGGATCGCGTTTCGAAGAGCAAAGGCGGCAAGCATGGAGATGGCGGGCCGGCGCTGCTGTTTGAGAGCGTAAAGGGTTTTCCGGGGCAGACGGTGCTGATGAACCAGTTTGGCAGCGAGCGGCGGATGGCGCTGGCGTTAGGCGTGAACAAGGTGGATGAGATTGCCGAGCGCATCAGGGGGCTGATCAACATGAAGCCTCCTACGGGCGGCTTTCTGGACAAGCTGAAGATGCTACCGCAACTGGGCGAGCTGACGAATGCGTTTCCGAAGACGGTGAGCGCGAAGGATGCCGCTTGCAAGGAAGTGATTCTCAAGGAAAATTTCGACCTGAATGCGTTTCCGATTTTGAAGTGCTGGCCGCAGGATGGCGGACGGTTTATTACGCTGCCATGCGTGATTACACGCGATCCGAAGACGGGCAAGCGCAACATGGGCATGTACCGGATGCAGGTGTATGACGGGCAGACGACGGGAATGCACTGGCAGCGACAGAAGGTGGCGGCGGAGCATTATAGGAATGCGCTGAGAGCAGTTGCTGCTGCGAACGCGAGCGGCGATGTGCGGACGGCTAGTGTGGCTGCTATGGCAGAGAGCGCAGGTGGAACTGTCACGATTGCTGATGGGCCAATCGGAGGATTGCTGCAGGTGGCGCTGGGGAATTTGAAGGGATCGCGACTGGAGGTTGCGGTTGCGATTGGGACTGATCCGGCTACGACGTTTGCCGCGATTGTGCCTGCGCCGCCGGAGGTAGAGGAGTTTCTGATTGCGGGATTCCTGCGTGGCAAGCCGCTGGAGATTGTGAAGTGCGAGACGGTGGATCTTGAAGTGCCGGCACAGGCGGAGATTGTGCTGGAGGGTTACGTCGAGCTCGGCGAGCTGCGAACGGAGGGTCCGTTTGGTGACCACACGGGCTTTTACACGATGGAGGATGAGTATCCGGTTTTTCATTTGACGGCGATTACGCATCGTAAGAATCCGATTTATGCGGCGACGATTGTGGGCAAGCCTCCCATGGAAGATGCGTGGATGGGGAAGGCGGTGGAGCGGATCTTTTTGCCGGCGATGAGGATGCAGATTCCCGAGATTGTGGACATCCATTTGCCGGTGGAGGCCGTCTTTCATAACCTGATGATTGTTTCGATACGGAAGAGCTATCCGGGGCAGGCGCGGAAGGTGATGAATGCGATCTGGTCGCTGGGGCAGGCGATGTTTACCAAGTGCGTGGTTGTGGTGGACGAGGACTGCGATGTGCAGAATATTGGCGAGGTGACGCTGCGGGTGGCGAATAACATTGATCCGGAGCGAGATATACAGTTCACTCTGGGGCCGGTGGATTCGCTGGATCATGCTTCGCGGCTGCCGAATTATGGATCGAAGATGGGCATTGACGCGACGCGGAAGTGGAAGGCTGAAGGATTTGAGCGGCCGTGGCCCGCGATGATCGAGATGGACGCGGCAACGAAGGCACGTGTGGATGCGATTTGGGCGAAGCTGGGAATTTGAGAGTCGAGCTGAGGATGATGATGCGCCGGTTGTTTCTGATGTTTGCGCTGATGATTTGTGCGGCTGTGAGTGCGAGCGCGCAGGAGAGCTTTCGCTGGGTGGATTTTCATCCGGATGGTTCGGCTGAGAGCAAGGATCAGGACATTATTGTGTGGGTGACGCGGGCGCTGCAGGGAGAGAGGTGGACGGCGATTCGCGAGATTGGTGTGTTGTATGACGCGGCGCTGGTGGTGACGACGGAGCGTACGGATGCAGGCGCTTCGCCCGCCAACGACACGTTTCACGTATGGAGCGTTTCGCTTAAGAGTAAATTGCTGACGCCGATATTAAAGGGTGTGAATCTGCGCTGGCAGGAGCCGATCCAGTTTGCGCCGGGTACGGCTCGTGAACTGACTGTGCTGTATGACGATTGTCGCGAGTGCGCTGCGACGACATACTTTACAGCTCTGTATTACGACGCGACCCAGCATACCTTTGCAGCACGATGGATGCGAGGTGAGCAGACTTTGCCGGTATGGACGACATCGGTGGCGCAGGGCGTGACGGAGACACAGGCATATGCGGCGCTGCCGGGCACGGATGGCGGCGAGTTTCTGGGAGCCTGGAGCCATTTCGATTTCGGCACGCAGAAACCGGCGCAGGATTATGTGTTTCGCTACGACCGGGACCCGCTGCGCGGGCTGGAGCGGACGCTTTCGCTGAGTGGAAAAGATGCCGAGGCGATGAAGGATCGGATATGCAGTGCGCAGTTGCCGGCGGGCGGGATTGCGCGCGGGCAAGACTCGGATATGTGCCAGCAGAGGCTACATCCCGATGCGAAACCGGGCGCACAGCGAAGAGTTGTAACGACGCCGCCGTCGAATAACCAGGGACGCTCATTTCCACCTGGGGCGAAAGCTTCGCACAACTAACAAGTTACGGTGGTGTCCGATGAGTGATGCACGTTGCGCCTGTTACACGGAGACAACGGTTAAAAGCAGGCGGGCATCCAACTCCTTGGAAAGGTAGATTACATGAAAATATTTTTAAAGCCGGCGTTTTTTGTTCCACTTTCGGTGGCTCTCACGCTTTATACCGCTGGTTGCAAGAGCAACCTAAATGCGGACAATGCGAATAGTTCCAATCCTTCTCAGGATCAACAGCAGGCGCAGACTGCGGACACAAGCGCAACGAATGATCCAGCGAATGTCAATGTGGTTCCGGTGTCGAGCAGTACTACATCAGGACCTGCTCCTACGGATGCCACCCCGGCTCCGGCGAGCGGCGCGGCAACTGAAGCGATGGGTGGAACGGCTGAGTCGTATCAGGCCCCGACCGCGAATTCAGTGGCAAGCGCTTATCCCGATTATCAATACAACGCGGACAACGGCTATGGACAGGACCCCGAGACCTACGCTCAAGAGGCACCACCTGCACTGCCGACCTATGAACAGCCAGCGTGTCCGGGTGATGGTTACATCTGGACTCCGGGCTACTGGAACAATGCGTCAGCGGGTTATTACTGGGTGCCTGGCGCGTGGGTGATGGCTCCGTACCAGGGTGCGCTGTGGACGCCGAGCTACTGGGGTTATCGCAGCGGGCGATATGCATATTACCCCGGCTACTGGGGACGCCATGTCGGCTACTACGGCGGCATCAACTACGGCTTTGGGTATGTGGGATTTGGCTACCAGGGTGGCTACTGGAACGGCAACAATTTTGCATACAACCGCACGGTGAACAACATCAACACGACCGTTGTGCGGAACGTGTACTCGTATAACGTGCGCAATGTGACCGTGAACCGTGTGAGCTACAACGGCGGGCCTGGTGGAGTGGTATACCGTCCGCATCCGGCGGAACTGGTGGCGCTGCATGAGCGGCACAATCCGCCAATGGCCGCGCAGACGCAGTTAGTGCGGGAGGCACAGGCCAACCGGAATAATTTTGCAAATGTGAATCGCGGACGGCCTGAGATGGCGGTAGTGAGCCGACCGGTGGAGGCGGATAAGCATGTGGTTCCTCCGCCGATGGTTCGTTATGCCGCGGTAAGGCCGGAGCAGCGCGTGGCTATGCCGGCACAGCGTCCGGCGGAGGCGCAGCGGCCTGAAGGGCAACGCCCCGATGAGCCGACGCGCCCCGGACAGCCTGCACAGGTAAAGCCTGAGCAGCAGACTCCGCAGCAACGTGCAGAACAGCAGAAACAGATGCAGCAGCAACAACAGCAGCGTGTTGACCAGCAGAGGCAGGGGCAACAGCAGAAGACAGAGCAGATGCATCAGCAGCAACAGCAACGGGCTGATCAGCAGAAACAGATGCAGCAGCAGAAGGCTGAACAGGGTCGCCAGGAGCAGCAGCAAGCCCAACAGCAGAAGCAGGCACAGCAGCAAAAGACAGAGCAGATGCATCAACAGCAACAACAACGGGCCGACCAGCAGAAACAGGCGCAGCAGCAGCGGACTGAACAACAACATCCGCAACAGCAGAAGCAGGCGCAGCAGCAACATCCGCAACAGCAGCGTCAGCAGGAGAAGCCCAAGCCGGAGCATCCGGAGGAGAAGCATCCACAGTAAAGTATTCCGAGCAAAACGAGAGCCTGCCGGGAATGATTCCGGCAGGCTTTTTATTGTGCTCTGTTTTACGTTGCGGGAATCGAGCTATTCAGCGTGAAGGACGCGGATGGCTACGAGGTTGCGAACCCAGCGCGCGGGATGCTTTTCGCCTGTCGCGACGAGCTGAAAGGGACCGTTATCGGCGATGGGCTTATCGGCGAGAGTATCAGCCACGATGACGGTTCCGTCGTGAATATAGGGCGTTACTTCGGCGATGGAGTAAACGACGACGTAGCCGTCGGAGCCCTCGGCTTCAATGTACATGCGGAAGTCCTTGCCTTTTGGCTGCTCGGTGACGCCGAGTGGCTTGAGGAGTTCGATGAGCGGGACTCCGGAGAAGGTCTGGTTGGCGTTGGCGTGGCCGTTAAAGACAGTGATGGTGGTGTGGGGCAGGGATGCGAGTTTTTCCGGAGTGTATTCGGCGGATTGCGCGCCGAAGGTGATTTTGAGCGGGCTCGCCGGGCCTGCAGGCTTGTCGCCGTGATGCATCGGTCCCATCTCCTGCGGCGAGCCGGGTGCAGGCTGCGCGGGTGGGTTCTGAGCGGCTCCGAATGTAGAAACCATGGCAAACAATGTGCATGAGATGAGGCTAAGTCTTGTTTTCATTCGGTAATCTCCAGAGAGGCGGCATCACTTAGACGGCGCCATATTGTTTTGGATGCACTGGGTATAGCTAGCCAGAAACTGGTTACGGAGAGTTCGATATTCTTCGATGGTTTTGAATTTGCGGGCTTCGGGCTGCTGGTTCAGGAGATAGATAGTGGTTACCGTGTGGCGAGCGTCATCGAAAAGCAGGTAGACGCCCAGAACGCCACCTTCGAGTTTGTCTCGGTCAAGCCCATGAACTTCAAAACCGTTTAACGGCGATTGCAGGGCGGTGTTAACCGTGTTTCCGTGCGCCATATGTTGAAAATTGTCGAGAAGGTATGGCTTTTCCTTTGCATAGGGGGCGGCTGGAATTGTTTCAGCCTTCACGTTGGCAAAAAAATCCGTATCCGGATACGCGAACATGACGCGCATTCCCGTTTCGAGATCAATTTGGCGCGTGCCTGCATCTGTGTCCACGTCTCGTGAAGTAATTCCTGGCGGAAGGAGATCAACCTGTACGATCTGAAGGCCATCCGAGAAAGAGCAGCGTGCATACGGCTGAAGACTGGCCGGAGGTTGCTGAGCGAGGACTGAGGCAACGCCAGAAAGAAATAGCAGGAAAGCGACAGAAAAGAGATGTCTTACTTGCATACAGTTGTATCCTTGCCGATCATCGTATACTAGCGGTATGTCGATCGTGCGGAACATAGGGGCCATTGCCAAGGGCATGAGCATTACCTTCGGGGAGATGCTGCAGCCGACGACTGTGGAGAACTATCCGGATGGGCCGGGGCCGCTGCGGGGCGCGAAGTTCGAGCAGCGTTTTCGCGGAGCGCATGTGCTGCAGCGCGACGAGAACGGCCTGGAGAAGTGCGTGGCGTGCTTTTTGTGCGCCGCTGCTTGCCCTTCGAACTGCATCTACATCGAAGCGGATGAGAATACGGCGGAAAAGCGGATCTCGTCTTCTGAGCGGTACGCGAAGGTTTACAACATCGACTACAACCGTTGCATCTTCTGCGGCTACTGCGTGGAGGCTTGCCCAACCGATGCGATTACGCATGGGCATGGGTTTGAGCTGGCTACGCTGAATGCTACGAACCTGATCCAGCGCAAGGAAGATATGCTGGTGCCGGTGGCGGCGTTGACGGCTAAGTAAGAAATCTGATTCTGACAAGATTTGCAATGGGTGACGAACTAGATTTCGTCGCCCCATTCCATTTTTTTTGCGCGGATGTAACTGGGCTTGTCGCGGCGAAAGATGGTGACTAGATTCGCGGTGCTATCTGGATGGCAGAGCTTGAGAGTGATGCTGGTTCTGGCTTTTTGCGGGCGGGCGAGGATGCGGGATTCGGTTGCGGGCGTGAAGTGAGGCTCTCGGACGAAGATGAGATAGGAGAATTTCTCGTCTTCGTATGGCAGGTCCGCGGATTTGAGGATGCGATGATCGCGAGAGCGCTCGATACGCTGCGCGAAGTGACACCAGTCGGGTGCAAGGATGGGGCAGGCGCGTTGATGCGCGCAAGGGGCGAGGATGTGCGCGCCACCGCCGCCGAGGATGAAGCGAGCGGAGAGAATCTGTCCGAAGCCCGCAGGTGTGCCGGGTTCGACGAGGACCAGCGCGCCTGTGCAAAGACCCCAGGCGGCGACAAAGAGAGACTGGGCCTGATCGGGAGGAAGTTCGGCGAGGACGTAGCTGAGTACGACTAGATCCGCGGGCTTGTCTGGGAGATCGCGGTTGAGGTCGGTGTTGATTTGCGCTGCGTTGCGGAGTGCCGCTGAGGATGCGCGCTGCGCCAGCGTGCGGCTGAGGCTAAGCAGAGGCTGATTTCGATCCGCTTGCGTGATAGAGGCGATATGCGGGAAGGCTTCCGTGATGGCCCAACTGGCTGCGCCTGTCCCGGAACCTAAATCCAGAGCTGTTTGGGGTGAGAAAGAGGGACTGCGCTCCCGCAGGCGCGTGAGCACGTTGTGGACTGCGCCGTAGGTGGCCGGTGAGCGGGTTAGGGCATAGGCCAGTGCGTCGGTGGAGTCGCGGATGGCGACGGACGAGCCCGTGCCATTGCGGTAGAGCGAAGAGATGCGTTCGGCGCGTTCGGTGAGTGGGCCGCGCGGAATGCCTTCAAGCGAGGCATTGAGCGCGGCACGCAGCTCCATGGGAATCTGCATGAGGGCCTGACTGAGAACCTGCGCGAATCACGAAGGGTCGTAGTTGAGATTCGGGCCGAGCCAGCGCTCGGTTTCAGAGAGCGTCATGCGTTTACGTGCGGCATAGTCTTCTACCTGGTCGCGTCCGATTTTAGCGAGTGAGAAATAGCGCGACTCCGGATGGGCAAAGTATAGACCACTGACGCTTGAGCCGGGCCACATGGCATAGGATTCGGTGAGCAGGATGCCGGTTTTTTCCTCGACCCCGAGGAGATTCCAGAGAGTGCCTTTCTCGGTGTGGTCGGGGCTGGCGGGGTAGCCGGGTGCGGGGCGGATGCCGCGATAGTTTTCGTGAATGAAGTCCGCAGGGGTAAGGTTTTCATTGCGGCCATAGCCCCACTCGTCACGCACGCGCTTATGGAGGCACTCGGCGAAGGCTTCTGCGAGGCGGTCTGCAACGGCCTCAGCCATGATGGCGTTGTAGTCGTCGTGCTCGGCTTTGAATTGCTCAACGACTTCTTTGAGGCCAATGCCGCTGGTGACGGCGAAGCCTCCGATGTGGTCCGCGAAGCCGGTTTCTTTCGGCGCGATGAAGTCAGTGAGCGAACGGCATGGTTCGTTGCCACCGTGGTCGGTCTGCTGGCGGAGATTGCGGAAGATGGTGAGGACTTCGGTTCGAGATTCGTCGGTGTATAGCTCGATGTCATCTCCGATTGCGTTTGCCGGGAAGAAGCCGTAGATGGCGCGGGCGGTGATGAGGTTTTCCGCGATGATCTTGTCGAGAAGCTTGTTGGCGTCCGCGAAGATCTTGCGGGCTTCTTCGCCTTGCTCTGGGTGATCGAGGATGCGCGGGTAAACGCCTTTGAGCTCCCAGGTGTGGAAGAAAGGTGTCCAGTCGATGTACTGGCGCAGGGTGGCGAGAGGGAAGTTGTCGAGGACTCGGACGCCGGTGAATTCAGGCTGCGGGATGTCTTCGGCGCGCCATGTGATGGGTGTGCGGCGGGCGCGCGCTTCTGTGATGGAAAAGAGCTTCTGCTTGGGCGCGGCGTGGGCTTTGCGCAGGGCTTCGTAGTCAGCGTTGTGTTGTTCAACGAAAGCAGCTTTGCTATCTTCGCTGAGCAACGTGGTGGTGACAGGCACAGCGCGGCTGGCGTCGAGGACGTGCACCACGGGCTGGCTGTAGTGCTGCGCGATTTTGACGGCGGTGTGGGCGCGGCTGGTGGTGGCTCCGCCGATGAGCAGAGGGACTTTGAAGCCGGTACGCTCCATTTCGCGGGCGACATGGACCATTTCATCGAGCGAGGGGGTGATGAGGCCGCTGAGGCCGATGATGTCGGCCTTGATTTCCCTGGCCCGCTCGAGGATTTTGTCGGCGGGGACCATGACGCCCATGTCGATGACTTCGTAGTTATTGCAGGCAAGGACAACGCCGACGATGTTCTTGCCGATGTCGTGAACATCGCCTTTGACGGTGGCGAGGACGATTTTGCCCTGCGTTTTGATCTCGTAGCCCTGGGCTGCGAGCGAGGCTTTTTCGGCTTCCATGAAGGGCGTTAGGTAAGCGACGGATTTCTTCATGACACGCGCGGATTTGACGACCTGCGGAAGGAACATTTTGCCTGCGCCGAAGAGATCTCCGACCACTGACATGCCGGCCATGAGGGGACCTTCAATGACGGCGAGGGGGCGGCCAAGCTTGGCGCGTGCCTCTTCTGTGTCCTGGTTGATGTACTCGTCGATGCCTTTGACGAGGGCATGCGAGAGACGCTCTTCAACTGTGCCGTTGCGCCACTCTTCTGCTTTCTTTTCTGCTGCTGCACCCGCGCTGCCGCCTTCGGCCTTGAGCTTTTCGCCGAGGTCTACGAGGCGCTCGGTGGCGTCCGGGCGGCGATTGAGAAGGACGTCTTCGACGAGGACCTTTAGCTCCGGCTCGATTTCTTCATAGACTTCAAGCATGCCGGCGTTGACGATGCCCATGTCCATGCCGGCTCTGATGGCGTGGAAGAGGAAGGCCGAGTGCATGGCTTCGCGGACTTTATTGTTGCCGCGAAAACTGAAGGAGATGTTGGAGACGCCGCCGGAGACCTTGGCGTGAGGCAGGTTCTGCTTGATCCAGCGCGTGGCGTTGATGAAATCGACGGCGTAGTTGTTGTGCTCCTCCATGCCGGTGGCGACGGTGAGGATGTTGGGGTCGAAGATGATGTCTTCGGGTGGAAAGCCGACTTCGTTGACGAGGATGTCGTAGGCGCGCTTGCAGATGCGGATCTTTTCTTCGAAAGACGCGGCCTGACCTTGCTCATCAAATGCCATGACGACGACGGCTGCGCCGAACTTGAGGACGGTGGCTGCGCGCTCGCGGAATTTCTCTTCGCCCTCTTTGAGCGAGATGGAGTTGACGATGCCTTTGCCCTGGAGGCAGCGCAGGCCGGCTTCAATGACTTCCCACTTGGAGGAGTCAACCATGAAAGGTGCTTTGGCTACCTCAGGCTCCGAGGCCAGGAGCAGCAGGAAGCGCGTCATGGCGGCGACGCCGTCGATCATGCCCTCATCCATGCAGATGTCGATGACGTTTGCGCCGTTCTCAACCTGTTGGCGGGCGATGGCGACGGCTTCTTCGTACTTGCCGTCCTTGATGAGCTTGGCGAATTTAGGCGAGCCGGCAACGTTGGTGCGCTCGCCGATCATGATGTAGGAGCCGGGCTGCTGTGTGAAGGGCTGTGAGCCGGAGAGCCTGAGCGGTTTAGCCGCTGCAGCCTGCGGCTGCAGAGCGGCATGATGGAGCACGGCCTCCGGCAGCGGACGCGGCGGCAGGTTTTCGAGGGCCTTGGCGATGGCGGCAATGTGCTCTGGTGTATTGCCGCAGCAGCCTCCGGCGATGTTGATGAGGCCGCCGTGCGCGAACTCGCCGAGGTACTTGCCCATGTCCGGCGGACCGAGATCGAAGCCTGTAGGCGAGAGTGGGTTGGGCAAGCCAGCGTTGGGGTAGCAGGAGACGGCTGCCTGGGCTTTCTGTGATAGCTCGGAGAGGAACGGGTACATGAGGTCCGGACCGAGTGAGCAGTTGAGGCCGACAGAGAGCGGGCGAACGTGCTCGACCGCGTTCCAGAAGGCTTCGACGGTTTGCGCGGAGATCATGGTTTCGCCGCCACGGCCTACGGCCGCGGAGATCATGACGGGAAGCTCGCGCGCTGTGCCGCTGAGACCGTCTTCATCGAAGACCTCGCGGATGGCGACGAGCGCGGCTTTGGCATTGAGCGAGTCGAAGATGGTTTCGACGAGCAGAGTATCTACGCCGCCTGCGATGAGGGCGCGCACCTGGTGTTTGTAAGCGTCGCGGACCTGGTCGAAAGTGACGACGCGGAAGCCGGGGTCGTCGGCATCGGGCGAGTTGGAGAGTGAGACGGTGAGTGGGCCGATGGCTCCGGCGACGAAGCGCGGGCGGCCTGTATCGGCTGCGACTTTGTCAGCCCAGAAGCGGCACTGGCGGGCGGACTCGAAGTTGATTTCCCAGGCCAGGTCGTTGAGGAATTTGTCGTCGATGATCTTCTGGTAAAAGGCGGGGTCTTTGCGGCCGCCGTGCTCGCGGGGGTCGTCGACGAAGAACTCGCTCTGCGAGATGGAGGTTGCGCCGAAGGTGTTGGTCTCGATGATGTCCGCGCCGGCTTCGAGGAAGCGGCGGTGGATGTCTCCGATCATTTCGGGCTGGGTTAGCGAGAAGATGTCGCCGTTATTCAGCAGGTCCTTTGGGGCGTCCTTGAAGCGCTCGCCGCGGATGTGGGCTTCCGTCATGTTGTAGGTACGGATGGTGGTGCCCATGGCGCCGTCGATGATGGCAATGCGATTGGCGAGGAGCTGGATGAGCGGATGATCCTGGGGGCTGCTCGCGATATGATTTTTGGCAGATCCTGTAATTGGCGGGGCAGTGAGCGCAGGAGACGTCATATCTCCATGATAGCGAAGTAGTCAAATTGCCCGGGCAGAAGGTTTGTCATTCGGGTTCTATGGGGAAGTTTGGCGTGGAGCTAAACCTTGCGCCGTGCGAGTCTGCGCCGCTATCTTCATGGAGAGCAGCAATCGACTTTCCCCCGGAAAAAGCAAGCATGGAAGTTCTTAAGCGCCTATTCGAGCAGCATTTTCATACCCAGCCGGAGCACGTCCGGGCATTGCAGGGACAACTTGGCGGATCGGGCCGGGTGATTGTTCGGCTTGTTGCAGGCGAGACGCGCGCCATTGGCATATTGGGGCCGGTGCGCGAGGAGAATCAGGCTTTCCTAGAGTTCTCGAAGCACTTTCGGCGGCGCGGGCTGCCGGTTCCGGAGATTTATGCCGAGGATCTTGAGCACGGCGCATACATCGAAGAGGACCTTGGCGATGTGACGCTGTTTGATTTCCTGAATGCCCACCGCAATGGCGAGAAGCTTACGCCGGAGGCGATGGACGTGTATCGCAAGGCTGTGGCGGAGCTGCCGCGCTTCCAGGTGGAGGCGGGCAGGGACCTGAATTACAAGGTTTGCTATCCGCGGGCGAGCTTTGACCGGCAGTCGATTAACTGGGATCTGAACTACTTTAAGTATTATTTTTTGCGGCTGGCGGGGATTCCGTTCAACGAGCAGGCGCTGGAGGATGATTTCGGGCGGCTGACGCGGTTTCTGCTGACAGCGCCGCACGATTATTTTCTCTATCGTGATTTTCAGTCGCGAAACATTATGCTGCGCGATGGCAAGCCTTACTTTCTGGATTACCAGGGCGGGCGCAAGGGTGCGCTGCAGTATGACATTGCTTCGCTGCTCTTTGATGGCAAGGCTGACCTGCCGCCAGCGGCGCGCGAACAGCTTCTGAATGATTATCTGGACGCGTTGGCGAATTACATTCCACTGGATCGCGCAGCGTTTCTGCATCACTACTACGCGTATGTGTATGTGCGGATTCTGCAGGCGCTGGGTGCGTATGGGTTCCGCGGATTTTATGAGCGTAAGCCGTATTTTCTGCAGAGCGTTCCGTATGCGCTGAAGAATCTTGAGTGGCTTGCGGCAAATGTGAAGCTGCCGATTGCGCTGCCTGCACTGATGGACGCGTTGGCGGGGATGTCGAAGTCTGAGAAGCTGAAAGGTCTGGGCGACACGGCGCATGGGTTGACGGTGCGGGTATTCAGCTTCAGCTTTCATCGCGAGGCGCCGAAGGATGAGTCGGGCAATGGTGGAGGCTTTATCTTTGATGCGCGAAGCTTGCCGAATCCGGGGCGCGAGGAGCGCTTCAAGAAGCTGACTGGCAAGGATGAGCCGGTGGTGGAATATCTGAACGCACAGATGCCGGTGCATAGGTTTTTTGACAATGCGGCGGCGCTGGTGGATTCGGCGGTGACGAATTACCGTGAGCGCGGTTTCTCGAACCTGATGGTGAGCTTTGGATGCACCGGCGGGCAGCACAGGAGCGTGTTCCTGGCCGAGGAAATGGCTAAGCATCTTCGTGCACAAGCGGGCATACAGGTGGCGGTGAAGCACGTGGAACTGGAGAAGATGGGCCGGTGAGGGCCATGGTGCTGGCCGCTGGGCTGGGAACGCGGCTCAGGCCGCTGACCAATGACAGGCCCAAGGCGCTGATGGAAGTGGCGGGGCGGACGCTGCTTGAGATTACGCTGACGCGGCTGAAGAGCTTTGGCGTGGAAGACGTGATTGTGAATACGCATCACTTCGCGGAGATGATGGAGAGCTATCTTGCGGCGCATGGCGACTTTGGGATGCAGATTGCGATTTCGCGCGAAGACGTGTTGCTGGATACAGGCGGCGGATTGAAGAAGGCGGCGTGGTTTCTCGGGAAGACGGGCGAACCTTTTTTTCTGCACAACGTGGATGTGTTGAGCGGGATTGATCTGGCTGCGATGGCTCGGTTTCATGCGAAGCAGGGTGCGTTGGCGACATTGGCGGTGCAGGAGCGGGAGACTTCGCGGCCACTGTTGTTTGATGAGCAGGGCGAGCTGTGTGGACGCATGTTGAAGGATGGCGTGCAGGAGATGGCTCGGTCTGCGGAGCAGGCAGAATCGCTGGCGTTTGCGGGAATTCATGTGATTTCACCGTGGATCTTTGATTTGCTGACTGAAGATGGAGTTTTTTCGATTATTCCTGCGTACCTGCGAATGGCTGCTGCGGACGAGAAGATTGCTGCGTATCGGGCGGACGGAGCTTACTGGCGCGATATGGGCAAGCCGGAGAGCATTGCGGCGGCGGAGCAGGATGTGGCAGCGGGACTGATCTAATCGGCTAGCAGCGAGGCACACGATGGCGCGAGCGGAATCAAGCGCGGGTTCCCCGAAAGGCTTTGACGAGCAGATGGCCGCGCTGGATGCGTTGAAGGGGATCGAGCTGGATGCGGCTGGGATTGGGCTCATCAAGAAGATGCTTAGCAATCGCAGCAACTACCTGGTGGGCAAAGCCGCGCGACTGGCGGAAGATAATGAGTTGCGGGAGTTGATTCCGGAACTGCTGGCAGCGTATGCGCGATTCTTTGAAGATGCGGTTAAGAGCGATCCACAATGCTGGGCGAAGAATGCACTGAGCAAAGCGCTGCCGAAGCTGGGGTGCAGAGACAAAGATGTATATCTGCGTGGGCTGACCTTTCACCAATGGGAGCCGGTTTGGGGTGGACGCAGCGATACGGCGGGGACACTTCGCGGCAACTGCGCGCTGGCGCTGGTGACATGTGAAGGCTTGATCACGCCCGATCTGCTGGTGCTGCTACTGGAGCCCTTGACGGATGCGGATAAGAGCGTGCGTGTGGAGGCGGTGCGGGCGCTGGCCGCTTTGGGTGAGCCTGCAGTGCCGGTGTTGCGGCTGCGTATGCTTGTGCCTGGTCCGGAGCCGGAGGAAGTGCAGGCGATGTGTTTCCAGGCGCTGCTCGCGATTGAGCGCGAGGATGCCGTTTCGTTTGTGGCGCGCTTTTTAGAGGCAGGGGATGATTCGGCTGCGGAGGCAGCTTTTGCGCTGGCGGGAACGCATTTACCTGCGGCTCTTGAGGTGCTGATTCAAAACCAGAAGAGTGTTTCCGATCCGTGGATGATGGGCGTGCTGCTGAGCGCGATTGCGCTGACGCGGCTGCCGGAGAGTATGGATTTTCTGATCGGGCTGATTGAGCAGGAGGCGCGCGAGGCGGAAACAGCGATTGAGGCCATGGCGCAGCTTGAGCCCAATAATGAATTGCGAGCGAGGATTGCCAAAGCTGTAGACGATGCGGGAAGCCCGCGATTGAAGAGGGCGTTTGAGAGGCATGTTTTGAAACTCGAATAAGACGATATTGACGCTTTAAGGCGTGCGGTGCGGGATGAGGGGCGAGTGCGTGGCCGTTGCTGAGGACTGCCACACTGGAAACGCTATGATGCGTAGGGGGAGCTTTCATGTTGAGTTTTATATTGGCTGGTGTGTTGCTTTGCGGCGGATGCGGGAGTGCGGCAGGCATTACGATTGCGCAGACGGCGGTTGCGCCTGTGGTGACGACGACAGCTGCGCAGAATGGTGCTGTGATTGCGACGCTGGCAAGCACAACGAAGGGCGCCACGATTTATTACACGCTGGACGGCAGCACGCCGACGGCCTCTTCTCAGGTTTATGAGGCGCCATTCCTGGTGGCATCGAATCTCACTGTAAAGGCAATTGCCGTGGCCGGCGGTTACACCACCAGCGTGGTCACTACACAGGCGTTTACGCTGAATATTCCGTCGGGCACGCTGGTGTGGAGCGACGAATTTAGCGGGACGGCAGGCATGACCCATGCCCAGCCGAACCCGGCGACATGGAGTTATGACACGGGCGCGAACTGCTGCGGCAACAATGAGCAGGAGACGTATTGTGCCTGGGGATCGAATACTGCGCCATGCTCCACGGAAAGCCCGAATGCCTGGGTAGGGACGGATGGTTATCTTCACATTGAGGCGCGGCAGTCGACGGCAGGCGCGCCTGCGTATACTTCGGCGCGGCTTAAGTCTGCCGGGTTGCTCAGCTTTATGTATGGGCGCATTGAGGCTCGAATGCAACTGCCGGAGTCACAGGGGATGTGGCCGGCCTTCTGGGCGCTTGGCAACAATATTGCGACGGTGAGGTGGCCAGCGTCTGGCGAGCTGGACATCATGGAGCACATTGACGGCAACAATCCGCCGCCGTATGTGGGCGGCAAGCAACCTGGCTATGACTGGATTGCCGGATCGATCCATGGCGGCACCAGCGGCAAGAATGAGGGCAATGGCAGTGTGCGGTATCATGCGGCTGGATTTTCCGCGGCGGACTGGCACACCTACGGCATGATCTGGACTAAGGGGAAGATTCAGTACTACATCGATGATCCGTCGAATACTTATGCCTCGTTCAATACATCGGATCTTGTGTACAACGACGGGAGTGTTGCGCCGTGGCCCTTCGATATGGGGCCGGAGTTTTTGATTCTCAACCTGACGGTGGGCGGGAGCTGGCCGGGCAATGTGGATTCGACGACTGTTCTTCCGAGCAGCATGCTGGTGGACTACGTGCGGGTTTATACGCCGTAGCTCATCGGGAGTGCATAAAACACATCGAAAACGGCAGGAAAATGAGCCTGGATGGCGGCGTATTGTTGCTGTCTGGTTACAAGTCCGAGAAGAATTTGCACTGCGTTTGCGTCTGATTCATCGTCCTATTACAGAACGAGAGGGATACTACTCTCGTGAATCCGCATACGGCCGTAAAGACCCCGGTTGATTTAGCGCATCCTACGATACCTGCAGTCGACTATTCTCTTTCACTTCTAACTCCACAGGCTCCGGCAGCTACGCCGCGCTCACGCGTCCGTGCGGAGATAGGCCGTTATCGTTTGCGGCTTGCGGAGGGCGTGGAGGATCGCGATGCAGCGTGCCGGCTGCGATTCCGGGTCTTCAATATCGAGCTTGGCGAGGGGTTGGAGAGCTCCTATCAGACGGGTCTGGATACGGATGAGTTTGACCTGTGCTGCGAGCACCTGCTGGTGGAAGACAAGCAGGAAGAGAATCCGGCGAAGCGGATTGTGGGCACTTACCGGATGCAGAGCGGCATGACGGCGGCGCGGAACTTCGGTTACTACTCCGAGCAGGAGTTTAATTTTGCACCGTATGAGACGCTGCGGGTCGGGATTCTGGAGCTGGGCAGGGCCTCAATTGATCGCGATCATCGCACCCCGGAGGTGTTGACGCTGCTGTGGCGGGGCATTGCCCAGTATGCTAACGATATGGGGCTGCGTTACCTGATTGGCTGCTCGTCATTGAATTCAAAGGATCCCGCGGAGGGTTGGCAGATGTACCGCCAGCTTGAGCACTACCGGGTGAGCCCGGAGTTCGCTACGCATCCGACGGCCGCTTACGCCTGCCCCGCAGAGCCGGAGGCGGACACACAGCAACCGCTTTCTGAGGGGGAAGCGTGTGGTGCGGCACAGGTGAAGGTGCCCAAGCTGCTGAAGACGTATCTGGCGATTGGCGCGCGGATTGCCGCGCCGCCCGCCTGGGACCGCGCCTTCGGCACTATCGACTTCCTTACATTGCTCGATCTTCAGTTGATGTCTTCGGCTGCGCGCAACCGGTTTCTGGCTCCACTGACTCGGTGAATCTTCGCAGCGGGCTGCGCGCTGTGGCGATGGCCTGGGCTCTCACACTTTGCATCGTGGAACTGGTTCTGGCGCGGCTGGCTGCCTGGCGCTCCGGCGAGGGGTTTACGCCGCTTCGTCGCGCACGATGGCTGCAGGCTGCCTGCAGACAGGTGACGAGGAGCATGGGCATACGCTTCCGCGTGGAAGGCGTACCGCCGGCAAGCGGGATGCTGGTATCGAACCATCTGAGCTACCTGGACATTCTTATCTATTCAGCGGCGGTGCCGTGTGTCTTTGTCTCAAAGGCGGAGGTGGGTAGCTGGCCTTACTTTGGATTTGCGGCGCGGCAAGGGGGGACGATTTTTATTGACCGCACGCGGCGTGTGAGCGCGCAAGAGGTGGCGCAGGAGATGGCGCGCAGGATGGCTGATCCGGTGCCGATCCTGGTGTTTCCTGAGGGAACCAGCTCGGATGGCGCGCAGGTGATGCCGTTTCATTCGTCGCTTTTTGAACCGGCGGCGGCAACCGGTGCGGCAGTGACGGCGGCGGCGGTTCGATATGAGAGCGTGGGCGGCGGCCCGGAGCGCGATCTTTGTTGGTACGGAGATGAATCGTTTGTGACGCATCTCTGGAAGACGCTGGGTGGGCCGGGATTTACCGCCGAGTTGGTGTTTGGCCCGCCGCGGGTGTATGCGAACCGACGCGAGGCGGCGCGGGAGACGCGGGAGGAAGTGGCGCGGATGCGGGAGCAGTTTTCCACTGCCGGTTCTTAGTTTTATACCATTATGCGATACATAAAACCCTGTAGAGAACCTTGTTAAACCTTATTGAATGAGAGATTTATGCGTCATCCTGCCCTCCTCACGCTGGAGTTTGGAGGAGGGGGGTGGGGGTGTGTGTTCTCTTTTCTTTCTCCGGCTTTGGAAGGACTCCTACGGCGACTTGCGCGCCATACAGGAGTTTGGTTCCGCAGGCCTGATCGATGGCTTCAATGGCTATGCCGTGAAGGACGCAGGCGATGTATTCCTGAATGGCTTCGCGCGTGGTGGGTTGCGGCATGTTGGAGCGGTAGGCGAGGGAGGGATCGTTATCAGCGAGGTAGAGAAGTGCTTTCGTCTGGAATTCGAACTGTTCCCTGATGTCATTCGTTTTGGGCGGGTCGGAGATGCCTTTGAAATTCGGATCGAGGCTGCTGCGGTCGAGTTCGATCATGCGGTTGCGGGCTTCACAGCAGCGCTGGACGGCGGGTGAGAGCGGTTCGTGCGTGCAGGGTGAGTTCATGACGAGTTCCTTTCCGGTCAGGTGACGGGTTGCAGAGGACGGTAAAAACAAGAAGACCGCCAGCCCGAATGGGGTTGGCGGTCTTCTGTTTTTGCTGATCCTTTTTATTGTGGCATAAAGGGTGGAAATTATGTGCAAAGTGGGCTGGAAATCTTGGGTAATAATATACTTGACGAATCACACGCGCAAGCGGAGAATGGGGATGCGGGATGATTTCAATTAGCGATCTCTCGTCAGTGTTTTTTGGTGAGCGGAAAGGGTTTCTGATGATCCTTGCGGTTTACGCGGATGACAGCGCGGACCAACGGCGTCAAACCGTATTCACCGTTGGCGGATTTATGGGGTTTCCGCAAATGTTCGCAGCGGCGGAAAGAAAGTGGAAGAAATACCTCGACGATCACCAGCTTGAATACTTCAAAGCCAGTGAAGCTCAAAATCTAGATGGGCAGTTTGATTCGCTAAAGCGGATGCTTCAACCCCGTTCAGCACGGGCTTTTGCCGAGTCAGTACGCCACGATCTTGGAAAGATCATCGCGGAAGAACATCTTGGGGGAATAGCTTTGAGTCTGGAGATACCAGCCTTTAAGAAGGTTCTTAGGGAACAACTGGATGCCGAGCAGTATTTTGGAACGTCAGACTGCTGCATTTATATGTTCAGGCAGTTCATTGTTAATTGCATCGAATTGATGAATCGTGATTGGCCGGAGAGTTCCTCTACCCAGATAGCGGTTGTTTTCGATGATCATAGTAACTGGAGGCAGGCGGAATATTCATACCAGACGCTGCGCGGCGATCCGCTGGTTGCGCCGCGGCTGGGAGCCATCTCTCACGCCAACGATAGGACTACAATCGCATTGCAGATGGCTGACCTTTGCGCGTATGAGGGGAGATACCAGACGCTGAATGTGCTAGGTTTGGCACCAGAGAGACCAGAGTTCACTCGTATGGCAACCAACCACGCATGGTACGCCTTTTCAATGTTCCGCGAAGAGCATCTCTTGAAGAATCTCGACACGGCCAGGAGGTTTGATGAGCAGCAAAGAGTTCGAGGAGTTCAACGCCGCGATGAGCACGATTCTCCGCGCCAATCCGAAGGCCGTGAAAGAAGCGATGGAACTCCAAAAGCGGGAGAACTTGCAAAAACGGAAGGCTAAGAAGAAGCCTTCCGCCCGCGTTTCTTCCGCCAAGGGTTAGAAGGCCGTTTCTGCCTCCTTGCCAGTGACCTCCGCATAAGTAAGGCGCTTTCCAGCGACTTGCGAGAGGACGGCCGCGAAACGATCTGCATCGGTAAGCGGATTGTCTTTGGTGGCGCGGTTGTTGAAACGGAACACCTGCTCGGTAACGTAGCGGTCCAAGTGATAAGGCTCAACTGCTACATAGGTTCCCTTGAGGCTGCGCTTTAACAGCGCCCAGAAGTTTTCAATTCCTTGAGTGTGAACCTGGCCGCGCACATATTCGTCCAAGTGATTCACAGTCTCATGAATGAAGTCCTTTTCGGCAAGGTTGTAATAACCCTGCGCCGCATCGGTGTAGACAGTAGACTTCTTTTCGATGTGAGCTATGATTTCGTTCTGTAGGGTGTCGCGCCGAGTGTTCGGGATTACCTTTGCGCGGACTTGGCGAGTCTCGCGGTCACGCATACCCATAACGATGGTTTTGTTGTTGGTCTGTGAACCGGCGACGGGAACACCTTTGAACTTCTTGCGAATTACAGAACGGTGCATGTTGCTCAGGCGACCACCTACAAAAGTCTCATCCACTTCGACAGGACCGCTCTCACTGCCGCCCATCTTCATCATAGAGCCGTTCTTCATGGCTTCCCGAATCCGATGCAGCATGAACCATGCGGTTTTCTGAGTGACGCCGAGTGAGCGCGATATTTCGTAGCTGCTCACGCCATTCTTGGCTGCGGCAATCATCCAAACGGCGGTAAGCCACTTTTCAAGGCCGAGGGCTGAGTCTTCAAAGATGGTTCCAACCTTCACAGAAAATTGACGCTTCACATGAACGCTCTTGCACTGCCATTTACGCTGATTCGCAAGCCAGATCGCATCCGCACGGCCACAGGTAGGGCAAGCGACGCCATTCGGCCAGCGATGATCGACCATATACCGTAGGCAGTTATCGGCATCGGCAAAGTGAAGGATGGCTTCTTGAAGAGTCTTTGGCGCTTTCATGATTTAAGTATGCCAAACTAAGTTTGATTCTTCAAGTATATTATCACCAAATCTTGGGCTTTAGAATCAATGGTTTAGAAAATAGTTTTTGGTTTGGGGCTTGACAGAGTTTAGATGGAAGGTTGAAACGTGCCGAATTGCGAATGGGGCCGATAAGCGGACTTAGTGTGTGTAATCAACTTTTCCGAGCACATACGTCTTCAGCGACGATTACCGCTTTGGTTATTTCCATGCTGGTGTGAGATCACTGTCATCATAGCGCCCGAGGAATCCGGCACAAATTCGATTTCTCCGTCAACCATCGCGACATAAAAGCGGGGATGGCCCTCTTTTACACCTTGATAGAGCAAGGGCACTATCGTGCCGCCTGCATTCATCTCCAGAGAGTCTCCTCTCGCGGTGAAGGTGAACGACATTCCTGAAGACATTTGATAGACTCCTTCAAACTTTGCAAGACCCTCTTTGGAAATCGGCACGGGCTTGCGCTCACTGGCAAGCACCACGGTCTTACCAAGCATTGCTTCCACTAACTGATTTCCCATGGCCGGAGGAGCGCCGCCGAATACGTTACTGAGTACGATGACCGTGATGCGAGGTTCAGGCACATAGGCTAAGTGCGCGACGAAGCCCTCGATGGCTCCGTTATGATCTATCACCTCTATCCCCTCTTCTGTCGAAACCCCAACTCCGAAGCCATGGCTCACCTTGCCTGGCGTCGTCATCGCCTTGAGTGACGATTGCGAGAGCACCTTACCACCGAAGAGACCGCGTTCCCAGCGCAGGAGATCGTTTGTCGTGGAATAGATTGAGCCAGCGGACCAGGGCACGCTCATGGATTCAGACGGCGCAGGCTCCAGGCGGCCATCATTGTTGTTATATCCTTGAGCGCGTTTCGGCAAGACGAGGCCATCTTTATCCTCGCCGGAATCGTTCATGCCAAGCGGCTTAAAGATACGGTTGCGCAGCTGGGCGCCGTAGCCTTCGCCCGTCACTTTCTCGATCACTGCTCCAAGCACCAGGTAGTTCGAATTGCTGTACTCATTTTTGCTGCCCGGCTCGAAGTTCAACGGTCTGTCTTTGAAGAGGGCAAACTCTTCTGCGTGTGTGTGGGGACTCATCGCCCAGCTTCTGAAATTTGGGTCGCTTTGGATCTCCGGGATGCCGGAGTTGTGCCCAAGAAGCTCAGTGAGCGTGATCTTGTCCCAGCTTTTCGGTGCATCCGGCAGATATTTGCGGACAGGATCTTCAACGCGAAGTTTGCCGTCCTGCTGCAGCAGAAGTATAAGAGCTGCGGTGAATTGCTTTGTCAGCGAGCCAATCCGGAATTTCGTATCCGGATCATTGGGGATGTTATGTTCCAGATTTGCTTTTCCATACCCCTTGTTGAGCAGGATCTCGTTGCCACGAGCTACCAGAACAGACCCCATAAAGGCGTTGTCCGCAGTGTATGAGTTGGCGATCTGATCCAAACGTTGTCGGAGAGATGTTTCGCTGGCTTTTTGCGCTGCAGCCATATCGTGATTTGCGATGACGCAGGAGATCAGCAATATTGTGATTTCGGGAATCTGGACTCGGCGAAACTGCGTCATGGAGTTGCCTCCTGAAGGCCTTATCTGAGCACGACGATATCGACAGCCCTAGCCATGGGTCAAATCACTGACCGCAGCGAGACCGGGAAAACCTGACGGTCCTGGTGCTTGAGCTGGGATTGTGCTATCCCACCCTAGTCGCAAAAACAAAGGCGCGACGAGGGTGGGGCCCCATTGTTTGTACAGTGGCGAGGAAAAGCAAAAAGCAGGTCCTTCGCTCCGCCTGAAGAACGGCTACTCTCAGGATGACGGGTTGACTTCTGTGCTATCCCACCCATGACGCAAAAGCGCGTCATGGATGGGGCACCCATTGTTTGTGCTGTGGTGAGGAAAAGCAGAAGCAGGTCCTTCGCTCCGCCTGAAGAACGGCTACGGTCAGGATGATGGGTGTTTGTGGGGACGGGGGTGAGGTGTGAGATGGGCAAACGCAAACGCAGAAGCAGGTCCTTCCCTCCGTCTGAAAAGCGACTACGGTCAGGATGACGGTTTTAGTGGGAGGAAAAACGGAGACGGTCAGGATGACGGGCACTTGGTGCGAGGAAGAACGGCTACGGTCAGGATGACGGGTGTTTGTGGGAAGTGGAACGGAGAGATTCTGCGGGACGTGGAGGCCGGCCATGCAGGTGGCGCGGAGCATGCCGATGCAAAATAATTGTGCAACTTATTTATGCAAATTTGCGTCATTGACGGCAGAGTCATGTGGGTCGTATCGTGAATCCACGGCTCTTTTGACCTGCTCTCGCTGAAGCAATTCCGCTTTCTCACCGAGTACGGGCCCAGTGGAGGTTTTATGGGCATCGCTCGTTCCAGCCATCTGGCTCTTCTGCTGTTGTCAGGGTCTCTCACCTTCATCCCATACGCGGCTTCTGGACAAGCTGCCTCATCCAAGCCACAGTCCCCTTTGTCTGCACAGACCTATCCGCAGGTGGTGCGCCTCAGTTATGTCGAGGGGGATGTGCGCATTACTCGCGGCAAAGCGGGCAAGGAAGCTTCCGGTTCTGAATGGGAGGCGGCTGTGGCCGGCCTTCCGATTGAGACTGGCTTCAACCTGGTGACTGGGCAGGGTCGCGCCGAAATTGAATTTGAAGATGCTTCCACGGTCTATCTCGCGGAAAACTCTGCGCTGGCTTTCAACGATCTGCATACGACCAATGAGGTTCCATACACCAATCTTGCTCTTTTGACGGGCACGGCAACGCTGTACGTTCTACAGTCTCCCGACACGTTTATTCTGCTCACGCCCACAGCGCGGGTGACCCCGGCTCGTCTGCATAATTCGTATTTCAGGATCACCAGCTATGCGGATGGAAATGCCATTGCGGCGCGGGCAAATATGGCGATCCGACTGCCGGATGCCGCTGACCCGCTGATGGATAAAGCCAGTTCCGGCACGTTCTACTATCGCGGAAGCTCGCGTGTTGCCGCACCTACGGGCGCTGATACGCAATCTTTTGCTGGGTGGGATCAGTGGGTGGACGAGCGGGTTGCCGCTCATAACGCGGCTACAAACGCGGTAATGGTCCAGGCCGGGCTTGATGCTCCAATTCCCGGACTTGCTGATCTGAACGGCAAAGGGAAGTTCTTTGCCTGCGAGCCGTATGGTACTTGCTGGGAGCCGAATGAGGCTGCGGAGCCAGACTCGGGGCCGTTCCAAGGTGAGGCGGAGCAAGGACCGAGCCAGGAATCTGCTCGGATGAAGGCTCAATCTCCGGCGATGGATGCGCAGGGACCGCGGCTGGTTCGGACCGCGGTTGTGAAAACTTTCGGGCAAACAGCGCTGGCAGCGGGATATTCCGGGCAGGCGGGTTTCTTTGATCCCAATGACCCCAATTTGTACGACAGGTTGTTTCCTTGTATGCCAAACCGGAGTGTTTTGCTGATGCTGGCTGCCATGAACTCTGGCGGCGCGCAGAGCGTCGACCCTTTTGGATACGGTGAGCCTTATAATTGGGCCCGCTGCCACGCCGGTTACTGGATTCATTACCGCAACCATCGTCGCTACACGTGGGTGGTGGGCAGAAAAATTCACCATACCCCGCCCGTCAAGTGGGTCAAGTACAACGGCAAGACTGCGTTTGTTCCGCGAAATCCCAAAGATGCGGCTGGCAAACTGCCACTCAACCGCGAGCATGGCGTTTTTGTGGTGAAGGGCAAGGAAGGTGAGCCGGTGCGGTTTGCCGAGTACGATCCGAAAGAGGAGATTAAGCCGCTGGACAAAACGCCTAAGGAGTTTCAGAAGCCGGTGTATGCACGGTTGCAGCCGGCTGCCGCGCCGCATCCTGAGGTGCGTACCATTGAGGCTCATTCTTCTTTGGCCGCAACAGCGCGTTCCGAGCAGCCTCATGCCACGCTTGCTTTTGACAGCAAGAGCCAGAGCTTTTTGATTGCGCGTCAGATTACCGCAGGCGGAAAGACTTCTACGGTGATGCAGCCCTTCGATGGCCACAGTGGTGAATTGCAGGCTCGCGCTGTGGGCGTCGATTCGCATGGCAACTACAATGCGCACGTCAGCAGCAGCGTCGGCAGCGGTGGTCATTTTGGCGGCACGAACGGAGGTATGGGCTCATCGGGCGGCGGGGCGTCAGCTTCTCACAGCGCTTCTTTCAGCTCGAGCAGCTCGGCTTCCAGTAGTGCGTCTTCCGGCGCGTCTGCGAGCGCAAGCCATCATTGATCGCTTGGAAAGCGAATCGGCTATCAGGCGGACGGCTTGTCTGTGGATCCACGCAGCACCAGGCTTGTTGACACAAGGAACTCCCGCTGAACCGCTACGCCTGGTTCTGCCTCGGCACGCTGGCGGAGTGCCTCGAATGCGGCGCGGGCCAGATCGACGCGCGACATGCGGATGGTGGTGAGCGGCGGGAGCGTGTATTCGGCGAAGGCGATGTCGTCCAAGCCGACGACGGAGAGATCCTGCGGCACGCGAAGGCCGGCCATGTAGGCGGCGCGAAGCACGCCGATGGCGGTCATGTCATTGGAACAAACGATGGCTGTGGGGCATGAGGCGAGCTTCCGAAGACGCTCGAAGCCGGCGACGCCGCCTTTGAGGGCGTGGTCACACTCGATGATCCATTCTGCGCGAATGGGCAGAGCCAGCGCGTTCATGGCGGAGCGAAAGTCGTTCTCGCGGGTGATGGCGGAGTGCAGTGTGTGCGGGCCGGCGAGAAATCCGATTTTGCCGTGGCCGAGCGCTGCAAGATGTTCTACCGCGGCGCGGATTCCGGAAGAGTAGTCGAGCAGGATGGTGGAGGATTTCTCGTCCTGCAGCTTGAATTCGGCAAGGACCAGCGGGATGCTGTGCTGCGCGAGTTGATCGAGCTGATCGAGGACGGTTTCCTCTTCGCCGAAGGTGAGCACGGCCACGCCTTCCACTTTGCGCTCAATCATGCGACGGACGCAGGTGGTGAGCACGGCGGGATCGCTGTTTGAGGAGCTGACCAGGATCTCGTATCCATTGGCGACGGCTACTTCTTCAAAGCTCTGGATCAGCTCCGGGAAGAATGGGTTGGTGATGTTTTCAACGATGATGCCGAAGAGGCGGCTGCGGCCGGAGACGAGCGAGCGGGCGTGGGTGTTGGGGTAGTAATTGAGCTGCTCGATAGCCTGCCAGACACGCTTGCTGAGACGCTCGCTGACTGCGGGCGAGCCGTTGACAGTACGCGAGACGGTGGCGATGGAGACTTTGGCCAGAGCGGCAACGGTGCGGATGTCTGCGGCTTTTGCAGGCCGGCTGGAGGATCGTTTGCGTGGCACGGGAATAATCCTAAATCAATTTAGTAGAAGGTAAAAACGGGTGGTCTGCTAAGCGTGCATCGGTTTCTCAATTCTGGCGTGGGCTGCTGGAATTATCCGCGATAAAGAGGCGCAGGTCGCGCAGGTTGTGGCCGGTGGGGCCGGTGACGACGGAATCGCCCAGTGCGGTGAGTAGCGGGCAGGCGTCGAACTCGGCGAGGGCACGCTCGGGATCGTAGCCGAAGGCGCGGGCGCGGGCGATGGTTGTGGGGTCAGCGATGGCGCCGGCGGAGCGGGTGTTGCCGTCTATGCCGTCGGTTCCAGCGCTGAGCACTGTTAGCAAGGCGTCAGGATATTTTTCGAGCTCCTGCGCGCAGGCCAGGGTGAACTGCATGTTACGGCCGCCTGCGCCGGGAGCGCGGTCCATGGTGACGGTGACTTCGCCGGCGGAGATGAGGCACAGACGCGGGTGGTCAACGCGCAACTCATGGAAGCGCGAGAGAAGGTAGTGCGCGGCTTCGGCGTAGTCCCAGTCGTCGCAACCATTGTCTACCGTGACGTAAAAGCCAGCTTGTGTCGCCAGTGCGCGGGCGTTCTCCACCAGATCGTGCGTGGAGAGCAAAACCTCATAGATAGATTTGCGGAAGGCATCGTCTTCGTCTTTGAGGGCAGCGCTGGAAGTAAGGCGACGCAGAATGATGCCGGGAAGCTTAGGCGTGGCGAAGTGGGGCAGGTGAGGTAGAAAAGAAGATTTTTCGGGCTTGCTGCCGGGAGATTCGGGAAGGTCTTCACGCTCAAAGAACTCGCGCACGCTGCGAGGCAGACGCGGGGCAATGTTGTAAAGGTCGAGGATGGCGCGGACGTCCTCCACAGTGGAGTGATCCGGCGTGGTGGGTCCGCTGGCGAGCGAGTCGAGTGAGCGGAGCGGGACGTCAGGCAGAAGGAGCGAGACTTTGCATGCCTCAGGAGCGGCCATGGCCAGGCGACCGCCTTTGACGGCGGAGAAGTGCTTCCGGAGGATGTTGATTTCCTGGATGGGAGCGCCAGAGGCGAGCAGTGTTTCGTGGAAGGCGACCGTGTCTTCGAGGCTGATCTCGGGGTCGAGCGGAAGGTCGATCATGGCGGAACTGCCGCCGGAGATGAGGAAGAAGATCAGCGTATCTTTTTTCGCTTTTTTGAGCAGGGCTAGCGTCGCGCGGGCACCGGCGAAGGATTCTTCATTAGGCAGCGGATGACCGCCCTCAAAGTAGCGGATGCGCCAGTTGCGATCTTCTGGCAGGGGACTGCCGACACAGATTCCGCGCAGGCCCTGGCGGCGTTTCATGCGATCAAGCAGCACGGAGAGCATGGGGCCGGCAGCTTTGCCCATGGCGATGACGTAGATGCGCTTGTAATCCGCGAGATCAATGATGTCCTGGCCACTGCCGTCAGGGATCAGGCGATGGAGTTTCTGATCTTCAAAACGGAGGCGGCGATCGAATGCGGATTCGATGTTGCAGGAGGCCAGCGAATCGGTGAAAATCCGCGTGGCGGTGGTGTGCAGATCTTCGAGAGCCGAATTGAGGGCCAGATTGCTTGTTTGCGTCATGATTCCAGTTCCTTGAGCCAGATGGCGAGCTCGCGCTGCATAGCTTCGAGTCTGCCGGTAAAAAAGTGATCCGCGTCCTTTACAAAAATAGTACGCCTGGGCTGGCTGGCTGCTTCTGTAATAGCCAGGAGGGTTTCGCTGGGCGCAAATCCGTCGCGGTCTCCGCTGAGGAAAAACTTGGGCAGGGTGCAATCGCGCAGGTAGGGATAGTCATAGCTGCGATGATCGGACTGGATGGGCAGGCCGAGAGCGGCGATGGCGTGAATTTCTCCCGTGCCACAGCGTGCGCAACAGGCGGCCAGCGTCATGGCTGCGCCAAAGCTGAAGCCTACGGCTACGATGGGACGGTGGTATTCGCTTTTGAGCCAGTCGAGCGCGGCGGATACGTCTTCAGCTTCCGCGCGGCCATCATAGCTGCCTTCGCTTAAGCCGGTTCCGCGGAAGTTGAAGCGCAGCACAGGCCACTCAAAGCTCCACTCCGGCGCGTTGATGGTTTTCATGGCGTGATACACAACCTTGTTGTGCATGGTGCCACCGCTGGGCGGATGCGGATGAGAAATTACTGCTGCAAATGGCGCATCGGGCGAGCCTTCATTCAGGAGAGCTTCCAGCCTACCAGCGGGCCCGGTGAGAGGAATGCTGCGTAAAGTGCGCCTTGCAGAGGAGATCATGCCAAGCCTTATTGTATGCGCCTCCCAGGTGAGGGGTTTTACACGCCGTGCGGTATTCTGGCAGAGTTATGCCCAATCCGCCAGAGCCCAGCCCGATGAACTCCACGATAACGAAGCAGGATCTTCTGAAAATTGACCCACTTGCATTGACGCGGCAATTGGTGGAGATTGATTCGACTACCTATTGCGAAGGCGCGGCGTGCGATTTTCTCGCCGAGTTTCTTGAGGGGCGTGGATGGGCTGTGGAGAAGATGTCTGTTCCGCAGGCGGATGAAGGCTGCGATGGGCCGCGGTGGAATGTGTATGCGGGACCGGCAGAAGGCTCGCCTGAGCTGGTTTTTTCTACGCATATCGATACTGTGCCTCCGTATATTCCTTTTCGCGAAGATGAGGAGTTTCTCTACGGGCGCGGCGTTTGCGATGCCAAGGGGATTATTGCCGCGCAAACGGCTGCGGCTGACGCCCTTCGGGCAATGGGGTTTCGGATTGGTTTGTTATTTGTTTCGGGCGAAGAACGTGATTCCGCAGGCGCCAAGGTTGCAAACGAACATCCGAAGGGAAGCCGGTTTCTGATTAACGGTGAGCCGACGGACAATCGGCTTGCGCTGTCCTCCAACGGTGCGCTGCGCGTAGCGGTGCGGGCCAGCGGCGTGATGGCGCACTCGGCTTATCCAGAACTGGGCGATAGTGCAATTCACAAGCTGGTGCAGGCGCTGGACAAGATTCTGGACGTTGAGTTGCCGGTGACGGAGGGTGTTGGACCATCGACACTGAATATCGGAAAGATTCACGGTGGTCATGCGCCAAATGTAATTGCAGACAAGGCCGAGGCGCATATTCTGACGCGGCTGGTGGGTCCGTCAGAGCCAATCCGCAAGGCATTTCAGGAAGCGGTCGGCGAACTTGCGGAAGTAGATTTCACGCTTGATATTCCTTTCGTCCGGCTGCGCGGGATGCAGGGTCTACCGACAATGATTGCCAAATTCACCACCGATATTCCCTGGCTTACTAAATGGGGCGAACCGCTGCTGCTGGGGCCGGGATCGATTCATGTGGCGCACACACCGAATGAGCGCATCGCCAAGAAAGAGATTCTGGAGGCGGTGGAACTCTACGTTCAAGTGGCTAAGAATCTGCTGGCCTGAGGGCTTTC
>Ga0206824_10066_pt1 | contig 36004 bp, 35 predicted proteins | sample Alteio_BWOrgCont_82_FD_152874 | JGI IMG/M metagenome (GOLD analysis project Ga0206824, IMG submission 152874) | Enriched cells from forest soil in Barre Woods Harvard Forest LTER site, Petersham, Massachusetts, United States -... | ecosystem: Environmental > Terrestrial > Soil > Temperate forest >...
TCCGCTTTGTATTTCTATTTGGGTCAGCTTGAATGAACTATCAATCCTGCTCAGTATGCCTGAACTTTTAATATGTTCTTTAAAATCATCTTCGGATACCTTGACCCGGTATGCGTTGAAATTAAATTTCCCCTTTTTATTAAGTGTCTCCTCTATATTATCTGCATTCACATATATTTCCGTATTAATATATGAATTACTCCTCAGATAATTGAATAAATGGGTTTTTCCTGAACCATTGGGGCCTGCAAATAATCTAAACTTCGGCATTACATTTAAGAAGCCTTTTTATGATTTCTATGGAGTACTTTTATTTTATTATCAGGATAGACCAATTTAATTTCACCATTTTCTGAAATGGCAATAGGCAATTTCTTTCGGGAAGCTTTACGTCTTGCCGACCCCGCTGCTTTAGATAATAATACTTTGAATGACGGTTTCTTATTCATACTGCAAATTTAGTAAATATTCGGGATACTTTATTCCCTTTTCTACTTCTTCATAAATAACCTTGTTACAGGCTCAGATACATATCCGCAATGTCGATGTGTCATTTCGTCACATTAAGGGAACAAATCTAAATCAAATTCAACTATAAAATCTTTTATTAATATATCTTTATTATCGTCGCTAAATTCAAATGTTCCATTCCCTTTCGCACTTTTAGAAAAGTCATTTTTAAACCCGTCATTATAGGGATAACATAAACTATGTAGATTTGTTGCTCAGAAAGTTCTTTGAAAAAAGCCCTACTGAATGTTCTTTGAAAATAAGGTTGCTTAGATTACTGTTCCTTCGGAGAAATACAGGTTGGAAGGTCCTATGCTATATTGGGAGACAGTGCATACAAATATGGAGTCAACGGTATGATTACGAATATTCGTGTATTTGAAGTGTATTTCTCCGTGTAAAATGACGCTGATAGAATTATTGGATCACTTCAAGGATGAAAATACTTGTAGAGATTTTTATGAGCAAAAAATTGCTTAATATTGATACTTGATAAAAACTGTATTACCTCTATAAAAAACATAATACTTATGAAAAAGCAATTTATATATTTAGTCCCGATAGTCATTGGGATAAGTTTTTTACTTGCAGCTGTAAAGTGCAGTGCGCAATGCGATACTATTTTTAATTTTACTAATGTATGGGAAGCAAATCCCGAAGGCTCATTAACGCTTTTAGGAAACAAATTATATGGGATGTCGAATGTCTTAATTATAGTATAATATAAAATATTATATCTTTGTCAAAAAATTAAAACGCTATGAGAAAATTACTTTTTATTAGCCTTGCTATTTTCTATTCAGTTTATGCGGATGCCCAGTTTGGTTTATTAAACAGCGCCCAAAACGGAGCCAGCAATGCCGCTAACGGGGCTGCATCAAATGCCGGGAGCGGCGCCGTGAATAACGGGATTAAGGGAATGTTCGGCTCAAAAAAAGAAAAAGGATACTGCTAAAAACAATACACAGCAGACTAATGCTTCATCCAGTTCAAGCAGCAATTCAGGTAATGCCTCATCTTCCACGGACAGTTACAAAGCTTATTCAAATTATGACTTTGTTCCGGGTGACACTATCATTTTTTCGGATGATTTCACGGATGATCAAGATGGAGAATTTCCTGCCCACTGGAACCTGGATGCAGGGCAGGCTGTTTTAAATAAGGTGGGGGCTGACGAGGCTTTATGCTTTATTGATGGCTATGATCCTTTCGTATCACCTCGCATAAAAAACACCTCTTATTTAACTAGCGGATTTACCATAGAATTTAATTACAATACCAGCAATCAGGACATAACTCTTCAATTTCCGAATGCGTATGATGGACACGCTGTTAATGTATATTTTGATGTAGACGGACAGGTGGAATCACATAATTTTAGCAAGGATTTAAATGCAGATTTTTCCGGAGATAAAGAAGGATTTAAAAATAAATGGCATCATGCAGCCTTTATCTTTAAAAATGGAACTATAAAATGCTATGTTGACCAGTATCGTGTATTAGTAATGCCTAATGTAAATTTTACACCTACCTCACTTCAGTTTGGAGGAGTGTCAGGTAGCAATAAGAATAATCCTCTTATGTTTAAAGATGTACGCATTGCTTCGGGGGGTAATATGAATTTGATAGGTAAAAAGTTCACCGATTCTAAAATAATTACACACGGTATAAATTTTGATGTTGATAAGGCTACCATTAAACCCGAAAGTATGGGTACACTCAATATGATTGTTAAGATTATGAATAATAATCCTGATTTAAAATTTGAAGTTGACGGACATACCGATAATAGCGGAGATGCACAACATAATAAGGCTTTATCACAACAAAGAGCCGATGCCGTAAAAAGTCAATTGGTAAGTATGGGCATAGATGCTTCGCGTATAACAACCAAAGGATTTGGAGATACTAAACCCATCAGCACTAACGATACCCAGGATGGTAAAGCCACTAACAGAAGAGTTGAGTTTGTAAAGATATAAAGCAACATAAATTTTAATAAATAAAACAAATCAACCATGAAAAAACGACTTGCCATTTCACTTTTCACTTTTACCTTTTCACTTTTCACTTTTTTGTGCGAAGCGCAATATACCGACCTGCTCGGTTTTTCTTACTCAACATGCTCTGCTCCATCCGGCGGATTAACGGTTTCATTATCAGGAAATACACTTTATGGTATGGGGCAAGGCGGAGGGGCAAACGGTGATGGATGTATTTTCTCTATTCATACAGACGGAAGTGGATATAAAGACCTATGGGATTTCAATAATAATAACAGCACAAATGGTTATCTGCCGTATTATGAATCATTAGTCCTTTCGGGAGGCGTATTGTATGGGGTGACGGCAAAAGGTGGCATAAATGACAGTGGTAGTATTTTTTCCATAGATACCAATGGCAATGAATATAAAGACCTTCATGATTTTACCCTTGAAAGCGGTTGGTATCCAACGGGCGGGTTAGCAATTGTAGGAAGCAACTTGTATGGGATGACACAATATGGAGGGGCAAACAACGGAGGGAATATTTTCTCTATTGATACCAATGGCAATGGATATAAAGACATGCTTGATTTCAATGGCTATGCAGAACCCAGAGGTACATTAACACCTTCGGGTAGTGGTGTCTTGTATGGAATGTCCACCTTATCAGGTTCAAATGGTTCAGGTATTGTATTTTCCGTAGATACCGATGGCACCCATTATCACTACTATTATGTTTTTAACGGTTCGCCCAATCTGCTTAACTATGCCAATGGTAATTCGTTACTCCTTTCAGGAAGCGTATTATATGGAACGACAGAGGCTGGAGGGGCAAATGGACATGGTTATATATTTTCCATAGATACCAACGGAAGCGGATATACAGACAGGTATGATTTTGATTATGCAACCGGTGGAGGGATACCTGTGGGTACGCCAATCCTTTTAGGGAAGACCCTCTATGGAATGACCTATGATGGAGGAGCACAAAACAAGGGTAATCTTTACTCTGTTGATACTAATGGCAATGGATACCAAGACCTGCTTCAATTTGAAGAATTTACTAGTCCCCAAGGTACATATCCTTCCTTTTCCTTAACCAGTTCAGGAAGTATTTTATATGGGATGACAGCAGGCTGGGCCAACTTTGGGAATATTTTTAGTTATGATACGAATAATACTCTGCCATTAAGTGTTGCGGCAAATGTTATTTCTAATGTAAGCTGTAATGGAATTGATAATGGTAACGCAAATGCAAATGCGTCTGACGGTAATACGCCTTATACATATTCCTGGTCAAACGGAAGTACAACAGTATCTACTTCCAACCCAACGGGGACTATACTGAGCGCCGGAACATATACTATTACTATAACAGATGCCACTAGTGAAACAGCAACGGCAACGGTTACTATTAGCCAACCTAATATGTTAGGTAATGCTGCTGCGGTAGTAAGCAATGTAAGTTGCTATAATGGAAGTAATGGCAGTGTAGCAGCCAACCCAAATGGAGGAACGACACCTTATACCTATTCATGGAGTGGAAGTTTAGGAACAAATGCAACTGTCAATAGTCTGAGTGCAGGAACCTATACTTTAACTATTAATGATTCATGTAACAGTTCATCAACTGCATCAGTAACTGTTACACAACCTAATGCTTTAGGTGCTTCTGCCAATTTCACGCCACTTACCTGCGGCAATACTAATGGCACTGCTACTGCAATACCAAGCGATGGAACATCACCTTATACCTACACATGGTCATCTAATTCAGGCTCGCAAACTACCATGACAGCCACAGGCCTTTCGGCAGGCGGATATTCAGTAACGGTGACTGATGCTTGCGGGGGAGATTTAGCTACAGCATACGTTTCGGTTACACAAACCCCTGCTCTTACCACCGGATATACTGTAAACCATAATGCAACAGAATGTGCTCATTCCGGAAGTATTACTGCAACACCAAGCGGAGGCACAACTCCTTATACTTATTCATGGAATGGAGGAGGCACAAGTACAATAGCAACAGCCACAGGCCTTGCAGCAACTACATATACGCTAACTGTAACCGATGCGACTGGCTGCACTGCAACTGCTATTGTAACCATTACTGCTCCTGCCAATCTTTTAGTAGGGACCCATGTAATTACTAATACAACAGAATGTGCTAATTTCGGTAGTATTACAGAATTTGTCAGTGGAGGCACAGCCCCTTATACTTATGCATGGAATGGAGGTGGCACAAGTACAAATGGAACGGCAAGCAACCTGTCCGCAGGAACATATACGCTAACATTAACCGATGCTAATAACTGTACCGCATCAGCTCCTGCCATTATTACGGCACCTCCCACACTTACTGATAACGCGGTAGCAACGGCCAATACAACGGAATGTACTAATGTGGGCATTATTACTGTAACACCCGGCGGTGGTGTATCTCCTTATACTTACGCATGGGCATCTCTTGGTGATACCTCATATTCAAGTTCTCATACTATTACAGGCCTTTCAGCCGGAACGTATGCTGTAATAGTTGTGGATAGTAACTATTGTTTTGCCACTGCAACAGTTGCTATTACAGCGCCTGCGGCTTTAGTAGTTAATCCCTATTCAGTAGATTCAACTGGCGGTAAGAGTATTGCCGCGGCAACGGTAAGTGGAGGGCTTAATCCATATACCTATACTTGGACAGGAAGTTTAACAACGGACACTATTAAAAACTTAACAGCAGGAACTTACACTTGCACTGTTCAGGATGCTAATGATTGTTCAGAGACTATCTCTGTTACCATCGTTCCTACTGGAATAAATAAGATAACAGGTGAAAGTGAAAAGGTGAATGTATATCCGAATCCAAGCAATGGCATTTTCACAGTTGCATTCAGTCATGCTGAACTCGTTTCAGCATCGCAAACAATAGAAGTATATAATGTACTTGGTGAAAAAGTGTATTCCCAATTCAACATTCAAAATCCAACATTCAACATTAATTTAAGTTCTCAACCCGGCGGTGTTTATTTATACAGGGTTATTGCCAATAGCGGTGAGCTAATTGGAGAAGGGAAGGTTATTATTCAGAAATAAAAAATGATGCCTTTGTCATGTTGAGCCCAGCGAAACATCTCGGCAACACAAAACCCTATCGTCATTGCGAGGAACGAAGCAATCTCTATCCCAATTATTTTTTAATCTGTGAATCAGTGGCAAAGTTTTAATGCCTAATTCAAAATATTTATTAGATTTGCCTTCAAATAAGTAAAATAGACCCCTATTTATGAAAAAAAAACATTACTTACTATTGCTTTTGCAACATTCATTTTCACCGGGGCAATAGCGCAAAAAGCACAATCTCAACCTACAACTCAAAAAGCTAAGCCTGCAAAAAAACCTCATTCGGCTTATTTAAAGGTATTAACTAATTTGCACGATGCATGGAACATGATTGAGAATAAAACGAAATGGACCAGAACAACTGATGAAGTATCAGCCGTTAAGGATATTAATGCCGCTATGAATGCCATTCATAATGCTCAGGTTGTGGCATATCCGGCAAAGTTCGACATGAAGGATGATGATATAACTACCCACAAGGAAAGGGTGAACAAAGCATTGGAATATTTGAATCAAGCACACTCAGCTTTGGATGAAGATAAAGATGATTTGAATGGTCTTGAACCAAAAGTAAGAACAGATATTGATAATGCAATAGGCTTAATTAAAAGTGCGATAGCTACAATTAAGTAATAGTCATAGGACTTACGCATAAATATATTTTAATCTATTCTTTGATAGTGTTCAAATCATAGCCTGCCAAGCAGGCACTATAAAATAAATCTTATGTTTGTAATAAAATAACAACTATGAAAAAACTATTTTTTGCTTTTGGTTTTTCCCTTTTCGCTTTTTTGTGCAGCGCCCAGTATCGAGTGTTGCATGTTTTTAACGGTACTACCGGAGGGTATGCAGGGTTTGGTTCAGGCTCTCTTTTTTCTGATGGAACCTACCTCTATGGTGTGACACTGGCAGGCGGAGCTAACACAGGTATCTCCGGATGCGGCTCGATAGGCTTTGGAACCATCTTTAAAATAATGCCCAACGGAACCGGATTCGATACCTTAACCAGCTTCAACAGCACAATGGGAGGAAATCCTCAATTCTCTTCTTTAATTACTGATGGAACCTACCTCTATGGAATGACATCGGCAGGCAACCCCGCTTGCGGAGGCTCTGTGTTTAAAATAATGCCCAACGGAACCGGATTCGATACCCTCATTACTTTTGATTGCATAAACGGATGCTCACCCAGCGGCTCGTTGGTGTATGACGGAACTTACCTTTATGGAATGACCAACATAGGCAGTGGCGTGGGTGCCGGCGTTGTGTTTAAAATTAAGCCCAACGGAAGCAACTTTAGCGTTCTGCTCACCATGGACGGCACAGTGGGTGATAACCCTTACGGCTCTCTTATTATTGACGGAGGCTACCTTTACGGAATGACGGAAACAGCAGGAGGTGCAAGCGGAAACAGCTTTGGAACCATTTTTAAAATAGATACCAATGGAACCGGTTACCAAAACCTGCACGTTTTTAACGATACTACTGGAGCCTATCCCTACGGATCTCTTCTTCAATACAAAGACTACCTTTATGGAATGACACAGGGCGGCGGCGCTTACAACTCTGGCGTCATTTTTAAAATAAAAACCGATGGAACCGTTTACGATACCCTGTTCTCTTTCGATAATACAGATGGAGGGAACCCTTATGGTTCGTTAATTGCGATTGGCTCTCAACTATATGGAATGACCAAAAGCGGAGGCTCAGATTATGAGGGAGTCATTTTTAAGATAGATACCACCGGAAAAGGCTATACCAACTTGTACAATTTCAAGGACTCTGGCACTAATCCTTACGGCTCTCTTATTTTTATCAGCCCTTACCTTTATGGAATGACATCATCGGGCGGCTCAAGCGGCAATTATGGAGTTATTTTTAGAATGGATACTAATATAGCAACTGCAATAAATACTGTGAAAAATGAATCTGAAGCCACAAATCTCTATCCCAACCCCAATAAAGGGCGATTTTTAATTAAGGTATCGGGAATAGGTAGTAATTCTTTCATAGAGGTTTACAATATGCTTGGGCAAAACATCTACCAAACAAAATTAAATACCGGCAATACAGAAATAAATTTGAGTAATCAGCCGGAAGGAATATATTTATATCGTGTAAACACTATGAGTGGAGTTTTGATAGGGGAAGGGAAGATAGTTATTGAGCATTAAAATAAAACTTTACGAATATTCGAACTAAGTAAAATGATATTGAACCTTTCTCAAATTTGACCGAGGTTGAGTGTGTAGATTGCCTTGTAAGGCTTGTCAGTACTTGGGAAATTGTAAATGTTTCGGTATTGCTTCGGCAAGCAAATTTATTCATTGATAAATATTTGGTTACCTTTGTGTTATTAAAAAAGGTTCGAATCCGCTCGGGACCTCACTAAATACTGCGTTTAGAGCGCACCAGAGCAAAATCAAGCCTCTGGCAAGGGTTACAGCACGTCGCTTCTGCTCATTTCTGCCCTCTTCTGCTCAAAAATGTGGGCGAAATGTGGGCGGAAATACCAATGTTTCAGTAAACGCTTCTTTTTTATAGCAAAAAGCTTGATTCTATTGAACCTCGTTCAAATTAATCTCGTTACCAAGCACGCTCGGAGGTGGAGTCTAATTAAAAGTCAATTAATTGGAATTAATCCTGATTCTTAGGGTTTTCAACCTCGTTCAAATTTGAACAAGGTTGAACCATTATTCTTGGCATAATGGAATGAGAGAGTACTGTAAATATTTTTTAGCTTTGAAAATTAATTCCTTAACCCTTCAATAATAGAAATACAATGAAGTTAAAAGCTAAAATAGAAAGAGCAAATAAGTTAGTTTCTGAATTTCGTGCATTAATGGAAGATGCTAAACTACCAGAAGACATAGATTCTTCTGCGGAAGCCAGTAAGAAGTATGACAAGGTGTTCAAAAGTGTTTCTGATATATTTTCGGGGAATAGTAATCCGGAATCTTCAATCGCTAAAGTATATGAACATTATTTACAATATGAAAAGCACTTATTTTTGAGCCTTTATCACTGCTATACCTGTGATTACTCTACTGGAAAAATGGAGGCAGATTGCGCTCGCTGTGAAATACATAATACATTAAGAGTTATTGACTCCTCGCATGAGATAGAAGATACTGAAACTTTTGAGTTTCTTGCATTGATGGACATAAAAATGCGGTCTGCCGAAATTGCAATTGAAGCAAGATTAATTGAACCTGATGCACTCGAAGCGATGAGCAATGCTGATAATAACAAAGCATTTGATATGTATAATCAAATGATTTTGATTTTAAAAAAATCATATGAGTACAATAAAAATGCGCCATTAGAATGGAGATATATTAGAACTGCCAAAGCAAAGAAAAATGATGCGAAAGCCAACCTTGCTCAAGTTTATGTGAACATTACCTTGAAAAGAATATCTAATAATGAAGTTTACAACTATGATTTAACTAATGATTTGCTCAAGTACAGGTTAAATCAATACGAATTCCTCATTAAAGCAGACAATACTAATCCACTAACTAATAAGTATAAAATAAAAGCTAACGCAATAAAGAAAAATATTCATGAAATATTAGAGGATAATAAAAAGAAATGGCCAATATATGCTAAGGAATTCCAGGATAACCCGATTTTTCTATCATTAATGGAGCCCGAAGGCACCTATAATAAGGAACAAGATACTCAAATGATTATTAAAGGGATTGCTCAGTTAACTAATACAGTTGAGGAACTAAAATCCAATCAAGCCGACGACGGTGGCAAATATTTTTTCACCTCTATACCGCGAACACAGGGTGTACATCATGACTTCTATAAAAATATAGGTGAGAATAATTTTGATACTCCAAAATCTGTTGAACCTGATAAAACAATAGACTGGAAGAAGGTAGATCAAGAATTTTTTAAAACACTTAGTCAGAGGCTGAAATATGAAGTAGTAATTAATAAGAGGGAAAAAGGAAAAATATGTAGTTTCATTGATGATGTATTAGAAGATGAACAATTCGGAAAGATATTATTTAGCAATACTGTCGGCAAAAAAATAAACTGGATTGGAAAAAAGGCCAGACCAGAAATACTGTATTTCATTTGGCTGTTAACTGACAAGTATAAAATAATTGAATACAAAAGTGATGTCTTTTTTGAAAATATTCCGTGCTGTTTCAAGTTTCATGGGGAAGTTAGGCTAAAAGATAAGGAAGGTATGGGTAAGCTACAAGAATCGTATTATGGAGTAAAACGACCTAATCATTTGAATGAGAAAACGAAAGAAAAACTCGAAGAGATTATAACTATTACTGCAAAAGAAGTTCACAGGCATTATGTTGAAAAGCGATGATTTGCAATTGAAACTATAAAAATTCAAAGAAAGAATCTTATTGATTTATTGTTATGCTAATAGTTAAATAAAACACATGGAATTTAAACACAACTTTTCTAAAATAACAATTAGATTGGCTTCTCCGGAAAGCATTAAGGAGAATTCAAAAGGGGAAGTTATTAATGATGAGAAAATTGATGCCAGTGGTAATTGTAAAAATGGAGGGTTGTTTTGTGAAAAAATATTTGGTACTACACGTGACTGGCATTGTCAATGCGGAGAATATAAGTTTAAAAGAGATAAAGGAATAGTATGTGATAAATGCGGTGTGGAGGTTACAGAAAGCACGGTTCGTAGAAAAAGAACAGGTCACATTAAGCTTGTTGTTCCTGTCGTAAATCCTTTGTTTTTAAAATACATCCCATATTTAATTGATTTACATGAACCCACAATTAAAGAGAATAAATCAGAAAAGAAGTATGCCTTTTTAAGTGAATTATATAAATCAAAGACTACCCAATTGAAAACATTAATGGATGTTATCTATTGTCAAACATACGTAGTTACAGTGCCCGGTATTAAAGAGGCTGACGGGGTTAAGGAGCTTGATTGTCTTGATATAGATGAGTACGATGGTATTATTGATAGTCTTCCTGTTGGAAATCAATCCTTAGAAGATTCAGATTCAATGAAGTTTATCGCAAAAACAGGATCTGAAGCTATCTATGATTTACTAAGCCGGATTAAGCTGGATGAATTGGCACTTGAACTAAATAGTATTATAAGAAATCCTGATGCTTTGGAACAGCATATAAAAAATGCCAAAAAGAGATTGAAGTGGATCGAAGCCTTTATACGTGCGAATGAACATATAGAAAATCGTCCGGAATGGATGGTGATTAAAGCTCTGCCTGTAATTCCCCCGGAGCTTAGACCAAATTTTATAGCAGAAGATGGTAATGAAGTTAATACAGACCTCAATAAATTATATATTAGTGTAATTCAAAGGAATAATCGCATAAAGGAATTCAAAGAAAAAAAAGATACACCTGGAATAATATTGCGTAATGAAAAGCGCCTGCTGCAAATTGCCGTTGACAATTTATTTGATAATCCTAAACCAAAAGATAATAAGCAATCGAATAAAGTCCTTAAGTCTCTATCAGCAAGGCTAAGAGGTAAAAGCGGACGTTTTCGTCAATCTTTACTGGGTAAGAGGGTTGATTATTCTGGACGTTCGGTTATTGTTGTAGGTCCCGAATTAAAACTTCATGAATGCGGCTTACCGAAAGAAATGGCTGCGAAATTATTTAAACCATTTATTATCCGTAGGCTAATTAATAGGGGCATAGTAAAGTATAAAAAATCTTCAGACAAAAATATTGATAGAAGGAATCTTTTAAAATCCGCAGAAAAAATTGTTGACAAAAGAGAGGCTGTTATTTGGGAAATTCTGGAAGATGTTGTGAAAGGACATCCGATACTGTTGAATCGAGCTCCAACACTTCATAGGTTAGGTGTGCTGGCATTCCAGCCTAAACTCATCGAAGGAGAAGCAATTCAGGTTCATCCACTTGTTTGTACAGGGTTTGGTGCTGATTTTGATGGTGATCAAATGGCTGTTCATGTCCCATTAGGTAATGCAGCAATATTAGAAGCTCAAATTTTGATGCTTGCATCGCATAATATTTTAAATCCCCGTGATGGTAATCCAATAACTGTTCCTTCCCAAGATATGTTGCTGGGTCTTTACTACATGACTAAGGCTAAAAAGACTACTAAAGAAGAGCCTGTAAAAGGAAGTGGGTTAACATTTTACTCGGCGGAAGAAGCTATTATTGCTTTCAATGAAAAGAAAATTGATTTGCACGCTATTGTAAGGGTAAGGGCTTCGGTAAAAGAAAATGAAATCTTTACCAAGAAACTCATTGAAACAACCATGGGCAGAATATTGTTCAATCAGGAAGTACCCGAAGAAATGGGGTTTGTCAATGAATTATTGACCAAGAAAAACCTTAGTGAAATTATATCCGATGTACTTAAGGTTTCCGGTATGGTAAAGACAGCTAAGTTCCTCGATGATATTAAAGACTTGGGTTATTATTACGCATTTAAAGGCGGATTATCATTCAACTTGAATGATCTTGTGGTTCCTAAGGAAAAGGAACAGATGATTGCCAATGCCAATAGCCAAATTAAAGAGGTTGAGGCTAAATATAACCTGAAATCTATTACCGAAAATGAAAGAAATGAAAGGTATCATCAGGTTATTAAAATTTGGACAGGCACTAATTCCAAAATTACTACGAAGGTAATGGAGCAACTTAGCAGCGACCGCCAAGGTTTCAATTCTATCTACATGATGCTTGACTCAGGCGCGAGGGGTTCTAAAGAACAAATCCGTCAGCTTTCCGGTATGCGTGGTTTGATGTCTAAGCCCCAAAAATCAGGCACTACCAAGCACAATACTTTGGAAAATCCAGTTATATCAAACTTAAAAGAAGGACTCTCTATACATGATTATTTTATTTCAACGCATGGTTCCCGTAAAGGACTTTCCGATACAGCGGTGAAAACAGCTGACGCAGGTTATTTGACTCGTCGTTTGGTTGACGTTTCCCAAGACATTACTATTACAGATGAAGACTGCGGCACGTCAAATGGGCTTATGGTTACTTCCAACCTCAAGAATGATAGCAGTTCGGAAAAAAATGGCGATAGATTATTGGGAGAAGTTAGCAAGCAGGATGTTTATGATTTTGTTACAAATAAACTTATTGTTGAAGCAGGGGAAAGGATAACGGAAAAGCATATAGAAATAATAAATAAATCTGAAATTGCAAAAGAGGCAAAAATATTTTATGATAAGATATTAGGACGAATTAGCCTGCATGATGTGCACCATCCTTTAACCAATGACTTAATTGTTGCACGTGATGAAGAGATTACCGAATACCATGCTGAAAAAATAAAGAACTCACTGATTGAAAGCGTAGAAATACGTTCAGTACTTACCTGCGAAATGCCCACGTGCGTATGTTCAAAATGTTATGGAAGAAACCTTGCAACCGGCAGAATGGTTCAGAAAGGTGAAGCTGTAGGTATTATTGCAGCACAATCTATCGGAGAACCTGGTACACAGCTTACACTTCGTACATTTCATACCGGTGGTGTAGCGACAGTATCTGGAGATATTACAGGAGGCTTACCTATAATAAATGAATTATTTGAAGCGATTGACCCTGAAAATCCGGCAATATTTTCTAAAATTGAAGGAGTCGTAAATTTTGTAGAATTATCAGAAAAAGAGGAGAAATTAAGGAAAATAAGGAAGGAAGATACTCAAAAGATAACTATAAAATCGAATTCTGGTAAAAAGAAATCATATAATATTTTATCAAAACATCTAAAGGTTGAGAATAATGACTTTGTGAACACAGGACAACAATTGTCAGAAGGTAAAATTACACTTTCAGATACTCTCATTTTAAAAGGGCCTGCTGCTGTTCGTGATAGGTTACTAAAGGAACTTCCAGTTGAATTTCTTAAGCAGGGCATTAAAATTAATAGCAAGCACTTTGAGTTAATTATCCGACAAATGATGCGCTATGTTAAAATAGTTGAACCTGGGGATACCAAATTTCGTGAAAACCAAATAATTGAAATGGAAGAATTCACGATAAATCCTATGCTTGGTAAAGTACATTTGGTCGGCATTACAAGGAACTCTCTAAATACAAAGAGTTTTGTATCAGCAGCAGCATTCCAAAATACAACTAATGTATTGGCAGAAGCTGCACTGAATGGCAAAGTAGATGATTTAAGTGGAATAAAAGAGAATGTTATTATTGGACGATTGATACCAGTAGGAACTGGGAATAGAAGGGATGAAAGTGATTGATATACATCAAAATAAATTTAATGCAAATAAACTCTAAACTAAGCAACCCTATTCAAAAATATAAGAAAATGAAGGCTCGTAAGGATACCAGTGCAAAGGACAGAGACTGCAAGTTGGTAAAATCAGCTCTTGATAAAAATGATCAGAAAGCCTATGCAGAATTGATGAGGCTCCATCGTAATGGGGTTTATTATAACATGCTTAAGAAAGTCAAAAATGATTTCTATGCTGACCGTTTAACCATTGAAGCATTCGGCAAAGCCTTTGATAATTTGAGGACGTATAACCCCGAAAATGCTTTCAGTACATGGCTCTATACTATTGCAAAAAACAATTGTATAGACAGACTCGAAGAAGATAAAAAAAACCAGAAAATCAAATCACTTGATGATACTAATAGATATGGAAGTGAGGATGAACCAACCAAAAATTATGACCCTGTTGACCAATATCCAGATGAAAAGGCTCTCGAAAATGACAGAATAGTAGAGATCCAAGATATAATGAAAGAATTAGCTTTTATACACCAAGAGACGCTGGAGATGCTTACAAACATGTCTTGTGGGGAAATGGCAGATAAACTTGGTCTTCCTATTTATGTAATCAAAGATCGAGTTAAAAATGCACGGGCTGCATTTGAGGCCATCTGTCCTGAAGAATTAAGATTTTGGATTAAAAGAAAAAACACTCGAAAATCAGGAAAGTATCGTCACTAAAATACCAGTGGAAAGTAAAAAAATGGCATTGTGCAACCCTGTCCGATAAAAAATTGCATTAAGTAAGTCCGGCATCCTCCACATTTTCTATTCTAAATTAAGAATTAATCCCTCCAGAAACTCCCGTTAACGGGAGTTTTCTATTTCTACCAATCCTCCATGCTTTTCGTGGAGGGTGTGGAGGGCTTGTGGGAAGCAGTATAATTAAGTGTAAGCAACTAATGTCCGAAACACTTAAAAATCAAAAAAGCCATGAACCAATCCATGTCCTTCGAAGCCTTTGAAAGGTATCTAAAAAACAATCAGCAAATAAAAAGTGTAGAGAGCTACCTAAACTACCTTCAGCAATCTATCAAATACCTCGGGGTAGCTACTAACCGCTTCTTCAGCGCTACTCTATTTGAGGCCAGATGTTGGGAAGCTAAATTGAAGAACAACACAGCTTTCCAAGGTCTTTCTTATGAATACCGGAGTAATATAGTCACCGGCTATCATGCCTATCTGGACTGCCTGCGCGACCAAGCCGGCCTTAGCAACACCAATAACTAATTCTAATCCAAACAAATTAAAACCAAGTATCATGAAAGCAATCAAGTTGAGAATATCGGATCTAATTCAGCATCCGTCCCACAAAAGGCTTTACAGCCTCAGAAACATAGAGGAACTGGCTGATTCAATCGACCGGACGGGGTTATTAGTTCCAATAATAATCAACCGTAAAAATCAGGTGCTGAGCGGCTGGCGTAGGGTATTAGCGGCAAAGGCTCTCAAATGGAAGGATATTGCGGTAGTGTATAATAATGACACCCCTCCTGCCGATGAAGTACGCCTCATAATAGATTCCAACAGTCAGCGGATAAAGACGCTGCTTGAAAAGTGGAACGAGATAAAGGAACTGAGAAAGCTTTGGAGCAAGAAGCCTGGCGAGCGTACCGACATGAACCCTAATCTGAGCGCAGAAGATAAGAAACATACCAAAGACAGGATAGCATCTGCCATTGGTATTTCCGTAGGCAATGTGCACAAGATTGAACGCATTGCCGCAGAAGACAAGGCGCTCTTCGCTTTGATAGACAAAGGGGAGATAAGCATACACGAGGCCTACAATAGATGTTCAGATGATACGCCTGAAGCTCAAACAACAGGAACTGAGCCTGCACAATCTACACCAGCAGCGAGCGGCAGGAATTCTGCGCCTAAGCCACTGGAGAAGCTCTATGCTCACACCTGTCCACACTGTGGAGAAAAATTCAATGACTAATTAACCTTAAAACCAAAAACATGAAAAAACAGAAGACAGATGTTGCTGCTAAGGGCAAGAAAAATAAACTTACACCGGAACAGCACAGGATTAACATGGATTTAACATGTAAACTTGTCTTCGCATCACTTTTCGCAGGGTGCGGAGGTTCGAGCAAGGGTTACGAGTTGGCCGCAATGCTGGAACTACTTGCAGTGGAATGGGATAAAAATGCGAGGGATTCGTTCTCCCTCAACTTCCCGGATGTGCCGGTTAAAGACTGGGATATATTCCAGCTTGAGGGAAGGCAGATACTCGACGCGATAGGGTTACATCCCGGCGAGCTTGATGTGTTTGATGCCTCGCCGCCTTGCCAAGGGCTCAGCACAGCCAATTCAAACCGAAACACTTCTGACCTCCGGAATAGCTTATATCTAAAAACGATAAGGCTCATAAATCAGGTACAGTCAAAGGTTTTCGTCATAGAAAATGTAAGTGGGCTTATAAAAGGAAAGATGAAAGCCTTCTTCAACCAGGTGGTTGATGAGTTATCCAAGCTCGATTATTACTGCGAGTACCAGGTGCTAAAAGCAAATGAACACGGTGTCCCGCAGGCTCGTGAACGATGCTACATAATCGGCCTTCGCGGTGATATTTACCGCAAATTTGGCAAGTTGCCCTTGTTTCCCGAACCTGATATGGAAACTGCCCAAAGGATGAGGGTATGCGATGTTTTACCTCACATCAAATACTTCTCGCCAGGGCAATTCGATGACCGCATTATACCGGCTACCGAGCCCATGTGCACAATTACCAAGACGGCATCAGCCTGGGTCTATGAAGAGAACGGTCTGCGCAGAAAGCCCACAATAGCGGAACTCAAGGTTCTATCCTCCTTTCCAGCAGATTATAAACTGGTAGGTTCTTTCAACCAGCAGTGGGCCCGGATAGGCAATGCAGTGCCCCCAAACCTCGCCAAATCGATAGGCATGAACATACAGCAACGGGTGCTTACTGCGGAAGTCATGCACTATGCGAGAAGCAATAAAGCATTACAGTTCGCCAGGGAAATGGCTGCAAAAGCCATCTACCTGGACACTGGTGATGATGAAGTAAAGATGGCTGCCTGACGCGCCTGGTAAGGGAATATCTGCTATACTGCCAGTATAGGAGTCAAACAGATAAATCATAGAATAAAAAATTTAACAACTAAAATTGAATACAATGAAAACCTTTAAAACAAATTTAGGAGCCATCCTTTTAGGCAGTGAAATCAAATTACCAACCAGTATCGGCGAAGAACGAATAACTGCCTGTGCCGACTGTGGAAAGGAAGTCACAGTTTATAAAAGGGATTTACAGAGTTTGATAGACCAATTTCCCGATATTACTTATATTGGGATACATCATAACTGCAAGAGGGATATAGTTATCCTTGAAGGCGGCGGCAGTGAACAACAAAAAGTCCCGATTGAAAAAGCCGTATTAACCAATCCTGAAACAGGTGAAGAATATGAAACATCTAAAAGAATAGGATTGAAGGTTCACCGGATGTTTGATCTTATAAAGAGTGGAGGAAGCGACGAAGAGATAGATTCATTATGGGAAGAGATAGCTTTAGAGGACCCCGGTGCAATAAATATTTTATTCAGAAAATGATAAGATTTTTCTTTTTGCCTTTAATGGCAGCAGTTCATTTAACTCGCACCATACTTTTGGTTGAGTTCCTGTACCGTATTTACAAGTTTTTTCCTCGTAACCCGGGCGTATATTTCAGTACTTTTAATAGATGTGTGCCCAAGCAATTTGCTCACCGAAAAAAGGTCGGCGCCTTTTTCCAATGTAATCGTTGTAGCGAATGTGTGCCTTCCCATCTTATGTGTCAGGCTTTTTCTTATTCCGACTAACGAGCCTATTACCTTCAGGTATGTGTTGACCTTTTGGTTACACAGGCTCGGGAAAATAAAGCCAGTCTTTTTGCGGTGGGCGGAATATTTAGCATACAATTCGATAGCAGGCAGTAGCATCGGAACCACCAGTAATTCTTCAGTTTTTACTTGCTCAAGTTCTATCCACATATTACCATCCCTATCCTTTTTAACATTCTCATCCTTCAGTCTGGAAACATCAGAATAGCGGAGACCTGTGTACACGCTAAACATGAAAAAATCGCGCACACGAATTAAACTGACGTTTCCGCCAAGGTCGTGGCTGCCGAGCAGTTGCAGTTCACCATCATCCAGGTAAGAAATTTTAGTTGTTTTATACCGGGGTATGCTGAATGATTCAAATGGATTACGTAAAATTAATTCGTTTCTCACCGCATGGTTCACGACTGCCTTTAGTTTCTTCATATAAGTGGCGGCAGTATTTGAATTCATCGGATAGTTCTTCTGTGGTATTGGCGTGGAAAGCAGGTACTGTTCAAAGCCGGCAATAAACTTTCTGGATAAATGGTTGAGGCTTATGTTCAGGATGCCTTTTAATGCCATGTAGTTTTGCAAGTGCCTCCTTGTTTTCCTGTAATGTTCGAGCACACCTTCACCGTAGTCGCGCGGTCTTTTCTTACATCCCTCAACGTATATGTCGAAGTATTCGAGTAATAGCATACCGGGTCTCTCCATGAGCTCTTTCCTGTAAACCCTTAGTATATCCTTTAGTGATGGATTCGCAGTCTCGCGTTTCAGTTCATTGTAAATTTCACCAACCCTCTCCCTGTTTTTCAACAGCCTGCCGTTATTGTATCTGGATTGTGGGCCGGTCTGCTTGAACATTTCACTTTCAAAGTCCCAATCTTCTGGCGTAGCATTCATCTTCATAGATAGTTCGCTCTTGCTTCGCCGAAAAATCAGCCTGGCGTAAATGGGATACATATCGCGTACCTCCTTTCCATAGCCGTAGAGGTGGAATCGGATGGTTAGCGGTATTTCATTTACAACTTGCATGTTCTTTATATTTCAATTTTATTCTTTGTTTTCATTTTTGTCCAGTAACATCCTAAAGTCTGAAAGGCGGTAGTAATTTCTTTTGCCGCTGAGCTTGCTCCTGCCCACCTTTCCTTCCTTGTAAAGTTTGAATAAAGTACCGCGTGACAAGCCGGTAGCTGCTATTACATCTTCCTCTGATAACCATTCCCCGAACATCTTTTCTCTCTGTTTCTCCTTACCAACAACCTTTGAAAGTTCATCGAACTTTACACACAATTGCTTTAGCTGTTGCTCGATCTCGGTTAGGTTCATTGCAATATTATATTGTTACTATGATAGAATAAAATAACTCGTTTATTTCAAGTAGGGCAGGGGGTGAGGCGACAACCTTGTTCAAATTTGAACGAGGTTGCTAAATAACATCGTCGACTATTTCATAACTAATACTTATATGAATATCCCTATGAATTGTTTTGCATTCGCGGGCTTATAGAAGGGTAAACAGTTTCTCCGTTCTATTCTGCTGCTTCCGGCACATCTGCACCTTGTAATAAGCTTGCCTGACGCACACGAAATCATCCGGTGCCGCATATTCGGATACTAAAACGGTATTGTTTTTTGACCATTCTCTCATTACATCCCAGAATTCAGTGTAACCAAATCCCTTTATGAACTCGTATTTTGTTGCATCTGCGTAGGGTGGGTCGGCGTATATTATTGTGTCTTGTGGGTTCAGGTCTCTGTAATCTGAACAACCAAAAACAATATCTGCCGGCAGGGATTTCATTTTCTTGGTGAGGCTGTTAACCAGCATAGTCCATGTTTTTCCCACCTGTTCCCGATTATCATAATAGGTGTCGTAGCCGCCCCACCACTTACCGGCATAGCTCAATCCAAAGCCAACCATTGTGTGATAAGGGTCTGTATGGTCAGGGTTGAGTGATATGGCTTTGTATTCTTCCTGAGTGCATCTTTTTTCAGAGATGGCAAATGTACCATCTTTCAAACCCCTGTATAAATTAATAAGCCCTGGATGGATGTCATATAGCTGCATTGAACCGGAATTTACTGCTACTGAAACGGACAGTCCGCCGCAGAATGGTTCTATGTAAGTTTGGTTTGGTTTTCTGCGAAATGCTATTTCTTGGGCAATCCATTTTGCATTTCTCGTCTTGCCGCCCAGGTATCTCAAGTGTCTTTATAAGTTTTAATTGAATATTTCTTTCACTTCTTGCTCTCCCATTATGATGTAGGGAACAAAGTCGAAGTCTTGTTCGTCATTCTGGAACGTCACGAATTGTTCGTGTGTGCACCACATCAATTTGGCATTATAAGAGTCATTACTTAAGTCAAGTTCACATATACCAAGGAAGTTGGTTCCCTCGGGTTTGTAATTTTTGCACTTGTTTGTGCGCTGAACGTGGACATTGTACTTCTTGCCCACGTTGTTTAATCCAATTATAGTAGGACCATCCAAGTCTGGGTTATATTCGGCCATCACGCTGCATCCAGCAGGTATGGTGAATGGAAGATTCTTTAATGGTTCTATGTTCTTCGTCAATACGAAGTCATTCCGGAGTACTGTCTTGAGTGTTTTCATGTTTTTTTATCTGTTAGTTGTTGTTTCTTAACGAGTATAGCGCTATCCTTTATTATTATTGCAATCTATCAGGGGTAAACTTTCTAACAGAACGTTAGTAACCCGAAATACTAAATCTGGCTACCCAGGATTGATTAGGAGACATTCCGCAAGGTGTTTCTATTATTATTCCTTCCTAATCTGTTTAATGAGATGCAGGCACGCCGTATTGCATTTATCCAGCATTGAGCCTTATATAATAGATGTAGATCCCTGACTTATATTCCTGGGAATAAAAGTTCATTTTTTCATTGACTCGAAACAAAACGCACCTACATGCCATATAATTCTTATCGTTTTCAGATTGGTATTATTTACTTGGTAATCTTGTTAACTGAATCACGCGCGTAAGCCGAATTACCCCGTGAACTGTTGTTAACCCCGTTACACGGCTCTTACACCCGTGAATTAAAGAAAGAGAATGTTGGATGGTGAGGGGGCAACTGTCGTGAGAGGTGAGAGTCCTATTATTCGGAAGCCCACAGCTTCGTGCTGAACGGGGAACGGCTCCAACCAGAGTAGAACACCTTACATAACGTCCGGGTAACCCCGTGAACTGAATCACTCGTGTATTCGAATTAAAGTGAACCCCTTCCTACCGGAAGTTTTTTTGTGAAACATTACCTATCCCAATGGATATATATGTAAGCGAGGGACTGGAAGACCTAAACAATAAACATATTAAAACCCGTTGGGGTTGGCCGTTCTTCCAGGTGCATAAAACGCATTAGCCAATCTTCAACGGGTTCTTTCTTTTTATAAACACACTAACTATGGACATGGAAGGATTTATCATACTGCACAGAAAGTTCCTGGAATGGGAATGGTACAGGAACCCTGCAACCAAGGATGTATTCCTTCACTGCCTGTTCAAAGCCAACTGGAAGCAAAAGAGATGGGAGGGCAAAATAATAGAACGCGGACAGTTCATTACCGGCCGTTTCATACTTTCAGCAGAGACGGGCCTCTCGGTGCAGCAGGTGAGGACGGCGTTAGAGAAACTCCAGTCAACTGGTGAAATAACAGTAAAAACAACCAACGAATACAGTATCATAACTGTTTGTAAATATGATAGTTATCAAGACGAAAAAAGTGACAGCAACCAACGAACAGCCAACGAACAACCAACGGTCAACCAACCATCAACCAACGAACAACCACCACTAACAAATACAAACAATAATAACAAAGAAAACAAAATACAGGCGGTTTCACCGCCGGAGACCGGGAAGAAGGATATTCTGGATGACCTTCTACCAGACGAAGGTTCCTCATCAGCCAGTAACAGCTTTGATACTTTCTATAAACAGTATGGTAAGGGCAAAGGAAAGGAAAAAGCGTTCATCCTCTGGGGTAAGTTGACCCGTGCAGAACGTCAACTGGTAATGGACTACCTTCCGGCTTACATCCTGTCAACCCCTGACATAACTTACAGAAAGAACCCCGATAACTTTCTCAGGAACCGTACCTGGGAAGAAGAGATAACAACAGGCACAACTGTTTTGGACACAAAAGCAATATCTGAAATGCGAAAGAACCCACCCCAGAACCATACTATACCCGATGACTGGAAGTAAACAACAAATACAGCAAACACAAAATAACATGATAGAAAAACTACAAGCATACTTCGGTACAAACTTTAAGAACGTTAACCTGAACGACAAGCTGGTAGAGCGGTTAACCGATTACTTCAACGGTGTTACCGGTCACCTCGACACCAGCAAGGGGCTCCTGCTGCACGGCGAATACGGCACCGGCAAGACGGACTTCTTCAGGGCCGTGTTCTGCGGACTTACCAAAAAGTTTACCGTGCCCCACCAGAGGGAAGGAGAGGAATTAATTATCGAAAGGAAGGTCGGCTATCGGATTATAAAGACAAGGGACATCCGTGACATGTACATCGCCGACAGGGATTCATACAACACGTTAAAAGGCGTCGAGTACCTGGTGATTGACGACCTTGGACAGGAGGCGACCGGACTGATATACGGCTCTGACATAAACCCGGTTGATGAACTCATAGACTCGAGATACGAATGGAGAGAGGAAGCCATAAGGACGGGTTGGACTGTGCCCTACACGTTCTTCACGACCAACCTGAACCCGCACGATGAATTCTTCGAAAAGAACATAGGGGGCAGAATCCGCTCCAGGCTGGACAGTCTCGTCGGCGTGAAAAACTTTGTTCCGTTGGTGGGAGTTTCACTGCGAAAATGACATGCGCCTGCCGAGGGTTGGGTTTTGGCAACTGCTGCTGATACCACAAAACACTTTATTATCGCACCGGGACGACCGTGGCGCATAGTGGAAAGACTGATAAGGCATTCCATCTGCCGGCACTCACTATTTCATTAAATGTGGCGTGGGCGCTTACTGAACAATCCGGTTGCACACTGTGGAAAACTGACATTTTTTAGTAAAAAACTGCTAAAACGATGCGAAATGCCGTATTGTTTTTACTGCTCCATAATGATACTACACCACACAACACTCAATATTCACGGTGACCGGACAGGGGGCTAACTTTTTAAAAGATTTGCTTAACAGGTTTGTTTCCAAGGGCATGGGAAAAAGGCTATGTTGGCCGGAACGCATAGTAACGGTGAAATTTTGTTGCCTATCTTAATACATGTGCATTTTTTTACGCAGTTTCCTTCGCCGGACAGGGGGCTACTTTTACAACAAAGTGGCTCTAAAGCATGGTATACAAGTGTATACGAAAAGTGCGCTTGTCGCCGAAAGGCAAGGTAGTACAGTTGACGCTCTAATGAGATGTGCTAATAAAGTGCATTTTTTGAAGTAAATGCAACTGTAAAAATAAAATGCATTTATTTTACAATTTACTACTGCCGGAGTGCCTAAATGGGCGACTTATTATGGAGGGCACGGCCACACTTTCTTTGGTGATGTAGGTTATTCCATCCAAAGCGATGGCAAAAATGTCTGGGTTTGTGGTTCGACAACTTCCCCAAATTTCCCTATTGATAGCTCGGGCGTATGCAATAGTTTTAATCAAGATACGCTTGGTAACACTACAATTAATCTGGGTTTGGGTACTACCGATTTATTTATATTACAGTTTAATATTTCAGGAGTACGTAAATGGGCAACCTATTACGGAGTTGATGGTGAAAGTGATGGAATGTATATCTCAAGTGATGGGACTAATTTATTTGTGGCCGGCGATGCTTTAAATAAAGGGTATCTCCTCATAAATCCCGGTGGCGGGGCTTATTATCAGGATACCTTGGGAGGAACTGAAACGCCCATTATTGGGAAATTTTGCATTGCATGTGGAGAGTTAACTGCCACAACTACCTCAACACCGGCCGAATGTAACATGCCTACAGGAAGCATTACAATACATCCGGCTGGAGGCACTACTCCCTACACTTATTTATGGAAACCCGGTAATCAAACTACTGATAGTGTCACGGGATTATCTGCCGGTACATATACCGTAATCATAACCGGTGCAAATGGATGTAGTACAGATACTTTATATGACACGGTATTCGCATCAACAGGCTTTTTTTCTTCCATAAATACAACAACAAATAATCAGAAAATATGCGCAGGTTCTTCCGTAATTTTATCAGCTACTGCTACTAACATAAAAACTCCACTCACATGGCAGCCGGGAGCATTGTCAGGCGTTACGGTAATAGTTACTCCAACCGTTACCACAACTTATACAGTAACGGCAACAAATGCTTGCGGGACAGCAGATACAACTGTTACAATAGAAGTAAATCCATTACCATCTCCTGCATTTAATGCTGGTATTTTAAGTGGTTGCTCTCCGCTTTGTATTCAGTTTTACAATCTTACAACTATTTCTTCCGGGAAAATTATAACCTATAACTGGAATTTTGGAAACGGTGATTCATCAAGCAATCAAAACCCTGCTTATTGTTACAAAACTCCGGGAATTTATTCTGTAAAAATAACTGCTACTTCCGATAGCAGTTGCAGTTCCACACTTACTAAACAAAATTATATTACTGTTTATACTAATCCTGTCGCCAACTTCACAGCAACACCTCAACCTACAACTATTCTAAATCCTACTATACAATTTACCGACAATTCTACCGATGCTTACGGAATAGCCCAATGGAATTGGGGGTTTGGCGATGCAAGTGATTCAAACAGCCAAAACCAAAATACAAGTCATACATACCACGATACAGGAACATATTGTGCCGATTTAATGGTGATGAATATTTATGGATGTATAGATTCGGCAACAAATTGCTTAGTAATTGCCCCCCTATTTACCTTATATATTCCTTCTGCTTTCTCTCCTAACGGAGATGGGCTGAATGATATTTTTGAAGCAAAAGGTGATTACATAAAGAGTTTTGAAATATACATTTTCGATAGATGGGGAGTAGAAGTATTCCACAGCACCGATATAGCTAATGGTTGGAATGGAGAATTCAAAAACAAATCATGCCAGGAAGATGCTTATGTGTATGTAATTACTGTTTACGATAGTGAAAATACCAAACACAGCTATACCGGGACGGTTAATCTGTTGAAATAATATTAACTAAAAGGTTTTTCACAACTATCCGTGTATAAATACATGTAGGAGACTATATATACCATTCCCTTACTTTCTATTTTTGGTGGGTTACATAAATTCAAAATGTTGAATTTTGAATGATGGATGTTGGATAAAAAATGAAATTTATATTCAACATTTAAAATTCAACATCCAAAATTATTAAGATGCCCAAGCGTTACAAAAAACCGGTAGAGGAAACAGAGCCTAAAATGGAGGACAAAAGTCCCGCACCTGCTAAAAAGGTAAAAGTAAAATCAACAAAGCCTTTATTTAAAGGACTTATAGAGAATTTGGATAAGTGGAAGATATCTCCAATAACAGGATTGTTTTTAATAGTGTTTTCTGTTTGTATTCTGCTTGCTTTTACTTCCTTTCTTTTTACCTGGCAAATAGACGATGCCACTGTTAGCAGCATAGGACACCCTGAAAAAATGGCTAATTGGCTTGGGTATACAGGTGCAAAACTTTCTGACTTTTTTATTAACGGAGGGTTTGGAATCGCTTCATTCGGATTTTCATTGCTCTTTTTTCTGGCAGGTGTAAAACTTCTGATAGGCCGGGCATTATTGCCTTTAGGTAAAACTTTTATGATAACTCTTTTTATTATAATTTGGGTTTCTGTTTGCCTTGGTTTCTTTTTTCCTGCCGGAGAATATGCCTTTATGGGTGGTGAAGTTGGTATTCTTGCTTCCGGTAAAATGATAATACTTATAGGAAAGACAGGAACATTGATTGCGCTTGCTTTTATTGTCATGGTCTTTCTCGTTCTAAATAATTTACTTAGTTTTTCATTTGCTCCTAAAGCACCTGCAATAGATGAACAGGTGCCTTTGGTTGCTGAGCCTTCACAGCTTGTTGAAGCACCTCAAAACACATTAGAAGAAGAACCTGAACAACCTTCAAACACTATTGAGTTTGCAGTGGAGACACCATCTGTTACAGAAAAGAAGAAAGAAAAAGAAGAAGCAAAAAAATTAGATAATGTAGAGTTCTCTATAGAAAAGGCACCGGAGGTTATTGCAACTGTTAACACTGTAGAGAAAAAAATATCTGATTCTCCTTATGATCCTACGCTTGATTTGTCATCCTATCAGTTCCCTCCTATTGAATTATTACCCGACTACGGCAAAGATGAAGTTGTTATAGACGCGGAAGAACTCACGGCTAATAAAGACAGGATTGTTTCAACACTCAGGCATTATGGTATTGAAATTAAGAAGATAAAAGCTACGCCCGGACCCACAGTTACACTATACGAAATTGTACCACAGGATGGCACGCGCATTTCTAAAATCAAAAACCTGGAAGATGATATTGCATTAAGTTTATCGGCTCTGGGCATACGTATTATAGCTCCCATGCCCGGACTTGGTACGGTGGGTATTGAAGTACCTAATCGTAATCCGGGGATAGTTTCGTTAAAGACAATTATCAATTCAGACCAATTTCAAAAATCCAATATGGAGTTGCCGCTTGCACTTGGCAAAACCATATCGGATTTGCCTTATGTGGTAGACCTTACTAAAATGCCCCACTTGCTTATGGCAGGTGCAACCGGGCAGGGCAAATCGGTGGGATTGAATGCTATTATCGTATCTATACTTTATAAAAAACATCCTTCACAAGTTAAGTTAGTATTGGTAGATCCAAAGAGAGTGGAGCTATCTCTATTTAATAAAATTGAAAGACATTTCCTTGCCAAGTTGCCTGATGCGGAAGAAGCCATTATTACCGATACAAAAAAAGTGGTAAATACCCTCAACTCTCTTTGTATTGAAATGGAGCAGCGTTTGGAATTATTAAAAGACGCTGGAGTGAGAAATATAAAAGAATACAATGAAAAATTTGTAGCACGCAAACTCAATCCTCAAAGCGGACATAAGTTTTTACCCTATATAGTGGTGATTATTGATGAGTTTGCCGATCTTATTATGACAGCAGGTAAAGAAGTGGAAACCCCTTTACAGCGCTTGGCGCAGGTTGCACGGGCTACCGGTATTCACTTAATTATTGCAACACAACGTCCGTCGGTTAATATTATTACAGGTACTATAAAAGCCAACTTTCCGGCACGTATTGCATTTAAAGTTACATCTAAAATAGATTCACGTACCATACTTGACACAGGCGGAGCTGACCAATTAATTGGTAAAGGCGATATGTTAATTTCTAATGGCAGCGACCTTATCAGGTTACAGTGCGCTTTAGTTGGAACGAATGAAGTAGAGGAGATAACCGATTTCATAGGCTCTCAGCAAGGCTATTCAAGTGCGTTTGCCTTGCCTGAATATATTGAAGAAGGCGGAGAAAATAGCGGAGGAGAAATTTCAGCGGATGAAAAAGACGCCCTGTTTGACCAATCAGCTCGCATTGCGGTGGAAACCCAACAGGGTTCAGCATCGCTTTTACAAAGAAGATTAAAAATAGGCTATAACCGTGCAGGCAGGATTGTTGACCAATTACAATCTGCCGGAATAATAGGTCCCTTTGAGGGTAGCAAAGCCCGTGAAGTGCTTATTAAGGATATGATGTCCTTAGAACAAAAGTTAAAAGACTTAGCACCCGATAATTTTCAGGAGTGATGTGATTTTTCAAAACATCACAAAAATAAATGTTGGAGATGTTATCTAATTAGCTAACTTTGCATTGAGGATAAGAAATTCTTTAGGCAGATATTTTACTACAAGCATTATTACCTTGACTTCTTTAATGAACAGACCAAGGAAGTTAAAAAGAAATTTAACTGGACTCTAGGGTTGATTTCTGAATTAGAGAGAATACCTGTAAAGTATTTCAAGCATATTGAAGATTCTGACGGACTATATGAAATCAGGGTTGAAGTGGGTAGTAATATTTTCAGAGTGTTCTGTTTTTTTTTGATGAAGGACGATTAGTAATTCTGCTGAATGGATTTCAGAAAAAGTCTGACAAGACACCTAAAAACGAAATTGAATTAGCAAACAAACTAAAAAAACAATATTATGAAGAAAAGCAAAGAAAGTAACATTTTAACATCATTTTCTGACCACCTTGACGAACAATATGGCAAACGTGGGACAGTGAAAAGAGAAAAGTACGAACAAGAATACGAAGCGTTCAAACTTGGTGTTCTTATTCAGGAAATGAGAGAGAAGAAGCACCTTACCCAAGAACAGTTGGCGACAAAATGTGGGACGACAAAATCCTACATTTCACGCATTGAGAATGACGCAAGTGATATTCGACTGTCAACACTAATGAGAATAATACGGGATGGACTTGGCGGACATTTAAATCTTTCCGTTTCCTTTTAATGAACAGGCTTTTAAACGTGAAGCGTTCCCTTCTTAGCTAATAACTCTTCAGGAGTTTCCTTGTTGTTTTCGTCAATAATGCAACAGTCAACAGGGCAAACCGAGGCGCATTGAGGCTCATCGTGAAAGCCAATACATTCGGTACACTTGTCGCCAACAATATAATATCGGTCTAATTCAACAGGAGATTGAGGAGCATTAGCATCGGTTGTTAGCCCGCTCTTAGCCTTAAATTGTCCTTTTACAGAAGTGCCGTCAGCAAAGCGCCATTCGTTACCGCCTTCATATATTGCATTATTAGGGCATTCCGGTTCGCAAGCCCCGCAGTTTATACATTCGTCTGTTATTCTTAGTGCCATGGGATGTTTAAATAAGAAATGCAAAGATAGGAAAAGCATAGCAACTATCAACGATGAACTATGAACGATAAACTATGAACTATTTTTAACATATTTTACACTTTTTTGAGTGGTATAAAATGTGACACCTATTTTTTTGTAAATTATTGATTATCAATTACTTATTAATTTACGTATTTTATACTATATAAAAGGAATATAAAACATGAAAATTTGGTATTGATTACCTGCTTGTTAGCGGAGCCTCTGTTTTACAGTGTGTAAAGGAGTGTAAAATATGTTAAAAAAAGGTGTCTGTTATTAAATACCCTTTACCAAAAAGATGACTTATTAAATATCTATAGTATTATATTTGTTGTACATTAGCCCCGACCTTATAAACACAAAAATGAAATTATTAAAAGCCATTACAACAAGTTTATTCTTGCTTTTGACGTCTGGTATATTGATGGCAGGAGATAATAATCCAAAAGCAGCTCCTGTTAAAAAACTTAAGGTGCCCTTGTATAAACAGTTGGAATGGGGAGCAAAAATAGGATTCAATGAAAGTTCTAATGGGTACACTAATTTAGAAGCAGCCAAGTTTTTTTCCAATCCTGAGTTTGGCCCTGTATTCGGATTCACCGTAGCGCTTCCATACGGCAAGTATCTTGGTGCCCGGATGGAGTTACTTTATTCTCAGAATGTGTTTATAGGCGAAGGAAACTTGGTTGTACCTTTTACTTATATTAATAAACGGGATTATCTTGATATACCTCTTGTAATACAAATTAAGCCCATAAAAAACCTTGACTTATTTGTTGGAGGCGACTATGCCATTTTAGTAGGAAGCACTTATAAATACGATGACAGTCCGTTAACCCTTTCGCAGGAACAGCAATTTGAAAACAGCAGTTCACGCCATAATGTAATCGGGTTTGTATTCGGGGCAGACTACAAGCTATTTTGGCTGACATTGGGAGCCAGAATTACCTGCGGGGTACCTGATAATAACAGCCAAAATCCTCAAAATACTTTTATAGCGCAATTTACAATAGGATATACATTCCATAAAGAGTTTATCCGATAAATATATCGTATCTTTGGGCATATTTGATAGAACATTTTATTATTTCTATAAACTACAATAAGTATGATACGCTTTTTTAAACATATACCATTTATTTTACTTTGTTGTTTCATTTCAATACCTGCCTTTTCACAAAAAATTGCTACCGGTAAAAAAACTCCGGCTGCTGAAGCCACACTCTCGGCTGAGCGGAGCAAAATGCTTTGCAAACCATGGCAGCTTGATACTGTTTCGGAATTTGGAGTAGATAGTAAGGCTAAAGGTAAAGAAGCAAATGATGGAATTACATTTATCGCTGACGGCAGTTTTTTTATTACACAAGAAGGTGCTGCCTCAACCGGCATATGGAGTTATACCGGAGGACGTATTAATGCGCTAACAAAAAATCCGGAACAAAAATTGAGTTTTAAAATAGTTGCCCTTGCAGATACCCGCTTGGTTTTAGAATATCAATTCCCCGCGCCCGACCTTAGGAAGATTAGGTATGGGTATTCTCCTAAGAAATAAAACATCAAAAAGCATTCACTGTGGCTATTGATTACCTAATAATAACGGCACAAAACGGCTTATTGGGGTAAGTAAAGCTTAAGAATACTGTAAGCAATAATTAATAGCTTTGCGGAACATGAAGTTAAAAAATGTAATTTCAGTAGTTACCTTTATTGTACTATTAGCTTCTTCAAGCGCTATAGTAGCACAAGCAGATAGTATTGGCAAGAAATACTATGCTTACGCTCATTTTTATTCTGAAGACATGAATACTGAATATATCTCCTCCGTTTTCTGTTGGATTTATAACCCGCCAAAAAATTCCAATACTTATCCTAATGATTTTTTAACTGCATGGGCAAAATCAAATTTAAAAAATATTCTACCTAAGATTAAAGCCAAAGATTGTACTTGCCGATTTGAAATTGACGGAACAACTAATTATTATTCCGCGGATAATGCAATAAGACTCTGGAACCTTGAAATGAGCGAATGCACCAATCAAGGTATAGATGTGGAGATTGTTAACTTTCCCCCTTGTATTGACAAGTAAGAGGCTAAATGGCTTCCGCCTCTCATGTAAACCAGTAAAATGTAATTTTGAACATTTTAGAACGCCTGTATGTTATTATCAAAATTCCGGATAACACTTTTTATTCAATTTGTTTTTGCAATAAGTGCTTTTTCTCAACTTAATGTAAACACCTATATTCTCGAGGCAAGGAAGGATATATCTGACAAAAATTATTTTGAGGCAATACAAAAATTAGATGTTTGCATTGAAGTATATCCGGGCAAACATGAGGCCTATTTTTACAGAGGCATTTGCAAATATTATTTGAAAGATAATCTGGGCGCTGAGCAGGATCTGAATAACGCTATATCAATTTATAACACCTTGCTTTATGATTCCTATCATTACAGAAGCCTTGTTAAATATCGCTTAGGAGACTATGAAGGAGCCATTAGTGATATAAACCATGTTATTGCTGTGCAGGGAAACGATCCTCAATTATATATGGAAAGGGCATTTTATAAGCTTTCCAATCAGAATTTTACGGATGTAATTAGTGATTGTAATGCTGCACTCCGGATGAACTATTTCAGCGAAAACATATACATGTGTAAAGGTATGGCGGAAAATGCACTTAATAAATTTGACAGCGCTTCCATAAATTATAACATGGCTCTAAAACTTAATTCCGGAGATGAGGATCTTTATATACGCATAGGCATGAATGATGCCAGCATGGAAAAGTATAATGAAGCTATTGAACAATATAACCATGCCTTAAAAATAGATTCAGCCTCTACCCTAGCCTATTACAACAGGGCAGAAGCTAATTTAAAATTAAATAACGATAAGTCCGCTTTAGAAGATTACAATATGGTTATAACTTATGACCCTATGAATGCCCTTGCTTACTTTAACAGGGGCGTTATGGAGTCCAATAAAAATGATTATACCAATGCTATTGCTGATTTTGATAAAGTATTATTATTAAATCCTAAAAACGTACAGGCTTGGTTAAACAGAGCCAAACTCAAATACCAAACAAAGGACTATAATGGCTCTCTAACCGATTATAATAAAGCCATTGACTTGTATCCATATTTAGTTGAAGCATATTATGACAGGGCTCAATTAAAAGAAGCTTTACATGATAATGCCGGAGCTAAAGCAGATTACAAGATGGGTAATGCCATAGGTGAATTAAGTCGTTCCGGGGACGGCCATCAAAGAGCAAATGATTCAACTAACCTGATGCATCTGATGGCTTTAAACTCCGATTTTAATAATGAGGATCAAAAGTTATCTGATACAACCCATATTGATTTGATGCCCCTATTTTATGTCACACTAAAAAACAACCATAGTAAATCAGAATGTATTCCTTTATTATTCAAAAAAAGCCATCAGGAATACCGTAATTTCTGTTTAACCAATCGGAAAATTCAACTTGTAGATAGTTTAAAAGACAGTTCTTCCAATATTTTAAATGAAAATATAAAAGGCAATAGCGGAGAAATACTCCTTCAAAAAGCTGTACAGAAAACAAACATGCAATTATTTAATGCAGCCATTAAAGACTATGATAAAATTATTGAACAGGATACAGGATATGCAATTGCCTATTTTGCCAGGGGAATTGATATATGCAAGGAAATAGAAATGACAGGAGAGTCTGATAACAATGAACAAGACACCTACATAAATAAAACGTATCGCGTAGTTAATGACCCTGCAAATGATAAGTATAAAAAAGCATTTGCAGACTTTAGTAAGATAATACAAATAGAGCCTGACTTTGCTTTTGCATATTATGATAGAGCCTATGTAAAATATAAACTACACGACCTTAACGGGGCAATAGATGACTACAACAATGCTATACTACTAAACCCGGACTTTGCAGAGGCATACTATAACAGAGGCCTATTACTCTTTTGCCTGAATAATAAAATTGATGCTTGTGTAGACTTTAGTAAAGCAGGCGAGCTAGGGCTAACAGAAGCCTATTTGATTATCAAACTATATTGTACAGAAGTTACGAAATAGAGTATCTGTTCATCCCTGGTCCTTAATTATTCAGCTTTGCCACTTTATTGGCAATAGCCACTTCTAATATAACCCCCAATAACTTTGTGAATGGATTACGAGTCTTTCCTATAAGAATCCTTTTGCCAACAAAGCCTGTTGCAATTCCAATAACAGTATTTACAATATTTGCTTTAAGATTAGGCGCTGAATATGCTTCTTTTATTGTACTTTTAAGAATATTGATAGGCTTTACTATCTCACAAGTATCTAAGAACTCGTTTTTTAATAAAGCCCATTCATCAACTTGTTTGCATTCTAATTCCTGAATACGATTTTTAAAATCTACAGAAGTTGTGATTTTTCCCATAAAATTTTAATTAAGCGCCTGAGCGATTATACTATTATTTACACGTGCTTTGATTACAGGATGGGCAAATAGTAAAATAATTCCTATAGCCCCATAAAATGAGGCAACTACAAAGAATCCATAATAATTCTTTCCAAGCAGGGTCCCGAGCCAAAGTGCAACGGCAATATTTAACGTGAATATAAAAAGCGAAAGAATACCTGCCAATAACATACGAGAGGCTAATACAGATGTAATACCTGCTACTTTTTCAAGTGATTTCAATTTTAGCAATTCGAAACTTGTTTTAGTATACTGTTCGGCTCTTTCTAAAAGAGGTTCAATTAAATATGCGTTGGTTTCCATTTATAAGAATTTGAAAAATTAATTTGTTTTATGCTTTTCCGTTCTAGCCGAACCATCCTTTAGAAAATCATTTGTCTTGGCTTTAACCACTTCAATTTCCGTCTTCATTTCTTCCAGAAAATCATTGAATTTTTCCTGCATAGTATCTGTAAGGTCATCGCCTTTATCCATAATTTTTTTACGTGTCTTACTGCCTTTGTCCGGTGCAAAAAGAATTCCTAAAGCTCCGCCTATAGCAGCGCCTGCTAATAATGCTCCAATTACTTTTCCTGTGCTGTTTGATGATTCCATAATTTTTAGTTTTTAAATGATTAATAAATAATAATAAGTGCAAAAGTATGCCCTTCCATACCGGAAAGCCTTATACAACATTTGAATTAAATTACATGATTCACATATCTCTTTTTTTATATAGCTATATTATTAGTTTATGCTATCGCCTTTTTTATTAATGAGCCTGTTAAGCCTGTTTGCACCTTTGCCGGTATCATTTCTTTTGGCTCTAAGGCTGTCTGCTGTTGTGCCGTCACCTGTTTTACCTGTATTATTTCCGGGATTCTCATAGTTATTGCACGAGGTGGCAACAGATAAAACCACTATGGCTAAAGTAACCTGAAGTAATCTCATTTTAAAGTGTTTGATGTTTTTCATTTTTAAAATTTACGCCATGTTATATAACAAAGGTGGGTATTACCCCACCCTTTGATTGAATAGGTAACCTCCATCACCTATCACCATTTTATGATAAAAATTATTGAAGCAAAAAGACCAGCCTTACGGGGTTAACTCTTTTTATCTATAATTAATTTTATGGTGTAAAGGTGTGTTGATTGCTTCCATAAAGCATTACATAATTTTTGGAAAAAGTTATATAATTCACACTCTTTTCTTACATAATTACTACAAACAGGCAGCTCCTAACGGAGCAAAAATAACGGCACAAAACGGCTTATTTTTGGGATAAACAAAGCTCAGAAGGTTGCCCTGAAGTACAATTTCTCGTGGACAGAAGATTATGACTGATTTACATGCGATTCAAAAAGGGCCAGTAAGACTTTACTATCCACATCGGCAATCTTTTTAATATAAAGACAACCCTTATCATCTTCTCCGCTTGTTGAATATTCCCCTAATTTGCCAAGTAATTTCTTATAGTTCTTGGCTTTTTGTCCCGTTAAATAAAGTGCAAAGTTTTGCTTGCGAGGAGAAAAACCCAGCAGGAACCAATCATTTTCTTTTCCGTTCGACAGGGTATATTTTGAATTCCAAAAACCAATAATGGCGCTACCCCACATTTTGGGCTCACTATGCGTAGCTTTCTTCATCAATTCAAGAATAATAAAACTGTCGTTGCGCTTTTTTTCTTCCTTTATAGTATTTAAAAAGGCTTCGGGGCTTGCTGTCGTTTTTTTAGTTTTTATTTCAGCCATAAAATTAGTTGATAGAGTTCCTAAAAATAAGTCTTCAATTTAGACATTTAAAAATGATAAACAGCTCAATAGCTATAAAGACCGCAGCTGTTATAAAGCCTTCGTTAATTTTTCTAAGTTTAATATTTATGAGCATAGATTGTATTTCAACAAGAGCCCTTACAATTACAACCATTATAATTCCCAGCGGTGAACCTATGGAGGCAGCTATCAGTAATCCTATTCCTATGGACAGATTCCTTGAAGCATATTCGTATCCTGCATACCTTGCTCCTTTTCCTTTTACATCAATACCTTCTGTACTGTTTTCAAAAATTTGAGAAGGTTTAAAGTACCCCACAACTCCGTAGACTATGTTTGCCAAGGCAAAAAATCCTGCAACAATTCTTACGTACATTGGTATCGTATCACTTTCTATCATAGTATCTGTTATTTAAATGTTTGTCTTCAAAAACTAATTAGACAAATATAAAGAATACTTATATATTAAGCGCGGGTGCTATATGGATACACTTCTCGATTCAAACAAATATTTCTGCTTAAGGATTAGCAGCTGTAACATCCTGAGCAGACTTAGCTTCATCAGGTGTTGTTTCCAAATCTCTATCCAATGAATATAAAGCATTGTTGCCGCCTTTTTTACTTTCCGCAATTTTCATTTTATCCAATAAGTTCATCGCAAGCGTCTCCTCTTCTATTTGTTCTTTCACAAACCATTGCATAAAGTTCCATGTTGCCCAGTCTTCTTCAGCCAAGCTCATCTTCACCAGTTTATATACGGCTTTTGTATTATCCACTTCATGTTTAAATACTTTTTCAAAACAACTATTTAAGCTTGCAGGGTTTTCAGGTGGTGCAGGAATAGTAGTAACAGTTACTTCAGCCCCTCTTTTTAAAATGTATTCCAGTATCTTCATCATGTGGTTGCGTTCTTCTTCTGAATGCCTGAAAAGAAAATTAGCTACACCGCTAAAGCCTTGCCTTTCAGCCCATACTCCATACGATAAATAAATTTGTGCAGCATGTGCTTCTTTGGTCATTTGTGCATTTAAGGCTGCAATTAGGGTTTTTGAAAGTCTGTTTGTATTCATTTGATTTTTTATAAGTGTTGATTATAGTGCTTCTTTTACAAAAATGACATCATTCAATATTTAGACTATTATATTCTTATA
>Ga0206824_10054_pt2 | contig 35742 bp, 50 predicted proteins | sample Alteio_BWOrgCont_82_FD_152874 | JGI IMG/M metagenome (GOLD analysis project Ga0206824, IMG submission 152874) | Enriched cells from forest soil in Barre Woods Harvard Forest LTER site, Petersham, Massachusetts, United States -... | ecosystem: Environmental > Terrestrial > Soil > Temperate forest >...
GACAAAACCGCCCGGGATAAATGGGGAATGCCGCTGGTGGTCTTCGATGCCGAAATCCGGGACAATGAAAAGAAAATGCGGGTCGACATGGGCAATGATGCGAAGGAAATGCTCGAGGCGTCGGGACTGAAAAACGTGCAGATCTACGACAAGGGCTCGCATTTGGGAATGGCGATTCACGAGATGGGCACCGCGCGCATGGGACGCGATCCCAAGTCATCGATCCTCAACGGGCACAACCAAGTCCACACCGTGAAGAATGTCTTCGTGACCGACGGCGCGTGCATGACTTCGGCGGCGTGCGTGAATCCTTCGCTGACCTACATGGCCCTCACCGCGAGAGCTGCGGATTTTGCGGTGGAGGAGATGAAGAAGCTCAATTTGTAGGCGGATACTCGAATTCGGTGTGGGAGGGAAAACCGCAAAGGCTCGGGGCGGCTTCGCCGTAACATCGAACATCCAACATCCAATGGGCCTTGTGCCATGGTTGCGCGCGAATCGAGGCGCAAAGGAGGGCGGGCTTTCCAGCCCGCCACGCGGACAGGAATGTCCGCGCTCCGTTCCCAAACTCCGGTTCACGAATCCAGAAGCGCCGAGCGGTCAAGAAGATCACGATAGGTGTGCGAATTCGTCGGTGTGCAAATCGCCATCGAATCCAGGTACCCCTGGGCGCAAGCGATCAGCGAGAGTTCGGGCATGATTCAGTATGCGGTGAAAGCCGCGAAAACGAAACGGCGCAGGTCGCACGAGGCAACCTGCGCCGGAATAGAGGAGCAGCGGAAATTAGCGCGAGTAGAGCTCGACGATAAGCTGTTCGTTGACGATCGGGGCGATCTCGTCGCGCGAAGGGATGCGCGAGACTTTGCCGCTGAACTGATCCTTGTCGACGATGAGCCAGTCCGGCACCGGAGTGATCTGGGTGAGCTCGAGATTCTTGGCGGCGAGGCGGCGCGATTGCGGCCGATCCTTGACGAGGATCGCGTCGCCCGCCTTCACGTTGAAGGAGGAAACGTCGACCTTGCGGCCATTGACCTGCACGTGGCCGTGCGAAACCATCTGCCGGGCGGCGCTGCGCGAATTGGCAAAGCCGAGGCGGTAGACGACGTTGTCGAGGCGCGTCTCAAGGAGTTGCAAGAGGGTTTCGCCGGTCACGCCGCGACGGTTGAGGGCGATATTGAAATACCGGCGGAATTGGCGCTCGAGGACGCCGTATTGATAGCGGAGCTTCTGCTTTTCCGCGAGGGCCAGGGCGTATTCGGATTGCTTGCGGCGGGAACCCTTGGGACCGTGCATTCCGGGGCCGAAATTTTTGCGTTCCAGCGCCTTGGAGGGACCGAAGAGGGCGACTCCGAAGCGGCGGCTGATTCTCGATTTGGGGCCAGTGTAACGTGCCATAGTGAATTGAGTTTTCTTTAGATACTGAAGCCGTCAGACGCGGCGTTGTTTGGGCGGGCGGCAGCCGTTGTGCGGCACTGGGGTGACGTCCTTGATGATGCTGATTTCGAGCCCGACCGCCTGGATGGCACGGACCGCGGATTCACGACCGGCGCCGGGGCCCTTGACGCGCACTTCGACTTCCTTGAGGCCGTGGCCCATGGCCTGGCGGCAGGCGTCCTGCGCGACCATCTGCGCGGCGTAGGCCGTGCTCTTGCGCGAACCCTTGAAGCCGCACTTGCCGGCGCTCGACCAGCCGATCGTCGAACCACCCATATCCGTGATGGTGACGATGGTGTTGTTGAACGAGGCGACGATATGGGCGATGCCGCTGTGGACGTTCTTGCTGCCCTTGGCCTTGATGATCTTGATCGGCTCAACGACAGCGTTCGGATCGAGCGAGAGATTTTCCTCCTTTTTCGGTTCCGCCGTAGCCGTGGCCGCGCCGCCGGCTTCCTTCTTCGCTTTCGGGGCTTTGGCCTTCGCGGCTTTGGGCGCAGCGTCAGCGGCTTTCGGAGCGGCTTCGGCCGCCTTGGGAGCAGCTTCTGCTGCGGGCTCCGCCGCGGGCGTGGCGGGGATCTCGGCTTTCGGGTCCGTGGGTTGCTTGGAATCAGGCATGTTCTTCGATCAAGTTGAGGTTACGCGGCCTTGGCGGCGCCTTCCTTGGCGCGCTGCACGCCCACGGTCTTGCGCGGTCCTTTGCGCGTGCGGGCATTGGTGGAGGTGCGCTGACCGCGCACGGGGAGTCCACGGCGATGACGAATGCCGCGGTAGCAATTGATGGCTTGCAAGCGCTTGAGGTTGGCTTGCAGTTCGCGGCGCAGGTCGCCCTCGATCGGGAGCTTGCTCGCGGTGATCGCGTGAATGATCTGGTTCAACTGTTCGTTGGACAGATCCTTCGCGCGGACATTGGGGTCGATATTGGCCTGCTCGAGGATGCGCTTCGCAGTGCTCGGGCCAATGCCGTAGATGTAGGGCAGCGACGCTTCGATGCGCTTGTCGCCGGGGATTTCAACGCCTAGGAGTCGGGGCATATTTTATTCGGGGTTTTGGATTTTCGATTTTCGATTGGATTTTGGCCGGGCTGATTTCCGATTTCGGCCCCGAGGTCAATCGAGAACCCAAAATCGAGAATCGAAAATGGCTTCAGCCTTGCCGCTGTTTATGGCGCGTATTCTTGCAAATGACGCGCACGACATTCTTGCGCTTCACGATACGGCAGGATTCGCAAAGCCTTTTCACGGATGCTCTTACTTTCATGGTTTAAAATCTGTTTTTAGTTGGAAGGACAAAAAATCGCGCTGGGAAAACCCAGTGCGATCAGGGCAGCTGTCGCTACTTTTGCCGGAAGGTAATACGTCCCTTGGTCAAATCGTAGGGGGACATCTCTAGCAGAACTTTATCGCCTGGCAAGATCCGAATGAAGTGCAAACGCATTTTTCCGGAAATATGCGCCAGGATCCGGTGACCATTCGGCAACTCCACCCGAAACATGGTATTCGGGAGCAGTTCGACGACTTTTCCCTCTACTTCAATAGCGTCTTTTTTCGCCATGTGAGGATTTCGGGTTCGTCTTTGGTCACCAGCACGGTGTGCTCAAAATGGGCGGACGGCTTGGCATCGAGGGTCACCACGGTCCACTCGTCGTCCAGGACACGAACCCCTGCCCCGCCCATGTTGACCATGGGCTCGATGGCGAGGGTCATGCCGGGTTTCAGTTTCGGGCCGGAGCCGCGACGGCCATAATTCGGGATCTGGGGCTCTTCATGCAGCTCCCTTCCAACCCCGTGGCCGACAAATTCGCGGACGACGGTATAGCCGTTGGCCACGACTTCGTCTTCGATGGCCGCGCAAAGGTCTCCCAAGCGGCGGCCACCCTGGGCATAGGTAATGGCTTTCTCGAGGGTGCTCTCGGTCACCGTCAGCAGGCGCTGCACTTTGGCATCGACCATGCCCACTGGAACCGTGGTGGCGGTATCGCCGACCCAGCCATCCTTGATCACGCCGATATCGAGTTTCACAATATCGCCGTATTGGATGCGGCGGGTGCCGCCGATGCCGTGCACGACTTCTTCATTCAGGGAAATACAAATATTGCCCGGGAACCCGCGGTAACCGAGGAAGGCGCTTTTGCAGCCCAACTCGGCAATGAAATCCGCCGCGGCCTGGTCGACTTCGCCGGTGGTGAGTCCCGGCCGAATCAAGCTCGAAACGCGATCGAGCACTTCACTCGCGGCACGACAAGCCAAACGCATTTTTTCGGCTTCGCGTTCAGTCTTGATGGGGATTTTCATGCGACCCGCGACAGCGCACAGCGCTAGTGGAAGCGCCTGGCGATGAAGATCGCCATCACTGCAATGACGGCCAGCGCCGCACCCACGTAGGCCCAAATCATCGCACCTTCCTTGACGGCTTCCCCGCGACCGACAGAGCCCATGCCCGAGCGGCCACGAATGCGGCCCTTGCGCAAAAAGCCGTCATAGTGCCGCTGGATCAAATGAGTCTCAATCTGCCGCATGGTATCGAGGATCACGCCCACAATGATCAGCAGACTGGTGCCGCCGAAAAATTGGGCCGTGATGTAAGGTACGTTCATGCGCTCGGAGAGCATTCCCGGCAAAATAGCGATGATGGTGAGGAAGATCGCGCCGGCAAAAGTCAGGCGCGTCATGGTGAAGTCCAAAAATTCCGCGGTCGGTTTACCGGGACGAACACCGGGAACATAGCCACCGTATTTCTTCAGGTCCTCGGCGATCTGCTGGGGCTGGAACTGCGTCGCCACCCAGAAATAGCTGAAGAAGAAAATCATCACCCCATAGAGGAGGTAATGCAGCCAGCCGTGCGTGAGCATCGCGGCGATTTTATTGGCCGTGGGCGACCCATGGAAAGCCATCGAGACGATGGTGGACGGGAAAACGAGCAGTGCCTGGGCAAAGATGATGGGCATGACACCCGCGTAATTGACCTTGAGCGGCATATATTGCGTCTGGCCGCCGTAAACCCGCTGGCCGACCACGCGCTTGGCGTATTGCACGCTGATCCTCCGCTGCGCCTGCGTGACACAAATCACCGCAGCGATGACGATCACCAAAAAAGCCAGCATGAACACCAGGACCATGGGGTTGACCTGACTCCCCTGCCCAGCCGAAGGAACGAATGTGCGCCACGCCTGAATGAGTGCCGCGGGCAAGCGGGCGACGATACCGACGGTAATGATCATCGACATCCCGTTGCCAACACCGCGGTCGGTAATTTGGTCACCCAGCCACATGAGCAGCATCGTCCCCGCGGTGAGCGAGACGACGGTGGTGAGTTCAAACCCGAATCCAGGATCGCTTACCAAGGGGATGCCCATCTTGGCGATGGTATCCATGATGCCGTGGAGGAAGGGATTGTTGGCCGGGTTTTCAAAAGTCTTCGACAGCACGTAACCCTGACCAACGCAGAGGATGATGGTCGCATACCTCGTATACTGCATGATCTTCTGCCGGCCACCGTCTTCCTTGGCCAGCTTGGCCAACTGGGGAATCACGGCAGTGAGCAACTGCAGCATGATCGAGGCGCTGATGTAGGGCATGACCCCGAGCGAGAACACCGCACAGTTCTCGAGCGCGCCACCGCTGAAGATATTGAAAAGCGCCGCGATGTTGCCGCCGGTCTCGTTGTTGACCTGCGAATTGAACCACGTCTGGATGACGTCCGCGTTTACACCCGGACACGTGATGGCCGCGCCCACACGCACGATGATGAGCAGGACGAGCGTGTAAAGAATCCGGCTCCGCAACTCCGGAATCTTGAAAGTATTGGCGAACGCCGAGATCACTTCAGGGTGAGCGTACCGCCGGCTTTTTCAATAGCGGCTTTGGCCGATTCACTGGCCTTATGCGCCACGATCGTGAGCTTTTTCGTCAGTTCACCGCCACCGAGGATTTTGATGGCATCGTACGGACGGCGGATCACGCCAGCTGCGAGGAGGGACTGTTCGTCGACGGTCGCACCGCTATCGAAGGCGTTGAGAGTCTCGAGACTGACGATGGCAAAGCGGGTCTTGAAATTGGCGTTGTTGAATCCGCGCTTGGGCATCCGCCGGATGAGCGGCATCTGGCCGCCTTCAAAGCCGAGGCGAATGCTGCCGCCGGAGCGGGCTTTCTGGCCTTTGTGGCCCTTGCCCGAGGTCTTGCCGTGGCCGCTGCTTTCGCCGCAACCAAGGCGCTTGACCCGATGAGTGGATCCGGGGCGGGGCTTGAGATTGTGCAAATTCATAACTATTTACTCCTGGGGACTCGGGCCCTTTTTGAACGAGATGCCGCGGGTTTCAAAAACCTGTTCGCGCAGGCGAAGCTGCTGCAGGGCGCCGATCGTCGCCTTGACGACGTTGGCGTGATTGCTCGAACCGAGCGACTTGGCGAGAACGTCGCGGATCCCCGCGGCCTCGACCACGGCACGGACGCCGCCACCGGCGATGACACCGGTTCCGGGCGAAGCCGGGCGCAGCAGCACGCGGCCACCGCCATGCTCGCCGATGACTTCATGCGGAATGGTGTTCTCGCGCACTGCGACCTTGACCATGGACTTCTTGGCCGAGTCGGAAGCCTTGCGAATCGCCTCGCTCACTTCGTTGGCCTTGCCAAAGCCGACGCCGACCTTGCCGAGCTTGTCGCCCGTCACGATAAGGGCGCTGAAGCTAAAGCGGCGGCCACCCTTCACGACCTTGGCGCAACGGTTGATGAAGACGACTTTTTCCGTCAGGCCACTATCGTCCTTCGGTTTGTCCTGCCGATCGCGGCGTCCACGGTTGCCTCGTTCTTGTCTTTGTTCAGCCATATTAATTTAGAATTCGAGGCCACCTTCGCGCGCGGCGTCGGCGAGAGCTTTGACTTTGCCGTGATAAATGAAACCGCCGCGGTCGAAGACAACTTTGTTGATGCTCTTCGCTTTGGCACGCTCGGCCAGCGCTTTGCCGATTTTCACGGCCGTTTCGACATTGGCGCGGGTGCCTTTGCCGCTGAGATCCTTTTCGGTGGTGTTCGCCGAAGCCAGGGTCTTGCCCGCTTCGTCGTCGATCACCTGGGCATAGATATTCTTGCCCGAGAAATGCACCGCGAGGCGCGGACGCTCCGGCGTGCCGGCGACCTTCTTGCGAAGGCGCTGGTGACGCATCTTGAGAGGATTGATAGACTTCGTAGCCATGGTTATTGGACGGTTTTGCCTTCCTTGCGCTGGATCTGCTCACCCGCGTAGCGCACACCCTTGCCCTTGTAGGGCTCGGGCGGATAGTAGGCGCGGATGTCGGCCGCGACCTGGCCGACGAGCTGCCGGTCGATGCCTTCGACCTTGATCTTGGTGTTTTCCGCGACGGTGATCTTGATCCCCTGCGGAATTTGAAAATGGACGTCGTGCGAGAAACCGAGGTTCAGGTCGAGGATCGCGCCCTTGACCGCGGCTTTGAAACCGACGCCCTGGATTTCGAGGTCCTTGGTGAACCCGGTGGAAACGCCGGTGACGATGTTATTGACCAGCGCGCGGGAAAGACCGTGCAAGGCGCGAACCTTGCGGTCCTCGCTCTGGCATTCAATGTGCACCTTGGTGCCATCGACGCGTCCCGTGATTTGCTTGGGCAAAGTCCAGGCCAGCTTGCCCTTCGGTCCCTCGGCGCTCACGGCGCCGTCGCCGGAAATGGAAAGCTTCACCTTGGCGGGAAGCTCGATGATTTTTTTACCGATACGCGACATAACTCAGTTACCAGACGACGGCGAGTAACTCGCCGCCAATGTTTTGCTTTTTGGCTTCCCGTCCGCTGACGATGCCCCGCGGGGTCGAAAGGATGGAGATACCGAGGCCGCCGAGGACGCGGGGAATCTCGGTCACGCCGACATACTTGCGCAGCCCGGGCTTGCTGATGCGCTTCAAGCCGGTAATGGCCGGGGCGCGGTGATGATTCTTGGTGGTCACCTTGATCTGCGGGAACTTACCCGTGGTGTCCACTTCGTAATTGGTGATGTACCCTTCCTGCTTGAGGATGCGGGCGATCTCGGCCTTGACCTTGGAGTAAGGCGCGGTGACTTCCTGCTGGCGGGCCGCCGTGGCATTGCGCAGGCGCGTGAGAAAGTCGGCGATAGGATCGGAAAGTTGGCTCATGTCGGTGGTTAGGCTGCGGTTTCTTCAGCCTTCTTTACGGGCGGCCGCTTGGCCTTGTCGGTGAAAGGCATGCCCAGCTCGCTGAGGAGGGACTTGGCTTCTTCGTTGGTATTCGCGGTGGTGACGATGGTCACGTCGAAACCGATGTTGCGCTTGATCTTGTCGAGTTCGACCTCGGGAAAGATCGTCTGGTCGGAGACACCGAGAGTATAATTGCCGTTGCCGTCGAAGGCGCGGGTCGAAACACCGCGGAAGTCGCGAATGCGCGGGAGAGCCATCTTGATGAGGCGCTCGAGGAATTCATACATCCGCGCGCCGCGCAGGGTGACCTTGGCGCCGATGGCCTGGTGCTGACGGAGCTTGAAATTGGCGATGCTCTTCTTCGAGCGCGTCTCGGAGGGTTTCTGGCCGGTGATGAGGGCGAGTTCCGCCTTCACGTCTTCCAGGGCCTGCTTCACGTCGTTGTTCGTATTGACGCAGCTATTGATGACCACCTTCTCCACTTTCGGGATCTGGTTGACGTTCTTGTACCCGTGCTTTTCGCGCAGGCTCGGGATGACGCGGTCCTTGTAAAATTGGTAAAGTTCGACAGCCATGGTTCGTTACGCGGCTTTCTCTTTTTTCTTGGATTTGGATTTCGTCGCCTTGCTGGACGATTCCTCGGCTTCAACGCGCTTGACGTTGGAAATATGGATCGGGCCTTCGCGCTGGATGATGGCGCCTTGCGGATTGTCCTGCGACTTCTTGGTGTGCTTCTTGATCAGGCGCACGCCCTCGATGAGGACCTGCTGCTTGGTCGGGAAGACCTGGAGCACTTTGCCGACGGCGCCCTTGTGGTTGCCAGTAATGACCTGCACCTGGTCGCCCTTCTTCACATGGAAACGGAGATGCGACATCTTAGAGTACCTCCGGGGCAAGCGAGACGATCTTCATGAAATTTTTCTCGCGGAGTTCACGAGCCACGGGACCGAAGATACGGGTGCCACGCGGGTTGAGATCCTTGTCGATGATGACGATGGCGTTGTTGTCGAAGCGCAGATAGCTGCCGTCTTCGCGCCTGATCGGATGGCGGGTGCGAACGATGACCGCACGGACGACTTCGCCTTTCTTGACGGTGCCGCCGGCGCTGGCTTCGCGAATGTGCGCGGTGATGACGTCGCCGATACCGGCCTCGGGCGAGTTCTTCTTGCCGATGACGCCGATCATCTTCGCCATGCGGGCGCCGGTGTTGTCTGCGACATCAAGTCTGGAACGAATCTGGAGCATAAAAAGGGGCGCGGATTATACGTCAGTGCTTGAGGATTTCAACCAGGCGCCAGCGTTTCAATTTGGAGAGCGGACGGGTCTCGGCGATACGCACGGTATCACCGACCTGGGCTTTGCTATCTTCGTCGTGCGCATAGAAGCGCTTCACCTGCTTGACGATCTTGCCAAACTTGGCGTGCGGCACGCGAGTGGTGGTCTCGACGACGGCCGTCTTTTTCATCTTGGTCGACACGACCTGGCCGACGCGCTCCTTGCGGAGGCCGCGCGACGAAGCGCTTTCGGTAGGGGTGCTGGTAACGGTGGTCTCGCTCATGGGTTATTTGGCTTTGGCGGTGGGCGCCGTCTTCTGGGTGAGCACCGTTTCGATGCGGGCAATCTCGCGGCGGATGGCACGGAGCTGGCTCGGCTTTTCCAACTGGCCGCTCTGTTGCTGAATGCGCAGGTGGAAGCTCTCCTCGCGCAGCTCGTGTTTGCGAGCCGCAAGGTCCTGCAGGCTAAGTTCACGAATTTCTTTGAGATCCATAAATTAGACGGCGCGGTGGCGGGTGAGGAATTTGGTGCGAATCGGCAGCTTGTCGGCCGCCAGACGGAGGGACTCGCGGGCGACCGATTCCGGCACGCCATCGAGTTCGAAAAGGATGTTCCCTGGACGCACCGTGGCCACCCAGTATTCGGGAGCGCCCTTGCCCTTGCCCATTCGGGTTTCCGGCGGACGCGCGGTCACCGACTTATCGGGGAAGATGCGAATCCAGAGCTTGCCCTTGCGCTTCATGTTGCGGGTGAGAGCGACGCGAGCGGCCTCGATCTGGGTATTGGTGATCCAGGCACGATCGAGGGTCTGGAGCGCAAATGCTCCGAAATCGATGGCGATATTACGTGAAGCTTTGCCCGCGCGGCTGCCGCGCTGGGTCTTGCGATACTTCACTCGTTTGGGCATCAAAGGCATAACCTAATCTCCTGCGTAAAATTCGTGGGTGCGGGGTTACTGGGTGGCGGCGGGTGCTTCGGCGGGGGCCGCTTCGCGCTTCTCCACGGGCTGCGGCTCGCCGGCGCCTTCGGGTTTGCAGAGCCAGCACTTGACGCCGATCTTGCCGTAGACGGTGTTGGCTTCGGCGAAGCCGTAATCGATGGGCTGGCGCAGCGTGTGCAGCGGAATCTTGCCCTCGCGATACCATTCCGCGCGGCTGATTTCCGCACCGCCGAGGCGGCCGGCGCAGCGCAGCTTGATGCCTTGCGCACCGAGCTCCATGGTCTGCTGGATGGATTTCTTCATGGCGCGGCGGAAGCTGATACGGCGCTCGATCTGGAGAGCCACGTTTTCCGCAACGAGCTGGGCGTCGAGTTCCGGAGTCTTGATTTCCTGGATGTCGATCTTGACCGACTTGCCGTTGGAGAGGCTTTCGATCTCCTTGGTCATGTTCTCGATCTCGGTGCCTTTGCGACCGATAACGATGCCCGGGCGGGCCGTAAAGATGGTCACGCGAATGCTGTTCCAGGCGCGCTCGATGACAATTTTGGAGACGGCGGCGAGCCGGAGCTTGTTCTTGACGTAGGTGCGAATCTTGAGATCCGAGTTCAAGAATTCGGGCAATTCCTTGGGGGATGCGTACCAGCGCGAACGCCAGTCGCGATTCACTGCCAGACGATAGCCGATAGGATTAACTTTCTGACCCATAGTTATTCTTGAGTGGATTGCTGCTCGGGAGCCGCGGCCGGAGTTTCGGTGGGCGCGGGAGTTTCTTCGACGGCCGCGGGCGCGGGCGCCGGAGCTTCAGCCGCAGGGGCCGCGGCAGGAGCGGAAGCTTTCTTCTTGGCCGCGGGTTTCGCGGTCTTCTTGCCCGGAGCCTTCTTCGGCTTCCGGCGGGTTTTGATTTCGATCTCATCCGTGAGGATGATGCGAATGTGCGAGGTGCGCTTGCGGATCGGGCCGGCGCTGCCACGGGCCTTGGGCTGGAAGCGTTTCATCGTCGGGCCTTCGCCCACGGTGGCTTCCTGGACGACGAGCCGGTCGGCCCGCAGGTTGTTGTTGTTCTCGGCGTTGGCCACGGCGCTCTTGAGCGTCTTGGCGATGAGCCCAGCCGCCTTGCGCGGAGTGAAAGCAAGAACGTCGAGCGCCGCCGCCACGGGCAGGCCCTGAATCTCGCGCGTAACTTCCCGGGCCTTGAAGGCCGAGATATGTGCGCCTCGATATATGGATTTGATCTGCATGCTAAGTGCTCGTCTAAGTAGGGTGATTTTAAATTTTCAGTGGCTGGTTTCCACCTTGAGGCGGTCACCAACCTGGATGCGGTCTTTTTCAGTCGTTAGATTTTGAATGACAGCGCCGGCGATCTTTTCGCGGACGTCGACGACTCGCACGCTGCCCACGATGTGATCGCCGCGGATGACCTGGAAGGGCATCCCGAGTTTCACACCCTGGTTGGTGCCGAGGTTCATGACCACGAGCGCCAGGTCGTCGCGCACGCTGATGGTCCGACCATCGGAGATGGTCGCGGGCACCGCGGTGGCTTCCACCGCATTCGCGGAAGGATTGCCGAGAACGGCACTCGCATTGCGAAGCTCGGCTTCGAGAGCGACGCGGGCATCGGTGTTCGGGCTGGTCGCCGACTTCGTGTAAAGCGAAGCGGCTTCGGTCAGCCGGACTAGAGCTTCGGAGAGTTTCTTTTTCTCCTCGGCCATGGTCCGCAGGGTGGCAACGGCATCCAGCACGCGTTGTTCGAGTTTGGGCGTATTGCCCGGAGCGGCATCGAGCCCGAGGGCTTCGATTTTGAGCATCAACTCGGCGACTTTACGCTTGAAGACCTCGTTTTCGTCTTGCAGTCGCGCGAGGTTTTTCCTCGCGTCGGCCGCGGACTTCTCGGTCTCAGCGAGCGCGCTTTGGAGTTGTTTGTTCTCCCCGAGGGTTTTCTCGAGGTTCACTTTCAACTCGCTGTTTTCAATATCTAATTCTGACAAAGAACCTTTGGCTTGCCCGTGCAGTCTTGCGACCGGCACTAAGCTGAGCCCGGCGACCAGCGCCGCGAATGTCAGGCCGAGGGTCGAGAACTTCATATTTTCTCAACTCTGGACCATCGTCCGCGTTACTTGGTGACCTTCGCGGTGTGGGAACCGTGCTTCTTGAAGATTCGCGTGGGCGAAAATTCACCAAGCTTGTGCCCCACCATGTTTTCCGTCACGAAGACGGAGTTAAAAATTTTGCCGTTGTGGACCAGGAAGGTGTGGCCCACGAAGTCCGGGGTAATCATCGAACGACGCGACCAGGTTTTGATCGGCTTCTTCAAGCCCGAATCATTCATCTTCTCGATCTTGTCGTAGAGATGTCCGTCAACGAACGGACCTTTTTTCAGTGAGCGACCCATAGATAAGTGATCTTGGAAAAGTGGTTACTTCTTCTTCGGCTTGCGACGTTCGACGATGAAATTGTTGCTCGTCTTGTGCTTGTGGCGAGTCTTGAAGCCCTTGGCGAGCTGACCCCACGGCGACATCGGGTGATGACGTCCGCCACCGCCCTTGGATTTGCCCTGGCCGCCACCCATCGGGTGATCGACCGGGTTCATGACCATGCCGCGGACGGTCGGACGAATGCCCATCCAACGACTGCGGCCGGCTTTACCCGAGGAAATATTCATGTGCTCGGAGTGACCGACTTGGCCGATCGTCGCGTAGCACTTCACGTGGATCTTGCGGATTTCACCGGAGGGCAACTTGACGAGGGCGTAATCGCCTTCGCGGTTGTTCAGCATGACCTGCTGGCCGGCGCTGCGGGCAATCTGGCCGCCGCGACCGGCGACGAGTTCGACATTGTGCACCGCCGTGCCGAGCGGGATCGCACTAAGAGGGAGAGCGTTGCCGACCTTGGGCTCGACGTTCTCACCAGCCACGACTTTGTCGCCGACATTCAGACCGCCGGGGGCGAGGATGTAAGCCTTCTCGCCATCGGTGTACTGAAGCAGCGCGATGCGGCAGGTGCGGTTCGGATCGTATTCGATCGCCTTGACTTCGGCCTCGATGTCGCGCTTGCGGCGCTTGAAGTCGATGATCCGGTACTTCTGCTTGTGGCCACCGCCCATGTGGCGGCAGGTCAACCGGCCGTTGTTGTTACGGCCACCGGATTTCTTCTTGGTAACGACCAGCGATTTCTCGGGCTTGGTCTTGGTGATCTCGTCAAACGCCGGCAGCGCCTTGAAGCGATTGGTCGGGGTCAGCGGGCGGAAAGTTTTGAGGGCCATAACAGTTTAGGCGAGTTCGATCTTGTCGCCGGCCTTGAGCGTCACGATGGCCTTTTTCCAATCGGACTTGCGGCCAAAGGAAGCGGTGCGTTCGCGCTTCTTCTTTCCGGCGTAATTGCATGTGTTCACGGCGATGACCGTCTTCTTGAAAAGCCGCTCGATGGCCAGCTTGATCTGCGTCTTGTTCGCGTGCGGGCGGACGCGGAAAACGTACTTGTTTTCTTTCTCCGCGAGGAGCGTCGCCTTTTCCGTCAGGCGAACCGTATCGATAATGTCGTAGGGCTCGTTCATTGTTTCGAGGCGAGGCGGTCGGCGATTTGGGCGAGACCATCGTTCGTGATGACGATCTTGCGGAAGTGGAGAAGTTGTTCGGTATTGACCTCGGCGGCGGTAATGAGCGTGGTCGGCTGGACGTTGCGCGCGGCGAGGTAGGTATTTTTGTCGAAGGCCGCGGAAACCACCAGGGTCTTGGGCTCTTCGGTGATCTTGACGATCGCGGCGACGAACTGCTTCGTCTTCGGCTCCTTGACGGCAAATTCATCGATAATGAACACGTCTCCCGCCTTGATCCGCTCGCTCAGCGCCTTCCGCAGAGCCAGCTTCTTCACGCTCTTCGCGACCTTCTTGGAGTAATCCCGCGGATGCGGGCCAAACACCACGCCGCCACCGACCCAGACCGGGCTCGATTTATAACCGGCACGAGCGCGACCGGTGCCCTTTTGACGCCAGGGCTTGGCGCCGGAGCCGCTGACGGTCGCCTTCGTTTTGGTCGAGGCGGTCCCGCTGCGGCGATTGGCGCGCAGGGCGACGACGACATCATGGACGACCTGGCTGTATTTGCCATTTTCCACGACTTCGATCTTGGCCGCTTTGGCGGCTTCAACTGTAAGAACTTTCGCAGCCATAAATTATTTCGCAGCCTCCGGTTGAACTTTCTTGGCCGGGCGCACGACGATGTAGCTGCCGTTCGCGCCGGGCACCGCGCCGCTGATGAGGATGACGCCTTCATCCGGACGAACCTGGACGACGCGGAGGTTTTGCACCGTGACGCGCTCATCGCCCATGTGACCGGGCATGCCCATGTTCTTCCAAATACGGCCCGGAGTGGAACGGTTGCCGATGGCGCCATTCCGGCGGTGCATCATGGACCCGTGCGAGGCCCCCTGCCCGTCCATGTTGTGCTTCTTGATGACACCCTGGAAGCCCTTGCCCTTGGAGCGGCCGATGACATCGACGACATCTCCGACGGCGAATTGCGAGACGCTCAGGTCGAGTGCGCCGTCCAGCGCGGTGCCATCCGGGAGGCGAAATTCTTTGACGAGCTTCTTCGGCTCGGAACCGGCCTTCTTGAAATGACCGAGCAACGGCTGGGTGACGCGCTGTTCCTTCTGCACGTCGAAACCGACTTGCACGCCGGTGTAGCCGTCGTTTTCGACGGTCTTGGTCTGCAGAGCGGTGTTGCCGCCGGCTTCGATGACAGTGACGGGCGTGGCGTTGCCCTTATCGTCATAGACGCGGGTCATCCCGATCTTTTTGCCTAGGAGTCCTATCTTCATGTCGTGGCTTACGAAAAGGGTGAGGGTCAGATCTTGATGGTGATGTCCACGCCGGCCGGTAGATTAAGCTTCTTGAGCTCGTCGACGGTCTTGGCGGTCGGCTCGATGATGTCGAGCAGGCGCTTGTGCGTGCGGATTTCGAACTGGTCCATGGACTTCTTGTCCACGTGCGGGGACCGGTTCACCGTGAATTTCTCGATGCGCGTCGGCAGCGGGATCGGCCCCGCAACCTTCGCGCCGGTGCGCTTGGCGGTTTCGACGATTTCCGCCGACGACTGGTCGAGCATGCGGAAATCAAATGCCTTCAGGCGAATGCGAATGCGTTGTCCGGTCATAAATTCAGTGGGTTATTTGGCTTTCTGGTCCAGAACGGCGGCGAGGACCTGGGCCGGGACTTGTTCAAAGTGAGAGGGTTCCATCGAGTAGCTCGACCGGCCTTTCGAGAGCGAACGGATCGCGGTGGCGTAACCGAACATTTCGGCCAGCGGCACTTCGGCGTTCACGATCGAAAGATTCGCCTTCGCCTCGATGCTCATGATCTTGCCGCGGCGGCGGTTGAGATCGCCCATGATGTCGCCCTGGTACTCTTCGGGCGTGCTGTTTTCGACCTTCATGATCGGTTCGAGCAGGATCGAGTTGGCCTTCTTGAAGCCGTCTTTCACAGCGAAGATGGCGGCCATCTTAAAGGCGAGTTCGTTCGAGTCGACGTCGTGGTAGCTGCCGTCGATGATGTCGACTTCGACGTCGATCACCGGGTAGCCTCCGACGACGCCATTGAGCACGGCTTCTTCGATACCCTTCTTACAAGCGGGGATGTATTCCTTGGGAATGGTGCCGCCGACGACCTTGTTCTCGATCGTCAGCCCCTTGCCGCGTTCGGCGGGGCGGACATTGACGATAACGTGGCCATACTGACCGCGACCACCCGACTGCTTGACCAGGCGGCCTTCGCCCATGGCCGGTGCGGTGATCGTTTCGCGATAAGCGATCTGCGGCTTGCCCGCGTTCGCGTCCACCTTGAACTCGCGAAGCATGCGATCCCGGATGATTTCGAGGTGGAGCTCGCCCATACCAGCGATGATCGTCTGGCCGGTGTCTTCATCAGTGAAGACGCGGAAGGTCGGATCTTCTTCGGACAAGCGCTGGAGCGCCACGCCCATTTTTTCCTGGTCCACTTTGGTCTTCGGTTCGATGGACATCGAAATAACCGGGTCAGGGAAGGATGGCGGGATGAGAAAGATCGGGTGATCTTCGTCGCAAAGCGTATCGCCCGTGGTGACGTTCTTGATGCCGACGATCGCCGCGATGTCGCCCGAGTAGATCGTGTCGATGTCCTCGCGCTTGTCGGCCTGAATCTGGATCAGGCGGCTGATGCGGTCGCGCTTGTTCGTCCGCGGATTGTAAATGGTGTCGCCCTTGGTCACCTTGCCGGAATAGACGCGGAAGAAAACGAGCTTGCCGACGAAGGGGTCGGTCCAAAGCTTGAAAGCCAGCGAGCAAAACTTCCCATTGTCATCCGTGACCGCTTCCATCGGCGCAGAGGTGTCAGGGTCCTGACCCTTGGCCGGCGGAATGTCGATCGGGCTCGGGAGATAATCGACCACCGCATCGACGAGATATTGCACGCCCTTGTTCTTGAAAGCGGAACCGCCGACGACCGGGACAAACTTGTTGGCGATCGTCTGCCGACGGATGCCCGCCTTGAGCATCTCGATGGTGATCGGCTTTTCCTCGAGGAAAGCGGTGCCGACTTCGTCGTCGAGATCGGAAATCGCGGCCACCAAATCGTTATAGGCGTTGTCCACCAATTCCTTATGCTCCTCCGGGATTTCCTCGATCTTGTAGTTCGAGCCCATCTTCTCGTCGTCGAGATAGATGATCGCCTTCTTGTTGATGACGTCGAGTTGCCCGCGCAGCGTATCTTCCGCGCCCAGCGGGATCAGCACCGGCCACGCATTCGCGGCGAGCTTGGTGCGCATGTCCTTGATGGCGTTGTTAAAATTCGCGCCGACCCGGTCCATCTTGTTGACGAAGGCGATCCGCGGGACGTTGTACTTGGTCGCCTGACGCCACACGGTCTCGGATTGCGGCTGCACGCCGGCCACACCGCAGAACACCGCAATGGCGCCGTCGAGCACGCGCAGGGAACGTTCGACCTCGGCCGTGAAATCCACGTGGCCGGGAGTGTCGATGATATTCACCCGCATCTTGATGCCTTCGTAGGCCTTGTAGACACCTTCCTCCTTGCGTTGATGCCAGAAACAGGTCGTCGCCGCCGAGGTGATCGTGATGCCACGCTCGCGCTCCTGCTCCATCCAGTCGGTGACGGTGTTGCCTTCATGCACCTCACCGATCTTGTGGATCATGCCTGTATAAAAAAGGATACGCTCTGTGAGCGTCGTCTTGCCCGCATCGATGTGCGCGGCAATACCGATATTCCGTGTCCGCTCAAGCGGATACTGGCGATTCGGCGAGTTGGGATTGGTCGTCGCGGGAGCGGCAGCAGCGGTAGACATAAGGTTCGTCGTTACCGGGGGGGTTAGAAGCGGAAATGGGCGAAGGCGCGATTGGCCTGGGCCATCTTGTGGGTATCGTCGCGCTTCTTGATGGCGTTGCCCTGGCCATTGGCGGCTTCCTTGAGCTCGGAGGCGAGTGCTTTGACGAGCGGGACATTCTTGCGGGCTTGCGCGTAACCGACGATCCAGCGCATGGCGAGCGCCATCTGGCGGCCCGGCGGCACTTCCATCGGCACCTGGTAGGTGGCGCCACCGACGCGGCGGCTCTTCACTTCCAGACGCGGCTTCACATTATCGAGCGCCTTGTTGAGCACTTCGAGCGGGTCGACCGCATCCGTGCCGGTGCGGGTTTCCTCGATCGCCGTATAGACGATCCGCTCGGCGAGCGACTTCTTGCCACTGTGCATGACTGTGCTGATCAAGCGGGCCACCACCGGGCTATGGTAACGGCCATCCAACTTCTCTTCCTTGTGAATTACGCGGCGACGACGAGACATTGAGAAAGTTTATGGTTGATGGTTGAGAGTCAGCTTACTTCTTTTTGCCTTTGGTATCAGCGGCGGCTTCGGCACCGACCTTTGGGCGCTTGGCGCCATACTTCGAGCGGCTGCGGCGACGGCCATCGACGCCGAGGGCGTCGAGCGTGCCGCGGACGATATGATAACGGACACCCGGGAGATCTTTCACGCGGCCACCGCGCACGAGCACGATCGAGTGCTCCTGCAGATTGTGACCTTCACCGGGAATGTAGGCGATCACTTCCTGCCCGTTGGTGAGACGCACTTTGGCGACTTTACGCAGCGCCGAGTTCGGTTTCTTCGGCGTACGGGTCATCACCTGCACGCACACGCCGCGGCGTTGCGGGCAATTGGTCAGCGCCGGCGATTTGGATTTCACCGTCACTTTTTTGCGACCTTTGCGGACGAGCTGGTTGATCGTTGGCATGTGGAAAAATTTTGGGTTCTGCGGCTGCGCTTCCCGTTTCCGCTTGAAGCAGAATTTGGGGAAGAAAAACCCGCCGGGGCGGGCCTTGTCCAATACCCGCTGGCGCGAGTCTGACAGCACCCGCCGGAAGCGGGGAGCGCGGACACTAGGAGGTTTCGCTTGGGGCGCAAGCAATTTTCCCAAAAATCCGCGTATTTTCTTTTTCCCTTTCAGCGGCTCCGTTCAGCTTCACTCGTCGTCGAAGCCGCCGGCTGAGAACCGGAGCCGCGAGAGCATGAGTGGAGACTCACGAGAGCGCGAAAAGGGACGGGATGCATAATGGATGACTCGGAACAGTGCAAGCGGTTTTTGCAAAAGTTTGCAGAAACGTTGCCCTGCGGGCGAGTGAACCGCGGATTTCGCAGATGCAGAGTCCGCATGACTGGTCGCGCGGTGATTTTGATTTATTCCGCAAAGAGCGGAACGAACCCCGCCTGAGCGAAATGGCGATCTCCGGTCAGTGCTTCGCGCAAACCCTCCTGTTCCATCACGACGAATGAAATGCAATCGGTGAGAGACCACTCTTTATCAGGGCGATCGCGAAAGAGTTTCAAACCACGCTTGAATTGCTCCTCGCTGACAGGTGCAACCCGCAGTGATGCGTGATCATCGCAGTGAACGAGAAATTTGCCCGCGAGAACGCGCAGCGTCGACTCGCGTGCCAATCCATCCGCGACTTCCGCAAGCACCCACCGCGTCGTAGTAATTCTCCCGCGCCACGTTCGCGAAAACTCAACGACCCGCGCATGGGCTTGGTCGCGCGGGTTCAGCAGCGCCAAAAAGAACCACGCATCCCCAAATGTCTGTTTCATGGCGGCCCGCGTTTCGGCGTACCGTGAATGTAGTGGTCGTGCTCGGCAGCGAAATCCACCGGCAATCCGTCCGCCTTGCCGACGAAGTCCTTGAATACTTCTGAGAGTGCCGGTCCGAGAGCATCCATTTCCGGCTCAATAACGACTTTCGTCCCGTCCGGCAGATGGACTCCCGGCGGCAGCTTGATGACGTCGTTTTCGACCGTGGCGGTGAAGCTCATGCGCTGAATCTATCCGAGGCTGTCGGACCTAGCAAGACACGCCGCACGCGACAAAAACTCGTTCGTCACCCGCGTGATGACTTTTCAAGCGGCTGGCACAGCCGCCTCAACACCAAGCGAGACAAGGCGCCTGGCCAGCGACACCCCGGAATTGAGCGCACCTTCCATGTAACCGATGAACTTGTAACTCGCATGTTCACCGGCGAAATGAAGGCGCCCGATTCCCGCGCGTAACAGCGGCCCCACCCTGGTCACCTCCCCCGGCGCGGGGAACGAATACCCGGCCTGCGTCCAGCGATCGGCGCGCCAATCCATAAAACGCGACCGAACGAAATGCTTGGGATACTCCGGATAGAACTTCTCCAACTCCTCTCGAAAAGCCTGATCGTGCTGGCTGGCCCACCGTTTGCGACAAGTCTCCGCCGCAGGTCCGCCGGAGAACGCCACCAAAACGGCCTCCCTTCCCTTCTGCCCATCGGTCGCATCCCAAGTCATGTTCACCATGCCATCGGACGCGGCGTTTGCTCCGAGATGTTCCTGTTCCCAAAACCGATTCGTCACGACCGGGAGATACTTCACGATCACCCCCATTTGCAGGCGCAATTCGTGCGGCAAATTCGGCTCAAACCGCATCTCATGCCAGACACTCGGCGGCACGGCTAATACGACATCATCCCCCTCAAACGTTTCGCCATTCGCGCAGCGCACTGCCACTCGATCCGCACGCACCTCGACATGGGTTACCGGCATTTCCAGCCGAAGGTGTTCGCCCAGCGACTTGGCGAGCAGAAAGGCGAGGTGTTGATTGCCACCGCGACAGTGATTCGTCTCGCTGTCCGTCCAGTACTTGTCCAAGCCGCCGCCTTTGACCATCGCCAGGTTGGCCAGATAGCTCTGTCGCGCGAGGGAAGCGCCGTTGTTCCCGGTAAGCTGCGAACTCCACGCCAGCTTGCACCAACGCGAGACCGGCACATCGCGCAACCAGCGCGCCGTATTCAGCCGGTCCAGTTCGTGAGCGCCCACGGTCTTCCACGGCTCGTCCGCATCCACTTTCACCGCATCGGCGGTCATGTGCTTGTTCACGATTTTCATCTCCTCAAACAGCGCCTTGGCTTGTTTGGCATCGAGTCGTTGACCGCCCAAAATCACTGGTTGATCGGCGTTTTCGTCCGCGGCGCCGGGATACAATTCCAACCCAAATTTTTTCGCATACGCCAGCCAGGTCGGATGATTCGTGCCGATGAATTCGCCTCCGCCCTCGACACTCTCTCCCTTCGCCAAATCGTGAAACGTGAGCACGCGTCCGCCCACGCGATCCCGCGCCTCCAGGACCGTCACCTGCCAGCCCGCACTCCTGAGTTCATGCGCACAAGCCAGCCCGGAGAATCCCCCACCAATGACGATGACCCGACGCGCCCCGCGTTTGGATCGCGACTTCTCCGCGAACGCCTCGGAACCGCTGAGCAAAATGCCCGATGAAACAGCGATCGCGCGTTTTAAAAACTCACGACGGTCCAGATCCGATCGAGGCTCGAAGCGTTGAGCGAGTCGGGTGAAGAGGGACGGCGACATGGCTTTGGAAGGAGTTGTTGAAGCCTGTCAGGCACGCCACGAATACCGCTGATCCAGCCAGTGCACTTTCCGGCTGACGCCCAATCGCTCGAACGCTGCAAGGAACGGCTGGTAACAGGGATGCGACTGCAATTCCCGGACGAAAGCTTCCCGGGTTTCATTCCACTGTTCGAAGACCACGATTAAATTCGGTTCCTCTTCGGTCGTATGCACCCCGGCGGAAACAAAATTCGGCTTTTTGGCGAGTTCCTCGAAGAGCACACGAAGCGCCTCCAGCAACTCCTCGCGGCCCTCGGGCTTCGCCCGGATTTCTACATTTAGCGTGATCATTGATACGATGGATAAGTGGCATTTCGACGACGCACGCAAGACCGGACCAACCCACCTTGCTTGTAGCGCATCCAGCCTCATTGTGCGCATCCCATCCCGCGCAACAACGGCAAAATCACCTCGGGTTCGTGATGAGGGTGCAGTAGCGCTTAATTTGGGCCGTTTCGGAGCGTTATATCCGCCGCGGCATAACGCGCTTGACACTGCACAGACGAACTTGAGGAATTCCGGTATGGAAAGGGCGTTTTTTGAAGTGCGTATGCTGTCGCCGAACCGCTTTGTCTTGAATCAAGACGGCGAGCAGTCGGAAAAGGAATTCCCGAGTCTGACAGCCGCGATGCTCTACGCGCAGAACGAACCGCATCCCGATGGCGCGCTCCTGGTGCTGCGCGACAAATCCGGCAATAAGAAAATGCAAGTTCGGCTTTGACGGACTGCGCCCGAGCAGGGTCGAACTGCTAACCTTCGGCTTCGGAGACCGGCTTTCTACTCTGAGAAGTTGCAAAACTGCCAAAATACTGCCAAACATCTGCCATGAAGCATCATGGCAGTGCAACGAGCGAGCAGAGACAGGCTTGGCCGAAGATCCGCGCCGTTCAACATCGGAATGGCCGAAAAGCGTGGCTGGTTGACGCACGAATAAAAGGGGCCGGTGAACGACTGTTTTTCCGGAGCAAGGTCGAAGCTGAAACCAAAGCTCTTCAATTTCGGATTGCACGAAAGAATGAAGGGAGCGCTGCATTTTCCATTCCGGAGGATTTGCGTATCGAGGCGCTTAAATGTGCAGAGCGTCTACGACCATTTGGAAAGACCCTGACCGATGCGGTTGATTACTACCTACCGTATCTTCAGCGTGTGAACACGCCCAAACCCTTGCCGGAATTGATCCAGGAGGTGGCATCAGAAAAGCGCGCCGATGGTCTAGAAAAACCGACAATCGTCGACTTCGAATATCGATGCCGTCAATTCGTCCAAGCATTCCCAGAGCGAGATGTTGCCAATATTTCGTCGGACGAACTCGAACACTGGTTGCGTGACCGTTTCACGAACCCCACTTCGCGCAATAACGCACGTCGGGCGGTGGTAAATCTCTTCAACTATGCGGTCCGCAAGAAATACATCCCAAGCAATCCGGCAGCGGCAATAAAGAAGGCGAAAACCACCGGCGGAGAGATTGGGATCCTCACGCCCGAGCAGATCGCGACTCTTCTATCGTATGCCGACTCCACGATTCTCCCCTACTTTGCGCTAGCCGCATTTGCAGGCATTCGCCCGGAAGAGCTTTTGAAAATGAATTGGTCAGACATTCGTTGGAAACAAGGAATTATTCGCATCAGGGCGGAGATTTCGAAGGTTGCTGCCTCCCGGAACATTCGCATCGAGCCAAACCTAATGGAATGGCTGCACCCATACCAGCTTGCCAGTGGGAAGATATGCCTTCCGTCGTGGCGGCGAATTTTTCGTGAAACAAGAATCAAGGCTGGATTAAGTGAATGGCCAGCAGATTGCTTGCGGCACTCCTTTGGAACTTATTGGCTCGAAACACACCGCAACGCCCCAGCCCTAGCCCTGGAAATGGGCAATAGTGTCGAAGTGATTTTGCGACACTACCACAAGGTTTTAGATGAGCCATCAGATGCCGCGCGTTACTGGGAAATCAAACCCAGCGCCGCAGCCGAGAAAGTCGTCCCATTTGCAGCCGCGTGATCTTCACTTCTGGCCTGCGGCCTTGATTTCGAGTTTTTCGAGAGCCACCATTACCTTCGCGAGATCGAAGCGGACTGTGCGGTGGCCAAATCTGATCATCGGGATTTTGCGCTTGCGAACCAGCTCGTCGATCATCCTGGTGGATGGAAGGTTGAGGGCAACCCGAAGCTCTTCTTTCGTGAGCAGGGTGTTCATGACGAACTAGATTTAGAAGTGCCGAAATTGATCCGGTAATCGCAGTGCCCGTCCAGTATTACCATAACGGCACGCACCAGGACGTAATCTTGAATTTCGAGAGGCAGCACGGCCGTGGTTGAGATTGCTACCTGGGCAACGTCGAGAGGACATTCACTCAGATTTAGGCTGACCGTCGCTCTATTTCGCCCGCGCTTTCACTCGTTCACGATACTTCTTTTCAATTCCTTCCGAGGCCCCCACCATCGTCGTAGGGTAAAGGCTCCTTGCGGATAGAGATTTCGGCTCCGGTTCCAAAGGGATCACTTCGTCATCGCCGAGCCGAGGGTTATCGACAAAACCGACTCGGGCAGCCCATTCGGCATTCGCCCGCAGGTCTCCGATCTTAAGCCTGCCGATTATTTTCTCGCCGCCGGTGAATTCATCACCGATTCTTTTGTCGATGCGAAGGAGGGTGGTGGTTGCTTCGATGAGGGCTTCGCGAAAATAATAGCAGGCCATTTTCGCCTTCCCGCGCTGCGCTGCTGCCAGCATTGCACGTTTTGCTGGTTCAAGCAGGGCGTCAATTTGCTCCGGATCAATTGAATCAGGCGTGGGGTCATCCAGTTTGAACCTATAATACGTCTCGGCGGTGTACGGCTCGCCATCGAAACCGACGGCTTCCTGCCACTTGGCCGCGATGCAGACCGGCCAGACACCCGTCATCATGGTAGTCCAACGAACGAAATCGGACGAAGCATCACGTTGCCCCAATTCTACAGCTTGGATGTATGCGCGTGAAAAATCGATGAGATTTGCGAACCCCTCTTGGGTGAGGCCGGCGGCTTCGCGGACCTGCTGAAGTGCAAGGTTGGGGATGGTTGGCGATTTGATCTTCACGGCGTGAGAATACACTTGTATGCCTTCCTATCAACAATTTCTTGCGCATACATTTGTCTGCCTCTATTGTGGCACCGGCGAAAGTCCTCACGGATGCTCCCAAAAACAACGCCACCCACCCCCAGCCGCGACAACGGCCAAAGGTGGGTGGATCAAACGCAATCAGCGCGTCAGCTCTGCAAGATCAGGCGCGCCAACCACATCAACGAAAAACTAGGGCCAATGGCCCCATATTACAATGACTACGCCGCTCCACTCATCCATCTCGAATCTCATCGAGATCGATCAACAGGAAGCTGCCCTTAAAGAGCAGCTTCAGCAACTCACCCGCCGCAAGGAAGAGGCAAAGAAGAATGAAGGTGAGCGCGCCAGGGAACAGCTCTACGAGCAAATTCCGGCAGCGCGTGTCCACCTGCTCGGTCTTCTGCGCACAGCACAGAACCTCGGCATTGAAATCGAGGGTGAATACGTGACTACGCTCCACCGGATCGTCAAAGAAGCCGGTGCCAGCGGCATCGCTCTGTCCCTCGTGCAGGAGGTGCTGCCCGACGCTAAGAACCTCCAATTCGCCCGCGAAGAACTCGGGCCGAAAGGTTCCGATGAGATTGTTGAATTGACCGCCAAGGAGCACCTCAAAGAGGGCAAGGGACGCGGGATCTATTTCGTCTGGAACGACAAGCCATCGACCGTTGCCCCTGTGACTACCGGCAGTAGCGACAGCGGCGGTGATCAGACTGGAGACGCAAGTGAATCCGACGGTGCTGAGGAGACTGCGGAGGACACGAAATCCCAGCCACCTCCTGAGGGAACCAAACCAGCGAAGAAACCCGCAAAGTGAGTAACCAGGCCGCGCTCGTCAGTCCGATCCTGCGGGCGCGGCCCACATCCCTGATTGAGATGAAAATCCAAATCCAAGATTCCGCAATCAACGCGATCACCAACGCAATCGCACGTTCGGTGCCGACCATCGTTCGCCAGGCCATCGATCAGCTCAACGAAGATGAGCTTGTTCGGGCGGTACGCGTCTCCGGCCTACCAGACCGTGAAAAAGTGCTGCTCTATCTTAAACAGACCCAGCAGAACTGCACAAAGTTCCCGAACGCAGTGGTGGTCCGTGTCTTGAGCGACCTCATTCGCAGCAAGCTTGGTGTGCATCCGCACCAAATGAAACCGGTGCGCGAAGCACTCGTGGCAGAAAATCTGATCGAGGTTCCTGAGGTAATTAGAGGACCCATTGAAATCGTTTACCGCCGTCCTCGGCAAACTACGGCAATTCCGGCCGCAGCGCACTCATAACCACCCGGCCGCCTTCGTCGTCCACGGTGGGGGCGGCCACACAGAATATCATCATGAAGAAAAACAAGAAACCACGTCAGAAGTCAGGACTTCTTCCGATTGCTGAGGTCGTGCAATTGTCTGAAGCGATCGGAAACCTGATTCATGTGCCCATCGATCAATTGGCTAAAATCGATCTGGGAAGCGTCCCAGATGGACTTTGCCTATGGCTGGAAGGATCTAAAGCACCCCTGGAATGGCTTGAACGTCAAAACGATACGTTTCTGGCCCAACTGATCCTTCGCGGTGAGCACTCAGATGGCCTCCTATACTCCGCATTAGCGATAGCCGCTAAGATCCTTGAGAAGGAAGGCTACCCGGTATTCGGCGCGGCATATCTGGATACTGGCAAAATTGTACGTGCTCATTGGCAGATGGAATTCCCTCTGACGACCCCGTCACAGGAGTTACTGGAGGCAGTATGGACCAGCGAAACCGCCATCGAAGAGAAAGCAAAGGAAATCATGCCCGACATTGCCAAAGAGTAGTAAGTTCGATCCCGGCGCGCAACACAACTGAAACAGAAACACTGGGGATGCTAGAATGAATCTGGCATCCCCAGTTTTTTGCACTTATAGATAAGTAATAATTCTGCGTTATTTCGCCGACAGTCGCTTGACAGTTATAGTAGACGTGCTAATGTTGTAGCCGTCACCGCCGCTAATTATGGGTTACGGCAGGATAGAATCTCTCTCGGTTTGCCAAGGCAGCGAGTAGTAACGGAGTCAGCGACTCCATCCCGTGCGCCAACACGCATTTCTTCCCAGCCCGTATCGTGTTTCGAGATGAACTCGGACACCTTGACGCTTAACATAATGAATAAAGACAATAACGCAATCACCGCAAGCTCTTCAGAAGTTTATCTCGCCCTCCAAGAATGCGCGGAAGCAAGGCAAGACCTCGCATCATGCCCTCTTTCGCTTACCCAACTATCGCAAATCTTGGAACGCATCGGCGTTACAAACCTTTCGCGTGAGGATAGCTTCCGTCACTTGCAAGGTTATTTGAAAGAAAAGAACATACCCGCTAACACAATATTCCAGTGGCTCGAACAGCGTGGCATTCTAAATGACTGTGAGTTGATCGTAAAAGTATATTTCCCACTTTTCATCATTCTCTTTCCCGATAGGGCACGAGCCGATTTTGCAAAGGTGGGCTTCACGTTAACATCCTCGATCTAGTCTTCAGGACACCTCCAGCCCGTAATGCAAAATATATGAATGAACTCTTTTCCACTCAACTATACCGTCTACGGACGAACGCCAAATTAACGAATGCTGCGCTAGCACAACGAGCGGATGTCCCTGCCTCATTGATTTCAGGATTGCAAAACGACAACCGCCGTGTTGGTGAATTACAAGCACGCAGAATCGGAAGGGCATTAAATCTGCATGGAGAACAGCTCGAAGAGTTCGTTCTCCGCGCCATCGACACATGCACTGAAAAAATCTTGCAGGAAGCCAAACCCTATCCTGCCGAACTGCTGAACCTTATTGCGATTCAATTGAATCGCGCCGGAGTTGCCGCTCATGGGATTGCTGATTTGGCCATTGACGGCACAAACACTGAGCAAGAAATCAGCCTGACGCTGCACGATGGCAAGCAAGCCACTTTGAAGACGCATCTCGTCTTGAACTAAGAAAACCAAAACGCTCACTGGCTAGGAACCAAGTGAGCGTTATCCAAACTATATGCTAAATTACAATGACCATATTAGAAGAACCCGCAGAGGAATGCGAGCAAAAAGCATCTCCGACTGCAAATAATGACGCGGCCTCTGCCGAGAGTGCTTTCCATGAGAACACTCTCGATAGAGGCGGCAAGAGTGAGAAGCTTTTACCAGTTCGAGAGTGGGACACATTCTCGGTAAAGCTGGCAGCCGAACTCAACCCACGTCAGCCTGACATCTCTGCGGCTCTGCTTTTTAAGCACGTTGCGCTGCGAATGGCCGGTGCTCCTTGGTATGTCTTCAAAGATCACAAAATGTGGTATTTTCGGAGCATCAAAGATCTTCGAGAGAAAGAATTCCCATATTTAACTGAAGACGAAATCACAGGGGCATTAGATCGCCTACAGGTCAAAGGCAAACTGGAGATTGCCCCGCCGGGAACTTACGGCCCCACCTGCTGGTATAGCGCCTCTGACAAAGACTGCAAAAAGTATGGAGAATCGGGGGAGGCCAATGCCCGCCATATCTGGATTCGGCAGGATGACGCCATCGCTTATGGCGTGCGAAAAGCCATGCTCTTGGCCAATCTTGGCTGGCAACTCAAGAACTGGAAATCATGTGAAACTGACGATAAAGGCGATCGATACGGGACTTTGAGTCCGTCATATCTGAGCAAACGTGAACGCGATGGTATTTCTCCTCTGCCAATGTCGAGAAGCCAGATCAGCAATTTGCTCAAAGAGCTATCTGGGACTGACGGCGTTTTGACACCTCATCCATTGCTGAGCAGTCGTTACAAATTTACCTCAAAGGCATCAGCAAAAGTGAGCTGTGACGGTTCAAAATCCACCCATCATGCTGTGCAAGATCACGACCCGCTTGTCCAAGATCACGGATTGGGTGTGCAAGATCACGACTCGCCTGTCCAAGATCACGGGGGCAGTGGTGCCGAAAACGAATGCAAGTTACCTATCCATAATGACTTATGCAACGAAGGAAAAGGGGTATATAGTAACCAACTCTGTAAGAAAGAAGGTAATGAAACAAGAAAGGTAAATAACAGTCTCCCTGCCTCGGCTTCGCCTTCGCAGGGAAACTGCTTTGGGAATGAACTTTCTGAGGGTGCCAAAAAGCTAATGGAGGCAATTCATCATTGCCTATGCGCTTCTGGACAGAAGGGAACCTTAGGTCCGGCAGCGAAAAGGGTCAGGCCTGATCAGCTTCCTTACGATGACGTGACTTCTCTCAAGCATGAGTGTTTTTACGACACTATTATTCCTCGTGCCATCGAAATCAAAAATGCCGTCCAGTGGGTCAAGCAATATTGGCGCACGTTCAAGGTGCGTTACGATAAAAAGGACATCGACAATTTCACTCGCCTTTTTGTGGCAAATCCCTTTCTCACTCTCAAACACTGGCAGGATATCGAATACTACATTGGCTCCGTTCAGCTTGAGCACTACTGGTTTGACGAACGCAGCAACAATGCCCCAGGACGCGCCAGAACAGCCGCTGCACGGCTTTACCTGCTGCCGCAGATTATCCAAGAGGGATGCGTTTCCATATCGAAGCCGCTCGATTTTGTAAAGTGGGAACACCCGTTACCTGAATGTCTTGAGGTGCTCGGCACTGTTCCTGAGCCTTATGCTTCATTAGACTTTTCGGTTCTGGATGAGGTAGCAGAGAGCGCCCTGTGGCGAGTGGTCCCACCGCCATTAAAGTTTGTCGAACATGACTCGAACCCAATCACCACAGAATGAAGAATACGTTCCTTTGTGAAATCGCTTCTTACATTGGCATGCATGTCGAGGATCTTGAAAAAGATGCCCAAATGGAGGGTGAGGTGTTTCATTGTCCATCGCTCGTGCGAGTTCTTGGGCAGCACCTCTTCCATTATGCCGTCGATCAAGACCCAAACTGGCTCCATAACGTGGGCCTCCACTTCTCGTCCAAAAAGCATCTAATCTTCAAAACCTTCAAGCGTATCACACAATTAATCGCTGAAGATGGGAGACGATTGTTTGTCCTTTTCCTGCAAACCCCTATCGGTCTCTTCAGCCTCTACCGGGCCAGAGGATACGACGGTGAAGGAGCCTCATTCCTTCACAAGGACGACACCGGCTTTGGTTACGTCATTGAGCCGTTCGATCATTGGATTGCGGAAAGAACCCGGTTATGGAGGAGTCAATGGGAACTGCCTTCATTCGAATAATTCACGGTTCTGACGCCCTCAAAATCTTCGCGGTCTCTGCTGTCGGTGCCATGAACGTCCCGTGACCAGGATGGGCCTGACGACCAGTTTCAGGCACTATGATCTGCTGGCGGTGGGCTTCTATTGTCATGAAGGTTGATACGAGGGTTGCGCTAAAGACGTTTTCCTTTTCAGGCGCTAAACGACGCCGATTATTTCTTCATCATCCAGTGTGGTCCTTCTTAACCCAGCGAGGGTGTTTCCGATACGAGAGCCCGTGAACGCTGGGCTAGTGGGTGAGGGATACGGAACTGATACTGTGAAGTTGCCTCCAGTCACGTTGTCAACTACGCTGCCTACCCGATATGCCACGCAAACTACAAGATTGGAACGAAATATTTAAAGCATTTAGCAACGAGTCGCGGGCAACCAAGTTCTACAGCCGATTAAGCCCTAGAGAACTGCTGATTCTCTGCGCTAGCCTCCTCGATTTAGTGCTAATCCATATCTTGAAGAAGGGATTGCGTGGTGAGGAAAAAGAGATCGATTCGTTTTTGGGTGTTAACGGCAACCTTGATGCGCCCTGCGGAACTTTTGACGCAAGGATACGTCTCGCGTATGTGGTGGGAATAATAAATCAAGCGGAGATGGAGCCCATTAAAGCAATTAGGCAAATGCGCAATCATTTTGCCCACAACTACAAAGTCTCACTATCCGAAAAAGATATGATAAAGAAGCTGGATAAAGTCCATCGCTTCGTCTTGGCGTTTTTGCTTTACGACTGGCACAAATACGGCACCAAGGAGCGTGCGTTAGTGCGGCGACTGAGGCGTTTTGCCACGGATGCGCGGGTCGCGAAAGACCTTCTTCGGCTCGCTACTCTGCTATTGCCAAAATGGCTAGATGTTACGCTAAAGGAGCGGGCGAAACCGATAGGGCAGTGACAGAATATTTCAAAAACTGGCGTATATGAGTGCTCCGAGCTGTATTGTGAGCAGCAGACCACTCCGCAGTTGTCAGCCATGTTCTCCCTGCCATACGAACTCGATCCACGAGAGCAGCAGATGGTGATCAATGAGATTAAGCGTCACTACATCGGCCCTGGCAAACTAACACAAAGGAGGATGGAGGAGTCCTTTTCGCAATGCCCATAATTCCAAACCAAACCTCCAATCCCATTTCGGCTTGCCGAAAGACGCATCAGCAGAGACCATGAGACCGTGTGAGGCCATCAACTGGTGCCCATATTCCATTTTGTGTGAACCCCAAAAGCATTTTCATCAGCCACAACTGGAAGGACAAAGCTTTTGCGAAGAGACTCGCAAACGACTTGAAAATACGCGGTGTCCACGTGTGGATTGACGAAGGTGAAATTCAGATCGGGGATTCGCTTATCGAAAAGATACGGGAAGGTATTGACCAGATGGATTTTCTCGCCGTCGTATTGTCACCGCATTCCGTCGAATCAGAGTGGGTGAAGCGGGAGGTCGATGTTGCAATGAACCAAGAGATTGAAGGCAAGCGCGTTAAGGTCCTGCCGCTTCTCTATAAGGACTGCAAATTACCTGGTTTTCTAAAGGGCAAGCTGTATGCGGACTTTCGTGCAGATGACGACTATCAGACCGCCTTGACGCTTCTTCTGGCGCGGCTGAATATTCAGCCAAACGGTGGGCAATTATTTATTTTTAGAAAAGCCAACAATGGGAAGTTTCTTTATGTGAACGAAGCTTTTGTAAAGGCGTTTGGGAAGAATCTCGTCGACATTGTCGGAAAATCAGATGAAGATTTCTTCTCTTCTAAAATCGCGCGCACTTATAGGGCTACAGACAAGGAGGTTATGAAAGCGAGGTCCGCTCGGGCGTATTTTGAGTTGCAGAAAGACGCGAAAGGAGATAACTTGGTCGTCCACGTTATTAAACACCCTATCTTCGACACGGCTGGTAATGTTACAGGTGTTGAAGGCATTTATTGGATTCCAACGCAAAAGGATGAAGACTGAGGTTCCCAAAAGGTTCGGAATTGCATCTTCTTTCTTCTCGACGGTCACACAACTTTGTTGGTATCCTATTTGAATGTATCGTTGGATAGATAGCCAGGGCCAAGTCCATAAGACCCGCACAGTCAAAGAATTTGCAGAAAAGTATAATTTCCCCGAGTCACTGGCTCGATCCCTGGCTTGCGGTCAAAGGTCTCGTTTGCGTGGTTGGTGCAGCACAAGCAAGAAGCCCAAGGTCAGGAAGCACAGGGAACGGTTTCTGACCAGGTTGGTGAATACAAAGACTGGTGAAACGACCATACTGGGACCGAGTGTGAAGAAGTTCGCTCGGGATCGTGGGTTGTCCCTACAGGGGCTTTCAGAATTAATCAACCGCCGGGTTGCCATGTATCGAGGTTGGATGCTCCAGACCACCCACGAGCTTATATACGCCTGATATTGGCGTGGAAAACGCTCGCCGCTGTCATTCCTCCGGCCGTGATCATCGACGATTCTGGCGGGCTTGTGGGCGCAGCAAATGGCATGGTGGGTGATCTTTGGATGTGGGCTTGACCGTTCAACTGGCTGGTCGAGAATACAAATCATGCACCATGTCCTAATCCGCCACAAAGTAAGTGATTTCCAGAAGTGGAAAGTCTCTTACGACAACCATGCACCGGCCCGTGAGGAAGCAGGGTTCAAGGAGCTTCACCTACTTCGCAACGCGGACGACCTCAATGAAGTGGTCATGATGTTCGAGGTGGCAGACACTCAGAAAGCGCGAGAGTTCGTCAATTCCACGGATTTGAAGGAAGCGATGCAAAAGTCTGGTGTTGTGGATCAACCCGACATCTATTTCCTCACTTAAAGCAGCCCGCCGATGCAAATTGCAATTGCTGCATCTTTACCACAATGAACCGATTATTATTGTTCCTCTTCGTGGGCGTGGTGGCATTTGGCCTGATTCATGGTGCCTCGCCCAATTCTGAGGTGTCCCGTCAGGAAGCGATTAAAGATGCTCTGTTAAAGCTCAGGACTGAACCGAAGACGATGCTCCAAATGGATGAGCGGGTTAAGGCGATCAAGAAACTTGGTGAAATGCGAGCAGTTGAAGCCATTCCACCGCTTGTCCGCAATTTGACGAAGATTAGGCCTATATCTGGATACGATATGCTCGACTTAGCGGAGACCTATCCCGCAGGAGAAGCCTTGATCCAGATCGGAGACCCCGCCGTTGATTCACTGAAGAAGCGATTTGAGGCAACGCCTCCTGGCCACGATCAACTGCTAATCTTGAACATCCTCCGACGAATCAAAGGAAAGGAATGGACCGTTAGTTATCTCACCCAGTTAAATCAGGAGCAGAAAGAAAAACTTCCTGATGCTGCGCTCGATAAATTGGCACATTGGGTAAGAAGTTTCGACGGCAAATAAGCATTCCACTTTCAGTCGTTTCGATTCGCCAGTTTTCATCAACCCGAATTGGTTGCATGGTTATCCCCTATCCGTGTTCATCGACGTTTCTAGCGGCCTTGTAGGCACGAGAATGCGTTGGAGGTGAGTCTATTTAGAAGGCATGATCCAGATGCCTTTGAGAACTCCAGCCTTAACCAAACGATCCCGCCATGACACGGTGAATTGGGTTTCATTGTCGTAAACCATCGTGAAGTATTGATCGTTCGAATCAATGCTCCAAGGAGTTCCGAATTCAGCTCGAAGTTGCCAATCGGCCTTATTGAAATAGTCGTTGGCTTCCTCTGGGGTAGGGGTCCCCATTAATCGAAGCAGCAGCTTTTTAGCTCGATCTATTTCCGCTGCTTCTTTGCCCTGCGTCCGCATTGGATCAGGAAGCAAACGGCCAGCGAAAAGACGCATGTTCCATAGAAGGCAAACGGCAATCAAAGAGCGTGCAATGATGGCTCTTTTCATTCAGCAAATGCTCACAAATGCATCCATCGAAGTCAAGCACCGACAGTTACGCGATCTTGACGAACGCAATCGCGAATCATCAATGGCGATTTCATCTCACCAGATTGACACCCCTCGATCATCTCCTATCGTCTTCGCCTCATCCATGCCCACCTCATCATACGAACGTCTTCAACAACTCCAAGCCGAAATCGCCAAGCTCCAACAAGGTGCCATCGAAGAATTGATGGATAGACGCAACGCCCTCAGCCGTGAATTGGCAGCAGTGGACGCGGACATTGCCAAGCTTACGGGTAAACCCGTCGAAGGAAAGAAGCCGCGCACACTTCCGTCGCCAGGGCGCAACATCCCCTTGGCTCAGTTGAAAGAAGAATTGGCTGCTGCACCCAACAAGACGCTGAATATCCGCAAGGCTGGTCTGGAACTGCGTAACGTGAAGAACCTGGCTAAAGTCAATCCAGGTCTATTAAAGATGGGCGGCAGTGGACCTTGGCCGACCGTGACGTTGTTGAAGTAGATCACTTCTGAGACAATTCCAGCACACAACGGAAGCCGACACTGTAGAAATGATTTCCGGGCCTGTTGCAAGTGCGAAACGACGACAGTAAATTGCCGGGGCCGTGATTATCCCAAGTAGCGCCCCGCAACACGCGGCGCTTTTGATCCTCGTCGAACCAATCCTGGCACCATTGCTGCACGTTGCCGACCATATCGAAGAGGCCAAATTGATTTGGGGCGAAACTCCCCACTGGCGATGTCTCCCTAAAACCATCATTATAGCCCGCAATCACCTCCTTGATGTTATTGTATTTGCCTGCAGAAATGGCCGGACGCAGTTCCTCTCCGGCATAATTGCCCGCTCCCTTGGGTGGCGGCCAATCAGTTCCCCATGGATATACGTCCGCGATCCTTGCGTTCTTCTCGGCTGGCAGCTTTACCGGATCTTCCCTGGCTCCAATCCCGATTGCACAACTCCATTCATGATCTGTCGGTAAGCGATATTGTTGTTCGTTCGGGAGATTTCCAGCTTTGTGCTCTTTTTCAGTTAACCAAGCACAGAAGGCAGTCGCGTCATCCCAACTGACATTTACTGCTGGATGTGTTGGACTTTGGTCAAAATCGGGTTTGGGCCACTCCCGGTTAGTATCCGTTACAAACCGTTGATAGTCTTGGACCCTTGCATCCCAAATACTGAAAAGGACACGCTGCCCACTGGTTGGTCCACCCGTGATGGGCACGGGCACGAATTTCATGCCGAGGCTGTTTACAAATGGTGCGTCTTTGGTGGCAGTGTCAGGGCTTGGCGATGATGCGGTGGATTGAGCACCTTCTGTCTTGTCTAGTGGCACGTAGACGATGTCACGGAGGTAAACGTTGCCGGAGGAGCCTAAATCTAGTCTTCCGGGTTTCAAAAGCGTAGCATCGCGCACGGTGTCGAAAGCCTTGCCATCAATAGATATCGTGAACTCCTCACCGACGGAGCGCAGTTCTACCCGCATCCACTCATCTTCACCATAGTGACGTGGAAATGGCCACGTCTTCACCGTTCGCCGTGGCCCGCCATTTGCCGTTTGCAATTCGATTTTCCACTGGGAAGGGGTAATGAGGAGGTCGCATACCCTTGGTGCGCCAGGGATGCCGCTATCGCGGACATCGATCTCTGCCGTGCCCGCGTCGTGATTCATGCGAAGCGAAAAGCGGATGATGGAATCGCGTTGGGTAAAGTTGTAGCCGGGCATTATTAGGGTCGTGGTCGTGCGATTCATGAAAAGCGCATTGTCCCTCCAACTGATGCCTTCCTTGGCGATGAAAGATACTTTCTCAGGAGTGTCGAAGAGCCGAATTGCGGCGGGTTCGGGTTCCGCCGCCGATTCTTTCTGTTGTTTCCCACGCTCCTGTGTGTAAATCGTCTCCTTACCCAACTGCTCTCCTTTATGGTGAAAAAGGACGAGGGCCGTGGCGGTGACGGCGAACGCGGCAATGCCTGCATAAAACACCGTCTTGAGTTTCGAATTTCCGATTGGCGATTTCGGATGGGATGGATCAGCAATCCGCTTTGATGTTTCTACGCTTGGCGGCAAAGGTTGAGGCGGCATAGCGTCTGCGGCTGGCACATCCTGGTTGCTCACTACCTCATAGGCATGCCGCAGATCGGCAATCACCGCCGTATAGTCCCGCTGCCGCCGCGCCGGGTCCTTTTGCATCATCTTCCCTACGACTTCATTCAAAACCGGTGGGCATTCGGGCCACGCTTCTTTAAGAATTGGCACAGGCTCATTGATGTGCTTCACCATGATGGCCACGGCGCTGTTTCCTTCAAACGGCGCTTGGCCGCTGAGGAAGTGGTAAAGCGTGCAGCCCAGGCTGTAGATGTCGGCCCGAAGATCGACATCTCTGGTCGATTGCACTTGTTCTGGTGAAATGTAATGTGGGGTGCCCATCGAATGCCCAGTGACGGTCAATCCCTGGGTTTGACCTGCACTTTTAGCCAATCCCAGATCGCCGAGCTTCACTTCCGCATCCGAGGAGAGAAAAATGTTATCCGGTTTGATGTCACGATGGATAAGCTGGGCCTTTCGCCAACCGTATTCAAGGGCTGTAGCAACGTGAATGGCAATGGCGATGGCTTCCAGAGGATCGAGCCGTCCTTTTCTTTTCAACCGAGCTTTGGCCGATTCACCCTCGATATACTGCATTGCAAACCAGTGGAGTCCGTCAGTCTCACCGGCTGAATGGACCTGGACCAGATTGGGATGATCAAGCACCGCTGCTGCTCTGGCCTCCTGCTGGAACCGGATGATGTA
>Ga0206824_10069_pt2 | contig 34832 bp, 30 predicted proteins | sample Alteio_BWOrgCont_82_FD_152874 | JGI IMG/M metagenome (GOLD analysis project Ga0206824, IMG submission 152874) | Enriched cells from forest soil in Barre Woods Harvard Forest LTER site, Petersham, Massachusetts, United States -... | ecosystem: Environmental > Terrestrial > Soil > Temperate forest >...
CGCTGCTATGGGGAGTGCCGAGAGAATCTTGCGAAGCAATCATAGGAAATAAAGAAGCCGTGCGGCAGAGAAAGCGGCACGGCTGAGCTTTGAAACGCGCCTCGCGGCACGGCTCCCTGCGGCGGCATGACCCACATCAGGTTCAAAGGGTCGTCGGCGCCGCAGGAGCGGCGCCAACCTCTCAGCCAAACGGCTCCCCTGCTGGTATTTGTGGAATGATAGGGGCGAGGGGGCGGGAGTCAAGCGGCGTCCTGAGAGACACCCCTTGAAATGACGAATGACGAATGTCGAATGCGCCCCTTGGGAGCGGCGATTTCCAAATCGCCGTGCGCCGCGGAAGCGGTGCCAGCCACGTCAGTCTTACCAAGCGTAATCGGGATGCAATCTCACTGGAACTGGCGCGACTGCATCGCGCACGGCGACTTGGAAGTCGCCGCTCCCAGTATTCCCCGCGAGGCTATTGCACCCGATATGGCTCGAAACCGTGTTCGTGAATGTATGCGTGAAGCAACTCGGTCGGGCGGCGTTTTTCTTCGTCGAGCAGCAGCGCGTTGCGGAAGCGGCCGAGCGCTTCGTCGGGGTGCGGCTGACTCTCGAGCGGTAGAAAAACGTTTTCCGGGTGAGTGAATTGTAGATCGCCAACCTGACCGGTCTTCGGCTTGGCGAGGTCTTTCGTTGCCTGGAGCGTCGACAGCCCGGACGCAATTCCCGCGAGAATTCTGCGTTGCTCGGGCGTGACGAGTTCGACGCGCCCCAGCATGACGCGCGTGAGAGCGCACGGGACGGAGACCTTCAGCGGCAGGAGCGCTTCGACTTCGGCTGCGGGGCAAAGATAGAACAGGCGCTGACCGGGGCTCTTGAAATAGGAAACTTCCCAAGTGCGCAGAAGCGCGTCGGCTTCCGGAGGAAACAAACCGGCGCGGATGAGAGCGCCGCGCATTTCGGTCTGTAACTGCACGAGATTGAGATCCGAAAAATCGGCGGGGAAGAATTGCGCGGGAACGGTGGCGCGCGGTTGCCGACCGGACGGCAAAGCACCCAGCGAGCGGAAGGCGCAACGACCATCGGCCAGGACTTCGACCAACCAGGCCGCGGCGATTTTCGCGGATGCAGCGGATGAATTCGTCGCCGCGTCGCGGATTTCGAGCGTGTGCTGCGACTCATCGCGGACCACGCGCAGAGCCGATGCCGCATTGCCGACGCCGCGATAGAAGAGAAACTTTTCGCGTTCACCCTCCGCGGTTTGGAGCATCGACGCAGGGACGGCGCGCGGGGCGAGCCAGACTTTTGCCTGGGTGTCGGGACCGCTGCCATCGGCCACGAGTTGCACGCCTTTCCATTGTAAATCGCCTTCAGTCTCGGGACGGAGATGGCCAAATCCGCGCTCGAAAACGCTGCGGGAAATGTACGAATCGTTGTGCGCAAAAAGCCGATCGGGATGCGCGGCGTCGAAGCTCGGGGCGTGCGCCGCGGCATCGGGATAGAACTCGGTGAGCCAGCCGCCGCGGAACATGACGTGCACGTCGAAGGGCGGGACGGTCCCGCCCGATGGCGGGTAGAAATAAAGGACCGGGGTTTCGAGCCGCATCTTCACGTCGAGGTGGCATCGGCCTGGATTGGGCCCCGATGCAACTACCTTGAACGTGGAATAGGGAGAGACGCTTCCGTCCCTCGGGATGAAGAACCAACTGGCCAAGCGGTGGACGAATCCGGGGACGGGTTCGTCGTCAGTATTGATGCCGCCGATGGATTCGCCGGTTTCGTCCTGGAGGGTGGTGAAGGTGCCCCATTCGTGGACGACGAGCGATTGATTGGCGGACTGACGCATCCGGGCCACGGCGAGGGTCGCGAGGAGCGCGATGGAGACAAGAGCCGCGACGGTTTTCATGGGGAGAAAGGCCGATTCGAAACGCTGGCGAGAGAGTTTACCGCGTGACCGGCGGGGAGACAATGTGGAAGAAAGAACGCGTGGCGAGGGACTTTATAGGAGCGGCGATTTCCAAATCGCCGTGCACCGCGGATGCGGCGCGAGCCGCGTCAGCGACGCCGTTCGTGAAGAGGATGCGATCTCGCTAGAACTGGCGCCACTTCGTGAAGCACGGCGACTTGGAAGTCGCCGCTCCCAGGGGACACTCGCGGCCCGCGGGTTTATTTGGGAGCGCCGCTGCGAGTCGATCTACGCGGACATCGCGGTGGCGATGCTGTCGTACCAGGCGATGCGCAGGTCGGCGAGGGGCCAGGCGAAGGTTTCGCCGTCGGCGGTGATCTTGAGCATGTCGCCGCCGACGGTGCCGATGCGGCGGGCGGGAACACCGCGCAGTTCGAGGAGCATGAGGACCGCGGCCACGTCAGTGGGTTTCAAGCTCAAGATGATGCGGCCCTGGGTTTCGTTGAAGAGCAATTGATCGAGTCGCAGGCCGGTATCGCCGAGATCGATGACGGCGCCGAGCGGCAGGACTGGAGGATTCGGGTGCGCGAGGGTGCACTCCGCCAATGCGACGCCGAGGCCGCCTTCGCTGAGGTCGTGGGCGCTCTTTACCAAATGTGATTTGATGAGGCCGAGGACGGCTTCGTGAATTTTGCGTTCCTTCGCGAGGTCGAGCGCGGGCACCGGGCCGACCTTGAGCCCGTGCACGACCTTGAGGTAATGCGACGCGCCGAGTTCGTCGCCGAAACCGCCGACGAGCACGATGGCATCGCCCTGCGCCTGGAAATACGACGCGGTGACGTGCCGCTGATCTTCGACGAGGCCGACCATGCCGACGGTGGGCGTGGGGTCGATCGTTCCCGCGGGGCTCTCGTTGTACAGGCTCACGTTGCCGCCGGTGACGGGCACGTCGAAGGCCCGGCAGCCTTCCGCGAGACCCTCGACGCACTCACGCAGTTGCCAAAAATTCTCCGGCTTGTGCGGGTTGCCGAAATTGAGGTTATCGGTGACGGCGAGCGGCGTAGCGCCGGCGCAGGCGAGATTGCGAGCGGCTTCGGCGATGGCGATGCGGGCGCCCTGGCGCGGATCGAGCGCGCAGTAGAGGGCATTGCAATCGCTGGTCGCAGCGAGGAGTTTGTTGGCTTCGCGCACGAGGAAGACCGCGGCGTCGGATCCGGGCAGCACGACGGTGCCGGCGCGGACGGTGTGATCGTACTGGCGGTAGACCCAGTTCTTCGAGGCGATGCTGGGATGGGCGAGGAGCGCGAGCAGCGCCGCGTGGCAGTCCGAAACGGGCACTTTGGCCAGATCAAGCTGCGGCGGCGTAGCGCGAGCTTTGGCCTCGCGATCGTAAAGCGGCGCTTCGTCGGCGAGTTTGCGTGCGGGAATTTCGGCGACGATCTGGCCGTGATTTAGGACGCGCATCATGCCGTCGTCCTTCACGCTGCCGACTTCTGCGTACGGCAGGTCCCACTTCGCGAAGATGTCGCACACGGTTTTTTCGTGGCCTTTCTTGACGATAATGAGCATCCGCTCCTGCGACTCGCTGAGCATGATCTCGTAGGGCGTCATGCCGGTTTCGCGCTGCGGCACTTTGGCGAGGTCGATCTCGACGCCGGTCCCGCCGCGGCTGGCCGTTTCGCACGTCGAGCACGTGAGACCGGCGGCGCCCATATCCTGGATGCCCGCCACCGCATCGGTCGCGAGTAATTCGAGGCAGGCTTCAAGGAGCAGTTTTTCGCGGAACGGATCGCCGACCTGCACGGCGGGGCGATCTTCCTTGGACTCCTCGGTGAGATCGCGCGAGGCGAAGGCCGCGCCGGCCAGGCCATCGCGACCCGTCTCAGCGCCGACGTAGAAAACCGGATTACCGACGCCCTTGGCCGCGCCACGGGCGATCTGCTCGTGCTTGAGAATGCCGAGGCAGAAGACGTTCACCAGTGGATTGCCGTCGTAGCTTTCGTCGAAATAAATCTCCCCGCCGATGGTGGGAATGCCGATGCAATTCCCATAGTGCGCGATGCCGGAAACGACGCCGGCGAAGAGACGTTTGTTGGTGGCGATCTGGGAAGTTGAGAGTTGAGAGTTGAGAGTTGAGAGTTTTTGCTTCGCGGCTTCGCCGCTATTCTGAGAGTATGGGGAAGTGATTGGACCGAAGCGCAGCGAGTTCAGCGAGAAGACGGGGCGCGCGCCCATGGTGAAAATATCGCGAATGATGCCGCCCACCCCGGTGGCCGCACCCTGGAAGGGTTCGACCGCGCTGGGATGATTGTGACTCTCCATCTTGAAGGCGACCGCCCAGCCATCGCCGATGTCGATGACGCCCGCGTTTTCCTCGCCGGCTTTGACCAGCACGCGCTCGCCGGTGGTGGGGAATTTCCGCAGTTCCTTGCGCGAGTTCTTGTACGAGCAGTGCTCGCTCCACATCACGGAGAAGATGCCGAGCTCGGTGAAATTGGGTTCGCGCCCGAGGATGGATTTGATGCGCTCGTATTCTTCCGGCGTGAGGCCGTGTTTGGCGACGAGTTCGGAAGTGATGGCGGGTTCTGCGGACATTAGAGAATTGCGAAATCTGAACTCAGGAGACGGAGTGGAATCGGGGTTCGGTGGCGGGAGTTCGGCCTCACGTGAGGGAGCGAACGGTCGTGGGGGCAGCGGCATCGTCGTCCGCGTGCGAGGCGCCCAGAGAGACCAGAATGGACTCGAAGATGATGCGCCCATCGGTGCTGCCGAGCCGCGGATCGCAGGCGCGCTCGGGGTGCGGCATGAGGCCGAAGACATTGCGCGCTTCATTCACGATCCCGGCGATGCTGTTCTGCGAGCCGTTGGGGTTGGCGGTATCGGTCGTAGCGCCACCGGAATCGACATAGCGCAGGATCACCCGATTCTCCCGTTCCAAGGCGCGGAGCGCGGCGGTATCGGCCACGTAGCTGCCTTCGCCGTGCGCGACCGGGATGCGCAACGCCGCCCCCGTGCGGGCGAGGTGCAGAAAAGGATTCATGACATTCTCCACCCGGACGTGCTGATGCTGGCAGACGAAGTGGAGTGAGCGATTGCGAATGAGCGCGCCGGGAAGCAGGCCCGCTTCGCAAAGGATCTGGAAGCCATTGCAGATGCCGAGCAGCAATTTGCCCGCGGCGGCGTGTTCCTTCACCGCCTGCATGATGGGCGAGAAGCGCGCGATGGCTCCGCAGCGCAGGTAATCGCCATAGGAAAATCCGCCGGGCAGAACGACGAGATCGTAACCGGAAACGGAGGTGTCCTTGTGCCAGACGTAGTCGGTTTTGACGCCCATTTCGCTGAGGGCGAGGACACAGTCCTGGTCACAATTGGAGCCAGGGAAGCGGATGACGGCGGCTTTCAGGGGATGGAGATGGTTGAGAGTTGAGAGTTGAGAGGCGGCCAGTCACTGAGGGGCTATTGCTTCAAGTCGTGGGCGATTTTGCGGAGGCGCTGCTCGTTCTTGTAATCGCTGACGACGAAATAGGCGTGAAAGACACCGGGCAGCCAACCGAGGAGCGTGAGTGGGATGCTGAGGATGAAACTGCCGATCCGGCCCGTGAGCAGCACCGCGAGCGGCGGAAAAACGACACAGAGAAAGAAAAGCATGGCCGGCGTGCCCCGTTAATTCTCTACGACCAATTTGTAGTCCTCGATGACGGGATTGCTGAGCAGATCGCGGCAGACTTCGTGGAGCTGCGCCTCGGTCTGCGAACCGTCGAGTTCGAGTTCGATGAATTTGCCCACGCGCGCGGATTTGACCGCCGGCAGGCCGTGATGATGGATCGCGTCGCGCACCGCCACGCCCTGCGGATCGAGGACACTCTGCTTGGGCAACACGATAACTTTCGCTTTCATAGGAGGGGCAGACTACGAACGCTCGCCACGCCCGACAACCGGAATTATTTTTCGCGACGCGCCGGAAAAATTGCCGGGTGACAAGCGCCGTGGCGTCTGCTTATCGTGCGGCATGATTTGGAAACTCCGCCCGCTCGCGGGCTGCCTCGCATTCGTCTGTTTATGCGCTTCCGCAGCCGCCGATGCGACCCCGCTGACCCCCGCAGAAATGGCCGCCGCCGCGCGCACGGACGGGATTTCGATTCCCATGCCTGGCGAGTTTATGGCGGCGCTGAATAAACTCGGGAAAATCGACTGGGCGGCGAAATTTCGGCTTCCGATTGGGACCAATTACACGAGCCGTCCGCAGATGGCGCTGAACTTGGGCGGGTTGATCGCCGATGGCTACATCGCCGTCGAGGCTCAAGACGCGCCCCAGGTGAAGAACATCGGGCGCGATGTGATCAGCCTCGCCGCCGCGCTCGGCGTGAGCAAGGAGGTCACCAAGCGCAGCAGCAGCATCGAAACTTTTGCCGAGAAGGGACAATGGGATCAGCTCAAGGAAGAGCTCGAGGCCACGCAAAATGAGGTCAAACAAGCCATGATCGACGCCAAGGACCAGGACCTCGTGACCTTGGTGAGCGTCGGCGGCTGGCTGCGCGGCATGGATGTGATCAGCGGACAAATCGCCGCCCACTACACCGAACTCGGCGGAAAACTCCTGCGTCAGCCGGGGATCATCGAATTCCTCAATGAGCACCTCGACAAGCTGCAGGACAAGGCCAGGGACGACGCCAGCGTGAGAATGGTGCGCAAGAAAATGGCCGACATCCAGAAGCTCGTGGCCTTCCCGCTCGACAAAGCGGCGACAGCCGAACAAGTCAAAGAGCTCAACGTCATCACCGCCGAAGCGCTTAGGGAGATTTCCAAGAAACAAAAATGAAACGCCTTTTTCTGACTCTCGTCTGCGCTTTCTTCGCCGCGACGGGGCTGCACGCCGTCCCCGACGGGGAAGTCGCCGCCCGGCGGACCGCCCTGGATATTGCGGGAGCTTTCACCAACGACGGATTCAAGCTGCGCGACGGAAACTGGTCCGGGAGTTTCGCGCCCGGCAAACCGGGGATCGTTCAGGTCAACCTCTACGCCGGAAATCAGTATTGGTTCACCCTTGGAGCCACGTCGCCCGCGAAAAAGGTGCACGTGACCATTTACGATGAGACCGGCAAGCCGGTGAAGACCGATGAGTATCAGGACACTTCGGTTGCCGCCGCCGGGTTTTCACCGGATAATAGCGGAACCTTCTATGTCGAAGTCGAGATCGTCGAAGGCGCTGCCGCTGATTTCTGTCTGGTTTATAGCTACAAGTAGTTAATGCCAACCGAACGCAAAACTACCGCGGAGGGCCTGGGCGGCCCGCGAGTGACACAATTTTCGATTTTCCTGTCGAACCGGGTCGGTGCATTGCTCGACGTGGTGAAAGTCCTCAACGAACGCAATATCCACGTGCTGGCCATCAGCGTGCAGGATTCCGCGGACACGGCCATCGTGCGCATCGTGGTGAGCGATCCGGAAAGCGTGCAGCAAATGTTTCTCGAACACGCGATCCCCTTCTCCACGTGCGACCTGGTGGTGGTGGAACTGAAAGAAGGCGCCGCGGAACTGGGGCGTCTGCTCGCCGCATTGCTGGCGGCCGAGTGCAATATCTTTGGCAGCTACGCGCTCATCACCCGCCCGCGCGGCCGGCCCGCCCTGGCTCTGCACGTCGAAGACAACGAGTGCGCTGTGTCCGTGCTGCGCTCGCAGGAGTTTACGATTCTCAGCCAGTCGGATATTTCGCGGTAGGCTTTCGGGCGGCTTAGGATTTGAAGAGGTCGGTGATCGCGATGACGAGTTCCGGGAGGAGTGGAGAAACGAGAGTGTCGCCCTCCCCAAGAATGGCGAACGGCTCGTTGGTATTTTCGGCGAATCGGTAGATCTCTACAGCTCGGGTTTTGGGCGCCACCACCCACATCTCGCGTACCCCGGAGTTCGCATAGATTTCGCGTTTTCGTCCGAGGTCGAGTTTCGCGGTGCTGGCCGACAGCACTTCGACGACCAGGTCGGGCGCGCCTTCGGCCCCTTGCTCGGTTAAGATGCCGGCACGCTCGCGGCTGACGTAATAGATGTCGGGATTGAGAATGCAATCGTCGGTGAAAACAACGTCGCTCGGAGCCACGTAAATCTCGCCCAAGGGTTTCCGCTCAAGATAGCCGTGGAGAATACCCACCAAGCGAACGATAAGCTTTTGGTGAAACCGGCGCGGACTCGGAGACATATAAAGATCACCGTCGATTAATTGAAAATACGGCGGCCCCGCGGGGAGCGAAAAGAATTCCGCAGCCGTCATTTTATAGGCGATAGCGCTGCTCGATGGCACGACTGCACTTTAGAGCCAAAGGAGGCCGATTGGCAAGGCGCGGCACTCCTACTTCACGCCCAAGCCCGCCAGTTGCGTGAGCAGGGCTTGATGCTGGTCGTAGTGGTAGTGATGCGTGACGAAACCGAGGCCGCGCGCCATCTCGATATTCGGCAGCAGGTCGTCGATGAAGAATGTTTCCGCGGGGACCAGGCCGAGTTGCCGCTGCGCGGTTTCGTAGATGGCCTTCACGGGCTTGGAGACCCTGGCCTCGTAGCTATAAGTGCCCGCCTTGAAGCACCCAAAAAAGGGATAGTGGCGAAAGACGTACTCGCGGTGAATATCGTTCGTGTTGCTCAGCAGAAAAAGTGGGAAGCGGCCGTGCAGCTTCTCGACCAGCGCCACCATAGGCTCATTGGGCACGAAGATGTCCTCCCAGGCGGCGATGAATTCGGCCTCGGTCCCACGGTAGCGCAACACATCGAACGCCCCGCGCAGAAATGTCGCGCGATCCATTTGTCCGTCCTCGTAGGCGAGCTTTATCTGGTCGATGCGCGCGACCACCTCCACCGCGTCCGGCACTTCGCCCTTCTCGGCGAGCCGCCGCATGGCGATCTTGAAGTCGAACTTGAGCAGGACGTTACCGATGTCGAAGAGGAAAGCGCGGGGTGTCATGACGAAGGGCTGATTTCAATGGATCATGGCGAGCATGGAGCCAAGCGCCAAGTACTGGGCAGTTTGAGGTGTGAAGTTTTAAGCGGTCGTCGCATATGGGGTGCACGCCGAAGCACTTAACCCGAGCCGTTTTGACCGCAACGAGCCGAATCCCAGTTTTTTCGCTGCGTCCACGCTCGACACTGCCAGACGCAGTCGATAGAGACAGCCGCATGAGCTCCCAGACACCTCACGATGACACGCCCGAATCCGGCGCCCCGACAGACGTGGCTCCCACGGGCCGCGGCACTCCAAAACCTGCGCATGAACTGACGGCGGATGAGGAGCGCGGCGCCGTGAATTGGGAAGCCATCGCGGCCGATGCCGATTTCAAGAAACTCCTCGCTTCGAAGACCGGCTTCATCGTCCCGACCACGATCTTCTTCCTCGTCTATTACTTCGCGTTGCCGGTGCTCGTGGGCTGGTTTCCCGATTTGATGAAAACCAAAATCGGCTCGGTGAACTTTGCTTACCTCTTTGCGCTGTCCCAGTTCTTCATGGCCTGGATCGTGGCCGCGCTTTATGTGGGGAAGGCAGCAGGTTGGGACAAAGCGGCTGCGAGTCTTCTCGCGAAATTCAAGAAATAATTGAATCCGATGACCGTCTCCACCCCTCTTTTTCTGGCCGACGCCAGCGCGAATAAGATCGCGGTCTGGATGTTCCTTGGCTTCGTCATCCTGACATTGATCATTACTTATTGGGCAGCCCGACGTTCGAGCGGCGCCTCCGCTTATTTCGCGGCTGGCCGGCGAATCACTGGCTGGCAAAACGGGCTGGCCGTCGCGGGTGACTACATGAGCGCCGCGAGTTTCCTGGGCATCGCGGGGATGATCGCTTTCAGCGGTTACGACGGCTTCATGTATTCGGTCGGGTTTCTCGTCGCTTACCTCACGGTCCTGCTCATCGTCGCCGAACCTCTGCGCAATGCCGGAAAGTACACCATGGCCGACCTTCTCGCCTATCGGTTGAGTCCGCGCCCGGTTCGCGCCATGGCGTCGTTGAGTACCATTGTCGTTTCGACCTTTTACATGATCGCGCAGATGATCGGCGCCGGCACATTGGTGAAGGCCCTACTGGCCGGAAGCTTTCCATTCTTCGCCACCCCGGCGGGCTCGAATGCGGCGATCGCTCTGGTGGGCATCCTCATGATCGTTTACGTCGTTTTTGGCGGGATGCTCGCGACGACTTGGGTGCAGATCATCAAGGCCATCCTGCTCATGATCGGTTCGTTCATCCTCTCGGTGCTCGTGATGAAGCATTTTGGATTCAGCTTTTCGAACTTTTTCGACGCGGTGGCCCATGTCCCTGTCGCCGATCCCAAGACCAAGGAAGTAGTCCTCAAAAATTTTCTCTCCCCCGGGATGAAATTCGGTCCCGAGGTGGTGCTGGCCCCGAACTGGGGGAAGGGTTGGGGTCCGCTCGACCTGATCTCGCTGGGATTGGCGCTCGTCTTCGGCACTGCGGGATTGCCTCACATTCTCATCCGATTCTACACCGTCCCCGACGCCAAGACCGCGCGCAGTTCCGTCGTCTGGGCAATGGTCCTGATTGGCATCTTCTATATCATGACGACCTTCCTCGGTTTCGGGGCGGCGTCGATTCTCACGCCAGCTCACATCACCGTCGGCGGCAAGCCGAATGACAACATGGCAGCGCCGCTGTTGGCACTAAATCTGGGCGGGGACTTTTTCTTCGCTTTCATCAGCGCCGTCGCCTTCGCCACGATTCTCGCGGTCGTGGCCGGGCTGACGATTAGCGCCAGCACCTCGTTCGCGCACGATTTCTATACCAACGTCATCCATCACGGAAAAGAGCACCGGCCAGGGGAGGAGGTATTCGTCGCGCGAATCACGGCGTTCGTGGTTGGAGCCATTTCCATCGTGCTCGCGATTCAACTCTACAATCTGAATGTGGCCTTCCTGGTCGGACTCGCCTTCGCCGTTGCCGCCAGCGCCAATCTGCCGGTGATTGTCCTCTCGATCTTCTGGAAACGCTTCAACACGACAGGCGCCGTCGCCGGTCTGGCGGTTGGCCTCGTGAGCTCGATTGTCCTCATCATCTTGAGCCCGTCGATTATGGGAGTCGATGCCGCGGACGTTGTCGCAGCAAAGAAACACCTCATTCCGCACGCGGCGCTCTTCCCGCTGGCTAATCCCGGAATCTTGAGCATCCCGCTTGGCTTCCTCGGGGCCTGGATCGGCACACTGCTCTCACGCGAACCCGAGGCCGAAGCGCGGTTCAGCGAACTCACCGTGCGCGCGAATACCGGCCTGGGCGCGGAGAAGGCGTCGTCGCATTGAGACGCTAAATTCGTCCGGAGCAAAAGGAAGCAGAGGTTTCCAAAACATCCGCGATCCCAAGCTGAAGCGCAGGAACGAGTTAAAACGAGGCTATGACCATGCCGAGTTGATTGCCAAAGTGGAAAAGCAAATTTTCGATTTGCAAGGCGCCGACCCGCTTTACTTCGCCGGCTTGGACGAATTCGACGAAACTTCGTCGGACTTTTCCGTTCCGTTCGCAGACGCTTTTCCCGCGGGCTTGGAGCGATCGACACCCGCAGGCTCGGCCGGCTTTTCGCCGGACGCCTCGGCCGGTTTCGGCGTCGTCTTCGCCGGGCGCGCATCGTACGTTTTCCAGAATTCTTCCGCGGGTTCGGTCATCTTTTGATACGAGATGCGTTTGATGCCGGGGTGATTGCGCAGGAAACCGATGTCCTTCACCTGCAACGGAATCAGCACGCTTTCGAGCGTGGCGATCGCCATGAGAGGATGAAGGTCCTTGATCGCCACGCAGCCTTCGAGATTGAGTTCGCGAATTGGCGAGTGCATCAACGGAGTCAGGTCGCTCACGCCGGTGCGGGTGAGCGTCAACGTCTGGAGCGGGAGCCCGTTGAGCGGCGCGAGGTCTTTCACACTGCGGCAATTATTCAGAAACAATTGCTCGATCTTCGTATCCTGGAGCGGCGCGAGATTGCTCACGCGCGTGTTGGCGAGGCGCAGCACTTCGAGCGGCAGGTCGTGCAACGGCGCGAGATCGGTGACGGCGCTTCCTTCGAGGTTCAAGCTGCGCAAGGGCATCCCGATCAAGGGCGACAGGTCGCGGATGAGCGTATGGACCATCGAGAGGCTCTGCAGTTGCAGCCCTTTGAGATTATTGAGGTCGAGCAGTTTGGTTTCGTCCAGGACCAGGCCGCTGACCGGAACGTCGCGCAGCCTTTTCAGATCGGGCTGCCCGACATTGCTGAAGTCGACGTTGATGGTGTTGTCCGGGTTGGTTTCGAAACGCTGCTGCCGGAGACCGTGCTTGTCGAAGGCATCGCGCCAGATCCGCACGAGTCGCTGTTTGTCCGGGCCGAGTTGGCTGCCGACATTGTCTGCGGCAGTCTTGCGGCCTTGATTGATGAGCGCGGCATAAAGCTGGCCCAGGATCGCCGGCTTGATCTGCTCGTCGGTGCCGATCTGTTTCAAAATCCGGCGGGTGAGTTCCAGATTGAGCTTCGCTTCGGCCAGCTTGGGGTCGAGGCGCAGCGCCTCGTCGTAGGCATCGGCCGCCTCTTCCAGCCGAAGCTCCGCCTGGAGAATATTGCCACGTAAATTGTGATAGGTGGCTTCGTTGGGAACCTGCTGGATCGCGTAGTCGACCTTATCGAGCGCGTCGGCAAAATCCGCCTCGTCGATGAGCTGCTTCGCCTCGTCGGCAAAAGTCGGCGCCGTGCCGCGCAACTCCATGAGCCGGGCGGCGGCGAGGTGCTGCTGTTCGATGGCCCGTTTTTCCTCGTCGATGGCGCGTCTTTCGCTGAAGATGGCACGATCGCGTTCTTTAGTAAGCCTGAGGAAGAAGCCGATGATGACGACGTGGAAAAGAACGGCAAAGGCCGCAAACAGCGCCACCTCCTTTTTGTGCCGGCCAGCCCAAAGAAAAATGTGTTTGGCCATCGTGGCCCGTTCGGCCTTGGTCGCAAACCCGCCTTGGTAAGCCTCCACGTCCGCCTGCAAATCCTCGACGTTTTGGTAGCGATCGGCCGGGTCCAGCGCGAGCGCCTTCATGACCACCGCAGAGAGCCCATCCGGAATGCGCTTTCCCGGGCAGTGTGCGAAGCTGATGGCGGGGGCACCTTCCGAATTCTGATCCGCCGCGGTTTTGGCGGCGGATTTTCGGTTCGGTTGATTGAAGCTCGAAGGCGGCCGAATCGCACTGGTCACGATCTTTTCAACTACTTCGTGGACCGACTCTCCCTCGACCGGCGGCTGCAAAGTGAGGATGGCGTAAAGAATCCCACCCAGCACATAAATGTCGGACCGCTCGTCGATGCGATCCAGTTCACCACGCGCCTGCTCGGGCGAAATGTACGGCGGCGTGCCCACGATGAGGCCATGCATGGTCTCGAAGCCGCGCAGATCCGAGTTCGGCCTCGTCGTCGCCGGGATGACCACCGGAGCGGGCCCAGGCGCCGCCTCGCCGGAAGCTCCCTCGCGCTTGGAACTGGTCATGTTCTTGGCCAGGCCCCAGTCCATGACGAGCACTTCGCCGAAGGAGCCGATCATGATATTCTCGGGCTTCAGGTCCCGGTGCACGATGCTCTTGGAATGCGCGTAAGCGACGGCGTCGCAGACCTTTTGAAAAATCGTGAGCAGTGTCCCCAGCGGATACTTATCGATGGTCTTCTGCCGGCCATGGCGAATTCCGCGCAGCACGTCGTCGAGGGTCGTGCCCTTGACGAATTTCATCGTGTAGAAAATCTCGCTCTGCTCGTCGATCCCCAGCTCGTAGACAGGGACGATGTTCGGGTGTTCCAACTGCCCGGTGAGCTGCGCTTCGTCGATGAACCGCAACACATTCTCCCGGGAAAACTGGTTGCTGGTCTTCATGACCTTCATCGCCACCGTCCGGCGAATGCGCAGGTCGCGCGTCTGAAGAATCACGCCCATGCCGCCGCGGGCGATGGTGGTGATGACCTTGTATTTCTTCTGCTCGAGCTGCTCGCGCACCTGCGCGAGACCGAGGTCCCGGTCCCAAAGCGCCTCGGCCAGTTGCTTGGCCGCGGCTTCCCGCAGTCGGATAAAGAGGTGCGCGGTGCCGATCTGCACTTCCTGGTCGAGCCGCACCCGGGTGGGCAACTGCACTTGCACGCCATCGATGAACACCCCGTTGCTGCTGCCCAGGTCCTCGATCACCAGCTCGAACGCGTTGAACGTGAGCCGGGCATGATGCCGGGAGACCTGATCGGCGTCCACCACCACCGGGCACGAAGCATCGCGACCAATGATGTACTCTCCATGTTCGATCGAGTACTTCGCAATGAGATCCTGTCCCACATAGACAAAAATCTCCGCCGTGATCTGGTCAAGAATCGCGTCCGTGTTGTTCAACTGCGGTTCAGGCATGACGGAAGGCAAGTCGCTCATTCGGGGTCGAAGTCAACAAGCACAATCCGCGCTCACCGCATTTTCTAAGGTCTCCATGCGGGTAAAAACCCGCAAATAAGTGCGGAGTTGCACTGATAAAATTGCGTCTCCCCCGAGAAAAACGCAATCGGCAAGAACCGGATGGCTCAGTTCGGAGGCGGAGGAGCGGGCGGAGGAGCCGCCGGAACCCCAGGGATACCGGCATCGGGCGCCGGCGCCGCGCCGGGCGGCGGCAGGTCCCCACCAGGCGCCGGCAATCCGCCCGGAGCCCCACTATCCAGGATTTCGTTCCGTTTCTCCGGTCCGAGAATGGATTCCGCCGAGACAGTCGGGCCCTCTTTCGGCGGCTTGAAGTAGTTCCTCTTGTACGTGTAAGTCCGGTCGTAAAGGGTTCCGACGCAGCTCGAAAAGGCGAGCCCGGAGGCCAGCAGGACGCCGGAAAGAAGAATGCGCAAGGGGCGGGACATGACTCTGTGTATGCGACAAAGCTGCATCCCGTCAATGCTCTGGATTCAACTGAAAATGCTCCATGGTCGGCTTGACCCGCTCCAAGGAGAAAACCCCGTGATCGAGGCTGCAACTGTAGGTCGACGTAAAATGGTCACCGGAAAGCCGCGCATCGTACGTGTACAAGCCGCCGAAAATGGCCGGCAGCTCATGGCTGCCGTGGAAAAGCCGGACTTTGTTGTGCGCCGCACGTCCGACCGGCTCGAGAGTCGTGTCAAAGTCACCGGAGAAGATTCTCCAGTTGGCGTGGAAACTGGCCGCCAACTTCCCTCCAGGGAGAGGCGCGAGCACCGCCCGCAAACGGCCACCGTGGGGCCGTCCATGAGCCTCGTGCTTCGTGCCGCTCGTCCACGTGCCATCCCAGCAGGTCGCTCCGCCCTTGCCTTGAGATGCGCTTTTCCACTGGCGATCAAACGAGGAACAGGCAGAGAGCAGCCCGAGCGAGAGCGCCAGGGCACAACGAATGAGGATGCGCTTGGTCATTTGGTAGGGAGGGTTTTGAGAAAGTCCTGCATGTCCGACTTGGAGCCACGGAAGGTGATGAGGAAACAGTGATCCCCGTGTTGCTTGATCGCGCCGACCCATTCACCGAACCCGAGCACTTTCCAGCCGGCATCCGAGGGCAATTGAACGCCAAATTCGCTGGCGTGAAATTCAAAGATGAGACAACGAATCCCTTCCGGACTGGCCGGATCGCCATTGCCAATCAACAACTGCGCGATGGGCTGGCCGTCCATCCGAAAGACTCGCGAGCCGGTGACCGGCAGCGCCGACAGCTCCACGGGTGCTTCGTAGCCATCGTAGCCATGCATGTACAGCCAGTCGCCGAGTTGGCCCGCATTGCCACTGGCCGGCTCCAATTCCCCACCGCTCATCTTCCCGGCGGCGCTCAGCATGTTTTCCACCGCGTCGCGCCCCGGAAATTTCTCCATCCGCTCCATGACGATAAAGACGACGCAGCCGAGGAGGACCACGACCCCGAAGATCGCGGTCATGATCGCTGGATTAATGACCTGCGAACGCAGGCGCGTCTTCTCGCCGTTGGTTTCGCCACCCAGATCGGTGAGCTTTTTCCGTAGATCGTCGGGCGGTTTGATGAAATGGATGGCGCCGATGATCTGTTCGTCGAAGGCGATCTGCTCGTCCAAAGCCTTGCGCAGTTCCGGGTCTTCATCGGCGAAGCGCATGGCCTTTTCCATGCGCGAATCGCCCGTTTTCCCCGAGCGATAGCAGCGCAGCAGACTCTGGGCGGTCTTGGCGTTCATGAGGGCAGGCTGGTCTCGCCGCGCATCTCGGTGAGCGACTTTTGCAGAAGATCGCGGGCCGAACCCAGCGTCTCGGAGAGCTCATCAATGTCCATCTTCAAGAGCTCGGCAATTTCGTCGGCGGTAAAGAGATCGAGATAAAACAAGGCCAGCGCGCTCCGCTCCGGCTCGGGCAGGAGATGAAAACGCTGCGCCACCAGAAAGGCCTCGATATTCAAGATTTCGGGAGGAGCGCCCGAGTCGCCTTCTTCACGCAGGAGGCGCGGCGCGCCCGGCGGAGAGGACTTGTTGTTTTCCAGGCAACGTTCGCGAATGTGCGAAGCCAGCCAGGCCTGACGGCTCGTGGTATTTCGAAACTGGACCAACTGCGACTCCACCTCGACCAGAGTCTCGGCCATCACCTTCTCGGCGCTTTTGGCATTTCCAGTCAGAAGCAAAGCAAGCCGGTAAAACTCAGCCAGCGTGGAACTAGGAAACAGGGCGGTTTGCAATGCATTCAAACATAGTGGCATTTGGCGCGCGGGCTCAAGCCGGAATGCGGTAGCGTTTTCTGGGATTCTCTTGGCATTCGCAAGATGGGCTTCACAGCGGAGAACGAGAAACCTTAAACCTTAAACCAGAAACCCAACTATTGCGCCCCGTTGACTTGCCCGTCTCGCGTCCCTATTTTGCCCCCCTCATTGAATCCGTGAAACACGTCCTTTTCGTCTGCACCGGGAACATTTGCCGCAGCCCCATGGCTGAGGGGCTCTTCCGTGCCGCCGTGAAAGACAAACCGGAGATCGAGGTCAGTTCCGCCGGGGTCGCGACCGGCTACGGAGAACCACCCAGCAAGCACGCCGTCGATGTCTTGCGACCGTGGGGCGTGGATATTTCTCCGCTGCGCAGCCAGCCGCTCACCGACCAACTGGTCCGCGAAGCCACCCATATTTTTGTGATGACGCGCGGGCACTGGGAAGCCGTGCAAATGTATTTTCCGGAATCCGAGGGGAAGACCTACCTTTTCCGGCAGTTCGACGAGACCGCGCGCAACGGCAACCTGGATGTGCCCGATCCGATCGGGCTCGGCATCCACGCCTATTTCGAGTGTCGCGACACCCTCAAGCGCGGCATCCCCGGCATTCTTCGCTTTCTCGATCAACCAACCACCATGACCCCATCCGAATCCCCGACCACCACGCCGGCCATTCCGGCGTCCACCCGTACGCTCCGCCTCGCAATTGGCGCCGACCACGGAGGGTTCGAATTGAAAAAGGCCATTCACGCACACCTCACCAAGAAGGGTTTCGTGGTCACCGATTTCGGCGTGAACTCGACGGACTCCGCGGACTATCCCGATTACGCGGAAAACGTCGCCCGGCACGTGCTCGCCGGCGAGAGCGATTTCGGCATCCTGGCCTGCAAGAGCGGCATCGGCATGAGCATCGCCGCGAACCGTTTTCCGCACATTCGCGCGGCCTTGGTCGACAACCCCACGGACGCCGCGGTCACGCGCCAGCACAATAACGCGAACGTCCTCTGCCTCGCGGCCAATCACGTGGAGTTGAATGCCGTGTCCAAAATCGTCGATGCGTTTCTGAATGCAAAATTTGAAGGCGGACGCCACGAGCGCCGCGTGGACAAGCTCGAACATCTCGGCACTTCCAATGCCTCTCACCCGTCGCTCCAGGACGTCGATCCCGCGATTTTTCAAGCCATCGAAGCGGAGAAAAAGCGGCAGTTCGAAAACATCGAACTCATCGCCAGCGAGAATTTCACTTCGCGCGCGGTGATGGAAGCCCAGGGCTCGTGCCTGACCAACAAGTATGCCGAGGGCTACCCCGGGCGCCGCTGGTACGGCGGCTGTGAGCACGTCGATACCGTCGAGCAACTCGCCATCGATCGCGTGAAGCAGCTCTTCGGCGGCGATCACGTGAACGTTCAGCCGCATTCCGGTTCGCAGGCGAACACAGCGGTCTATTTCTCAGTCCTGCAGCCCGGCGACCGCATCCTGACGATGAACCTCGCCCATGGCGGCCATCTCACGCATGGCCACAAGGCAAACTTCAGCGGCCGCTTTTATGACGTAGTTCACTACGGCGTCAGCGAAAAGGATGAGCGGATCGATTACGACGCCCTCGGGAAACTCGCGCTCGAAGCTCGTCCGAAAATGATCACCGCCGGCGCGAGCGCCTATCCACGCGTCATCGACTTTCAGCGGATGCGCGAAATCGCCGATAGCGTGGGCGCTTATCTTTTCGTGGACATGGCGCACATCGCCGGGTTGGTTGCGGGCGGCGTACATCCCAATCCCGTCCCGCTCGCCGACTTCGTGACCACCACGACGCACAAGAGCCTGCGCGGACCGCGTGGCGGCATCATCATTTGCAAGGAACAGTTTGCGAAAGGGATCGACGCGCAGGTTTTCCCCGGCATTCAAGGAGGCCCGCTCGAACACGTCATCGCCGCCAAAGCGGTGTGCTTCTTTGAAGCGCTGCAGCCATCCTTCAAGGGTTACGCGCAGCAGATCGTCAGCAATGCCCGCGCACTCGCCGCGGGGCTGATCAAGAATGGTTACCGGCTGACGAGCGGCGGCACGGACAATCACCTGATGCTCGTGGACCTTCGCCCGAACGGCCTCAACGGCAAGATCGCCAGCGAGGCGCTCGATCACGCCGGCATCACCGTGAACAAGAACGGCATCCCCTTCGATACCGAAAAAATCACCCTCGGCGGCGGGATCCGTATCGGGACCCCGGCGGTCACGACACGCGGCATGAAGGAAGAACAGATGCTCGAGATTGCTGATCTCATTCACCGCGCGCTGGTGAACAAGGACAACGCCGACGAAATCGCCAAAGTCCGCACGGAAGTCCGGGCGTTGACGGCCCGCTATCCCCTGCCCGGATAGGAAGTGGTTTCGTTTTAGGGAAATCCGAATCGCACGTGGATCCGCAGGCACGACCTCAGAGACCTCAAATTCGTAATTACACGGTCGCCGGGAAGGTTCTCTTCCACGCTGCCTGGCTGGTCCTCGTCGGCATGGCGATTCATCGCCGCCTGAGCATTCCCGCCGAGCCGTTTATCGACCCGGACATTTGGGGTTACCTCGGTTCCGCGCTGCACCGGCTCCATGGCGAAGTCTTCGCCTCGCGCGGACGGGAATTCGTCTATCCCGGCTTTCTCTATTTGATCCTGTCCGCCTCTCATCATTTTGCGGCGATCACTCGCGTGCAGCATCTCGTGGGCATCGGGACTGGACTCGTACTCCTGGCCAACTGGATGGCCGCGCGGCGCTTGCTGCCGCAACCGGCCATTCCGCGCCCGATCCACGCGATCCTCGGGTTGGCGATGCTCGGAACTTTCCTCCTCAGTTCCGAAGCGATGACCGACGAGCACCACCTGCGGCCGGAATCGATCAGTCCCTTCTTCGCCGTGTTGGGCTACTATTTCATCGTCCAGTTTCTCGTCGCCAAATATCGCGACAAAAACTCCACGAAGACCCTCATCTTCGGCGCCGCGAGCATCGGCACGGCCCTGCTGTTGCCGATGTTCAAGCCGAGCTACTGGCTGTCGACGTTCCTCACCACGATCCCCGTGTGGTGGCATCTCTTCGACTCCCGCGAAACGCTCTGGCGACGGCTGCTCTGCACCGCGGGCCCCGTCATCGCCGCCGCGCTCTTGCTCTGGCTACCGGAAAAACATTTCGCCTCGCTCAACACCGGAGAACGCGGCGCATGGGATGAATCCGTCTTCATGATCCACGCGCTGCAGATTCGCGAGCAGATCGCCGCCGACGCGGCGATCCATCCGCCGGATCTCAAGTATCGGCCGGAGACCATCGATGCGGTTCTCCGCTTGCTCGATACCGAACTGAAGCTCAGCCAATTCGGAAAGCCCGAAGCCGTGGCCTCTCTCGGATTCGATCCGGACTATCTGCTCTACGAAGACTCCTTCTACAATAAGCTGCTGGCGATTGTGCCCACGATCGAAGGCCGCGCCGCCTTTTGCCGTTACTACTATCTACGCACGTGGCGCGAACGCCCTGGCAGCATGTTCGCCAAAGTGGGCAAACAACTCGCCAGCTTCTATGGCTGGCGTTGTCCGGTCTACCACGCGAAGAACGTGCCCCTCAACCGGCACTACGCGAAAAGCCTCGAAGTTTTCGAAGGCGCCCATGACCCGGGACGTTATCGCAGCTACGCGACGATCTCTCCGGAGCTCCGCGAGTACGCGGAAGCCATCAAGCGGCTCGCCCAAGGGACGAAGCCGGTAAAGCAACCTTGGATTGTCGGTTATGCGGCCGAGATTCTTTCCGACACCTATCTCATCGAACTCCTCCTCTTCGCGGCGCTCACCATGGTGCTGCTCGTGAGCGCGCCGGAACGAAACCGCTTGGGCTTGTTCTGGGCGGCCGTCGCCGTTGGTTACGCCTACAACTTCGGCAACACGCTCGGCATTTCGCTGCTGCACAGCCTTTGGGTCGGACGCTATTCCCGACTCCAATTCGCGACGACCGTCCTCGTCCAATTCCAAATGGTGATCCTCGCGGGAGAGGCCCTGTTGCGAGCACGCGTCCGCGCGGCGACTTCAATACCCGTTTCGACAGAGGCTGGGCCGGAACCGTGAGCTGGCTTTAAAACCTAAAACCAGACACTGGGCGCCTATTTCTCCGGTACCGACCGGTCCATCGCCCAAAAAACTCCATTGAGCAATAGCTTCCGGAATTGCGGGACGGCGAAATCCTCCGGCGCCCCCAGCGAGGTGTAGAAAACGCGCCGATTGTCTTTTGTATTCACCCACGCGATCGGCTCGACTTCCGGTCCAGTGGCCAGCCGCGCGGTCATCAGCGGTGTCACCCACGCCGGCAGATCGGGATTTTTGTAGAGGTGCGAGGTCACCGCAAATTCTTCCGGACCGAATCCCGCCAGGACCGGATGCTGCGCCTGTGCCGGAACGATCTTCGCCCAAGTCTCAATCCCGTGGCCATAGTGATCGTGGTAATTGCCGCCGAGAATCTCGTGATCGAACTCCGGCCAGTCCGCACAACCCGCCGGCGGTTTCGCATCCTTCCCGCGTAGCGCAAAGGCATGACTCGCCGTGCGAATCCCCACCACCGGTTTTCCCGACGCCACATACGCGCGAATCGCCTCCATCTGCGCCTGCAACGGTGTATGCCGGCGCACGCTGATGAAAAGCAGATCCGCATCCTTCAGCGCGTCGATATTCGGGAAATCGTTACTCTCCTCCGAAGGCAAAATCGAAAACGTGGATTGCACCCCGCGCGGCTCGAGCTCCGCCTTGGCAAAGGCTGGCACCGTCGTCTTGGTATCATACTCCGGCTCGCCGATGAGGAAGAAAATGCGCGGCGCTTTCGGCGCGGTGTCGCCCGCTCGCGCGGGCAGGAACCAAGCGAGAACGAAAGCGAGGGCGAGGACGGGGAGGAAGAGGCGTCGTTTCATGGGAGTCGGAACTGGGGAGTAGAATCGTGACAGGCAAGCGCCGTGAAGAAAGCTTTCTTAGTTCCCGCGCAGCGACGAAATGGTCCGGGCCTTCAGCCCTCTGGCTGCTGGCTGCCACGGAGCCTGGGGCGTTGCCCCAGCCTGGTACGGAAACGCGCCTTTGGCGCTCCGGAAGTCGTCATCATTCTGACGCCAAACGCCTTCACCCGCATTTCCCGCTTTTCGCTAAAAAGTGCGTGCTTTTTAACCATCCCGCTGCAAAACCAATCAAAGAAGCAACAGCTCGCGGACTTATTCCGTTGCCCGCCGGGCGGGCTTGCTCTCATCATTTCCCAACTCATCCTCCCGAATCCCATGAACCCCACCAATTCCTCCCGTCGCGATTTTCTGAAGGCCTCCACTGTGCTCGCCGCTGGGGCCGCCGCTGGCTACCCCACCATTGGCCGCTCCGACGACATCGCCTCGAAAAAGATCAAAATCGGCTTCATCGGCTGTGGCGGACGCGGCACCGGCGCGGCGTCGCAAGCTCTCCAGGCCGATAGCAACGTGGAACTGTGGGCGATGGGCGAAGCCTTTCGCGACAAGATCGATACGGCGCTCGAGTCGTTGCAGACCCAGCTCAAAGACCACCCCGAAAAATTCAACGTGGCCGAGGAGCGCAAATTCGTGGGGCTCGATGCCTATCAGAAAGTCATCGATAGCGGTGTCGACGTCGTGATTCTCACCACCACACCGGCCTTCCGTCCGCTCCACATCAAGGCGGCCATCGAAGCGGGCAAGCATGTCTTCGCCGAAAAACCGATGGCGGTGGACGCGCCCGGGGTGCGTTCGGTGATCGAGAGCGCGAAGATGGCGAAGGAGAAAAAACTCGCGCTGGTCGACGGTTTCGTCTGGCGCTGGACCAAGGCGAACCAGGAAGCCTACGAAAAAATCCACGGCGGCGCGATCGGCGACATCCAGGCGATTTATTCCAGCTACTACACCGGCTCGGTGGATCGTTACCCGAAATGGAACCGGCAGAACACCAAGAGCGACCTCGAATGGCAGTTGCGCCGCTGGTATTATTTCACCTGGCTCTCGGGCGATCACATCGTCGAGCAGGCCATCCACAGCCTCGACAAGATGCTCTGGGCGATGAAGGACGAACCGCCGGCCAGCGTGGTCTGTGTGGGCGGACGCCAGGCGCGTCCCGGCGCGCTGCCACCGGGCAAATACACGCTCGGCAAACCCGACGGCAGCAGTGTCGAGGTGGAATCGGCGGGTGGTGAATACGGCGACATTTACGATCACTTCGCGGCCGAGTTCCGCTGGGAGAATGGCGTGAAAGGGTACCATTACTGCCGCCAGATCGGCCGTTGCTACAACGCCAACACCGACGAAATCTTCGGCACGAAGGGCGTGTATCAGGGCGAGAGCGCCAGCCATCGCCACGTCATCATCCACACCGAAACCCCGTGGCGTTACCAAGCGCCGGCCGGACTCAAGGACAACGGTTACCAGACCGAGCACGACCTCATGTACGCCTCGATCCGCAACGGACAGCCGATCAATACCGCCGACCGTTTCACCAAGACCACGCTCATGGCCATCATGGCCCGCATGGCCGCCTACACCGGCAAGGAAGTGACTTGGGAGGAGGCCATGAAATCGCAGGAAAAACTTTTCCCCGACAACCTGACCTGGGACATGAAACTGCCGGTCGCTCCCGTCGCCATTCCCGGCGTGAACGAGTTGACGTAAAGGTCGGCCGCGGAGAGACACTAAGAGCGCAAAAAAAAGCGCAGATGTGAGGTGATTTCGCGTTTGTGTTGTTGCCCGGTTTCGACGCTTGTCCGGAGTCCCGGGAAGCTGGAGCTTGCGTCGTTCGCGTCGTTGCTATGCCAGAGTCCCTAACAAGAAGCGCCATACGAAATGTCAGCACCACCTGCGCCGAGGGACTGCGGCCGTTTGGCTTTGCGCGTCAATCTCCTCATCTCGTTCGGCAATCGAAAGACGTTTTCCACGGAATCCATTTTCAATCGTCGCAATGGGGCTCTGCTGAAGCGGGCAGATTCACCATCAACCTCACCGTTACGTCGCCATTGCTTTACGAAGGCTGGACGGGGCGTCCGCTTCCGGCCAATCCGGCAACCGCTCTTTGGCCGATCCAGCAGCGCCTCGGATTTGTCTGCCCCGAGCACGGCGATATTTGGTGGGACGTGTCGATCCAAACGGATGTTGCCAAACTCTCTGTCGAGCTTAAGCGCAGGCTTCACGAATACGGGCTGCCGTTTTTCGATCGGTTTTCATCTCTGTCCGACATCCTCGCGATTGCCGAGCGTGGCGAGATTCTTCCGGGAATGTTTGAGCCGCAAATGTCGCTCGTTGCTGCCATGCTTCTGGCAAACGAAGGTAGGAAAGGAGCGGCAAAAGAACGACTTTCCCAGGCGTTCGCAGCCAGTTCAGAGGCATTTCACGATGCGGTAAAAAGAGTAGCGAAACGCCTGAACATCAGCCTTTAAACCGAGCCGCGAGACGTGTTATCGCGTGGCGAGATTCGCGTCTCGCGGGCTACATGGGATGTCGAAGGTGATGGCAAATCCTCTTTTGCACCATTTCGTGATCATACCCTCGGCGCCGCTCTGTGCTGGATTCCGTCTGATACGCGGATACCATGCGGTTCCGCAATCCAACATCCACCAAACCTTCAGGGCATATGCAGGGCACATCCGACACCGACCTCGCCGCGCGTCTCGCGGCATCTTTTCCCACGAGCGAACACATCCCCGCGGAGTTTCGCCCCGATCCATCGAGCTACGAAAAACTCTATCTGCTGGACGGCGAGGTGCGCGAGTGGCCAGGGCCGTACGCCGAGGTCAGTTCGCCCATCTGCGTGCATGAAGACGGCACGCTGAAACGGCCCGTCATCGGCCACGTGCCCTCGATGGACGAGGATGCCGCCATGGCCGGACTGCACGCCGCGGTGCGCGCGTGGGACTTCGGTCGCGGCGAATGGCCGACGATGAGCGTCGCCAACCGTATCGCCGCCGTCGAAAAATTCACCGAGCGCATGATCGCGGTGCGCGACGAAGTGGTGCGGTTGCTTATGTGGGAAATCGGCAAGAGCCTCGACGATTCGCGCAAGGAATTCGATCGCACCGTCGATTACATCCGGCTCACCGTCGAGGCGCTCAAGGAATCGGATCGCAACAATTCACGCTTCAGCATCGACAGCGGCGTCATCGCCCAGGTGCGCCGGTCGCCGCTCGGCGTGTGCCTCTCGATGGGGCCGTTCAATTACCCGCTGAACGAAACCTACACCACGCTCATCCCCGCGATCATCATGGGCAATACCGTCGTGGTGAAGCCGCCGAAATTTGGCACGCTCTCGCACCAGCCGATCCTCAAGGCTTTCGCGGAAAGCTTCCCGCCGGGTGTGGTCAATTACATCTACGGCGCCGGGTCGCAGATCATCGGGCCGATCATGCAAAGCGGGTTGATCGATGCGCTCGCCTTCATCGGCTCGAGCCGCGCCGCCAAGATTCTCAAGCATCAGCACCCGCGTCCGCACCGCCTGCGGAGCATTCTCGGGCTCGATGCGAAAAACCCGGCGCTGATCATGCCCGACGCCGATCTCGAAGTCGCCGTGCGCGAATGCGTCACCGGCGCGCTCAGCTTCAACGGCCAGCGCTGCACTGGCCTCAAGCTGCTTTTCGTTCACGAATCCATCGTCAACCCATTCCTCGAAAAGCTGAGCGCCGCCGTTAATGCGCTGCCCATCGGAATGCCGTGGGATAAAGGCGTAAAACTCACGCCGCTCCCCGAGTTCAATAAACCCAGCGCCATGCAGGCCTACGTCGAGGACGCCATCGGCAGCGGGGCACGCATCGTGAATCCGGGCGGAGGCGCCGCCGCGGGGACCCTTTATTTTCCGGCGATCGTCTATCCCGTCGCACCGAATGCACAGCTCTACAACGTCGAGCAATTCGGCCCCGTCGTGCCGGTGTGCTCTTACCGCGACGAAAAAGACTTCCTGGAGTTCGTCGCCGAGTCGAATTACGGCCAGCAAGTGAGCGTCTTCGGTCGCGACCCGGAAAAAATCGCGCGCCTCGTCGATCCCCTCGTCAATCAGGTCTCACGCATCAACATCAACGCCCAATGCCAGCGCGGCCCGGATACGCTGCCCTTCACCGGCCGCAAAGATTCCGCCGAAGGCACGCTCTCGATCAGCGACGCCCTGCGCTGCTTTTCCATCCGCTCACTCGTCACCGCACAGTCGACCCAGCAGAGCCGCGAGATCATCCAGCAGATCGTCGCCGGCCGGCACTCCAGCTTCCTCCATACGGATTTTATTTTGTAATCTGACGCCAAGACTCGTTTGCTTTCGCGAAAACTAGGCTTCAATCATTGGTCGTATGATGCCTTTCCCTGCCGACCGCCACCTCCACATCGGCGCCATTATTTTTCCGCGAATCGATCAATTCGATTTCACCGGCCCGTTTGAAGTCCTTTCGCGAATTCCCAATTCCACCCTGCACATCGGGTGGAAGGACACGTCGCCGGTGCGCGACGTGAAAGGCCTCCTCCTCACCCCGGGGCAGACCCTCGCCACGATGCCGCCACTGGATGTCCTCGTCGTTCCGGGCGGCGCCGGCCAGGTGGATTTGATGGAAGACGAACCTGTTCTTTCCTTCATCCGCGAGCAAGCGAGCCACGCCGCGATCGTCTTCTCCGTCTGCACCGGCGCGCTCACCGTCGGTGCCGCGGGCCTGCTCAAGGGCGTTAAATGCACGACGCATTGGGCGTCCTTCGACGTCCTGGAACACCTCGGCGCCATCCCGACGAATCAACGTGTCGTCATCGACGGCAAATTCGTCAGCGCCGCCGGAGTTTCCTCCGGCATCGACGGCGCCCTGCGCGTCGCCGCCTTGCTGCGGGGAGAGCGCGCGGCCCAGGAAATCCAGCTCTACATGGAATACGCCCCGGAGCCGCCCTTCCAAAGCGGCACCCCGGAAACCGCCCCTGCGGAAATCGTCGCCGCCGCCCGCGCCGGTTACCGCGAGATCACGGAAACTCGCATCGCGCTGGCCCGGCGGATCGCCAGCAACAGTGCTTAGTCCAAACGCGTTATGCAATTCGCACCAGTGAAGTGCACGCTGCCGGTTGACGGATATTTCGTCATTCGACATCCGTCATTCGTCATTCCCCACCGCCCGCCTCCATCACATCGCTGACCGGCACATCCGGCTTGTCCATCATATCCAGCACCACCGCCTGGAGCAGCATTTGGAAGCCAAGAATCATCGGTAACATCGCCAGGGCCACGGTGCCGGCGCTCTGCTCGCGGTGATAGATCCAATTGTGGCTCCAGCGCCACGCACCGAAGGCGCCGCCGCCGAAGAATAGGATCGCTCCGGTCATGAGAAAAACGGTGACGATATTGATGTCGTAAATGAAATAGCGCCACCAGATGCGGTGTATCAGCCCGCCGGCGAGCTTGCTCGGAAATGTCCACAGCGCACGCCACGGACTCAGCGAGCTGTTTTCATCCGCATACTTCGCCGGGATCGGCACATCAAAGGCAATGGCCCGGATGACATTGAGCTGAATGAGCAGGCTGATCTCAAAGAAGTAACGCGGCGCGAGCAGATGAAAATTGAGCAGCCGCAGTGCGTTCGCACGCAGCGCGAAATAGCCATTGGTCGGGTCCGACAGATGCCAGAACCCGCTTGCCGCCTTGCTCAGGAGCGTGAGACCGAAATTGCCGATGCGCCGGACCAGCGGCATCTCCCGCAACGCGCGCAGATCGTAGAAACGGTTTCCCTTGGTGAAATCGGCTTTGCGGGCCACCAACGGGCCGATCAAACGCGGCAAATGTTTGGCCTCCATCTGGCCATCGCCATCCATCTTCACCACGATGTCCGCGCCAGCATCGAGGGCCGCTTTGAAGCCCGTGACCATCGCGCCGCCAACGCCCTGATTCACCTCGTGAAACAGAATCGTGAGCTTCGAATCCGGGCGGCTCTTTTGCAGAAACTCGCCGGACTTTTCCGGGCAGCAGTCGTCGACGGCAATGACGAAATCGGCCACGCCCAGCACCGAGTCCACGACGCCCACGATTTTCTCGCGGACGCGATAGCAAGGGATGACGACGGCGATCTTCGGACGATCAGACATGGGCGAGCGTGGGGATGAACTCGCGATATGGCATGATGTGGAAACCGGCGTCGAGAATGGATTCGAGGCGGGCGAGGGTCTTGGAGCGATTGATGTAGAGCAACGAATTGAGCAGGCCGCTGCCCCCCACCCCGCGCGACATCACGCGCTCCTGCGCGGTATCGATGTCGTAGGGATGGAAGTAACCAACGACCGCAGCGTCTTGTTCGGCCAATGCGGCAAAACGCTGCCGAATGGACCCAAATGGCAGGCATCGGAAATAGGTGCCCGCGCCGACCGGCACTTCCATGCCCAGGAAACGGCTGAGCGTGACCGGCACTTCGAGCACTCCGTCGATGCGCCGCGGCGCGAGACCGAATCCCGGCCAGCCATGCAAGGGATTCCGCGCCGGCAGCACGCTGCTGGAATACGAAAAACCCAACTCGGCGAGAACCTCGTAGGCCCATTTTTGCTTCTCGCCCAACGAAAGAATCGGCGCGCGAAACCCCTGCACCGGCGCATTTGCAAACCCGGCCAGCGCGTCCAGATTGCGCCGCAGATCGTCCCGAAGCGTACCGGCATCCTGCTCGGATAGCGGCACGTGATCGTAGGTGTGACAGGCCAGTTCGTGACCTTCGGAAGCAATCTCGCGAATCACCGCCGGAAACCGTTGGGCGATTTCGCCGACGACAAAAAAGGTCGCTTTCATCTGCCGGCGGCGCAGCAGATCGAGATAGCGCTCGACCAATTCCGGCAGCGGCGTGCGACGGAATTCGGCGCGAGTCGCGTAGAACTCCTCGAGATCGATGCTGAACAAAAACGTCTTCACGCAACGTACGGTCGGAAAGTCATTCCCGGTATTTCCGGCAGATCAAATTGAGGAGCGGGATTTTGAAAGACAATCCCGATGAGGCTGTCGCTGCGAAATGGCGCGGGCAAGTGCAGCGTTTCCAAAGTCTTTAAGCCGACATAAATGAGCGGCCACGGCACCGGGACGAAAACCGGCCGGCGATTCTGTCGGCGCGCGAAGCCTTCGAGGATGTTCCGCAGCGAATGCTTTTGTGGATGCGCGGCAGAAATCGCGCGCGGAATTCGGGGCGCATTCTCCTGGCAAAGGGCCACCACCAATTCCGTCAAATCCTCGTCGAAGACGAGGTATTGCGGATACGAACCATCACCGATCAACGGCACCCATCGCGAGCGAACGGAACGCTCCAGCGCGCCGAGAATGGAGCCGGGTTCCTGCGACCAGACCAGACCAGGTCGAACCACCGCACAGCCCATCTCCAGCGCCGCCGTTTCGATTTCCAGCTTGGCCTTGCCGTAGAATGAACGACAGCCGGGAAACGAGCTGAGCGAGGAGATGAAAACGAGATGCCCGACGCCACGTTCGCGAGCCGCGCGCAGGAGCTCGATGCTGCCGCCGACGTTGACCTTCCGAATCGTCGCCCAGTCGGTCGGGCGAAAATCGTAGGCGCAATGGACGAGCGCATCGACTTCGCCCCACGGCAACTCTTGGGGATTCGCCCCGAGTTCGTAAGGAACGTGCCGCGCCTTTTCGAGTCCTCGCCGACCGAAAGCCAGTACCTCCCAAGCGTGCCGCTGGAAGCACCGCGCAATCGCGGAACCGACATGCCCAGCCGCCCCGGTGATGGCACAACGCATGGTCACAAAGCCGCCGCTTGCGAGGCGATGCGGTGCGCGTTGGCCATCACGGTGAGCGTGATGGTCGTCGCGGGAATGCTCGGAAAGACCGAGGCGTCGAGCAGGTGCACGCGCTCCAACCCAGTGGGCTGGCCCAGGGTGTCGGTCTCGAATTTACCGGGCTTTGCGCGCATCGGAAAAGTGCCGCCCGAATGATAGCTCCGGCCGGGCTCGGCAAATTGCATCGCCGGGACCACCGGCGCACCGCCGAGCGAACGCGCATTGGCCACCAGTTTCAGCCCCGCCTTCAGGCTCGACCACCAGGCGTGGGCGCTTGGCTGCGCTTCGACGTGCAGGCGCGGACGCCCCGTCGCATTCTGGTGCAGCATCAGGCGAAGACGTCCCGAGTCGCGCGAATGCAAAAACCCCTGCACCACCAGCAACCGGCCAAACATTTGCTCCGCGATCCAAGGGAACCGCAGAAAAAAACGCAACGGTGTCGCGAATAGCGCCCGCTTGAGAAAATCGCTGTAGCTGAAAATTTCGAGATGCACGAGATGACGGCTGATCGCCGGATCATCGATCTCGATGAAAGCCTGGACCAACGAATGCAGAGCTTCGCTCTGCACATCGGGCGTCCGTCGAAACCGAAAAAAGGGATAGATGAAATACTGGCTGTCGAGCATCTCCACGGCCTCGTCGTAAGCCCCGAGCGACCGCAACGTGAGCCACGCCGTTGGCAGCACCCCCGCGCCGACAAATACCCGCACCGCGCGAAAGCTCACCTCCTCCTCACGCTCCAGGTCGCGCGCGAAAATGGTCACGCCATCACCGTTCGGCTCCAGCTTTTCCACGACATGCCGCGCGAGATACGTCACCTTTTTCTCCTCGATCAACCGCTGAAGCGTCGAGGTCGTCGAATAGATCAACCGGTACGGACACCCATACAAACAAAGCCCGCAATAAACGCAGCCGGACCGTGTTTCGTCATTCGGCATTCGCCATTCGTCATTCCCCCCGGTCACCGCCACGCGCGATCGGCCGAAATGCACGCCCGCCCGGCGCAGACGTTTTTGATTCGTCTCCAGATCGCTCAGAAACTCATCCGCTTGTCGCGACGGCCGCAAATCCTGGCCGCGATCCGTGTATGTGGGCAGCAGCGAATCGAGCCCGTCGATTTGCGCCGTGGTCGGCATAAAGTCAAAGACTGCCCGATAGTGCGGTTCGAGATCGCCAATGCCAATCGGCCAATCCGCAATGTCTTCCGCGCGCGACGGCAATTGCGATGCGCCCCACACATTGCTCAATCCCCCGCGCGCCTCGGAATAGTGAAACGGCGGCTCCTCATCGGTGTCCAGCAACGGCCCTCCCTCGTGCGCGTAAGGATAATCCGACCCATACGTGAGCTTCACATGAATCGATCCCTGGCGTTTCGTTTGATCCCCACCGCGCAAGGTATCGAGATCGGCGGCCGGCCACTGCTCGTGCGGCAGCGCACCGAGCCGATCCAGGATTTCCTGTTTCTCCCTTTCCAGCGTCCGTCCGGCATCGAGGATGGTCACCGGCAGCCCACGACTGGTCAGCGCAACCGCCGCGGAAATCGCCGCCGGTCCGGAACCGATTACGTAAAACATGCAGGCGCGGCTTTCCGGCTGGGAGTCAGGAATTTCATCTTCTGACCATGAAACCAAACGCCGCCCGGTGGCAAGGGCGACCCGCATTCATCGGGCCTCTTCATCTCATAAGTCCTATTCCTCTCATTCTTCCCTCGTCGGGAAACCATTACGCAGAATGTCCCGCACTCGCATTCTGCCCCTCTCGAAGCCTCCTCAGCATCCCCGCCACCGCGTCGAAAAACAAAAAGAAATAGAGCAGGAAAAACGGCTCATAAACAAACCGGAACCGCCCATTCGTCACCCCCACCATCGAGCAGACGTACAACCCACCGAGTACCGTAGCGACCCAGGCAAAATGAAAGGCGCGCAATTCATTCCGACGTACAAATGACCAGAGCATCCCCGCGAAGCCGATGATGTAGAAAAACGGCAACCCCGGCACTTTGTGACTCCAACCCGGCACCCCGCCATAAAAATCGTGCACCCAGCGTTCGTCGGGCATGTCGTGATCGGGCAGGCGTAAAAAGATCAGCGTCTGATTCCACTTCTCCTGGTATCCCGTGAACCACAAAACCCAACTGGCGTGGTAATGCTCCCGAATCCAGTCGGACACCTGGTCCGTCGTGAGCGACTGCCCCGTGAGGCCGCGCCCGAGCACCGTGGTCATCCAGTCCTTCATCACATAATTGTCCCGCTGATTCTCCCAAAGTGAACGCTTGTCGAAGCAGTAGCTGCTCCAGGCATCGATCGCCAGGTGGAACTTCACCCATGGCGTCAGCAACGTCTTCACCGGCTCCGCCTTGAAAGTTTCGAGACAGAGATTGCGGACGATCCGCCCCTCTTCCGCCGCTTGCTTGCGCCGGCCTTGCACCCGCTCGGCCACATACGCGCCGACCGCGAGATTAATGTCCTTCGAAATCCGCACGAGGTTCGCCGGGTGTTCGATGGAAATCTCGCGGGCTCCCTCGCGGATCGGCAAAATGCTCGGCATGATCTCCGGCGTGGATCGGGACTCCGTAGGCGCGAACCGGATGAGCGACGCGTAGACCAGCGACGAGACATCGCGGTCTCCGCTGACGTGAAACGCCACGACATACGCCAGCACCACGACAGCGAACCCAATCGCGGTGTGCAGCCAGCGTTTCCCGTACGTCAGCACCACCAACAGCACCGCAAAGAGCAGGAAAGTCTTCGCCTCGAGCCGCGTCCCAAAGGCCGCCAGCAGGCTCACGATGAACCAAACGAATCGCCGCGTCGTCGGCTGCCGCGCAAAAAGCGTCCCCGCGAAGACCATCAGCAGCGTGAAAAACAGAAACTGAGCTTCGCCCATGATGGTGTGCTCGTACCAGATGATCGAAGGATTCGCTGCGAAGAGCACCGTGACCGGAACGATCATCACTTTCCAAAAGCGAAACCACATCCGCACCAACCCGCCCACCACCAGCGTCGCGATCAATCCCATTACATGCTGCGCGGCGGCGATCGTGACCGCCGCCGGCCACGGCAGCAGAAAGGCCGCGCTAAAAAGCAGCGGCGTCAGGTACGAGCGTTTGTCGTGGATGAAAAAGCGGTGATCCTCGATGAACCGCTGAGTCGTCACCAAGTAGTCGGGCGAATCGTACTGCACATAACCGTACGGCATCGACCACATCAGCGCGGCCCGCAGCGCCAACCCCACGAGTAGCGCCGGCAGACACCAGCGCAGCACTTCGCTCAACGCCTGCCGCCAACTCTGGCTGCTCGGCTTGGCGTTATCCACTGGTACACGCGCCTCCGGCCTTCCTTCAGCGGCGGAAGAAGAAACAGACGGCTCCATTAACCGATGGTTCTGAACTGCATAGGCGGGCTAAGGAAAGTCATGGATGCCGGTTTGTGAAGCGATTTTCTCCGCCGTCGGGCCCGCTTACGCAACTGCGTACCAGCGCATTCCTAAGTTTACCCTCCATCGCGGCATGACTCGCAGTAACCCCTGACCTCCTTATTTCGGTCGATGATCCCCGATGCTCGCGGGACGGCCGTCACCCATCATCCGCCATGCGATCCCCTCGAACAGCAAACCCGCGTCGCATCCTTTTTCAGCCATGGCCGCTCCTCGCCTTCGCGCTCATCCTCACCGTCACCTTCGTCCGTGCCGAGGACTGGCCGCAGTGGCGCGGTCCCAACCGCGACGGAAAATGGACGGCGCGAGGACTGCCCGAAACATTTACCGAAGCCAATCTGAAAATTCTCTGGCGGGCACCCATCGGAGGCGGCCTGTCGAGCCCTATCGTCGCCGGCGGACGCGTCTACGTCACCGACTCGCTGGAGCAAAAACCCAAGGCGTGGGAAAGCATTCGTTGCTTCGATGAAGCGTCCGGTGCGCCGCTTTGGAAATACACCTACGAGGCGGACTACGTCCTCGAGTACGCCTTTCAGCCCAAAGCACGCACCGGCCCCTATTCGACCCCGATCGTCGAAAACGGAAAACTGTATGCCATGGGCATCATGGGCGATGTCGTTTGCCTCGATGCGCTCACAGGCTCACTCCTCTGGAAACGGAAACTCACGAAAGACTACGAACTAGGCGACTCTTACACCACCCCTTCGCTTTTGATCGAAGGCAATCTCCTCATCCTGGTAATCGGCGGAAAACCAAATGCCTGTGTCGTAGCGCTCGACAAGTCCTCGGGCCACGAAACGTGGCGGGCGCTCGATGATCAATGGACCTACAGTTCTCCGATCGTCATCGATTTTGGCGGCAAGCGCCAATTGATCGTCTGGACGCGCGAAGCGGTCACCTCGCTCGATCCGACAACCGGCAACATTTTCTGGCGCGAAAAATTCACGACCGCTTACGCCGTGGTCACCCCCGTCTTCGACCGGGGCCACCTGCTCGTCGGCGGAGTCATGTTTCAACTCGACCCGCAGAAGCCTGGCGCCTCGATCATTTGGCCGGAGCGCCGCACACCATCCCGCACCCTCCTCAGCCAAACATCACTCCCATTTCTCCAAGGCGACTGTGTTTTCAGCAATCGCGTCAACGGTCACCTCGTTTGTCTCGACACTGCGACCGGCCGGGAACTGTGGAGAACCGACCGCGTCACCGATCAAGGAAACGCCGCGAGCATTCACCTCACGCCAGTCGGCGATTCCGCCCTGCTCTTTACCGACCAGGGAAATCTGATCCGCGCGCGGCTCACGCCCCAAGGCTACGAGGAATTCGGCCGTGTCCACCTCATCGAACCGACCTATTTCATCTACGGCCGAAACCTCATTTGGACGCCTCCAGCCTACGCCAACGGTCATATCTTCGCGCGCAATGACGAGGAGTTGATCTGCGCTACATTGAGCGAAGAAGCCGCTCCAGCCAAATAACACCCAGCGACCAAAGCCAACGAGCCACGCGCACCCCAAACGCCCTTCAGCAAAGCGGAGATCGAAGTTGCGTTGCAATCCTTCGTGGCCAATATCCCGCCCATTCCACATGAATGCCGGCGTGGTGAAATGGCAGACACAAGGGACTTAAAATTCGACTTTTAGCGATTTAACGCGGTGAATTACGGTTGCATCCCATCGCCGCCAAACCCTGATGAATACATGCTTTCCAGGCGGTTTGACCTGCAAATGATGCAACCATCAATGCCGAGTTCAAAGGTAGGCAAAGTAGAACAAAAGTAGAACACGCAAGGGGAGGCCGAAATCTGAGAAATGGCCGCGTTTTCCGCTCGACGCCCATCCGGGGCGATCTTGAAAACCGGGTGAGGGCTGGTCACAAAGGTACGTGGGCATTCACTTCCAGCGACGCCGATGCAAGCCACGACCGACCAGATATCCATGAGCAAAACGCTCTTCATCGTTCTCGGGGTCGCCACGCTGCTCACGACCGCGTGGCTCGCCTTCCAAAAGCCGCCTACAGTCCCGGCGCCCACGCCGAACCCGGCGCTGGCCGCACAGGCCGAGGCGAACT
>Ga0206824_10071_pt1 | contig 34566 bp, 31 predicted proteins | sample Alteio_BWOrgCont_82_FD_152874 | JGI IMG/M metagenome (GOLD analysis project Ga0206824, IMG submission 152874) | Enriched cells from forest soil in Barre Woods Harvard Forest LTER site, Petersham, Massachusetts, United States -... | ecosystem: Environmental > Terrestrial > Soil > Temperate forest >...
GCGGATTCAGTACGACCCCGATCTCGTCGGCGACCAGCAATTCTACGAAGCGGTGAAGCACGTGGATTTCCACGCGAGCGGCTTCAAAAGGGCCGCCTAAGCGGCCTTACTGCGAGGAAAGTCCAGTTTTTCCGGATTTGGAATCCTGGAAGATGCTGGGGCGATAACCGGCCTGGCGGATGGCGCCGCAAATTTGCTCCTTGTTGATCACGCTGGGGTCGTAGCGGGCGAAGGCGCCGCGTTCGAGCAGACGCACGGAAATCATACCGGGGAGGTTCTCCAGCGAGGCCTTCACATCCAATTCCGCCTTCTTCGAATCCATGTCCGGAATGGCAAGGTCAAGCTCTTCGGGGTGAGGTCTTTCGGTTTTCATGAGTCGAAGGAATCGCGCCTCCATCGCTGCATGCGCTTCCGAGGGCAACTAAAAAATTCGAGCAACGCACCGCCTTTGGTTTTCGATAGGCCAATCCGCGGCGAAGCGGATGCGCGATTCAGCGGTATGAAATATCCGGTCGATCCTGCGATAGAAAAGGGTGCGTCGAGTTTCGGGGTGAGGTCGTGGCTGAGCCGATGCCTGGTGGTGGGGTGCGCGCTGATGGCCGCCGGTTGTGCCACCCAACCGGTTCCTTCAGGCAGCCATTTCGTCGTTTCCGCACGCGCGGCGCAATTTTACAAAAATGGTCCGGCGGAAGACTACAATACGGGCCAGCCGTACACGTTCGACACCAGCCTCCTGAATCAGGAGACCGGTCCGGATTTCGAACTGCCCAAGGGAGCGCGCCTCACGATGCTCAAGCGTGAATTTGGTTATTCGCGAGTCGTTACGGACAATGGGGTCGTTGGCTACGTGTCGAACGATCAAGTGGCGCCGGCGCCTGCCATGGCGGCGACGACTCGCGAGACCCGGCAGGTCACTCAAAACGGGACGCCCGTCCGTGGCCGTTTTCGCAACGAGAATCCGCGTTCGCGGCGGATCGAAGCACCGTCCCTCGACCTGAACGACGTGCCGTTGCCACAGCCCTGATGAAATTTATGAAAGCAAAAGCGAAAAAAATCGTTCCCCATGAGAGTGAGGATGACGAAATCAACGCCGAGGAAATTGCCGATGCCGCCGACGAGACGCCGACCGAGATGACGGCGCCGGAACTCGAGGCGGGCACGGAGGAATTGACCGAGTGGGACGATGCCCCGTCGGCTCACGGGACCGCCGCACCCAAGGTTACGCCGGACGACGAAGACGATGAAGACACGATTTCCGCGAAACTGGTGTACGAAGGCACCGACGAGGCCGACCGCGAGCGGCGCCTCGCCGCAGAGGATCCCGATTTCGAACCGTAGGTACTATCAGATCGCTTGTTAAACTTCGCGGTGCGATTCCAGGAAGGAGTGCCTTCCGCGATTGAATAGTCGCTTTGGCTTGTCTGAGTAAATACTTGATAAGTTTGAGGATTTGTGCGTATAAATGCGCCCGTATGAAGTTGCTTGGTGTATTCGCGCTGGTCCTCATTGCGTTATATTTCTTTTTGCGTTCAGACAACTTCACTTCGTACCGAATAATGAGTACGGATGAATTGACGGAAATTAAGCGCAATGCGGCGGAAGAGGTTTATGCGCAAGTCCAAGCTCAAAATCCTGCCGCAAAGTCTCACGATGGATCGTGGATGTTTGATCCGCAGTATCGCACTTCGCTCGAGAAGACTACGGTGATTGGTCACCCCGAGGCCGCGAAGCGTCGCGATCACAGCCAATAGCCTTAATAAGGACGGCAGTTTTCGCGGTCGCAGACTGCAGCCGTGGAAGTCGATTTTTCCGTTAGCGTGGACTTCGTCTAAAACGCCCATCCGGTTCGGTTGTAGACCGGACTCTGGACGAAATGTTCTGGTGGGGCGGTGGAAGGGCCACAACCGGTGCGGGAACGCGCTTGCTTGCTTAGCTCAGCTTCGCCCACCATTCGGTCCTCATGCGCATTGGTGTTCTCAGCAAAGTCTTCGTGCGTCCTTCGTTGGAAGCGGTGCTCGATGCGGTCGCCACGGCGGGCTTGGAGTGCGTGCAATTGAACCTGGAGAGCGCCGGCCTGGCACCAATGCCGGAAGAGATTCCGCGAGGTCTCGCGGCCAGCGTTCGCGAGGCAGCGGGCGTCCGCGGCATCGGAATCGCGTCGGTGCAGGGCACCTTCAATATGAGTCATCCGGATGTAGAATTTCGCCGCGCGGGGCTACGACGGTTCCGGTTGATCGTGGATGCGTGCGCACCGCTGGGCACATCGGTGATGGCGATCTGTATCGGCACGCGCAACCGCGAGAATATGTGGGGGCATCATGCAGACAACGACACCCCGGAAGCGTGGCGCGACATGACCGCCTGTGTCGGCGAGGCGGTGCGCATGGCCGAAGGCGCCGGCGTAACCCTGGCTCTGGAACCCGAGGTGACGAACATCGTGGACTCTGCCGAGAAGGTGCGGCGCTTACTCGATGAGATCGGCTCTCCCAATCTGAAAGTGACCATGGATGGGGCGAATCTGTTTCACGCCGGTGAACTCGCGCGGATGGGGGAAATTTTGGACCAGGCGTTCGCTTTGGTGGGACGGGATATCATCGTGGCTCACGCCAAGGATTTGAGCAGGGATGGTGAGGCCGGACACGAAGCCGCGGGCCATGGCGTGCTCGACTACAACCGGTATCTTTCGCTTCTGCGGGCCTGCCAATTCGATGGCCCGCTGCTCTTGCATGGATTGAGCGAGGCGCAGGTGCCGGGGTGCGTGCAGTTTCTCCAGGAGAAACTGGCGCGGATGAGCTAGGAGACGTCTTCCTCGCCGCTCGCATGCTCACGCGCCTGCGCGAACGGTCGCAAGAATTCAGACGCTAATTGCTCGCCGCGAGATATTCGCTGGAAAGGTGCTCCACCTCCATTGCCACCAAACACACGTCATCGTTGAATTCTTTGCAGGCGGAAAATTGCTGGATTTCATCGATGAGTCCGCGGCAAAGCTCGGCCGTGGGAAGCTGGCTGCGCTCGCCGATCGCGCGCTGAAGTTGATGATAATCGTAGACCTCACCTTGCGGGCCTTCGACTTCGAAGAGGCCGTCGGTAAAGAGCAGAAGGACATCGCGCGGCACGAGGCGATGACTGGCGCTCGTGTATTGCGGTTGATCGAACAGGCCGAGCACGGGGCCAGGCTTTTGCCCGTTGAGCTTCGCCGGGGCGGGGTGGCGCCCTTCGTCACCGTGCACGAGCAAGGGATAAGGATGCCCCGCATTGGCATAGCGCAATTCGCCGGCCCGCAAGTCGACGACGACATAGAAAGCGGTGGCAAACATCGGCACCAGGGAACTCTTCAGCGTTTCGCGGAGAGCGCGGTTGAGGTGGGTGAGCATCGCCGCGGGATCTTCGAGTTGGGCGTGCGCCTCACCCAGCAGGGTGTGCATCATCGCGGCAACGAGCGCCGCGCGCACGCCGTGGCCCATGACATCGCAGATAAAGATGCCGGCCTTGGTGTCGGAGATCTTGCACACGTTGAAGAAGTCCCCGCTCACCGCCATCGATGGAGTGAAGTAATGGTGGAAGCGCACGAGGCCATTGTGGCCATTGGAGGCTGCAGCAAAACTGGGGTAGCGCTGCGGCAGCATGGCGCTTTGGAGTTCACGCGCCATTCTCAGGTCTTCCTCGAGCATGGCATTGCGCGCGCGGAGTTCCTGCGCGATGCGCGCGAGTTCTTCCTCGGCGAGCTTGCGCTTGGTGATGTCGCGGGACAGGCCAAAGGTGCCGATGACGTTCCCCTCGGAATCGCGCAAGGGCAGTTTGGTCGTAGAAACCCAGGTGACACTGCCATCGCCCCAGACGTTCTTTTCCTCCTGGTCGACGATCGATTTCCCGGTGGTCATGGTCCGGAGTTCGTCGGCCATGGCCTGCCGTGCGCGGTCTTCGCGGAAGAAATTGAGATCGGTCTTGCCGAGGATTTCGCTCTCGTCGGTCAAGCCGTGTTGCGCGAGCTTGGCCTTGTTCGCGAAGATGAAGCGGCTCTCGATGTCCTTGAAGTAGATCTTGTCGGGGAGATGCTCCATCAAGGCATCGAGGAGCGTGCGTTTGCGGTCGAGATCGGCTTCCGTATGGCGCCGTTCGGTCACATCCCACGAGACACCGACGACGCGGAGCGGCTTGCCCTCGGCATCGCATGTGACATGCGCGCGTGTTCGCAGGATATGCTGGGAAAAATCGCCTGGCCAGAAGACGCGAAATTCACTGTCGAATTCGGAGCAGTGGTCGAGGGCGGCGAGAAGTTCGCCGGCGACGCGCGCGCGATCCGCCGGATGCAGCAAATCGAGAAAGTCGTCCTGACGGCCGCCGAAGGTGCCGGGCGCCAGTCCGAAGAGGATGTGCATTTGCGGGTCCCACGACATCTTTTCCGACTCCATTTCCCAGTCCCACGTGCCCATGCGCGCGGCGGCGAGAGCGAGTTGGAGACGGAGTTGCTCGTCGGGCCGGGAAGGTTCGGACGAAGGGGCGCCGTTGGGTGGCGGAGTGCTCTGATCGTTTTCGGGGGTCATGGGCGGTTCGCAGCAAAGAGAAAGAGCACTGGGAACGTCGGTGATTTCAGGGCATTGGGCAACTCCGAAAGCGCCTCATCCCCATGTCAGGGGGCGGAATCACCCGATAACCTATTGTTTTTCGAGCGTCACGCCCGGCGGCGATGCGGGGGTCTCCTGGTGGATGCCATATTTGACGACGATGGCCATGGCGTCGGTGTCGCTCTTGGCCAGCACCAGGAGGTCGACGATCAAGGACTCCAGCTTCATCTGCCGGTCGTTGGATTGCTGGACGAGGGGCTCGAGCTTCGCGCGAATTTCTTTGAGATGCGCCAGGTCCGATTTGCCATCCGTGTAAGTCTCGGCGAGCCGCTCGAGTTCTGCGTCGGCCGTCGCAGCGGTGGCGGTGAGACGTTGGTTTTCGGCCTTGCGCAGGGAGAGTGTTTCTCTGAGCTGGATTTGGCGGTTTTGAAGTCCGGTCCTTTGGATGTCCAGAGAGAAGACCAGAGCGGCGGAAAGGATGGCGAGCCCGATGGCAATGGTCGTGAGTAACCAGGCAAAAGTGGTGCTGGGGCGCACGGAAGGGGGACCGGAAATGCTGGTTTGGGAATTCATCCGAAGGTGTGTCGTGACGAAGGGGTCGGGAAACTATCGCATCTGGATGCCGAAGCCCCGCTCGGTGAGCAGTTCTTTCATTCGGTCGTCCCGGGTTGCGACCGTCGCCATGTCTCTGAGCAGATTGGGCGCGACCTGCTGGACGACGGAATTGGCTTTATCCATTTGCGCTTGCTGCAACTGGACGGCTTTCTGCTGTTCCACGAGCGTTTTGCGAAGCGTGGAGATCGACTTCTCCTGGGCTTCCTTTTTTTCGGCCAGCGTCTGGAGATCCTGCTTCTGGTCCTCGATCTTCGCTTCGAGGGCTTGAAGATCGGCTTCCTGGAGCTGCGCCTCGGCCTGCAGGCGATGGATGGAAAGGCCGATCATCAGTCCAATGGGGCTGAGCACGAGGAAAACCGCCGAAGCGGCGATGAAGATGGCGTAAAGGATTTTCAACGGTGAGCAGCTTTCGAATGGCCAAGATGCCGAGCCGCAGCGGCCGTCGCAAATTGAATTTGTGGGGGAATCTTGCGTGCAAACGACTCGGCCGTACGATAACCGCAAATGATGAAAGCCTTTTTCGCGGTCGCATTGGCCGTCCTTGTCGTTCTTATCGGCATTCGCCTGTGGCTGAATAAGGAAAAGGCGGCGGAACGCGCGAAGATGCAACCGATCAGCGAGATCTACAAAGCGCGCGAAGAAGCCCTCTTGAAATCGCAGGCCCAAGCGACGGAAGCGATTACCAAGATCAAGCCTCCCGCGGGTTCGCCGACGCCGGCTGGCGCGACGCCGACACCGTGATTGGGGTGGAGGACGGAGGGAGAATGGGACGATGGGATGACGCGCGATGCCAAGTCTGAGCTGCCTTGCGATGTCGAAGTCGAATGTGGGTTCGTGATGACTTATGGCGCCAAAGGCGACGGGAAGACTTATCCTGTGGCTGGACTTACTTCGGATAAGCCGCCAGGAGTCGTCATCGAAGTTCCTCCGTCAGCTCCGCCGGAATACGATTGAGGTTATCCCGATCCGTTAATTTGGAAACGATGGCGAACTCGCAGGCTTGGTGTCGCCGCGCGCTACGGCCTTCTTCATTTGTCGAATGCATTGCCGCAGTGTCTGTCGCAGCGTTCCCTTGCCATAGAGCCCGTTGCTCTGGTCGTGCGTGAAAACAATTTCGGCGATCATCCAACTGCGATCTCGATGGTGGAGCACCAGTTCGTCCACCCACGTCCTTTCGCCGTCGGCCAGATGAATGGGGACAATCAGTCTGCCAAGCGCGGCGTGCGGAAACGCGATCGCGTAAGTCGTCGCGCAGCCTCGTGAATTCGAGGTGAAGAAGTCGCCGTCGCAACCCGAGGGAGCGTGCCGTGACCGCGTGGGGCTTGCTCCGGGTTTATTTTCGGCGGGGTGTTGCCATCGATCCGCTTGGGTGAAGAGTCGCAGCAGCCCAGAACTCAAGAATGGCGCGAGCGCCCGGAGTTGTTTCTGATTTGGAATGCCGTGGATTCGTAGTGTCCCGTAGGTCCTGTAAAAGAGGTTCGCGAACTCCGCTGGTGTCTCCTCTGAGAGTGCACTGGCCACAGCCGGCATTGCACAGCTCCAGAACAATGCGGCGGCGACGAGGATTTTTAGCATCTGCTCACCCGCATTTAACAGACAACCGGGCCTTTTAGCGAAAAAATTACAATGCATTCATCTGCGATCGGGCCACATTCTCCATGGCTTTGCTATTGATGTTGCATGGCTCCCGGCTCGACTTCATTTTAGCGCCCTATGCCCCTATTTTGTGTTCGAGGTCTGCCTTCGAACGGTCTCCCTCTGTTCGCTTGTCTCTGCTCACCATCGCCGATGGTTCTTCGGGCTCTTTCGGACCCGCCGGTGTCAGGACACTTCCCCGCGACGTCGTGGATTTGACCATCGTGATGCCCTGCCTCAATGAGGCGGAAACGCTGGCGGCGTGCATCGGTAAGGCTCGAACCGGCATCGAGCGCGCCAAGGTTTCCGGTGAAATCCTGATTGCCGACAACGGCAGTACCGACGGCTCGATCGAGATCGCCGAGCGCTTGGGGGCGCGCGTCGTTCGCATCCGCGAAAAAGGTTACGGCAATGCTCTGCGCGGTGGCATTGCGGCGGCGCAGGGTCGCTGGGTCATCATGGGCGATGCCGACGATAGCTATGATTTTTCCGAGATCGGGGGATTTGTCGAAAAGTTGCGCGAGGGCAAAATGCTCGTGATGGGCTGCCGGCTTCCCTCGGGTGGCGGCGTGATCATGCCGGGCGCGATGCCGTGGAAAAATCGTTGGCTCGGCAACCCGGTGTTGTCTTCCCTCGGGCGGCTCTTTTTCCGGACGCCGCTCCACGATTTTCACTGCGGTCTCCGCGCGTTTACGAAGGCGGCTTACGATGCGCTCGATCTGCGCACCACAGGCATGGAATTCGCCTCCGAGATGGTGATGAAGGCGACACTGAAGAGCCTGCCTGTGGCCGAGGTGCCGATCACTTTGCATCCGGATGGACGCTCGCGCCCGCCTCACTTGCGGGCGTGGAGGGATGGGTGGCGTCACCTCCGTTTCATGCTCATCTATTCCCCGCGTTGGTTGTTTTTGATTCCGGGCCTCGTGCTGACGACGCTGGGCGCGAGCGCTACTTTATTGCTCTGGCGCAGTCCGGTTCACGCGTTTGGCGTGGCCTTCGACGCGGGCACACAACTGGTCGCCGCAGCCTCGGCGATCTGCGGCGTGCAAATGGTGAGCCTGGCTTGTTTCACCAAGGTCTTTGGTATCGCCGAGGGATTGCTGCCGGAGGATCGCCGCTTTGCGCGTGTCTTTCGACATCTCAACCTCGAACGGGGTATTGCCGCCGGTCTGTTGCTCGTCTTCGTCGGGTTGGGGCTGCTGGCCCGTGCCTTGTGGGTCTGGAAGTTAGGGCACTTTGGGTCGATTCCCTATGTGGATAACTTCCGTCTGCTTGTCCCTTCGGCCACCGCCCTTTGCATCGGGATGCAGATCATTACTTCGAGTTTCTTTATGAGCGTACTCGGACTGAACACGGCGCAACGCACTCCGCCGACGCCGAATGAGTCGGGGACGTGAATAACCGTTTGCCTCTCGGAGAATCTAGGCGCGGCTGGTTTCGGCAGCATCCGCTGGTCGTCGATGCCTTATGCTGGGCTGTGCCCGCTTTGCTCTTCGGCGGGCTTCTGCGGATATTGCTCATTAGCTATCTGCCCTACGGCTTTTGGGGGGCGGATTCGCGATCCTTCTATGTTTTCGCTCACAAATTCGTGAGCCACGGAGCCCTGAGCCTCGGCGACAAACGGCGCTATCTCTATCCGCTGCTCATGCTGCCCATCTCGTATCTTCCAGGTGGGCCGCTCCGCTGGCTGCCGATCTTTCAACATGCCTTTGGCTGGATCACTCTCGTGCCGCTGGCCTATGTAGTGCGAAGAACTTTGGTCACATGGCGCCTGTGGATAATTCCGGTCACCGTTCTTTATGCGGGATTGCCGATTGCCGTCTGGGTCGAACACGAATTGCTCGGCGATCATTTGTTCTACGCTCTGCTCATCTGGACCTTTGCCGGATGGGTGGCATGGGTGAGCCAGGAGTCGCCGGCGCGCTCGCGCCGGATGTTTTGGGCTTTCCTCGTGCCGTTCGCGCTCTTCATCATCACCAAGCCATCGGGGCGCTTCGTCTGGCCGGGGGTGCTGCTGGGTTTCATTGGAGTGAAAGCCTGGCGGGTCCTCGGCTGGCGGGAGATCGTGGCTCTATTGTTGATTCTCGTGGTGACGCCCACCGTCGGCTCCCGCAAACAAGGGGCGTGGCTCGTCTATGTCGCCACGTTTCCGCTAACCCGTCTGGACACGCCTTTGCACGCCGATTACAAAGCCGAGATTCGCGAGCCCGTGGAGCGTTTTCGGCAGAAACTCGAGGTGTATCACGCCTATCAAGACAAAGAGCCCTTCTATTTTCTGCGCGATCCGGGTGACCAGGATGCCCGGCCGCTTTGGAAGGCACTGGGCAAAGACGAAACCTTGAAGAACAAGATTTACCTCAACCTCGCCCTGGAGGGGATCAAGGCCCGACCGGATTTGTTTCTTTACCTCGGCCTGCAGCGGGTGGTTTTTGATGCCAACATCTCCGCCTATGGCCTAAGTCGGTTTGATGATGGGAGCTACATCGAGAACACCGCTCCCTTTTACAAGGAGGCACAAGAGAGCGAAGATAGCCCGTTGCGCATCGCGTTCGATCTATCGAGGAAAGGTCCCGTGCCGGATTACGCGGAGTTTCAAAAAAAGCTCGAGCCCGCGCCCGATTCGTGGCGTGCGCGCTTTGTCCGGGCTTGCGTGGGCGCTTATGGCACGAAGCTGGACATTCTTCGTTACCCGCCGGTGCCACAAAAAGAGTTTCGGATGTCGCTCGTCCGCCCAAGTTTTCTCGGCTGCTGGCTGGCGGTTGGCTTGTGCCTGGTATGGCTCCCACGTTATCGGCGAACACTCGGTGTCTGGTCTCTCATCGCGCTCGGATACACTTTCGGGGTCTATCTCGTCTCGGTGGTCAATGTTCACTACATCGCGCCGATCTGGCCGGTTGTTTTTGTAATTCTCGCCGTGCCGGGGGATGCCCTGCTGGCCAAGCTTCTTCACCGCGATCAAGGGCCCATCCCACCAACAGTGTAACGATGACTTCGGACACTTCCGCTGCCCACCCACCCGAGACGCCCGCCAAGCCGGCGCGGCGACTTGCTGCGTGCCTTTGGATGGCCGGACTCGTCGCGGCTTATCTGGTTTTGAATATCACGGTTTTGCTCAATACGGCGCGGTATCCCGATCTGGTGGCCAAAATGGAGTCGAAAGACTCACGGCAATATATCGAGATCGCGCATGACTTTGCGCGCGGAGATTTCAGCATGTCGTATGTGCGAAACATGCCGCACCGCCAGCCGCTCTATCCGCTGTTACTGGCGCCGGCAGTGAAGGGGTGGGGCGATAATCCCATCGCGCTCGGCAGCGTGAACATGGTGGTTGGTCTGATCATGCTCGTGTGGCTTTATCGCGGATTGCTTGGGCTCTTTGGCAGTATCTCCGTGGCCGTGCTCACCATGCTCGCCTATATCGGTAACCCGTTCATGGTCGACAAGATTTCCTGCCGGGTGATGACCGAACCGTTGCACGCGCTTTGTCTCATCGCGCTCATCTTCTATTTCCTGGCCTATCTGCGCGACGGGCGGGCGCGGAACTTCGTCGGAGCGGCGGCAGCGGCGGGCGTGGATTATCTGGCGCGACCCAATGGCCTCTTTGTCATGGCCGCCATGGCCTTCACTTTTTTTTGCCACGATGTCTGGTTCTTCTTTCGCAAGGCGAACAGCGATGACGTCAGCGGGTCCGGGCGCTCGCGCTGGTTGCGTTCCCGAATTGTGGCGTACATCGGCGCTGGCATCGCTTTCCTGGTGACTTCGGCGCCAAGCTGGGTGCCTCGTTACGCATACTTCGGCAAGCCCTTCTTTCATGGCTACCTGTCCAATTACATGTGGGTGGATAGCTACGAGCAGGCGCACACGGGACAGGCCGGAGCCATTTACACCTGGCATGATTATGTGCGCAGCCACGATCTGCAAGGTTTCGCGGGCCGGTTGGGCGAAGGTCTCTGGCGAGTCTACCTCGACATCCCGAAACATACCGAGCACATCCGCATCCTCTATTTCGTCGCCATCGTCGGCCTCCTCGTCGCCGTGATCAAACGCCGAAAAGAGTTTTGGCTCCTCGGCGCATTTCTCTTCATCCAATTGCTGCCGGTGGTGTGGACCATCGTGGCCAATTCGGGCCCACGCGTTTCTTACGGCACACTTTTTCCATTCGAGCTTTTCTTCGCCGCGCTGGCGCTGGCTTACGCCGTGCCGTTGGTCGGCCAATGGATCGCTTCACCCCGGCATCCGAAGGGCGAAGCGAAGTGACGACGGCCGTTAACGGCGTTAACTGAGCGCGCTTGGGTGGGTGCCGCGCTTCAAACGGCATGGAACACGCCGCGCCGGAGGCGTCCAGCCGGCGGCGTCACGGGTGAGGGATTGGGCGCTGGCGTGCGAGTTTGCCGTCGCGCTCGGAGGGCGCGATACACCCGCAGTTCATTCACCGGAGCCGGAGGTCGGGCGGGGTACCGTGGCACTGGCATGTGTCGTGCTCTACGTAGTCGAAGATACCCCTCGGCTGCCGAGGAGGGAACCGCCCATCTGAAAATGACCCCATCGCCCGCATTCGAGAACCATTCCCCGGCGAGCCGCGAGACCGTAGCCATTATCGGCGCGGGTCCGGCCGGATTAACCGCTGCTTATCTTCTCTCCAAGGCCGGCGTGCCGGTGGTCGTCCTCGAGGGCGATTCCAAATATGTCGGCGGCATCTCCAAGACGGCCAAGTTCAAAGGCTACCACTTCGACATCGGTGGGCATCGCTTTTTCTCGAAGTCGCAGGAAGTTGAGAATCTTTGGAGCGAAATTCTCCCGGATGACATGCTCGTCCGGCCGCGGTCGTCGCGCATTCTTTATCGGGGCCAGTTTTTTTCCTATCCCCTCAAGGCCGGTGAAGCGCTTTTCAACCTCGGCATTTTCGAGTCCCTGCGTTGCGGGCTTTCGTACCTCTGGGCGCGGCTGTTTCCCGTGCGCGAGCCGAAGAGTTTTGAGGACTGGGTGAGCAATCAATTCGGGCACCGGCTCTTCAATATTTTCTTCAAGACCTACACCGAAAAAGTGTGGGGCATGAGTTGCAAGGAAATCTCCGCCGATTGGGCCGCCCAACGGATCAAAGGGCTGTCGCTCGTCACTGCGGTCCTCAATGCTTTGCTGCCCAAGCGCAAGCCGGGCGCCGGCGGCAAGGTGGTGAAGACCTTGATCGAATCCTTCCGTTATCCGCGCCTCGGACCCGGCATGATGTGGGAAGCGTGCGCGGCCAAGGTGCAGGCCATGGGCGGCAGTGTGCTGATGGGGCGCCGGGTCACGGGATGCAGCTTCGACGAAGCGTCCGCGCTCTGGACCGTGACGACGGAAGACGAAGAAGGCCGCCAGCAAACCGTGCAAGCTGGCAACGTGATCTCGACCGCGCCCATTCGCGAACTGTCCTCCATGGTTTCGCCGCATCTCTCGATCGCCGCACTCGAAGCGGCTAATCAATTGAAGTATCGGGACTTTATTACCGTCGTCCTCATTTTGAAGGACCGCGAAGCGTTCGCGGACAATTGGATTTATATCCATGATCCTTCGGTGCAGGTGGGACGGGTCCAGAATTTCAAGTCGTGGTCGCCCGAAATGGTGCCCGATCCGGGGATGACATGTTACGGACTGGAGTATTTCTGCTTCGAGCACACCGGCCTGTGGGCGCTCACGAACACGCAACTTCAGGACCTCGCCCGGAAGGAAATCGTGCAACTCGGGCTAGCGCGGGCCGAAGACATCGTCGACGCGCATGTCGTGCGCCAGCGCAAGGCATATCCGGTTTACGACGACGCCTATGCCCAGCACATCGCGACGATCCGCGAGGAACTCGACCAGCGTTTCCCCACGCTGCATCTCGTCGGTCGCAATGGAATGCACAAATACAACAATCAGGATCATTCCATGATGACCGCGATGTTGTGCGTGAAAAACATCCTGGCCGGCAAACGCGTCTACAATCTCTGGGGCGTGAATGAGGACGCCGAATATCACGAATCCGGTGACCATCAAACCTCCTCCGAGGCGGTTTCGGTTCCGGGTGCTTCGGTCTCCGGTCAGCGCCTGGTTCCGCGCAAGGTTGTCACGGCCGGCACGGAAGGGTGAATTCCCTTCCTGGAGTCCAGTAGGCAACTTTCACAGCTTCGCGTCTTCCTCGTTCGTGCGGGCTTTCTGCGCCGCGAGCGCCAACCGCCGAAAAATTGGTCGCAATGCGCCGACGAATCCGCAAAGCCCTGCAAACCCAATCGCGCTGGCTCCCAGCGCAAGCTTCACGAAGACCGCTGCGGCGAGTCGATAGGGGAGATCATCGGCATGAGCGAGGTAATGCGCCGCCACACCGCAGGCCATCAAGGTAATCCCAATAGCGGTCATCGAGATCGTGGCCGAAGCAATCAGCAACGTGCGCGATTTTTTCAGGGAGGCTTCAACGGACGGTAAAGGAGGAGAGGTCGCGGCCATGACGGACGCGGTTTTACGAATAATGCGGGCGCTGGTCAGCTAGTTTCGGTGGACGGGGGATTCAATTGAAGAATCATTGCGCGGGTTTGCAACCACGGAGGGCGTTTTGCCAGCGCCCCGGGCGGTTGAAAACCGTCCTTCCTTGTATTTCCATTGCGCACAAAGAAATGCGCCGCCTATTCAGGCGGCGCATCCGAGTTTCAAACTCGTGGAGGGTCAGCTTAGCTGACCTTTAGCGTCACGTACAGGCTTGCGTCATGACGCTTGACGAGCAGCAGGGCGACGTCCTTTTTGCTGGCCAGCGCGCTCCGCAGGTCGTCGACGTTGTTCACTGGTTTGCGATCCGCTTCGACGATGAGGTCGCCCGTTTGGAGATTGGCGGCGGCCGCCGCGCTACCCGGCTCCACCCCGCCGATGATCACGCCGTGCTGATCATTCTTGTAGCCGAACTGCTGCGCGAGATCCGGAGTGAGCGGCTGCACTTCCATTCCGAAGTGCTGCACGTTACCGGGTTCCGCATTTTCCGTTGGCGCATTGGAAGCGAGCGCCTGGGTGGGCATCTTGCCGACCGTCACGTCGAGATTCACGTCCTTGCCGTCGCGCAGTACGGTCACGGCGACTTTGGTGTCCGGGGCCGTTTCCGCTACGAATTTCCGCAGGTCGTGGGTATTCGCGATCGTCTTGCCGCCGTAGCGGATGATCACGTCGCCCGATTTCAAGCCGGCCTTGGCGGCAGGCGTGTCGTTGTTTACTTGCGAGACCAGCGCGCCGTTGATGTCCTTCGCCTTGAATTGCGACGCCAGGGTATCATTCAAGTCCTGGATCGCGACGCCCAGGAACCCGCGAGTAATGGTGTTACCCTTGACCAGCGTGGGCACGAAGCCCTTGATCATGTCGCTCGGGATGGCGAAACCGACGCCAGCGAACTGGCCCATACCCGTAGCGATCGCCGTATTCATGCCGATCACTTCACCGTCCATATTGACCAGCGGGCCGCCGGAATTACCGGGATTAATCGCCGCGTCGGTTTGGAGGAAGTCTTCGTAATCTTCAATGCCGACGTCATTACGGCCGGTGGCGCTAATGATGCCGGCGGTTACCGTCTGCGTCAGGCCAAAGGGCGCGCCGACAGCCATAACCCAATCACCGACCTTCAAGTCGCCGGAACTACCCAGCTTCACTGTGGGAAGGTTATCCGGCACCTTGCCGTCGATCTGGATGATCGCCACGTCGCTCTTGGGGTCGGTGCCGACGACCTTGGCGTTGAACTGCCGGTTGTCCGCCAGTTTCACCTTCAGAGTATCGACGTCTTTCACGACGTGATAGTTGGTGAGGATATGGCCTTGCTTATCGAGAATCATGCCCGAGCCCATGCCATGCTCCGGGATTTTTTGTTCATGATGCGAGGGCGGCAGTTGACCGTGCTTTCCCTGAAATTCGCGGCCAAAAAATTGGCGGAATAGATCGTTGGGATTTCCGAACGGGGCATTGGAATCTCCTTCGTTCATCTTCACGGATTTTTCCGAGTAGACGCTGACCACGGCGGGGCGAATCTGCGCGGCCACGGCCTCAAACGCCAGACTCAAGGAGCGCACCGGCGCCGTCACTTGCGGGGATAGCGGGGGCGGACCGGCCTTTTCATTTTCGAGCCCGATGGCTCGTTGGGACATGGTTATTCCCAAAGCGCCGACGAGCGCTCCGACGAGCAGGAGGCCTGCGATGTTCCATTTCTTATTCGAGTTCATATACATGCTGATGTTAGTTTGTTGATTTTGTTGTTTCTGTGGGCCATGCCGGTTGCCGAATGAAGCTTGAGGCTATCCGGCAATGACGATGGGTTTCTTCCTTGTTAATTGTGGGCGATCGCATCGTTTGTTTTCGGGAGCGATTCGATAAATGCTTTGAAGCTTTCGAGACGCTTCTTGATTCGAAAGAGTAGAGCGGTGGAGTTGGCCCAGCCGGCGTCCGGCGTGAACCTCATTTTGAAAGTCACGAGGGTCTGATTTCCGGGCAGAGGATCGAAGCCCACGACGCCCGAACTCTCCGCACCGGCGATAGACCGCCATGCGATGCGGCGCTCCGGTATCAGGAGGACAACTTCCACGACCGATTCATACTCACGGCCGCCGCGTTCCACGCGCCAGAAAAAGCGATTCCCCTCGATGCGCCGTACTTCGCGAATGGCATTCATGAACTTTGGAAACTCTTCGATTTTTGTCCATTGCTCGTAGACGCGACGCACCGGCGCATCCACGAGAATGGACGCGCCAACAGAAATCAGGGCATGAAAAGGATCTGGTTGCACTTGGGGTGACTCCCGATCTTCGGAGGGGGACTTCGGTTCGTTTCATACCCACGGTCCCCGGAACTGCCGAATGGTGAGTTACTGGTTTAGACTCCACCCGCGCCCGCACGTTCAAAGAAACAAATAGATGCTATCGTTAGGGCAACAAAAACGAGAGTTATAAGAGCGCACACGACCGTGTTAGTGTCGGCTGCACCAGTCTTTCGCCAATGCGGGCAACACGACGTCCGCCGAACCCCGCAAAAGTTTGAAACCGAAGGGCGGGTGCATGGCATCCAGATCGACAAGTACTTTTTCCGCGGCGAATCGAGCGTGTTCGACCAATCCCGCCGCGGGGAAAACGGAAAGCGACGTGCCCACCACCACGACCTTTCCCGCATCCGAAAACTGCTCCCGGGCCTCCTCCAGGTACATCACGTCTTCACCGAACCAGACGATGTGCGGCCGCAGTTGGCCGCCGCGCGGGCATTGATCGCCGAGTCGGATCGGCTTGGCCCCGATGTCGCAGACGAATGAAGCGTCCACGGTGCTCCGAGCTTTGGTGAGTTCGCCGTGGACGTGAATGACGCGAGTTGATCCCGCGCGCTCATGGAGGTCGTCGACATTTTGCGTGACGACCACCACCTCAAAATGTCGCTCCAATTCAGCAATCGCCAGATGGCCGGCATTGGGCAATGCAGCGCAGGCTTTGGTGCGGCGTTCGTTATAGAAATCGAGCACCACCTGCGGTTGGCGCGCCCAAGCTTCAGGAGTGGCGACATCCTCGATTCGGTACCGCTGCCAGATACCCTCTGCATCTCGGAACGTGCTCAACCCACTGGGCGCACTCAGTCCGGCTCCGCTCAGCACGACCACCTTGTCTGGATTTATCTGAGGTTTGGTCATAGGCGACAGACTAACGGCATTTCTATTCGCCTCCGGTGCCGTGACGATGGCCGTTGTTAATAATTAGAGCTTCGTCCTGCGCTTACTTCCCGGGCGGCGGGAAGACGTCTGTCGGTGTAATTCCTTCTTGGTCCACGCGAAATTCCACGGAGCGCCGTGTGCCGTCCGTATGAATGGTAACAACGAACAAGGAATCGAAATCCTCACGCGGCCACTCTGGAACGGTCGTTTGACTGCCCAGGTCCGCCAGGAGCTTTTTGACCAGGTCATCCAGTTTGTGATGCTCCCAGGCCACATAGATCGTGGCGCTCTTGTATTGGCTTTTGAGTAATTCGTCCTCCAATTCCTGGATGTGGAGAAAGCCGAAATCGGTATTGATCGGCAGGCCAGCGCGAATCGCCGTGGGCTCGATGGTCATGAGTGGACGGAGATAGTCGTAGAGTTGACCGTCGGTGTTGTTCTTGACCTTGTCGCTAGTGCCGGGCGCGAAGATGAACTGTGGATTCTTGTATTTGCTGAGCAGGACATCCGGCAGGGCGAGCGCGCGATTGAAGCCGACCACACTGATTTGGCCCATTTCTTTCGCCGGCTTTTCGCCGTGCCGAAGAAACACAATCGTTTCGACATCATCGGCAAAGGTGCGCCGTCCGGCGGCAGCGAGAATGATGACGCTAAAAAGCAAAAAGAAGTGTTTCATAGAGCGGAGAGTGAAAGTCGCGTCGTTAGGGGTAAGTGGGAGGTGGGGGATATTGGGCCTTCAGGCGATCCTGGTCGGCGTCCACAGCCTGAAGCTTGCCCTTATAATAAAGGCGTACGAGATACCCGAAATATTTGCGATCCGATCGGAGGGCGTCCGGATCGGGTTTGGGGAGCACGTACTCCACGTTGAGTTCTTCGCTATCAGAACCGATCCAGTCCGGAGGAGAGGCCCAATGCGAGTTTACGTTGGCGCTCGTTGCCACCACGTCTTTCCCATCCACAAGATCGTAGAACAGCACCTGGACAGTGACATCTTTCACATCGATTCGCGCCCCGGGTCGGGCTTTGATTGGGATGTGCAGGAGCAAACGCTTGATGACGTTTTCGTCGGGCTCGCTTTCCGACTTTATCGGAAAGAGGTCGAGCGTGGCCCCTCCCGCGAATCCTTTGAGGGGCGCGACATTCTCGGCCGTTGGCGCTTTTACCGGAATCGGAGAAGGGATGGCGGTCACTTTCGCGGAGGCGGGTATCTTATCGATTGTCGCCGGCGCGGGGTGTTCCTGCGCGAGACGCAATGGCTGAGCGTCCGCTGCTTGCCAGTGACCCATGTAATAAATACGGACGATGTAGCCGTAGTATTTCCGATTCTCGTGCTTTGCGTCGGGACGAGTGTCCGGTTTCGGGAGCTGATACTCCACGTCGAGCTCCTCGGTATCTGATTTAACCCAGTCCGCGGGCGGTGTCGTCCAGCGTGAGGTGACATTCGCGCTGGTTGGGATCACAGTCTGATCATTAACCAGATCGTAAAATAACACGTGAATGACCAGGTTGCGCGCGTCGATATGCGCACCGGGTTCGGCCTTAATGGGAATGCGGAGCACGAAACGTTTAATCGATTTCTCATCCGGCTTCTCTTCACTCGTGATCGGCAGGAGGCCCAAAAGGGCAGCGCCGGCGGGCGTAGCGGTGGGTTCGGGAATGGGTGTCGCGAGAACTTTTGGTGGCGGAGGCAAGGAGGGCGGCCGCCAGATCACAGACGACGCCGACGCCAGCACCAAAGTGAGAACCAGGGCGCCGATCACCGGATAGGCCCAGACGCGCGGTGTCCGCGGCGGATTCGTAGGAGATTCGTTCATGGCAAGCGTATTCGCAGCGGCGCCTGCGAGAGGCCTCGACTGTCACGCAACACCGGCGAAGTGCAAATTGGAAAGCCTTTCCCGAGGCTTTCGGCGAAAACCGGTGCGCCCGTTCCGGCATCGCTCCTTTCCTCTTGGCAAGCTTCCGGAGCACGGCAATCTTTCCCCGTGTTTTCGAACCGGATGAATCGTTTCCCCCTCCGCCGGCGCCTTTCCCCGCAGGCCGGCTAACAGGACCATGGCCTTTTTTGCGCCTACGCTGATTCTCTTCGACTGCCTCTCCGGCGTTCATCGCGTCGTCGATAAGACGCCTTTCAAGATTGGCAGCGGGCCGGACTGCGACTGGCGCATCGACGATCCCGCGGTGGCGGCGGAGCATTGCCTCATCCAGCGCAAGGGCTACTCCTTTTTCCTGCTGCCGTCGGAAGGCACCAGCTACCTCATGCTGGACGGCACCGATCTGCCGGGCGGCGAACTGACCTTCGATACCGATCATACCCTGGCCGTGGGCGAGCATCTTTTCGCGCTACGGGTGGCGCGCGACTCCCATAAGTGGCTCGAGGGCTTGAGCCATCTCGAATGGTACATTTTCGACAAGAACGCGCTCGCCAAGTACGGGCCGTATTCCTTCACGGGTCTCGCGGGCGGCCTCCAGTCGTTTGCCAATAAGGATGAGATGATCGTCCTGTGCCGCGGACTGACGAGCATGGGCTTTTTCGCCAATCAGGTGTTGCCGCTGCTCCCCGCCGCCCCGCCATCCGCCGCGTCCGGACGCGCGCCGGGGGCCTCCGGCAACGGCGCCGTCGAAGCGCCGCCGATCGATACGGAATATGGCGAATTTACCTGCCCGGTATGCTGGCTGAAGTTTGACCGTGGCGACGTGATGAACGTCGCCGTGCACGCCTCGTTGCGCGGCGATCCGATCCTGGGCGAGCAGCATCTCCAGCGCTTTCATGCCACGCGTTTCAACGACCGCGGCCAGGCGCTCGACGCCATGGGCATTCCGGCGCCGGACCTGGCGTGTCCGCATTGCCGGCGCAAGTTGCCGCAAGGCTTTCTCGACACGCCGCATCTCATCTTCTCCATCGTCGGCGCGCCGTCGTCGGGGAAATCGTATTACCTCAGCGTGCTCATCAAGACGCTGCCCTCGATGCTTTTCCAAAGTTTCGGCATCACCTTCCGCGACGCCGACCCGAGTTCGAACGTCATTCTCAACCAGATGAAGAACCAGCTCTTCTCGGCGGCGACGCCGCAGGAGGCCTTTCTCGCCAAGACCGAACTGGAAGGCGCGATGTATGAGACCTTGCCGCGCCTCGGCCGAAAGGTGCCGCTGCCCAAGCCATTCATTTTCAATCTCTCGAATCCACGCGATGAATCGCAGGATTTCTCCGTCGTGTTTTACGACAACGCGGGCGAACATTTCGAGCCCACGCGCGACAGTGCCGAGTCGCCCGGCGCGCAGCACATTGCCGCGGCCTCGGGGATCTTTTTCCTGTTCGATCCCCTGCACAATGCGGAGTTCAAGCGGCGCCTCGAAGGTCTGCAGGATCCGCAGGTGGAATCGCGGCGCATGGACCAGCAGGACATCATTCTCGCCGAGACCGAGGTGCGCATTAAAAGTCTGCTCGGCCTCGATGCGCGACAGAAGATCGCCACGCCATTTGCGGTCATCGTCGGCAAAAGCGACACGTGGCTGCATCTACTTGGGGACGTGCCCCTCGAATCGCCGGTGCGTGGTGATCAATTCGACGCGGCAGTCGTCGCCCGCAATTCGACGCGGGTTCGCAATCTCCTCCGGGACATCTGCCCGGCCATTGTCGCCAATGCCGAAGCGATTTCCTCCGATGTCATGTACTTTGCCATGAGTCCGCTGGGCTGTTCGCCGGTCGAGTTTGAAGATGCGCGCGGGGTAAGGCTCATCGGCCCCGATCCGAAGCGGCTTAACCCGCGGTATGTCGAAGACGCCACCCTGTGGGTCCTTTCGCGCGTCGCACCCGGTATGGTCCCGACCGCCGCCGCGCCGCAGGAGGCTTCGTCGACCAAGGAACTGGCGTGATGCAGGGCGTGCCCGTAACCCACGAAAAAGATGAGGCGATGGCGCCCGCGTTCCCATGGCCTGGCAACTGATCTACACCAGCGCGCCGCGCTCGCTCGAAGCAGGTCGCTCCGGCTTCGGCACTGTGGCGCGGCATCGAGCCATCTCGCCGCTGCTAGTCTCGGCGATCGAGCGGGCCAGCCAATTTTCGCGGCTGCCCGGCGTCGACACGAGCCGCGTCATCTTTAGCTATCGCATTATTAATATCGCCGGTGGGCGCTTTCACGTCCTGAGTTCGATCCGCGATGCTGGCGCGGATTATACCGGGCGCACCAATCACATTGCGCACCATCTCGTCGCCGAGTCGCGCGAGATTGCGCAGATCGGCGCTGCTGGTCCTTCCCCGGCGGATGTGCTCCTCGGGATGCGGTGGGCCACGGCCTGGACCGAGCATCCGCGCTATTTCGAGGCCGGGGATGAAATTCCGCTCGCGGGTTTTCAGTCGATGGTGAATGGCTCGGCGTGGGAACAGGCTACGGGAAATGCGAGCCAGGCGTGGCTGCTGGCCTCGGGTGAGGGGAGCCGGGGCGCCTACGTCATCCGGCCCACGGATCTCGATTTGCGCCCGGTCTTCGGCGAATCGCTGCGGCTCATTCCGGAACGGCTGTGGCAAATCTCGTTTACCACTTCGCTGCAACCGAGCGATGAACCGGCCGATTTTCGCTGGATCGGGATCGAACGCGATTCTCCGCTGTGTGCGCAGACGGAGACTTCCGGTCGCCCGGTCTATAACCTGGCCGCGCCTTCGACCCTCCCGGTTCCGGCCGTCGCCCAACCGGCCGCGGTCGCTGCGGTCGGCGTGCACGCTTCGCCGTCCATGTCGTCCATTCAGTCTGTGCCGCTGTCGACCGTGCCGCGCACCGGTCCGGCGGCGTGGCTTGCCGCCTCTGGCGAAGCCACCGCCCAGACCCAGCGTGGACCGAGCGTGGGTTTTCGCCCGCCGTTGAAACGCGATCGGCGCGGGCTCTGGATCAGCGTGGCCGTGGTGGCGAGCGCGGTGCTGCTCTCTCTCCTCTACTTCAAAGTCCTTGCGCCGTGGTTTGAGGATTTGCAGGCCAGGAAGGAGCAGCGTCACGCCATCGAAGGGATCGTCGATGGTGCTGGATACTTTACCGGTGCGCGGGCGATTCCGAATCTGGACGCCGACCTCAACACTCTCAGGCTCGTTGACCTGCAAAGGCTTCACGTTCTCGCGGATTTGACGGAGCGAATGCTCGAAACCATGCGGGCCGCGGACTTTCCGAAGATGAAAACGGCGGTGCAGGAATTTGCGACGTTTCGTCGGGAGAATCCGGTAAATGGACTCGACATCCTTCCGAAATTTAATGCGGTGGCCGATAAGCTCCAGAACGCCATCCAGTTCGAGGCCGACTTATCGCGGATGACAGTCGGCGTGGAAGGTTACGACGCCTTCGAGCAACTTCAGCAGAAGACGGCCTCCGTCGAAAGTGCGCTGGGCGACTACATTCCGGATGGTGTGCGGATCAAAGCGAAACTCGACCAACTGGGACGCGAAAAACTGGCCGGCGCCCTTTTCGTCCTCTTGAAAGGTTCGTCCCGGCCTGCGCAGGGAGTGGCGTGGTTCGAAAGCGCGCTGGAAAAAATCAAGCCCGCACCCGACGAGGTGGAAACGAAGAAGATCATTGAGACGATCAATCGCATCATCGCGGATTGGAAATTTGTCGATGCCCAGCAAGCGAGCAAGTCCACGACGGAGCTCGAGGTGCGTCTAAAACAGAATGGCCAATTCTGGCCGACCTGGCTGCGCGGGCTGGCGGATGCGAAAATCAAGACCGCCGGTCCCACCATGCCTTCCGGAACGAGGCCGTCCACCGTATCGGGTGAAGCGCCGCTCGTTCGGTCGACGGACGATGCGAACGCGATGCCTGCGGGGCTGGCGCTTTACTTCGTCAGCGACGACAAGCGTTTTCCGATCGAGTTGCCGGTGCGAGGTGCCGGAGTGACCTACTATCTCCGCGTCCAGGGTAAGACCGATGAAGCGCTCCAGCCGTTTGCCGGCGACGTGAGCCGCGGGCTCGGGCCGTTTGGCGAATACTTCAAGATCCAGGACGGCAAGCTCAGCATCGGCGCCAAACCGCCGCTTGCGCCTTACGTTTTCGTCGGCAAACGAGATAATGCCGACGTTTTCCGAATCTACGTCGGCGTGGGCCGTGACGATAAGTCGATCTTTGGAGTGACCGATGGTGGCTTGAAGCGGGAGGGGGATGACCTCGTGGTCGATGTTTCCAAGCTTCCGGGGACGGTGTCGCAACCGCTGGCCTTGCGTGTGCCGTCAGGGTTTGGCGTGAAAGGCAGCAAGATCGCGGTTGTCGAGATGCACGGGGATCGGTGTAACATCGGTCCCGCCGTGCAGGAGATGAAGGACCGCGTGGCGAAGATTTCGGCAGGCGGAGGCAGTGGCGACGATGCTACCGCAGATGCCGAACTCAACGCTATTCGTGCCGAGGTTCGAAAACTGAGCGAGAAACCCAAGGTAAAGACTGACAAAAAGGCCCCGGCTGATGTTCCTGCCGACGTGGGGCTGAATCGTCCCGCTGAAATGCTGGCGGCGTTGCTTGAGAAATTCTGGGATGCACAGACGGGGATTAATCCCAACCCGGTCGAGGAGGTCCGCGCGGAAATCGGCAAAAAGGCCGAAGCCGATTGGGGCGGGCTCCTGACGAAGCTCAAGGCAGATTTTACTTACGCCAACAGCCAGTTCGACGGTAAGTCCCAATACGATAAACCAAAGGATTGGGTTGCTCGCGTCGAAAAGCTTTCGGACCGTGTTTGTAATTACGAATATCGGAAGCAGCTCGCGGATAAGGATGCCATTGCCACCGCGGCCCGCGCCGCAAAGGCGGCGGAGGAATCCAAGGCGCTCAGCACCCACCCGTTGCTCACTGGTCAGATTCCGCCGGGTGTCTACACCTTGCTTGTCGGAGACGGCGACCGGAAGTTACCGCTCCTCGATTTCAAGATTCCCTAAAGCTTCCATGATTCAATCGGTCCCCAAACTCATCCGCCAAATGCGCGAGGCGCTGGTCGACGGGCGCGACGCGCCGTTGGAAAGCCTCGCGGCGGATTACACGCGGGCGTGTCAGGAGGCCAGCCAGCGGCTCGAATCATGTACTGCCATGCTGGAGAAGGGGAGTGAGTATCAGGCGCTTCAATTGGCCGAGACCGAGCCGGCATTGCTCGATCTCATCGGCACGCTCAGTTTTGCGGAGGCGCCGGAGTGGATTGCCTATTGCGAGTCGAATCAACTTCCCTCGCCGCAAAAGTTCGATAGCAAAGCGGTGCAGGCGCTCGATCAACTTTACGGGAAGGGCATCAGCGCCAGTCATCCACTCTATAAGGATTATCGGGCGGCGGTAACATCGCGCGACGATATCAAGGCGCTTCATATCATTCGTTCGATCGTGCGTCTGAATGCCGATGACGCCAACGCCAAGTCAGAGCTTACGCGCATCGAGAACAAACTCTATCAACTCAAACTCCAGGAATTGCGCGGCGCGCTGAGCCAGCGCAGTGAAAACGCGATTCTCGCCGATGTTGCCGAATTGGAGCGACTGGCCACGCCGGCGAAGCTCGCGGAGTTACCCGAGTACGCACGTGCCGGAGAACTGCGTCGCGAGGTGGCGCGCCGGGAAGCTATCGCCACGGCCGATCGATTGGTCGATACGCTCGACGAAGAACGTCAGGCGCAGGCCTGGCGGATGGTCGGCGATATTTTGGCGCGGCTTCGTTCCTTGCAGGCCGAACACGGTTTTGGGCTTCAGGAAAAGCAGGCCGCCAAATGCGCCGAGATGCAGCACTATTTCGATGCACAACGCGCCGCGGCCGACGAGGCCACCCGCTTTGAGCGTGCGCTCGCCACGGTGAGCGGCCTCGCGGAAAACTTCGATCGCCGCCTCATCTCTCGCGACACGCTGACCTGCGAAGAGGCGCAGAATTTGCAAAGCGAATTCAGTCTGCGCTGGAAGGAAGTGGAGAAGTTTCAACGGCCGGTTCCCGAGGTTTATCTGGAACGCGTGCGTTCCACCGCCGGCGCGATGCGTGGCGAACTCGGGCGCCTGCAGCGAGCGCGCCGATTGAAGATCATCGGCGTGAGTGTTCTGGCGATCCTGGTCCTCGCGATGGGAACAACTTTGACGATCATCGCCTTGCGCGTACAGGACTATGCGAACCAACTCGCTTCGTTGCGCGAGGGCGGACAAGTCACCGCGGCGGAAAAAATGGCAGCCGACCTTCGCGCGCAGCACGCCTTTCTTGCCGCTCGCCCCAAACTCGCGGCGCGCCTCAACGAAGTCGACCAATGGACGCAGGAGGAACGCGCTCGCCTGGCGGACATCGAGAACCGCCTCGCGGATCTCGAAGCCGCGGCCAAAGGTGGCTTGGACAAGGCCGATCCCTTTGATCTCGCCACGAAAATTGAATCAACGAGTCAATTGATCGACGCCCTGGCCAGCGACCTCAAAACCGGACCGGTTGCCCGGTTGCTGGTCGTTCGCAATCAGTTCGATGCGTACGTCGCGGTGCTGCGCGAGAAATACACTGCTGAGGCGGAAACCGTGATTTCCACCCTCGAAGCAGCCGCCGGCGCCCAACTGAATTACGACCAACCCGCGGCGACCATCGCCCAGGCGGTCGCGGATCTGGACCCGAAGCTCAAGGCCATCGAGTCGCGCATGAAGCCGCCCGTCGCCGCGTTGGAATTGCCGGCGCCGCAGCAGGCGCGCGTGGCATCATTGCGCAAACGTCTCGAACTTTTCCGCGGCGAACTAAACACGTTGGCCAAGGTGAATGAAGCGCTTCTCCAATCGGCGAATCTCGAGGCGTATCTTCAGGCTCTCGCTGGTTACAAAGATTCGCGCCTTACGCAGTCTCGTGAGGTAAACGATGCGCGGAAATTGCTCGCGGGTTTCCCCAAGGTCGAGGATCTGATCGCCGGTCTGCTCATGCCCGATGATCCGGTCGGTTGGGCGGCGGCCAAAGTCGATGTTACCGGCGACGCGTTGATGCCGGACACGGTTTTGCCGACGGAGATTTCCAAGCTCCTCGCGCTCCGAGATGACATCTATCTGAATAACATCTGGGAAATCGCGCTGATCGATTTCCGCCACAAGAGCGAACATCGCGACTTGTATTCGCGCGGCGAATTGAAGAAGGAAGGCCCAAACTTGATTGGCGACGAGCAGATCACGCGTTGGATCGGCGCCGTTTACGATCCCGACAGCAAATCCGAAATTCCAGCCTTCATCCCCAATACCACGCTGACCTACGCGCATGGGACTTCGAGTTCCTCCGGAGATGGCGAAGTTACCGCGACGCACCTGAGCGGAGTATCGAACTGCCTGAATCATCTCGAACTGAATCGGATGACCGATGCTGCTGGCTTGAAGTATGAGCGCCCGTTATTGCGCGTCTTCGACGACGTGGTGCACGACAAGTCCGCGCATCCGATCTTTAAGGCCTACCTATTTCAACAATTCAACGGCGTGCTCAAGGTGCGCCCCTATGCGTGGGGCTTGGAATATTGCCCGAATCTGCGCGATGACCTGACGGCACTCGATCGCATTTGCGACGGCGGCGCGTTGCATAGTCAGGATTGGCTCGTGCAACGAAAGCGCGACCAGCTCGGCGCGAGGCTTACGGCGTTTTTCAATGGATTGCAGGAGCGCAACTATTTCGCCGAAGCCCAGATTCACCGCGAAGTGCTGCGCGCGGTCCTGAAAACCGGGCTGCAATATGGCGGATTCGTCGACGACTTCGGCCGCGCCCGGCTCCTCGGCGAAGCCCGCAGCGCTCGCTTGCTCTGGGCGCTCGCTCCGGACGCGGCCAAGCTGGTACGGTACATCCCGCCGACTGACGCTGCGAAGCCGCCCTCATCCGATTCCAAGCCGGCAGCCGCGCCCTACTCGCCGGTGTTCTTTCTCCCGCTCGATCGTGCTGCCCTGATGCGCGCCATCACCAAGCGACTCCCCGGCGACCCGGCGACCCCGCCAAAACTCCCCGCCCTCCCGTGGCTCGATACTCCGTGATTTTAACTCTCCAACACAGATTAATCCGCCGAACTGATATTCGCACCGAACCGGAATCCATTGGATGTTGGACATTGGATGTTCCCTCGATCCGGTATTGGATGTTAGCCAAAGCTGCGCCCCATGGATCCTAATCGCACCGATTACTCCCTACTTTGGAAAGGCCGCCAGTCCGGTCCGTTTTCGCTGGCCGCGATTCGCGAACGACTGACCGCGGGTGAAATCAACCGGATGCACCAAATCAATGTGGAGGGACGTTGGCTGGTGCTGGGGGATTTTCTCGAGCAGCAGGATGGTGGACCGGCTGAAATTCGGCGGCGCGTGGAAGCTGCGCAACGCCAGACCCAAGCGGCGCAGCGCGAGGAGCAATTGCGGCACGAGTACGAATCCCAACTCGCCGCCGAGCGCGCGCAACAGGGCGCTCTCCAGGAGCGCCTCACCGAAGCCGAGAAACGCGCCCCGCGCTCCCCGCTGGTCCCAGCGCCACTGCCGCCCGATGCGCCGCCGCCCCCTCCGCAGTATCTTCGACCCAGGCAGCCGCCCACGGAGGCGCCTCAGGCGCCGAGTTACGCTCCGGTGAGGTCGGTCACGCCGCCCCCACCAGGATATACCTCGTCCGCGTTTCCCGAGTTCTCTGAAGTTTCGCGTTCTGCAGCCGAACCGGGCCGCAAAAACGGTCTCGCTCTGGCGGCTTTCGTGGCGAGTCTTTGCAATGTCATCCCCGGGGTGAATCTCGTGACCTGGATTGTCGCGCTTGTTCTGGGACACATCGCGCTTTGGCAGACCGATCAAGACCCCACGCTGGGCGGCCGTCGCTTGGCGATCGCGGCGCTTATCATCACTTACTCGCTGTTGGCCCTGACGCTGATCGTCTTTCTCGTCGCAAGTATTTTCTTCGGATTCAACCTCAACCGTTTCCTCCATCGATCCTAACATGAGCCCAGATCCTACTTTCGCTTCACCCGGCGCCGAGCCAACCCCTCCGGCGACGCCGATCGCGCCAGAACCCGCCACGGAAGACGCTGGCGTCGTCATCAATCCTTTGAGCGAGGAGTCCTTCCGCCTCAACTGGTCGCAGTGTGACATCGAACAGCGATTGGGCTTTCGCGGGGGGCGATTTACCACGGTCAATAAGTGGCTCACCTTTCTTATTGGTCTTCTGCTCACCGCGATTTTCTACGCCACGCTCATCTTCGGGGTCGCGCGGGCGCCCGGCGCGCGCTGGTTCACGGCTATGTTCACGGATCGAGGCTTCGCGCCCTATTTCACCCTGCTTCTGTTCTTTTGGGGGCTGGCGATTCTGTACATCAAATCGCGCAAACTTGATCTGCAAATGGAAGCGCTCACCCTCTCGGCGGTGCCGCAGCAGCCGGACTTCGTGCTCAATCGCGAAAGCGCTCGTGCCGTTCTCAAGCGCGTCCACTCACTGGTCGACGACGCCAGCCATTTCCTGCTGCTCAATCGCATCGAACGCGCCCTCTCGAATTTGCAAAACATCGGGCAGATCAGCGATGTTGCCACGATCCTGCGTTACCAGGCGGAATACGATGAGGATCAGGTCGCCGCAAGTTATGGCCTCGTGCAGAGTTTTCTCTGGGCCATCCCTGTGCTCGGCTTTATCGGAACGGTCATCGGCCTGCGTGCGGCCATCTCTGCCCTTGGGATCACCCTCCACGCCAATGGCGATCTTACGGCCATTCGCGAAGGCCTGCAGGCGGTCACTGCGGGGCTGGCGACAAAGTTCGAGACGACGCTCGTTGCGCTCATTTGTGCGGTGATTGTCCAGTTGCTGCTTTCGTTTTTGCAGAGTCGTGAAGGTGAATTTCTCGACGCCTGCAACGACTATTGCCACGCGCACGTGGCCTCGAAGTTGAAGCTCGGATGATTGTTCGGAATGCAGTCTAGATTCCAGCGCGGGAAGGTCCGGGGCGTGAGTCCATTCTTTGCCTTCCAGGATATCATTACCTCGGCGATGGCGGTGCTCATTACCGTGGTGATGCTTCTTGCGCTCGACATGGGGCCCAGCGGCGATCTGCGTTCCGGCCAACCGGCCCAGGATATTCTGCGGCAGCAATGGCGCGCCTTGCTGGACGCGTTGAGCGACGCCACCAGTCGGTTGCGGAATGCGCAGGATGCCGTGGCTGCGGCGAAGCTGGACCCGGCGAAATTACTGGGGGATGTTCATAGTCTGCGCGCTGAACTCGACGCCATGCAGGCCCGGAGCGAAGCGAGGGAAGATCAATTGACCGAAGCGCGACGTCACGATGGCGCCGCTATTGTGTGGAGCGAACTGGCCAAGCAAAGAGCGACGGTGGGTTCCGCGCGGGCTCGGGTCGCCGAACTCCATGACAAGGATCGGCAGAGTTTCGATGCCCTGACTCACGCGCAGGAGTTGGAGCAGGCGCGCGAAAGTGAACTCACCGAGGTGGTCGCCCGGAAAAATGAGATCTGGCTCATCCCCGAGCGCACAGCGGGCAGCAAAGAGCCGGTGCTCGCGGTTGTTAGCTCCGATGGAGTGGTGCTGCAACGTTTCGATCATCCCGAGAAAACCGAAATCGGCGGCTTCGGCCTGCGGTCGAAATTCGAGAGTGCGCTCGGCCGGTATTCGAAGCGTGACCAGTATATCGTTTTCTATTTCAAGCCTTCGGGCATCGACGATTTTCGTTCGCTCACAGAAGCGGCGCGGAAAGCCGGATTCGAGATCGGCTACGACGCCGTGGGTGAAGACACGATCATTAACTTTGGTTCGGTGCGATGAGAAAGCTCGGCGAGAATCGCGACAGTCTGGAACTGCTGCTCGATACCGTCTGCAGCATGTTCGGCGCGATTCTGCTCATTGCCATTCTCGTGGCGCTCATGGCCCAAACCACGCGCGAGGATACGTCGGGCCAGCGGGCCGGCGCCGAAATCATTCAGCGCAAGATTGCCACCGCCGCCGCGGATCTTACCGAGACCCGGCGGCTCATCGCGCAAACCGGCATGCCGGCATCCGCCACCGCGGCCGAACTCGCGGCGGAAAAAAGGCAACTCATCGCCACCCTTGCCGAGGCGCGCGCGGAAGGCGAGCGCGTGCAGGCGCAACTCCAGGACCACATCAAACGCCAGACCGTCGACCATAGCGGCGAATGGAAACAACTCATGGCCGACCAGCGCGACCTGGCAAGTCAGCAAGCCGAACTGGAAAACGAGATCAAGACACAGGATCAAAACACAGCGCGGCTCAATTCCCGTGCGGCTGACATTATCCGGGCCATCAAGGCGGAAAAGGAATCGCGCGTCGTGAGTCTGCGCTTTCCCCGGGAGCATCGCAGCGGCAAGCATTTCGTGTCGATCGTCTGTAAATTCGGCAAGATCTACCCGCTCATGGACGGCGACGGAAAGAAAAACCAGACGAGCGTGGTCTGGTCAGAAAAAGGTTCCGCCGAACTGGCCCAGCCCGTAGAGGCCCTCGGCTGGACGCTGCCGGAAAATAAGAGTGCCCTCGACGACTTCCTAAACAAGATCAACCAAAGCGAGTTCTACATCGTGTTTTTCGTCTATCCCGATTCTCTCGACACCTATCACGCCTTGCGCGATGCCGTCACCGCTGCGCACCTGGATTTCGGCCTGGAACTCCAGCGCACCGGCAGCGAGCTCCTGATGGGGGCGGAAGGCATCACGCCGCCGGCGCTGTAAATCACGAAAGGGGGAAAGAATGCGATGGGGCGGCCGGGTTTTAAGTGTTAAGTGTTAAGTGTTAAGTTTTAAGCCTCCACTGCGGATACTTACTCGGGACTAAGAACTAAGAACTAAGAACTAAGAACTTTTTGCCCTTTGGACATCCGCCCCGCCCATCACTTCCTCTCCCACTTATCCTCCTTCTCCATTACTCCGCGTGGACCGTCACCCGCGAGCCAGGCTTTTGCTTCGGCGTTGTCTTTTAAATAGGCGTCCCAGAACGCCGTGCTCAGCGCGAGGATTACGCGGTGATGGTTGGGGTTGCGTGGCTGGGTATCGCCGGGGAGGGGGCGATCGGTGAACGCCGAGTGTTCGGCATTGTTGAGCACGACCTCGTACTTATCTCCCGGCGGCAGTTCCGTGAAGACTTGCTGACGTGTTTCCGGAGTGGTCGTGTTGCTGACTGGGCTGGTGTCCTTTGTGCCGGTCATCAACATCCACGGTATCTTTACTCCGGCAAAGGCGGCCTTCGCGTCCCCGGTCGTGGGAACATTCGGCGAAAAGGCCACGGCGGCGCGAATCCGTGAGTCGGTAAAGCGTTGGCCAACTTCGCCGGGAAAGCCCTGGCCGCTCAGCCCTTGAGTGGTCTGTGCGCCGAAGGAATGCCCCGACATGCCCACGTGAGTCAGGTCCAACCGGCCATTCAATGCGTGACCCGCTTCCTTGTTCCAGATCGCCAATTGATCGAGCACCGCTGGCACATCCTGAAAGCGCAGGACAAAATTCTTGAGCGTCACGGCACTTTTCAAAGCCGCCATGCGCTCCGACGGCTCCACGTTTTTCCACACGCTGTCATCGCTGCCGGGATGCTGCACGTAGACCACGGCATAGCCACGTGCTGCCCAATGCCCGCCGAGATAGGCGCTGCCCTCGCGATTTCCGCCGAGCCCATGGCTGAAGATCACCACGGGCGCCGCTGAGACTGGTGACGATGCGGTGTCTTTTGCCGGCGTCGGCAAATACACGCGCACCGGTAAGTCACGGTCTCGTTTCGCATCGTGTACCGTAAAATCGAGCGGTGCTGCTGCGCCTCCACTTCCTGACGCGGGTAAGGCCATTGGATCATAAGCGAAAGCTCTTGTCGCAAGGGCGACCATCGCGAGGGCGACAAAAACGCCCAATCGCGGCAGGTGAAACGATACTGGGGAATTCTTCATAGGAACTGAAGCAAGCAGACGAACCAGGGTTTGTCGAACCACCCAGACGCACCGGGCGGACCATCCGTTACACCCGTTGAGGTCACCGATCTGGTCGGAGAGTTGCTCATCCGACCAAGAGCCGTGTTGAATTCGGCTGCGCCGGCAAGGACGGCTATTTCGACGACCTCAAGATCTGGAACGCGGAGCCGGCGGAGTAGGGCGCTACGGTGCTGGGCGCCGCGGCCATAGATTTGCGCGGCGTCCTCTTTGCTGCTAGACATCAACGCATGTTGCTTAACTGGGTCAGCGCCGCGCTGTCGCTTTTCGACGGTTCTCCGAAAAACCCGCCGCACCCGAAGCCGGATCGCAATCCGGTTCTGCTCATTCACGGGATCGCCGACTCACAGGTGAGCATGGTGTGGATGGCTAAATACCTCCGGCACCAGGGTTGGGAGGTGCATACCATCAGCCTGACGCCGAATTGGGGACAGCAAGGCATTGAATCGCTGGCGGGTCAGATCGACGCCTATGCCCGCAGCGAATTTGGCGGGCGGCATTTTGATTTGGTCGGCTTTAGCATGGGAGGATTGGTGAGTCGCTATTATGTGCAGCGCCTCGGCGGCGTGCATCATGTCGATCGACTCGTGACGCTCTCCGCTCCGCACAATGGTTCACTGCTCGCCAATCTCATCGCGAATAAGGGCTGCCGTGAAATGCGTCCGGGCAGTCTATTCCTGCGCGATCTGGCCAGCGACGCGGATCAGCTCGAGAAGATCAAATTCACTTCGCTCTACACGCCGCTCGATCTCATCATCGTGCCCGCGCACAGCTCTGAAATGCCTCAGGCGCGCAACATCCGCGTGCCGGTGTTGATGCACCCACTCATGGTGGTCGATGGTCGGTGTATGCGGGCGGTTGGGGCGGCGCTGCGATCGTAAGGACGTCTCGCAAGAGGCCTTGGGAAGGGCGACTTCCAAGTCGCTCTGCTTGTCGAGTAAGCAATCGTTTTCGTCGGCGACTTGGAAGTCGCCGCTCCCAGGGACACCGCGAAACGGAGACTTTCAGCGAACGAGAGGCAACAACCGACTTAGCAGATCGGTGATCTTTATGCGCTCCTGTGAACCATCGTCGCGATGGCGTAGGGTGACGGTGTCTTTCAGTTCGTCGCCTTTCTCGCCGAGGGTTTCGAAGTCGATGGTCAGGCAGAAGGGGGTGCCGGCTTCATCCTGGCGCGCATAGCGCTTTCCGATGCTCCCACCCTCGTCGTAGAAGGCGGTGAGATGGCGGCGAAGCGACTCGAAAACTTCGCGAGCCTTCGCGACCAGTTCCGGCTTGTTTTTGAGCAACGGAAATACGCCCACCTTGACGGGCGAAATGCGCGGATGAAAGCGCATCACCGTCAGGATTTCCTTGTTGCCTTTGGCATCCACCTTCTCGACTTCCGTAAAGGCATTCGCGATCACTGCCAGCGCGAGGCGGTCCAAACCAGCCGAAGGTTCGATCACGTGCGGCACGTAAAAACCTTTGAAGAGTTTCTGGCACCACTCGTCGACTTGGGCATCGGTCATCCCGCCCTTTTCCTTCGCGCGCTGCTCGGCCTTCTTGCGTTCGACCAACGCGGCGCGCTGTTCGTCTGTCCATTTGGCAAAGGCGTTTTTCACTTCCTCGTCGAAGACATCTTGCGGCTTTTTGCTCGCCGTCTGGTGGGCCATGAGATCGAAGTCGCCCCGCGCGGCGATGCCTTCGAGTTCTTCGGTGCCGAAGGGGAATTTGAAAAGAATGTCCACACACGCCCGGGCGTAGTGAGCCAGCTCATCTTTCGTCTGCCAATGGTAGTCGAGCACATCGGCGCCGAGACCGATGCCCGCGTAATAATCGGTGCGTTCCTTGACCCAATAGCGATGCCACATTTCCCAGCCCCAATTGTCCTGCGGCTTGGTAAGGTCTGCGCTATCATGCCACCCAGCCACACTTCCGCACACTGCTTCGATCGCTTCGTCCGGCTTGATGAAGAATTCCAGCTCCATCTGCTCGAACTCGCGCGAGCGGAAAGTGAAATTGCGCGGCGTCACTTCATTGCGGAACGCCTTGCCGATCTGGCAAATGCCGAAAGGCACCTTCTGCCGCGATGAATCGACGACATTCTTGAATTGCGCAAAAATCGCCTGCGCCGTTTCGGGACGAAGATACGCCTTGTCGTCCTCGGTCGCCGTGGCGCCGATGTAGGTCTTGAACATCAAGTTGAACGGCACAGGTTCGGTGAGCTGCGCTCCGTTTTCCGGATTGAAGGCGCGCGTGTTTTCCACCTTTTCTGTCGTCTCCTCGAAGAGTTCGGGATTGGTCAGGCCGCGCAGGGTATAATATTGAACCCCGACTTTGCGGGCACTTTCCGGTGGCTTGCCCCCGGCGAGAAGCGCGGAAAAGTGATCTTCGGACGTTTTGCCGGTGGCATCCTTCGCGCCCTTCCAGCGATAGACGACGCCCGACTGCAGTTCGACGTGATCCGCGCGGAACCGCTTTTGCGTGACGAGGCAATCGACCATCGGATCGCTGAAGGTGTCCACGTGCCCCGACGCTTTCCAGATCGCCGGGTGCATGATGATCGTGGCGTCGAGGCCGACCACATCCTCGCGGTCGCGCGTCATCGCGCGCCACCAGGTATCACGCAGGTTGCGCTTCAGCTCCGCGCCGAGCGGGCCATAGTCCCAGAAGCCGTTGATGCCTCCGTAGATTTCCGAGCTTTGGAAGATGAAACCGCGCCGTTTCGCGAGCGAAACGATTTTTTCCATCTGCGGGATTTCTTTGGGCTGGCTCATAGGGGACGGCGAAGGTGCGCGGGGGTTCGCCAAGTCTCAAGCCGAAATTCGAGGCCGGGGCGGCCTCGAATTTCGGGTTTCTGGTTTAAGGTTTCTGGTTTCTCGTTCCGCCGCGGGACCATTCCCGATACGACCCGCTGTTCAAAAATCGTGGCCGACTCGTGTGCGTTCGATCCTCCGTCGCAGGACCGGCTCCGAAGCAAATAACCAGAAACATTAAACCTTAAACCAGAAACCCTCTCTCCCCTCGCCCCGCCTTTCGCCTTTTCCCTGTTCCGTTCCCGTGTATGGTTGCGGCTGAGTCACCATGGCCCAGTACGAAAACTTCCAATCCAACGCCGCGGAAATTCCCGCCATGCGCAAGTGGCTGGTTTTTGCGCTGATCCTGTCGCTGCTGCTCCACGCCGGTCTCTTTCTCTTCTTCAATTTCAAGCGCTTGGAAAACTTCGGCTA
>Ga0206824_10067_pt2 | contig 34430 bp, 31 predicted proteins | sample Alteio_BWOrgCont_82_FD_152874 | JGI IMG/M metagenome (GOLD analysis project Ga0206824, IMG submission 152874) | Enriched cells from forest soil in Barre Woods Harvard Forest LTER site, Petersham, Massachusetts, United States -... | ecosystem: Environmental > Terrestrial > Soil > Temperate forest >...
GCAGCTTTGACCCTTCCCCATAAAGCCTCCCTAAAGTATCCGAACTTGCCTCTCGGCTGCGCTGTCCCGCGCCTGTAGCAACTTGTGCTTGTGCCTTAGAAGCCGCTTTCCGAACACATCTGCGCGTATCGGCAGAGTGTCACCGAAAGGAGGCTTTAATTTGCGACCCGAACTATAGGCTCGATTTCATTCGCTTGTCAAGCGACAACTAAAATCCATTTCCGTTTCATCAATGCCTGGAATAGCACGAAGAGGCACGGTTTTCCAGTCATTCGATTTCGAGATGGGATTTGTTTTCTATCCGGCGCATTGGGCAAGATGGAACGTTGAGCGAATCTAAGGTGGACCGGAACGCTTTTTTCACTAAAAATCTTATTTTCTGTTGCGCGAACACCTATTAGAATCGGGCGCAAAGACATCTCGCTGATTTTGCGAAAGCGGTCTTTCGCTACTGGAGAACTGCCTGTTATTTATAGTGCAGGCACCTAGCCGGGGCAGCCTGAACAAATCTAAAAACGTACCGGAAATTATGGCCACCGTTTGCAAGCATCCTAGAGTTCGCGTCGTATCGCGGCATGAAGACATGGAATTTGTCGAATGCCTGGAATGCGGCGAGGTTTTCGATTCAGATGAGTTTCAGGATATGGCAATTGAGGAAAGCGTGGAGGCCGAAGAGGCAGATGCGGAATCCTGACCCTGGTCTTGACTCATCAGGATGAGCTTTTTCCCTGCCCACCGACCCCATTGGTTGCAGGATGTTGGGTTTTTCGGCTCACCACCCAGGCATAGTGCAGGCCTGAGAGAATTGTCAGCGCCATTGTGGCATCCAGGGCAACCAGCCTGAGCTGGCATATCCATTGCGCGCCATCCACCTGGGCAAGGAGCACTGTGGCAATTGCCACAATCTGCGCAACTGTATTGGTTTTGCCCAGAATGCTCGGTTTGAAATCGCGCCGGCCAACGGCATAAAGGATGGCGGCGACAACGAGTATGCCCAGATCCCGGCTGAAGACGAGTACCGTGACGCGCACAGGAATCAGGCCCCTGTGGGTAAGCACCAGGAAGAGCGTGCTCAGAAGCAGTTTGTCAGCCACTGGATCCAGATACTGTCCCAGCGCTGTCCGCTGCTTCAATAATCGAGCGAGCAGGCCATCGAAGGCATCCGTGAGCCCGGCCACGATGAAAAGGGCGAGGCCTGCGGTGAAATGCCCCTCCAGCACGGCCACCACCAGGAACGGCGCGAGGCAGATGCGCGTCAGCGTCAGCAGATTCGGCGCGGCACGCAGAGGGTTTGTGATGGATGCGCTTGCTTGATCAGACATTGCAGGCGGCTCAGCAATGACCATATTACATCCGATGCCTCACTTAGTCGCGGCGCGGCACTTTGCTCCCTGCGGCAATACTGGTAAACTAAATCCTCAGGCCGTCGCACACCTAAATGCCGGCCAAGATGGTATGCGCAGGCGCGTAGCTCAGTCTGGTTAGAGCGCTTCCTTGACACGGAAGAGGTCGTTGGTTCGAGTCCAATCGTGCCTACCATTATCAAAATTAAAGATTTTAGAGCCCAGACAATCCTTCAAAAATATAGCCGGAAATCCTCAAAGCATGTAATTTTTAACAAGCGCTAAAAGGCTGCAGACGATGGGGCCGGATCGAGTTTTTGTCGGTGGCGATTCCGCCAGAAGCCGAGGATACATACGTAAGTGTGTGCGATCAGGACGCAGATGCTGGCGGCGAGGGTGAGAAAGACCGCTTCGCGGGTATTCTTGACGCCGACCAGCACAAGAAACGCGATCTGCACTACTACCAGAAGCCCAACCTCCACGAACGAACCGGACCAGAAAACCCACTTGCGAGATCGATTCATCAACCAGATCAGACTTGCGACGTAGTTAATACACGCGGCCAGAATGACCCATCCCAATAGATCGCGAAGATCCGCATATTTGGGGCCGATTAGAAGGAGAAATACCTGCGGCCACGCAAAGGCGGCACAGACTACTGGCGTCAAAATGAGACAGGCAATGCCTGTCAGCGTTACGTAGGTCGCGAAGAGGCGATTATGATTCAGCCGCGCAACAAAGGGTTCCACTACCATCAGGTTGAATGTTGTCAGTACTGCGAAGGCCTGAGCAATTCGCCCCAGGGCTGCAACTTGGGCGATGTACGCTGTTTGACCGCCGAAGATGCTGATCAGGAAAAGTGTGAGCTGCGCTTGAAAGGCTCCGAAAATGATGGCCGGGGCGGCGGGGAGAATGTAGCGGAATACCTTCTTATCGGTTGCCGGGTCATCCTGTGCCGGCCAGTCCACCAAGAGCCTGGCTTTACGCGCATACCACTCGGCAGTGAACGAGATAGCCAACGCGCCAATCATGGCTGCGACCCACGCATTCAAGCCGCCTGCAACCGCCAACACCACGAGGAGGCCGAGCCGGATTAACCCGGCGACGACCTGCGCAACGTAGTAAGAGCGCAGCTTTCCGTGAAGAATGAGCACTGCCGAAAAATAGGACGCCTTGCCGGCGGAGTACAGAGCTACGAGGGTTGAAATAAGAAGAATGACTTGCAACCCTATAGACCAGTGCTGGCGATGCATGATGCTCAGGAAGGCGATGATCGCGACCGGCGCGAGAATATAGAAAGACAAGTCGCGAAGGTGTTTCGCCGAACGGGCATAACGCCCAACAAGCGTGCGATCATCCCTGTCGGCTCCCACAAGGGGTATGATGGTGCCGGCGAAACCCAGGTCCATCAGCAGTGAAAACACCGTCTGAAAGCCGGTAGCCAGGCCCAGCTGAGCGTAGGACTGAATGCTGAGATGGCGCACCAGGAAAAGTCCCACAATTATGTTCAGCCCTTGTGCCGAGCCCTGTCCCAAGACGAAACTGGTCAGCACGCTCAGGATGCGCCGGCCACGCATGAACCGCGCCTCACGCAGGAGAGTTGGTCCCGGATCCAGCGAGGACGCGCCAGCTTCTTCCATTCCATCTTCTGGCGTCATTGGCATGGAAATCCTCCAGCTCATCACTGACATTGATGAGTTTCAAAGGCCGTCAGCCTTCAGTTCCTCTCAAAGTTAGCGGAGTCGCAGTAGCCGGGGTTTGGTGCGATGCTACTGGACGGTGAGGGTGATCGTTCCAGTTTCCGTCAACGAGCCTGAAGTACCGGTTACGGTGATAGTGTAATTTCCCGCCGTAGTGGAAGGGGGTCCGGTGACGTTGCAGGTGGAAGTGCTAGCCCCACCGCATGCAACCGCACTGAAAGTGAAAGCGATGAGCAGGGTCAACATCCCGAGCACGTTCCGCCAGCTACGCAGCCGCGCTGGAATGCCGAAGAACAGCAAACATGCCAAAACCGCGCTACCTCCGGCATACCACGGAGATGGGCGGGATGAAGAAGAGGATGAAGTGCAGGGGCTGGAGGAGGCAACCGTGGCAGCGGTTAGCGTGGCTGTTCCTGCACCCGCGCTGGTAATCGCCACGGGTGTGCTTGTGCCAAAACTCAGGGTAGGCACACTCACAGCGCCATTAGGGCTGGAAGTAATGGAAGCGGTCAGCGCAACGCTGCCCGTGAAGCCGCCAGCGGGAGTAATACTGATCGTGGAGGCGTTACCAGTAGTTGCTCCAGGCGCAACGGAGACAGCGGTTCCGGTGACCGCGAAGCTGGGCGGAGTGGTTGCGGTCAGTCCGACCGTAGTCGAGATGCTGGAACCATAAAAACCATCTCCGGGGTAATTGGCCTCCACCTGGTGAGTTCCACTGCCGGAAGGTGAAATACCGGTAGCGACAGCCATGGCAGTCTGGGTCGACTGAGAGAGCTGTACCGTCACCATGTAATTGGGATAATTGTCTGCAGCGGCCAAATCAGCCAGGCCGTCTCCGTTGAAATCTGCAACGACACCGGAGATAGGATCGGTACCAGCGGCTGGACTGAGTGGCGCGGCGAAGGTTCCATCTCCATTGCCGAGCAATACAGAGAACGTATTACTGCCAACATTTGCAGTCACCAGATCGGCTTTGCCATCTCCATTAACATCGCCCACCGCAACAGAATAAGGCAGTACGCCCACAGCCGGACTCACCGCGGTTGGTGTAAAGGTCCCGTCTCCTTTGCCAAGTAACACCGTTACCGTGCCCGGCTGGCCAGAATCGACGAAAGAATTGGCAACAGCCAGATCAAGGATGCCGTCTCCGTTGAAATCTCCAGTAGCGATGGAAAGAGGGTTGTCGCCGACAGCCGGGCTTTCGGTCTTTTGCGTGAACGTTCCATCTCCATTCCCGATCAGGATGGCCACGACGCTGGACACGCCCGTTGCATTGGTATTAAGGGCCACTGCCAGGTCGGGAATTCCGTCTCCATTGAAGTCACCTACGGTTACAGAAGACGGACAACCACCGACATTGGGGGCCGACTTTTGCGTAAACGTTCCATCTCCATTGCCCAACAGGATTTCGAGCGATTCGCTGGCGCAAATGACTGCGATCAGGTCCGGCCTGCCGTCGCCATTCAAATCAGCAGTCGCAACTGAATAAGGCTCGTTGACAGAGATCGGCGATAGCGCTGTAAAGGTGCCGTCCCCATTGCCCAGCAGAACCTGGACTTGGTTAGCGTCTGGAAGCGACACGGCGATATCCGCATTTCCGTCACTGTTGAAATCAGCCACGGCGGCATTGTTGGCATTCTGGCCCGTTGCAGGTGTCGCGGGTCCCTCTGTAAACGTGCCGTCCCCATTGCCCAGCAAGATGGTTACATCGCTCAGTGGCGTAGATATGCTGTACACCGGAACAGCCATGTCGAGCTTGCCGTCGCTATTAAAGTCCGCTACAGCGATGGATTGTGGATACGGGTTGGTCGATGGAGTCGAAGAGTTCAAAAAGCCAAGCGCTATCGTGCCAGCGCCCAATGTTGCTGATCCGAGCGAGAGGTTGTTATTCGTCGTGTCAAGAAAGGAGACCGTGCCCGTGGGCGCAACCGTTCCTCCGGTGCCAGTCACTGTCGCTGTCAGCATGTAGTTGCCCACACTACCGCTGGCGGCGATAGCCGTTGTAGTGGGGAATGTGCCACTGACAGTGAGCGTTACCGTGCTGGAGGTGCTTCCCTCGATGGGCGTTGCGCCATTGGGTGTTCCCGCAAAGACTGCCCTGTAACTGTGGCTGCCAATGCCAGGGTGGAACCTGAAGACCGCCGTCCCAGCGCTCGGACCGGATTGGATCACTTGTGCCGTACCCAGCAGATGGATATCCGTGCAGTATGTTGCGGAGGCGTCACAGAAGTTGACCCGGCCGGTGGTCACCGTTGTAGAACCGGAAATAACCGCGGCTGTCAGCGTGACCTCACTACCCGCGGACACCGACCCGCCCGCCGCAACCGTTTGGCTGCCCGAAGTCATGGTCAAAGTGGTTGTGGATGATGCAGACCCTGCCCAGGCCTGCGGCACACCAACACAAAGGAAAGCTGTAAGGGAGGAAAACAGAATCAGACGGCAGGAGGTATGAAGCATCGTAGACAAACTCAGCTCTCCCCATCAAATTGATGGCGCATCCAGAATATTTTGGAACACAGAGAGTCTATACCGAATGATCTGTCCGATGAGGGGTCCCGACCAACGGGAGGCAAAAACTGCTGCATGGAGCACTGTGCTGCTCCATACACTGGTGGCCAAGACTAGAAGTAATCCGAATCACACAGGTCGAAAAAATTTAACAAGGTGGTGGCCAGAGACGGGATTGAACCGCCGACGCCGGCCTTTTCAGGGCCGCGCTCTACCACTGAGCTATCTGGCCTCAGTGCAAATTTGAGTTGCAATTCCTGTGCGGGAGCCCGGCCAGAATCGAAAATCTCAGCCGGAGGGGGTGGGAGTTCCTCGAACAGCGCTGCAACAACTTGTTTAGTATATCAAGGCTTCGCTCAGCGGCCAAACCCGCTTCGTCCTTCGCAAATACCAAATTTTGCGTGCATAACCGCGTGGCTGTCCTACACTGGAGTGCGATGCGCCTCCTTACAGCCAGCTTCTCGCTTCTCTGCCTGATCTCTGCGTCCGCTGTTGCAGCCCCGCCTGCGGCAAAAACCAGCCCTGCGGCTGAGCAGCGTGCCGCCCGCGCCTATGAGACTGCCGTAAAAGAAGGCCCGCTGTCTGTGCAGGTCTTTCTCGCGCAGTTTCCCAAGGGTGCTGATTTGCATGTGCATCTGTCTGGCGCGATCTATGCCGAGACCTTCATTCGCGACGCTGCTGAGGATGGCATCTGCGTCGATCCGGTTGCGCTCCAGTTCGCGAAGCCGCCGTGCGCGGCGCCGCTTGTGCCGGCCACTCGCCTGAGTGGAAATATGGCGCCTGCCGACCAGGACCTGTACGACCGGCTTATCAATTCCTTTTCGATGCGCAGCTTTGTGCCTACGCCTGGCTTCAGCGGACATGACCAGTTCTTTGCCACCTTTGCGCGCTTTGGCGGGCTGGATAAGCGGCACGGCGGCGAGTGGGTGGACGAGGTGGCTAGCCGCGCCGCTGCGCAGAACCAGCAATACCTTGAGTTGATGGATACGCCGCCGTTTGGGCATGCCGCGCAGATCTCGCAGCAGATCACAATTGATCCCATGCATCCGGATTTTGCTGCTTATCGCGAAACACTGCTCAAGGCGAATTTGCGCGACGAGGTTGCGCCCGACATGGAGCGCCCGCGCAGCATGGAAGCGGGACGCCGCGAGCTGGAGCACTGTGGAACACCAGGGGCTACTTCTGGATGCAATGTTGAAGTGCGCTACATTTACCAGGTTCTGCGCGGCTTTGCGCCGGAGCAGGTTTTTGCTCAGACGCTGCTCGGCTTTGAGACCGTACAAGCAACCATCAATGCCGGCGAACCCGGCTTCATTGGCATTAACTTTGTGCAGCCGGAGGACGGCTTCATCTCCATGCGCGATTACACGCTGCAGATGAAGATGATTGAGTATCTGCACTCGGTTTATCCCACGGTGCACATCAGTTTGCACGCGGGCGAGCTCAATCCAGGCCAGGTGCCGCCGGAGGGATTGCGTTTTCACATCCGCCAAGCTGTGGAACTAGCGCATGCTGAGCGAATTGGCCACGGTGTGGATGTTTTCTTTGAGGACAATGCGCAAGAGCTGGTGAGAGAGATGGCTGCGAAGCACATCATGGTTGAAATCAACCTCAGCTCAAACGACGGCATTCTAGGAATTGTTGGAGCACAGCATCCCTTTCCGTACTATCGCGCTGCGCATGTGCCTGTGGCGCTCTCTACCGATGATGAAGGCGTGAGCCGCATCGATCTGACGAATGAGTATGTGCGCGCTGCGCTGGATTATCGCCTCACCTATGCTGACCTTAAGCAACTTGCGCGCACCGGCATGGAACACAACTTTCTGCCCGGCGCCAGCTTGTGGGCCGCGCTGGATGTTTTTACCGCTCCGGCAAGTGCTTGCAAGGGGCAGACGCTTGGTGGCGACAATCCCTCTGCTGCGTGCAAGACATTTCTTGCCGGTAGCCAGAAGGCTACAGCGCAGTGGGAGCAGGAGCGGCGCTTCCGCACATTTGAAGCAAAGTTCTAGGCTGCCTGGCGCGGTCCTCCGATGTTACAGTGGTTGCGCATATGAACCGGCGCTCATTCCTCGTCCGAACCGGTGCTGCCGCGGCAACTGTGGCCGGATGGCCCGCGAACAGTTTTGCTCTCAACGCAACATCCTCGGAGTTGCGTCTTACTGAGCGCTCAATCGAGGCTCGTATCCCGCTCACGTATACAGGGCTCAGCTTTGAGCTTGCACAGCTCAGTGAACCTGGGTTCTTTTCTGCTGCAAGCACGGGACTCATTGCGCATTGCCGCACGCTCAGCGCGAATGGCGTACTGCGGCTGGGTGGCAATAGCAGCGAATTTTGCTGGTTCCAGGCCGATTCCTCCACGACTGAACCGAAGCTGCATGTGCCATCCGGCGACCTGAACGCCAACTGGATGCCGCATCGGCTTTTTCGCATCACGCCGCAGGCTGTCGACAATCTTGCTGGCTTTCTCAAAGCCACCGGGTGGCGGATTATCTACGGAATAAACTTTGGCAACAATACTCCGGAGCGCGCTGCTGCGGAAGCCGTGTATGTTGCGTCGAAATTTAGGGATCGCCTTGAGTACTTCCAGATTGGCAACGAGCCAGATCTTTATCGCACGGCCTCAAACGGCACGCGGCCGCCGGGTTGGGACTTTGACGACTATGCGCGTGAGTGGGCAGGACTTGCACGCGCAATTCTGGCAAAGGTTCCGAATGCAAAGTTCGCCGGACCGGATGTGGCTGGGTCATCGGACTGGGTTACACGCTTTGGTGAGCGGATGACGGTTGAGCTGCCGGGAAAAATTGTGACGGTGACTGGACATTACTATGCGTCGGGCCCGCCGAACGATCCCCGCGTCACGATTGAACATTTACTGCGCGGCAATCCGAAGATAGCTGACGACATGAAGCGCATCGAAGCCGTTGCGCAGCCACGCGGCATCGTCTATCGCATGACAGAAGGCAACTCATGCTATCGCGGCGGCAAGCCCGGCATGAGCGACGCCTTTGCCTCAGCACTCTGGGCCGGAGATTACATGCTGGAACTAGCCTCATTCGGCTGCAGCGGCGTGAATTTTCACGGAGGCAGAGGAAGCTTTTTAAGCGCGAGCCTGGGCGATCATACTCCGGGCATGGATGTAGCCAAAAAGCCGCAGACCATGCGCGCGGGGTATTACACGCCGATCCGCGTGGAGCCGGGCACGCCCGTAAAGGCCATGCCTATTTTCTACGGCATGATGATGGCGAACCAGTTGGCGGGCGGAAGGGTGATGGATGCTGACCTTAAAGCAGACGGCGTGAACGCCACAGCTTACGCAGCGCGCATCGGGAAGACGATCAAGGTTGCCATTTTTAATAAAGATGCGGCTCAGCCGCTTGATCTTAAAATCCAGTCGCCGCAGCGTATCCGTTCTGCGAACGCCTGGCGGTTGCAGGCTCCGGCGCTGGACGCAACCGAAGGCGTAACGCTGGCTGGCGCTGAAGTTGATTCGCAGGCTCACTGGAGTCCGCGTGCCGCGGAACGGATTGAAGCGAATGGGGCTTCTGCTCGAATACATGTGCCAGCGGCGAGTGGGGTGCTGGTGCTGCTGGAGGCTTAGCAATCGCGTGTCGCCAAGTGTTGCTGGAAACTCTCCATTTAAACTAGATAAGTTATGAGCACATTGAAAGCAGTGCGTGGAACGCGCGATCTTTTGCCGCCGGAGACTGCGCTTTGGAACCGCATTGAGGCTACGGCGCGCGCCGTCTTTGGCCGCTATAACTTTGGCGAGATTCGTACGCCGGTTTTTGAAGATACGACACTCTTTGCCCGCGGTGTGGGTGAGGAAACCGACATTGTGTCGAAGGAAATGTACACGTGGGAGGACCGCGCTCGCGCGGCCAGCGAAAAGGCGCAGTCGCTCACGCTGCGACCGGAAAATACAGCTGGCGTGGTTCGCGCTTATATCGAGCACAAGCTGGGTGAAAGCGGAGAGTTGCAGAAGCTCTATTACATTGGCCCGCAGTTTCGCCGTGAGCGCCCGCAGAAGGGCCGCTATCGGCAGTTCTCGCAGATTGGCGCTGAGGTTATCGGGCCTCCGTCATCCGGTAGCGAGTCGCCGTTGCGGGATGCTGAAGTGCTTGAAATGTTGGCGACGCTGCTGGATGAGTTGGGCATTACGGGCTGGACGCTGCACATCAATTCTGTTGGATCGAGCGCTGATCGCGCCCGCTATAACGAAGTGCTTCGCGCGGCACTCGTGAATGTTGCGCCGAAGATGTGCGTCGATTGCCAGCGGCGCGCGGTGACTAACCCGCTGCGTGTGCTGGACTGCAAGGTGCCTGAAGATCAGCCGTACATTGAAGCGCTGCCGAAGATCGTTGATTCACTGGATGAAGCATCGAAGGCTCATTTTGCAGCCGTGATTGCCGCGCTTGATGCGGCTGGAGTGCCTTACACGCGTAATCACCGTCTGGTGCGAGGTCTCGATTACTACACGCGGACTACATTTGAGTTCACGCATGGCGGTCTGGGCGCTCAGAATGCGCTCCTGGGCGGCGGTAGGTATGACGGCCTGAGCGAGGCCATTGGCGGGCCTAAGGCTCCCGGCATTGGTTTTGCGATGGGTGAAGACCGGCTGGTGCTGACTCTGCAGGCGCTGGAAGCGGCACAGCCCGAAAAGATGGATGCGTATATCGCACCGCTTGGGGAATCTCTCAATGCCGCCGCTCTGGCACTTGCACGCGAGCTGCGCCGCGCGGGGCTCAGTGCCGAATTGGGCGATGGCAGCTTCCGGCTTAAAAAGAGCTTTGAAGCTGCGGACAAGGTAGCCCGCAACATTGTGATCTTCGGCGAGGACGAGCTCCAATCCGGTATCCTGACAGTTAAGGACTTTGCAACCGGCACACAGACCAAGGTTCCCAGAGCGAATCTCGCTTTGGAACTTGCCGGCCATCTTCGCAAGCCCGCCAGCGAATCATAAGGAAGAAGCAGTGCTCGACTATTTAGGCAATCTCGAACGGACGCATCTCTGCGGCACTCTGCGCGCCTCCGATGCAGGCAAAAACGTCGTCGTCATGGGCTGGGTGAACCGCCGCCGCGACCACGGCAACCTCATTTTTCTTGATCTGCGCGATCGCACAGGCATTTGCCAGGTGGTGCTGGATCATGACCTGGTGCCTGAGGGCCACAAGAAGGGCGAGGCTGTCCGTCCCGAGTATGTCGTTGCTGCCGTGGGTAGAGTGCGCCTGCGCGCGCCGGAAGCCATCAATCCCAAAATGCCCACCGGCGAAATCGAAATTGAAGCCACCGAACTGCTGGTCCTCAATGACACGCGGCTTGCGCCTTTCTCACCCGCTGACGATGCCATTGCCAACGAGGAAACGCGGCTGCGCTATCGTTACGTGGATCTGCGCCGCACCGAGATGCAGCGTAATTTCTGGCTGCGCCATGAGATCACGCGTGCCATTCGAGAGAGCCTCAGCGCTGAAGGTTTCCTCGAAATTGAAACGCCGATCCTGAACAAATCTACGCCAGAAGGCGCACGCGATTTTCTTGTACCGAGCCGCGTGAATCCGGGCAGCTTTTACGCGCTGCCGCAGTCGCCGCAGATCTTCAAGCAGATTCTCATGATCTCCGGCTTCGATCGCTATTTCCAGGTTGCGCGCTGCTTTCGCGATGAGGACCTGCGCGCAGATCGCCAGCTTGAGTTCACTCAGATCGATCTTGAGATGAGCTTCCCGCGGCAGGAGCATGTCTTCGCTGTCGTCGAGCATTTTCTCAAGGCTGCTTTTGCCGCTGCAGGCGTTGATCTTCCTACGCCGTTCCCGAAGATCACCTATGACGAATCCATGCGCCGGTTTGGCTCAGACAAGCCGGACATGCGTTTGCCCGGCCTTACCGATGTGCGCTCCGCCTTCATGGATGAGCAGCTGGCCACGCTTCAGATTGACCCTGCGCTGCCCGTAGTCGCTCTGCGCATTCCGAACGTGGGCGAGTTATCACGCAAGGAGCGCGAGGATAACCATCCTTCTTTCGATTTGAAGAAGGGCGCGAAGTTTATTGATGATTTCAAGCGTCTTGCCAAGGGCTTCCCTGAATCCGCTGCGAAGGTGCGCGAGCTTGCAGGGGCATCTGACGCGGACTTTGTCATCATCGTCGCCGGAGACCCCGCGCACCACATCAACGCCAGCGATACCAAGTTTGAAGGCCGCCTCTCCGAGCGCGAGATCAATGTCTACGCAGCCGCAGGCAACTTCCGCTCGGAGCTTGCGAAGAAATATGCGGATCGCCATAAGGCATTCGAAGTTACGGAAGGTTGCGTGGCTACTGCGGATCCGAAGTCTGGAAAATTACTCGACGGCTCAAAGGCTTTTCAGCCTATCTGGATCGTTGATTTTCCGATGTTCGAGTACGAGGTTGCGAGCGGTAAATGGGTTCCCGCGCATCATCCCTTTACCGCGCCGCATGAGCATGACATGCCGAACCTGGTGAGTGATCCGGCCAGCGTTCGCGCCAACTGCTATGACCTGGCGATGAACGGCCTTGAGCTTGGTTCAGGCTCTATCCGTATCCATCGCAAGGATGTGCAACAGCAGATTTTTGCTTCGCTCGGCATGAGTGAAGAGGAAGCCAAGGCGCGCTTCGGGTTCTTCCTCGATGCACTCGAATACGGCACGCCTCCGCACGGCGGTATCGCGCTCGGTCTTGACCGAATTGTGATGCTGTTGACGGGAGCGCCTAGTCTGCGCGAGGTGATTGCATTCCCAAAGACGGCAAAGGCGCTCGACCTGATGGCCGAAGCGCCCACAACTGTTACCGAGCAACAGCTCAAAGAGCTGCACATTCGCGTCGCGCTGAAGAATTAGATCTTCAGCGCGCTTCCCTCAGCCACCGATCTCCTCGTTTTCATCCTCGCCCTCAACGGAGATGCGCAGCCGCTTCAACCAGTCACGGTCATTCTTCGTAAACGCCGCGCCCTCTTCCGACTCCTCGGTCTCTTCGGAGTCGCCTTCAGTGACCTCGTTGAGGCCGATGGTGGCCTCAAGCATCAGGAGCACGTCAAAGCCCTGCTTGCGGATATCCTGCACAACGCCGGAGATCTGTTCGCTCTCAATGACCGACTCATGAATTGCTTCCCCTAGTTGCTGAATCAGTTCGCGCAGGCGGGATGTCAAAGTTACCTCCAGAACGACGGCCGTTTTATAGTGCAGTCCGGCTTGGATTTATCTACCTTACTGCCAGTACAGCCCGAGAGCAACAGCGGGCGGCGCGGAACTCTGGAAATCCGAGTCATCGCGTCACAAATACCGTGCTGATACCATTTTAATAGAATGAGAGCGCAGATCATCGGCAGGGTGCTTGGCACGGGCGTGCGCGTGGCCGGGCGGCTTGCGAATGAACGTCTTTTCGGCCAGCGAGGGGGCCAGCCCTTCCAAACGCAATCTTCCGGCGCGCCGGTAACTCCCGCTTCTTCTAGCGGATCCGGACACGGATCGAGCAGGCTCTCCCGCGGGGTAGCAGGCTTTTTGAAACCATTCACCCGCGTTGGCAGCACCGTTTTTCTCGAAGTAACGGGCGCTTTTTTTCTACTCTTTGTGGGGGTTTTTGGCCAGATGGCCTGGCGCATGCGCGCCAGCTACGCCGCCGGCCCCGACCATGCGAAGTTTCTGGCTGCGATTGCGCTTTCGCTTCTCTTCGTCTATCTCAGCGTGAGTTCATTCTGGCGCGCGCGGAAACGCTAGGCGGTATCGAACTGCCTACGCCGAGTTCCGGCCGGAGCGCGACATTGCCCATACGAAAACTCCGATTGAGATGGCTAAAAGAAGCAGAAAAGCAAAGCCGCCGCCGCCGTGAGCGCCAAAGCGGAGCATTGCAAGAGATGAAGGCGTAATCATGGTGTGTCTCCTCAATAGGTGAAGCATGAGTGATAAGCGCATCGATCAATCGCGCGATCACCGCACCTGTAGAGACACAAGTTTTCAGTAGCAGTTGTTGTGCTATGAACGGGCCTCGCCGGTTTCTTTTTTTTGCCACAGCCTTGGAGCAATCGCATAATTCAGCTGCACCAGCACAATCACCGCAATGCTCAGCCACACGCGTACAAAGCACAGCGCCGCACCTACCGCATACATTGTCTGCGCGATCAGAATGCGCCGGCATACGCTCAACTGCACATCCCGCGGAACGTCTGGCTTGATCAGACCTTCGCGCGCGGCATACATCCAGCTCCAGTACAGCATCATGCCCAGTGCCAGAATATTCAGCCAGTAGATGCCCAGAGCCAGCCTGTAAGTGATGAACTCCGCCAGCAGCCGCGTTGAAAACGGTACCAGGGTAGTGACGAAGAGAAATCCCAGGTGAATCCAGGTAAGGTCGCGGTTTCCTTCGGTGATATTGTTCAGCTGCGTCTGCTGGCCTGCCCAGAAGATGCCCAGCGTAAGGAAGCTCATGCCGTAGGTAATCCACTGCGGAGCCATGGCCATCAGCGCCGCCAGCAGATCATGCTCTGAGTGCATCTGCGCTGCCGCCGGCACATGCAGGTCGAGCACCAGCAGCGTCATGGCAACGGCAAAGATGCCGTCGCTCAGCGCCGCCAGCCGTTCCAGATTCCGTCCCTGAATTCGGTTATACAGAAGCGCCATCGTCCTGGCTCACTTTGCAATCACTAAACCAGCGGCTTGGGCGGCTTTTTCAGAAGCCGCCACACACCCAGCCCAATGGCCAGCACGCCCAGTGCGTAAAACATCCACGGATTCATGCGCACGTGGAGCACCCAGCCGCGATAGATCACAAACACCCCGGCGGCTATAAGAAAAATGCCGCGAAAAAGATTCATTCCTGCGTCTCCTGATTCATATTTCTTTTCATCCTACTCTTCGTATCCGCATTGACCGGGCAGCATCTCGCTCCCTATCGTTGTGAAAGAGGATACTGCATGACCACCCCTGTTACTTCCGCTGCGCCCGCGCTCAAGAAAACTGCACTTAATGCTACCCACCGCGCTCTGAAAGCAAAGATGGTCGATTTCGGTGGCTGGGACATGCCGGTCGAGTATCCAGGTAACGGCGGCGGGCTCATTGCCGAGCACATGGCCGTGCGCACTGGCGTGGGCCTCTTTGATGTGAGCCACATGGGTGAGATTCAGTTCCGCGGCCCTGGCGCGCTCGCCGCCGTGCAACACATCACCATGAATGACGCGTCGAAACTCAAGGACGGGCAGGCGCATTACTCCGCGCTGCTCACGCCGTCCGGCGCGTTTGTCGATGACATACTCGTCCACCGCCTTGGCGAAAACGACTATCTCCTTGTCGTCAATGCCGGCACTACCGAAAAAGATTATGCCTGGATTCGCAAGCAGGTTGGCGGATTCCCCAGCGTGCACATCAGTGACTACTCGCCGCACTATTCGCAGATTGCCGTGCAGGGCCCGCGCGCGCTTGAGACGCTCAAGAAGCTTACCAAGGTTGATCTTGCCGCCATCAAAAACTACTGGTTTACCTGGGGCACCGTTGCCAACATTCCCAATGTGCTGATTGCACGCACCGGCTACTCTGGCGAGGACGGTTTCGAGGTCTACATCCCCTCCGATGAGGGGACGACGGTGAAGATGTGGGATGCGTTGATGGATGCCGGTTCCGAGTTCGCCATCCGCCCCTGCGGCCTGGGCGCGCGCAACACGCTGCGGCTGGAAGCAGGCATGAGCCTTTACGGCCACGAGATCAGCGAGGAGATCAACGTCTTTGAAGGCGGCATCGACCGCTGGCTCAAGCTCGACAAGGGAGAATTCATTGGCCGCGAAGCTCTGCTCGCCGTGCAATCTGCTGGCGGACCGAAGCGCAAAGTCGTCGGTCTTGAAATGATTGACCGCGGCATTGCGCGCGACGGGTACCCTGTACTCGACCTCGAAGGTAAAGAGATTGGCGTCGTGACTTCCGGCTCGCCGGCGCCATTCCTCAAGACCAATATTGCGCTCGCGCTGGTTCCCGCAGAAGTTGCCGCCAGCGGCAGCGATCTCTTCGTCCAGGTGCGCGCCAACCAGGTACGCGCAAAGCAGGTTCCCATTCCGTTCTACAAGCGGCCAAAGAAGTAGTAATCTATCTATCTTCAGAATGCGAAAGACGATCCCGCTCTCGCCAACGCGAATGCTCTATCTCGTCGACCTGGCGGGCACGCTGCTCTTTGCTATTGAAGGCGCAACCACGGCCGTTGCAAACCACCTTGATCTGCTCGGCATACTGATTCTCGGCTTCACCACTGCGGTTGGCGGCGGAATCATCCGCGATGTTCTTCTCGGCGCAACCCCGCCCAGCGCATTGCGTAACTGGCATTATCCGGCAGTGGCCTTCACTGGCGCAGGTCTTGCATTTTTATTTCACACATACGTTCAGGAGATTCCGCAGCAGATCATCATGATGCTCGATGCGGGCGGCCTTGCGCTCTTCGCTGTATCAGGAACGGAAGAGGCACTGCTGCGCAAGATGTCTCCACTGGTAGCGGTGATGCTTGGCGGCATTACCGGCGTAGGCGGAGGCACCATCCGCGATCTATTTCTCGCGCACGTACCCCGCGTCCTCCAGACCGATATCTACGCAACCGCCGCGCTTGCCGGAGCGGCAACCATGATTCTCTGCCGCAGGCTCGGCATGAAAGACACATACTCAGCGCTCGTAGGCGGAGCGGTCTGCTTTCTGCTGCGCGTGGTCAGTTCATTGCGCCACTGGCAGCTACCGGCCCACCTTTAGCCGCTGTGACCATTGCACTTCAACACGCCAAGATATGCGGAGAATGGCCCACACGCCTCGCGATATTGAACCGCGAGAATGCGCGAGACCTGATGCAGGTGTGTCATGTCGTGCACCGTCCACCCAGCCAGTAGCTCAGCAAGCGTAAGCGTGCCCAGCGCTGGATGTTTGCCTCTCAGCGCAAGCTCGCTCGGCCCGATGTGCATCGCGCGTAGCTCCTCCAGGTTCGCAGCTCGCAGCAGTACAAACTCATCCAGCAGCTCTGATAACGGCATGTCGGAATTTGTCTTAAGGTGAGCCGCGCGGTCCAGCGGATCAAAGGCTTTGCTTTCGCCAAACTCCAGAATCCGCTTCACCCGTGCCAGCCAATCCACTCGCTCGCAGTGATTCAGATGCGCAATGACTTGCTTTGCGGTCCACGTGTTGTTGCCTTCGTCGGTCTCGGTCCATGCCGTGGATAAATCACGCAACAACGCATTTAGGACTGCAGGTGTGCGAGCCAACAATGCCATTGTGTGATCAAGATCGTGTTCCATTGCAGCCTCTGAAATGCGTGGCAGATTTGTGCGAGTACGTGGCGTCAGACCTGCATCACTTCAGCTTCTTTGCGTCTGGCCATCTCTTCCATGCGCTTGATCTCTTCGTCGGTCAGCTTCTGGATCTCTTCGAGAGCGCGCTTCTCCTCGTCCTCGCTGATCTTCTTGTCTTTGGCCAGCTTCTTCAGAGTGTCGTTGCCGTCGCGGCGCACATTGCGAACTGCCGTACGCTGCTCTTCGAGAACCTTGTTGAGGTGCTTCACCACATCGCGCCGACGTTCTTCGGTCATGGGCGGAATCGGCACGCGGATCACCTTGCCATCGCTCTGCGGATTGAAGCCAAAGTCAGAGGTCTGCAGCGCCTTCTCAATTTCCTTGATCACGCTCGGGTCCCAGGGCTGAATCAGGATCAACTGCGCCTCGGGCGTGGATATCTGTGCCATCTGGCTCACCGGCGTCGGCGTGCCGTAGTAATCAATCTTCACCTGCTCCAGCATGTGCGCGCTGGCGCGGCCTGTGCGTACAGAGGCAAGGTTCGACTGAAAGCCTGTGACCGCCTGGTCCATGCGGCGCTTCACGTCCGCCGAAAGGTCTTTAAGCGCCGGTATACCGGCCATTGCTGAGACTGCCATGGTTCTTTCCTCGCAAAGTTCGTTGTGCCAACGGTTATTTTACAACCGCCGCGGCAAATTAACGCCGCCCACAGGCCACACGCGCAATTCCCTGCAGGTCGGGCACGAAATCAATCTCCTTAAAGCCGCTGCCAGCCAACAGCGCACGCACACCCTCTGCCTGCCCGTAACCAATCTCGAGCAGCATGTATCCGCCCCGCGCCAGTACCGCATACCCAGCCGGAATCAGCCGCCGATATACATCGAGCCCATCCTCGCCCGCAAAGAGTGCCTGTGACGGCTCATACTCGCGCACCTCCACGCTCAGCGATCCGCGATCCCTCTCCGGCACATAAGGTGGATTCGAGACAACCAGATCGAACTGTTCGCCAGCCACAGGCTCAAGCAGATCGCCTTGAAGAAACCTCAGCTGCTCGCTCACAGCATTCCGCGCTGCATTCTCACGCGCAAGCGCAAGCGCATCTGCTGACACATCGATTGTTGTAATCCGTGCGCCCGCCAAATGCACAGCCAACACCACAGCAATGGCACCCGATCCCGCACCCACATCCACAATGCGCGGCTCCGCAAACTCGCGCGCCAGCGCAATGGCCTGCTCCACGAGATGTTCCGTCTCGGGCCGCGGAATCAGCACGTCCGGAGTTACGCGAAACGGCAGCCCGTAGAACTCTGTCTCGCCCGTGATGTATTGGATTGGCTCTCCACGGTAGCGCCGCTCCACCAATTCCGCATAGCGGCTCGCACTTTCCTCACCAATTCCAGCGTCGCCGTGCGTGATCAGCCATGCCCGGTTCGCTTCCAACAAGTGCATCAGCAGAGTCTCGGCATCCAGCCGCGCACGCTCCTTATGCGGACTCTCCGCAAGCCGCGCAGCAGCTGCCTGAACCGCGTCCGCAACTGTCACCGTCAAGCTGCCTGGCTCGTCTCAGCCTTGAGTTGCTCTGCCTGATAGTGCGCAACCAGCGCATCCACAATCGATTGCAGCCTGCCTTCCATAATCAGGTCCAACTGGTGCAGCGTCAGCCCAATGCGATGATCCGTAAGCCGGTTCTGCGGAAAGTTGTATGTGCGAATCTTCTCGCTTCTGTCGCCCGATCCCACCTGAGACTTGCGAGCCGCAGCAAGCTCCGCGTTCTGCCGGTCCTGCTCCACTTCATACAGCCGTGACCGCAGCACCCGCATCCCCTTCTCGCGATTCTTGATCTGCGATTTCTCGTCCTGGCAGCTCACCACCGTGTTCGTCGGCAGGTGTGTAATGCGCACCGCTGAGTACGTGGTATTCACGCTCTGCCCGCCCGGCCCCGACGAACAAAACGTATCGATGCGAATGTCCTTCGCCTCAATCTTGATGTCCACATCCTCGGCCTCCGGCAGCACAGCCACGGTAATCGCCGAAGTATGCACGCGCCCCTGCGTTTCCGTTGCCGGCACTCGCTGTACGCGATGCACGCCGCTCTCATACTTCAACTGCGAGTACACGCGCTCGCCTTCAATAATCGCAATTACTTCCTTGTATCCGCCCACCGCAGACTCAGACAGGTCCATCACCTGAACCTTCCAGCGATGTTGCTCGGCAAAGCGCGTGTACATGCGGAAGACCTCAGCCGCAAATAGTGATGCCTCATCACCGCCCGTCCCTGCGCGAATTTCAAGAATCACGTTCTTCTCGTCATTCGGATCCTTGGGCAGCAGCAGAACCCTTATCTCTTCTTCAAGCGCTGTGACTTTGGGATCAAGCGCAGCAATCTCTTCTTCCGCCATGGCGCGCAGATCGGCATCCGTTTCCTCGAGCATCAATTGTGCGTCGGCCAGCCCGGTACGCGCTGCTTTGAGGTCGCGATATTTCTCCACCGTCGATTCCAGCTCGCGAATTGACTTTGCCATCTTTTGATATTTCTCGTGGTCATTCAAGACCTCTGGCAGCGCAAACTGCGATTGCAGATCCACGTAACGTTGCTCCATCTGTTCCAAACGGTCCTGCATAGCTGGCATCTCCCGCGCACATTATGTGCGGCTTTCAGTTCAAAATTGTCTCAAAGGAAAAGCGCAAAAATAGCATGGCGGCGGGAGCCGCTAGAGGAGCGCCGAAATGGGCTGATGAAGTGTCATTCTAACTCTTATTTTACCGCGAACTAGGAAATTCTGCAGATTCCGGTAATAGTACAGTCTGAAATTTAGAAGCACGCATGATTTCGATCAAGCCAAACATACAGGTGAAGAAATCTGCGGAACGCGACCAGAGAGAACTCGCTGATCTCGTGAACACTCTCTAGTCGCGCCAGGTTGCTTCCCTTGCACTCCGCGTGGCAGCATGATCACGTTCTCGCGCCACCACCGGGTGCGGGCTTCGGCTTTGGTTTCGGTTTTTTCTTCTGTTCGCGCTTTCCCGTATCTTTGTTTCCCATGCTCACAGTCTACTGCTGACACCAGGACTGTGGAAATTCAAATTGCACCACCCACACTACCCCACTATCACGCGCGCCTACCTTGCTAAGAATCGGCAATCCTATCCCTGCGTATCTTTCTCCCACCACCTACACAAATCGGCGAAAATGGCATGACACGCAAGAGCCAGTCGGAGGAAGCATGAAGCCACACCGGAAGTCAGCCGCACTCACCGCAGTCATCGCCGTCGCCCTCGGCGCATCCGCACAACAGCCTGGGCTCAAAGGCATTGAAGTTGCGGATATGGACCGCTCCGTCAAGCCCTGCGACGACTTTTACGCTTACGCCAACGGAACCTGGCGCGCGAAGAACCCCATTCCGTCTTACATGGACCGCTGGAGCCGCCGCTGGCAGGCCGGCGAGGTCAACAAGGATCAGCTACGCAATATTCTCGATGAGATTTCTTCCGGCCCGGCACAGCCCAAGGGCAGCCCAGCGCAATTAACCGGCGATTTCTACGCCGCCTGCACCAACACAAAAGCAATTGATGCCGCTGGCGTCACGCCACTCAAGGCAGCCCTTGACGCCATTGATGCGCTTCACGATTTGCCCAGCCTGCAGAAGGAATTGGAAAACCTGAATGCGAACGGCATACTGGCTCCCTTCACCTTTGGCGCAGCACAAAACCCTCACGACCCGACGCAAATGATTGCGGATGTGGGCGCCTCTGGTCTCGGTCTGCCTGACCGCGACTATTATGTGAAGCCGGAAGAACGTTTCGTCAAAGCGCGCGCTGAATACCTGGTATACGTCGCCAAAATCTTCACCCTGGCCGGAGCCAGTGAGGCCAAGGCCCAAGCAGCCGCCCAGACCGTGATGACCTTTGAGACCGCTCTCGCCAAGGCCTCGCTCGATAACGTAGCCCTCCGCGATCCGCACATCACTGACCATATAGGCAAGCTAGACGCACTGCAGGCCATGACGCCCCACTTCGACTGGAAGGCATATATTGCGAGTACCGGAGCCGCCGCAAACGACATCAACGTCGATCAGCCCGCATTCATGGCCGAGTTCGAACACCAACTCGTCTCTGCTCCACTTGCAGACTGGAAGACCTACCTCCGCTGGCATGTGCTTAACGACGCCAGCATGTCTCTTTCGCAGCCGTTTGTGGATGCGAACTTCGGCTTTTATCAGAAAGAACTCGCCGGCGTAAGCGAATTGAAGCCGCGTGGCACACGCTGCGCCGAACAGACCGATGCGCTGCTGGGCGAGGCACTCGGCCAGGAATACGTGAAGCGCTATTTTCCGCCGGAGGCTAAGCGCCGGGCGCAGGCACTGGTGACCAACATTCTCTCCGCCATGCATGACACCATTGAAGGTGTTGACTGGATGACTCCCGCAACAAAACAAAAAGCTCTCGAAAAACTCTCAACCGTTCAGGTCAAGGTGGGCTATCCCGATAAGTGGAGAGATTACTCCTCGGTCCAGATCGACCGCAGCAATTATTTTGCCGATCACGTTGCCGCTACGCATTTCGAAATCTCGGATAACTGGTCGCAGATTGGCAAGCCGGTCGATCGCACTCGCTGGGGCATGACGCCACCGACCTCCAACGCCTACTACGACCCACTCATGAACGAGATTGTCTTTCCAGCGGGAATTTTGCAGCCGCCAAACTTCAGCGTCAACGCCTCCGACGCTGTCAACTATGGAGGAATCGGCGTGATCATCGGGCATGAGATCTCCCACGGCTTTGACGATCAGGGTGCGCAGTTCGACGCACAGGGACGGCTAGCCGACTGGTGGACACCCGAGGACAAGAAAAAGTTTCAGGCGAAGACCGCGTGCGTCGTCCGGCAGTTTGACGGCTACCGTATCGACGGCCCCGAGGACATCCATATCAACGGCAAGCTCGTTCTCGGCGAATCCATCGGCGACCTCGGCGGCCTGACGATCGCATATCGCGCCTTCAAGAAAACGCCGCAGGGCCAGTCCAGCGAGAAGATCGATGGCTTCACTCCCGACCAGCTCTTCTTCATTGCATGGGGCCAGGTCCGCGGAGACGCAACGCGCATTGAAACCCAGAAGCTGATGGTGCAGGGTGACCCGCATCCGGTGGCAAAATATCGCGTCATCGGGCCCATGTCGAATTTTCCGCCTTTTGCAGAAGCGTTTCAGTGCAAGGCCGGCTCGCCGATGGTCCGTTCCGATGCTGATCGCTGCGTCGTCTGGTAGAAACTTCATTCAACTCACGCGTTCGCAGAAAAACAATCTGGCGGCGGAAGCCACCAGAGAAATGCCGAAATGCGCTGGCGGAGATATATTCCTGTTTTTAGCGCGATTAGCAGATTACAGAAACGGATTCACAATCCGCACACCGTTCATCACCAGTCCGTGGTGCATATCCTCGCTAAAAAATATTCGGCAGCCGGCACGCTGCGCACAACGAAGATGGAGCGAATCAAAGTACGTAAATCCGTGCAGGCGGTGAATATCTACAGCAGCAAAAACGTCCGTTACAGAGGGCTCCACCAGGGGAAGCTGGGCATAAAACTCTATCTGGCTGCGCGCAATGCCGGCATCCAGATGCAGCTTCCTCACTGCAGCCGTGAAATACTCCCCTAACACTGGAATAGAAACCACTACAGCCTGCTGCCGAACATGCGCTTCTACAAGGTCTACCGCAATCTCCTGCTTGCGCGAGTCAGAGCCGTCATCCACATAAATGAGCACATTGGCATCAAAAAAAGCTCTTTGAAGCGCGTCAGCGCGCGTTACGGCCGTGGCCACTTCATGCGCTCCTCATAAAGCTCTTCCCGGTTCCACTTCCAGCCTTGAGAGTTGCCCTGCCCTGCGCGTTTGCGAAAGGCCGCAATTTCTGCCTCGAAGTGCGTGCCGGCCCCAGCAATTCTAGCCATATGCTCGCGGAATTCCTGGTTCACCGTCTTGCCCGTCGCGCGCAGCTTCTCCCGTGCTTTTTCCAGAAGCTCTTCGTCTATCGACAAGGTTACATTCTTCATATGCACATAATATGTGCACGCATATTATGTGTCAATCATCAAAAGCAATCAATCACATCGCATTGGTTCATCAGCGGAATCTGCAGATTCGAGTCATGCTCGGTATCTGAATACACCGTGATCGTGGCCGGCTTGTAGTCCGCGGGCTTCGCCGTCATGATATTCGGCACAAAGGTCTGCGGATTCCGGTCGTACAACGGGAACCATGTGTTCTGAATCTCGACGACCACGGTATGCCCGGCCTTGAAGACGTGATCCACGTCATGGAGTGAAAATTTATACTCCCGTACCGCACCTGCCTTGATCGCCCGCGGCTTGTCGAATCCGTCCAGGTAGCGCCCACGATAGATCTCCATGTTCGTCATCAACTGATAGCCGCGCATCTTGGCATCTGCGTCATCCCCGGGATACTGATCAATCAGCTTGACCACAAAATCCCCGTCCGTCCCCGTCGTCGAAGCAAAGATGTCCGCCAACACCTCGCCTGTCACCACCATGTCCTTCTTCAACACAGGCAGCTTCCACACCGCCACGTCCTTGCGGTCGGTCACAAAACGCTGGTCTTCGGTCATCCAGTTGTACCACTGCGATCCATCGCCATATGTCGGCTGAATCGGCCTGTGTCTATACGGCACGGGATTCGCTGGATCGCTCACGTAGCTTGTTTTCGCAGCATCCTTCACGTCGCCCCAGCTCAGCTTGCCATCACCGCGCAGATGCAGTGCTGTCGGCTGTGCTTCCTCTGGTGGAAAGTGCGCGTATCGCTTCCATTTATTCGACCCCGTTTGGAAGCTCGCCGTATCTTCCAGATCAAAACCTGAAGCATCCTTCAGATAATGAGCAAAGAACTTCGCCTCAATATCCCGCCGAAACTCCTGCCCAATCGGCTCGCCGTACTCCACATTGCCCAGATGCCGCGTCGTCGCGCTCCACGATCCATGCCGCCACGGCCCCAGCACTAGAAAATTCTCATGCTTATCGTCATGCGGCTCCAGCGTCGAATACTCCTCCTGCGGACCCCACATATCTTCCTGGTCGTAGTAGCCGCCTACGCTCAGCGTGGGCACCGTCACCTTCGTCAGCCAGTACTCCACGCCTCGGCTCCGCCAGTAGGATTCATACGCCGGGTGTTCGAGGAAGAGCTTCCACGTCGGCAACACCGGGCTGCCTGACTGCTTTACATCCTGCTCCAGGCTGCCGCGCTCCAGAAAATACTCAAAGCCATCGCGAGGCTTTCCTGCCGCGTCCTTGCCGTAGCTGACTTCAGTGTTCTCCTTGCTCGACTCCATCATTAGCGCATAGTCGTATCCATAGGTCTGCCGGAAGGCGCCGTTGTGGAAGAAGTCATCCCCCATCCACACATCAATCATCGGCGCCTGCGGAGAAATCGCCTTCACCGCCGGGTGCGGATCAATCCCCGCCGCCATTGCCAGGAATCCCGGATAGCTCGTTCCCACAAATCCCGCGCGCCCGTTGTTGCCCTGCACATTTTTCAGCAGCCATTCAATCGTGTCGTAGGTGTCCGTGCTCTCGTCAATGCTCTTCGGATCCTTGTGATCGGCCACCATCGGCCGGCTCATCACAAACTCACCCTCGCTCTTGTACCGCCCGCGAATATCGCCGCACACATAGATGTATCCCTCGCGTGCCAGCTCCGGCCGGCCACCGTGAAACGAAGCCCGGCTCGTCCCATCGCAACCATACGGAGTGCGCTGAATCAGAAACGGCAGCGGTGTCGTAATTTCCGCCGGTTTCAGAATCACCACGTGCAGCTTTACCCCGTCGCGCGCGGGAATCATCGCCTCCGTGCGCTGGTAATCGTGAAATACGCGCCGCACCGGCTCGCCTATACGGTGAAAAGTCTGCGCTGCTTCTCCCTTTTCGTCCAGAATGGTCAGCGTCGCATCTGCTCCAGTGCCAGCAAAACGGAACCGATACTTCTGTTTTTCCATCCCGAACTCAGTCGCTGAAAACGCCTTCAGCTTCTCCGGCACCGCGCGGTCTGACTCCATCACCAGCGCACCGTCCTGCACATAAAAGGTAAGAATGTTGTCCGGATCCGCCACATCTTTGTACTCGCCCGGTATGCTTGCCGCCGGCGCAGCCTCCTGATTTGAGCCTTGGCCCACCGCCTGCCGCACTCCACCGCACACCGGCAGCACAGTTCCAAACACAACAAGACTAAAAACGGCGAACGCAGCGAGATTACGCATCCGGAGGAACCTTTCGATTAAGGAATTCATGCGAATTTCTTTCCTGAGTGATAAGACTGGGCAGAAAAACTGGCTCGATTGTACATTTTCTTGGTCTTCCATTCGCCGCACCCGACGCAGACTCCCCGCCAACCCAATGAAAAGCTTAAAGTTACCTACGTGCGCGCATCCATAGACCCTCTCAGCGCCTTGAATAAACGCACCGCAACCACCAAAAATCCAGTATCATAAACATTGCCCCTTGGCAGGTTTGGAGGTGTGAATACTTTGGCAGAAGTTCGTGTACAAGAAGGCGAGCCGTTAGAAAACGCGCTGCGCCGTTTTAAGCGTAAGGTTCAGCAGGAAGACATCATCAAGGAAGTCAAGCGTCACTCCTACTACCTGAAGCCGGGCGAGAAGAAGCGCGTCAAGGCCGCACTGGCCCGCAAGCGCAACCGCAAAAAGGCGCGTAAGGAACAGGACTAACGCAGTCCATTGCTGCCGGAACTGAACCATGAACGGTCCGGTTCCGGCGGCGAATCAAACACTCCTTCTTTTGATTAACCCTGCATCTTTTGAATTGCAACTTACTCGCATCTTGTTTTAAGTTTTCCTTGCCGCACAGTTGCTACATTTTGAAGATTCGCGGCAGAATCGTGTATCGCAACACTTGCATCACTCTCCTCCGAACAGTGGGTTTTTATCCCTCTGATTTTCCGGTCTTCCTGTATGGGAGATTCTCTTTAGCCGCTCTACTCTTTCTGCGGCTGGGCCCCTGTGCATCTTTCGAGAAGCTGTCTTCCGAAGCGGCGAAGCCGTGTCGGTGCTATCCCTCGCGTTTCATGCAGGCGATTTCCATTCGCTGATGCAGGAGCCTTGGGAAGCGTCGGCCCTACGTTTCGCTTCAGAGGCCCGCTTTCTCTCGGAATACCATTGCAGTTTTGACATAAAGAAGACAGGGAAACGGGACCGGCTCGCGCGTGCAGATGGCCGATTCAATTTGATTTCCCTGCATACGGAAAATCGGCCATGGAATTTACGGATCGACTGCTAAAGTGTGTGGATTGCCAAGAAGAATTCGTCTTTACAGCGGGCGAACAGATCTTTTTTTACGACAAACAGTTTCAAAACGATCCCAAGCGCTGCAAGCCATGCAAGTCCAAGCGTGGCAGTCGGGTGCGCTCAGAAACGCGAACGAATTGTTCGCAGTGCGGCACGGACACAACCGTGCCTTTCCGGCCCACTCAAGGCCGCCCGGTGCTTTGCCGGTCGTGTTTTCAAACTGCGCGGGGGTAGCGCGCACTACTCGCTTCAAACGGGCGTTGGCGCTCCATACTTTCTCGCGTTTGCGAGAAGTATGGAGCTACTGTCCACTCTTCACGAGTTACTGTTTCTTCAACGCCCGATGTCCAATATCGCGCCGGAAGTACATTCCCTGGAAGCCGACCTCGCCCACCGCCTGATAGGCACGCTCCAGTGCCTGCTGCAGTGTGTCGCCAGCGGCTGACACTGCAAGCACGCGTCCGCCGCCGGTCACAATCTGCCCGTCCTTAAGAACGGTGCCAGAGTGAAATATCTCCACGCCCGGCACACGCCCGGCAGCATCGAGGCCGGTAATCGGGAAGCCAATCTCATACTTGCCCGGATAGCCTTCGGAGCTCGCAATCACGCAAGCCGAAGCACCAGGAGTCCAGCACAGCGCCGCATCGCACAGTCGCCCATCGATGCACGCCTCCATCGCCTCCACCAGGTCCGATTCCAGCCTTAGCAAAATCGCCTGCGTCTCTGGGTCGCCAAACCGGACGTTGAACTCCAGCACTTGCGGCCCCCGCGCCGTCATCATAAGCCCGCAATACAGCACACCCTTGAATGGTGTCTCCTCATCCGCCATGCCCCGCACAGCCGGCTCTGCAATATGCCGCAGAATCCACTCCGTCATCGACTCATCCAGCAATGCGTCCGTCGAGTAAACCCCCATCCCACCCGTATTCGCCCCGGTGTCTCCCTCGCCAATCCGCTTATGATCCTGCGCCGGCGCCAGCGGAGCCACATGCTTGCCATCGCTCAGGCAAAGAAAGCTGATCTCTTCGCCTTCAAGAAACTCCTCAATCACCACCTGCGTCGCCGGCTCCCCCAGCAGATCGCCGGAGAACAATCCCTCCACGCCGTGCAACGCCTCGTCCCGCGACTGGCAGATGAGCACACCCTTGCCTGCAGCCAGCCCATCGACCTTCACCACCATTGGCGCATGAAAATTCTCGACCTCCGTACGCGCCTCTTCCACATTCGTGCACAGCGCATACGCCGCCGTCGGAATCTGGTGCCGCTGCAAAAAGCGCTTTGCAAACCCCTTGCTCGCCTCCAGCATCGCCGCACCCTTCGTCGGCCCAAACGCGCGAAATCCGCGCTCGGTAAGCACATCCACAATCCCCAGCGAAAGCAGCACCTCTGGTCCAACAACGATCAGTTCCGGCTGCTCAGCCACGACAAGGGCAACCATCGAATCCAGATCGTTCACATTCACCGGCAGGCAACGCGCAATCTGCGCTATACCACCATTGCCCGGCGCACACACAACCTCCGTCACGCGTTCTGACTTCTTAACAGCCCACGCCAGCGCATGCTCACGTCCACCTGCGCCCAGGATCAGTACTTTCATCTCTAAAATTTCCCTTCGCAAAAATCTATGGTCGGCAATCCGGCAACCCTAAGTCAATCTGCGTTCTGAACGTGAGAGACATGCGGCGATAAAATTGATTAAAAGCTCCATGCCCAACCGCCCCCAGCCACAACTCGACCCGAAAGAAGCCGAAGCCCGTCGCGTGGCTCATCTCCGCGCCTTCCGCCGCAATCAGGTCCTCGGCCTCGTCCTCTTCGCTGCCGCCATCCTTGCCTGGTGGTACTTCCACGCCAACAAATCCTGGATCTGGACGCCCAACTGGTGGAAGCCGTGAGCGCTGATCCGTTAGCCGTCCTGCTTCTAGGCCCCACCGGCAGCGGCAAAACCGCTCTTTCGCTCCGCCTAGCCGAGTTCTTCAACGGCGAAATCATCAGCTGCGACTCCGTAGCCGTCTATCGCGGCATGGACCTAGGCTCCGCCAAGCCCACGCCTGCAGAACGCGCCCGCGACCCGCACCATCTCATCGACGTCTCCAACCCCGACGAACCCTACACCGCCGGAACCTACAGCCGCAAAGCCCGCGCTGCCCTCCGTGAGATCGCCGCCCGCGGCCATCTCCCCATCGTCACCGGCGGAACCGGCCTCTACCTCCGCGCCCTCACGGAAGGTCTCTTCGCTGGCCCCGCCCGCCATGAAGATCTACGCGACCGCCTCCGCCACAGCGCACAAAAGCACGATCCGGCATGGCTCCATCGCATCCTCGCCCGCCTGGACGCGCCAACAGCCATGCGCATCCACGCCAATGACACACCCAAACTCATCCGCGCCATTGAAGTCTCGCTCGCTGGCCGCAAACCCATGAGTGAACAGCTAGCCCGCGACCCCCTTACCGGCTTTCGGCTCCTTCGCATCGGCCTCAATCCACCTCGCAACCAGCTCTACGGCCGTCTCAACCGCCGCTGCGCCGAAATGTTCGCTGGGGGCCTCATTGAAGAGACCCGCACCCTCCTCACCCGCTATGGCCGCGTCAAAGCTCTCGATTCCCTCGGCTACCGCCAGGCCCTCGCCGTCCTCGACAGCAACCTGACCGAGCCCGAAGCCCTAACCATAGCTCAGCAAGGCCATCGCAACTACGCCAAGCGCCAGCTCACCTGGTTCCGCCGCGAACCCGAAGTCCACTGGCTCACCGCCTTCGGCGACGATCCCGCCACGGTCAGTGAAGCCATTGCACTCGTGCGTAATCAAATTCAATAGCCGCATCCGATAAACTGATTCGTTCCACAAGGAGCACACCTTGGCCACCACGCCCGCCCCCGCACCAGCCGACACTCTCTATGACGTAGCCATTATCGGCAGCGGCCCCGCCGGTTACACCGCCGCCATTCGCGGAGGCCAGCTCGGCCTCAAAGTCGCCCTCATTGAAGCAGACAACGTCCTCGGCGGCACCTGCCTCCACGTCGGCTGCATCCCCACCAAAGCCCTGCTCTTCAACGCCGAAATCTGGGATCACCTCAAGCACGCCGCCGAATACGGTATCGCCGGCATCGGCACGCCGCAGCTCGATTGGTCCGCCATTCTCAAGCGCAAAAACGCCATCGTCGACAGGCACACCAAGGGCCTCGGGTTCCTCATGAAGAAGAACAAGGTCACTGTCGTCTCCGGCTACGGTCGCCTGACTGGTCCGGCAAAAGACGGCATCCACACCGTCGAGCTCACCGCCTCCGACAACACAAAATCCCAGCTTCAGGCCAAAAACATCATCCTCGCCACCGGCTCTGAGGCTCGCACCCTCTTCGGCCTCAAGCCCGATGACCGCATTCTCACCAACATCGAAATCCTCGACATTCCCCAGCCGCCCAAGTCGCTCATCGTCATCGGCGCGGGCGCGGTGGGCGTCGAATTCGGCTCCATCTTCGCAAGCTTCGGCACAGAAGTCACCATCGTAGAATTCCTCCCCCGCGCCATCCCCGTTGAAGACGAAGACCTCTCCAAAGAACTCACCCGCCTCTTCAAAAAGCGCGGCATCGACATGAACACCCAGTGCAAGGTCGAGTCCATCGAGCGCACCGAATCCGGCGTCAAGGTCAAGTGGACCACCGCCGCCGGCAAGCTCATCGAAAAGGAAGCCGAAAAGGTCCTCGTAGCTGTAGGCCGCGCACCGCGCACCGCTGGCATCAATCTTGAATCCACCAAGATCGAAGTCGATCGAGGATTCATCAAGGTCAACGAAGCGCAGCAGACCGCCGAGCCAGGCATTTACGCCATCGGTGATATTGTCGCCGGGCTGCCGCAGCTCGCGCACGTCGGCTCCATGAGCGGCATCGTCGCCGTCTCTGCCATCGCTGGCCGCAAATACCGCCCTGTCCGCCGCGACCGCATCCCAAGCTGCACCTACACCGATCCGCAGGTCGGCTCAGCCGGATTAACAGAAGCCCAGGCCAAGGAAAAAGGCCACGAAATCAAGGTCGGCAAATTCCCCTTTGCCGGCAACTCGAAGGCCACCATCGTCGATGCACACGATGGCTTTGTGAAGATCATCGCCGATGCTAAGTACGGCGAAGTCCTCGGCGTACACATCATCGGCCCGCAAGCTACGGAGCTCATCGCAGAAGCCGTAGCCGTCATGGAGCTCGAAGGCACTATCGATGAGCTGATGTTCACCATCCATGCGCACCCAACGCTGTCAGAGGCAATGCTGGACGCTTACGCTGCCGTCGAAGGTGAAGCTATCAATGCTTGAATAACTGTTCATTTTCGGACGGCTATTTGAGTTATCGTGTGCAGGGCTGATTCCGAAGTAATGTTTTTTCTGCAGCTTACGAGCCTCAGCACAGTTTCTACAGAAATCTTTATGCGATCTTCATTCCGGAACTGTGCAACTGCACAGCCAGAAATACGAAGGCCCGAATCCAATGGATTCGGGCCTTTTCTTATTGCTCATTTTGAGTGTTTCACAAAAGGGGTTAATTCTATGCAAAGTTTCTGGAGGAGAGAGACGGTACGAAAGGACAATGGACGAAAGTAACTAAGGACGAAAGACGTGTATTGGCGCAGTTCGTTGAGCTGTGACTAAATGCCGCGGCTTTTTATTTGTTCGCAGACGCCACAGATGGCCGCGCTGCAGTGACTGATGGCTTCACGCACTCGTTCGGTCTATTGTCTCCGGCAGTTTCCGTTGGCAATACAAGTGAAGCAGAATTGCCGCTTGCGGCTGCGTCAATTATCGATAGCAGTTGGGCTGCACTTTGCATCCCTTCATACCGCACACCATTGACAAAGGCTGTCGGAGTTGCACGTACGCCATATTGTTGACCCAGTGCTATATCTTTCGTCACAATTCCAAGTGCCATATCGTTATCCAAACACTTTTGAAATTGTGTTTTGTTGAGATTGGTTTTTGTTGCGACGAACTCGGTAACTTTTGGCGTCAGGTTATCGGCCGTAAAATCCCGTTGGTTTTCAAACAGAAAATCATGGAGCTTCCAAAAAGCTGATTCATCCTGGAGCTCCGCACAAGTTGCCATCATTGCAGCGGGCTTGGCCCAAGGGTGCATAGTCAAAGGGAAGTTCCGAAAGACGACCTTTACTTTCCCCTTCTCTTTAGGCAGTACATCTTGTTCGAGCATGGTTTTTAGCCGTTGGCAATAGGGACACTCAAAATCTGAAAACTCGACTAAAATCACGGGAGCTTGTGCGACACCAATTGCCGGAGGATCGCCAGCCAATAATGCCTTGGCTGTTGATTCGTTATTTTTCTTTTCTTCGGCAAGCGGATCAATACGCAGATCATACAATTCTGATGTGAGAAAGGTTCGATCTGGCGACAGATAAGTTGTAATTGTCCTCTTTTGTCCGTTCTCATACTCGAACTTCCAGAAACATGCGTCATTTGCTTGCTCACTCTTGACCAGAGTGAGATCGCTGATGGTTGCAATATGATCTTGCTTTGCAAGATATGCCGTTACATTCTGCCGCTGTTGCGCAGTAGGTTCAACGCAGTGTTGTGCGATTCCAAAAGATGGTGGGCATATTGTTAAGACTATAAGGCCTAAATCTGCAAGCCTCTGCTTGATCCGCATTTTACTCCTCCCATTTTCAACCCCGTGTTCACTGGTTTCACTGCTGATTCAAATTGGCGAGAACCACATCGTAGATGACACGATCTACATCTTTACCCTGGTCAGGGTTAAGCGACCCCTGATAGCGAAACTTATTACCATATGCGTCTATACGGGTGGACTCCTTATACATAAGACCAATGGAGTGAATGCCAATGTCGTCTAAGTGATGTAATTCCTTCGGTTGTGAGATTCCGTCATGGTTGGAGTCGATCCATATCAGCAGCTTTGGCCATATTGAGTCTTGGCGATCGATCAACCCGTCGCCATTGCCTCCATTTTCCAGTTGATCAAAGACCGCTAGCGCAAGAAAACCATTAGGCCTATCGGAGGAGGGTTGCACAGTTATATTTCCAAATAAATCTTTACCGCTATTGATATTTCCATTCCCATTTCGGTCAAGCGCCAACCAACCGTTAGTTGATCCCGTCGCAGTCCAAGCAATTTGAACAGGTTTTCCATTGCCAAAAAAGTCGAAGCTCACGCCATTCGCCGCCGAGGTCAAATGAAAGCCACTTCCATCTGTATCAATCACAATAGGGGTTGAAAATTGATAACATTCGCAATACACAGGGTTCCAACCCTGTTCCTCCGGGCAACTGGGAGGTACGCAATTTACACCTGTGCAATTGGACCCTGCAGGCCCACATGGCGGAGGCAGATTAGGTGGCTCACAAGTATCTGATGCGTCGCAATCTAAACCATTACAACAAGTTTTATTCATGCAGCTAGCACCAGCACTGGCGCACTGGGGAGCGCCAGCAGGTTCACAGTATCCACTTTGGCAAGTAAGCCCCGGAAGGCATGGTGCCGTAGAATTGCTACCTGAAGCGCATCGATCTCCTGATCCTCCTGGGCACGAGTCATCTTCTTCTACGTCTATATTCACAGGTATTGTGAGACAGGTGATGCAAACGCCTGCTTCGAACGCAGTAAAAATCCCTGAACCTGTGCAGAGTTCGCCTATTGGATATTTTTCTCTACTACAAACGCCAGGACAGCTCTCTGTTTGGCTGTTAGGCATACAACTTTCTGCGCATGTTTGAGACGTCGCTAACTCTGAATGAACAATAAACGCCAGTGCAATAAGAAGTGCATATCGTTGAATGCCAGACATAATCCATAGCTCCTTCGTTATCGCTTCACAACCTTCGACGAAGATTGTTACCCCTCATTGCTTTGATTCAAACTCCTCGCGACTCACACGAACATATGCTCCAGGCTGCGATTTGTCTGGCTTAAGGTAGCTATTAGTAACCCACATTGTTTTGTCCTCGAAAAACACCCTACGAATCCGCACCCAAATGGAGTCGACCGCTTCAATCTCCGTGGTACGAAGAGGGTAGTCCTTCAGAAGGGGAAAAGCTCTGGCCAGAGGCAGTGTTAGCTGCGTTCCTGGTCTGATATCGATTTGGGCTTGCGATTCGTTCTCCGGCTGCCCCTCAGAGCCATATCGGGGTGCATTATCTGGGAGCTTGCCCAAGCACAATAAAGATAGCTTTTTGGGCTCTGTCGAACTTGTTCGCCAAGCGGGAACATCGAACTGTATTTCTATTGCTGTAATAGGTTTCGATGATTGATTGAGAATTGCGAGAGATACGTTTGCGAACCACGATGGATCCCCATCTGTCAGTGTAATTTCCTGGTGGGGACCTAGAGGATTTTGATAGCTCACGCCATGATGAACGACTGCCGCGACTTTTACCGGGGCGTATTTATTGAGCGGTTCAATTTGAATATGACGCTGCGGAGAAACATTCTGTGCAACTATCTCTGAAGAAATTGAAGATAAGATTATTGAAAAGATCACTGGAGTTAAGGTTCGTTTCAAAGCATACTTGAAAAACATATGTTACCCCTTTCAGTTCTAGGTTCCTCATCAAATCGAACCCGGGCAGTAGAAACCTGTATCGATAACTTCATTTTGGATCCGGATTGCATTGAATCAATTTCGAGTGACTCAATAGAGGAAAGTGGTGACAGTGTATTTCCAATTGCGGTAGCCGTGAAAATCCGCATGAAGAACCTTCCGACAAATGTCCGTTCACTTGTGCAATTCAAACGCAAACAAGCCTAATACCTCCGCGCAAATCATTGCGGCAGAGATCAGCGTTGTCGATACAAACGCAGAGAAATGTTTTAAGCGAGGGCCCTGCCTTGGACTAGCCGACTGCTCCAATGTGCAATCAGCTTCAAGTTTCTGATCGGAAGGCGAATCCACAAGAGCATGATTATTGAAAAGAAGTCAAGAAAATATTTTGTTGCTTGATTCGGGCTGGCTTCCGTTGCGCGGGTAGCCCCGATCTCATATTGGCCCAACATCCGTCGAGGGTGCCCCCGGTCCCTCGCTTTTGGGGACCGGGGATAGCAAGAACCTCAACCACCCGCTTCCCGATCCCACTCCTACCAAACTTCCAGCGGAAAATCCCGATACCCTCGGATCAGCTCAAAATCCGCGCCGTTGGAAGTCACCAGCAGCGCCCCATGCGGCAGGTGGCCCACTCATCGATACTGCCATCCTTCTGTTCCTGGCCCCAAAGGTAAGTCTGTGCCCCATTCATCGCAGCTTTATCGCGATGAGTGGGCCGCGAAGCCGCGCCGTCCACTCCGACTCGATTTCAACCGGTCCTCGAATTCCGGTGGCATAGTGGT
>Ga0206824_10057_pt1 | contig 34239 bp, 32 predicted proteins | sample Alteio_BWOrgCont_82_FD_152874 | JGI IMG/M metagenome (GOLD analysis project Ga0206824, IMG submission 152874) | Enriched cells from forest soil in Barre Woods Harvard Forest LTER site, Petersham, Massachusetts, United States -... | ecosystem: Environmental > Terrestrial > Soil > Temperate forest >...
CACGCGCTGCAACTCGGTCTTCCCACGGGCGGCAAGATAGTTGGCGACCGTGTGAACGAGCATGGCGTCTCGAATGTGTACGGCATCTAGCGAATCGTAAGTCTGGCGTTTCAGCCGTTCGAGTTCCCTTTCCTCAATCCACCCCGCTGGAAGCGAAGCCGGTTCTGGTTTGGCTGCGGCTGGTTGAGCCGATTGTTCGGCCACCAGGACGGTCCACGAATTCAAAAGAGCGATTGGCTTGTCCGGCTCGGAAGTAATCGTGAAATTTTCAGGACGCAACTGATGAATGGCGTTCTGCATCAAATCTTCGGGCGACTCCTTTCGCTTCGTCGATTTGCCCGAGGAATCAGTCGAAGAAGCCACATTTCTTTCGCCCAAACAGCCTGCGATCACACCCACCAGAAACAGCCCGGCAATCAGAATCAACTTACTTTGAAACTGCATAACGTTATGCTCTGCTTGCCAATAGGTGAATTCTAGTGGGAACGTAAATCGATGCATAAAAAGTATGGGCGGGTAGCCTGGAACCAATGGCTTGTCATACGCCGGTTTTTGAGCGGGCGTTGAACGAAACTGCGTGCGCCACGCACGATCGTTTCAACTCTTGAATTCCAGTGCGAGTGACCTGAGCGTGACCAACTGCTCGATCAACCGCGGTAACTCTTTCAAAGGAACCATGTTGGGGCCGTCGCTGAGTGCCACATCGGGATTGGGATGCGTTTCAAAGAACACACCGTCACAACCACACGAGACTGCGGCTCTGGAGAGAAATGGAACCAATTCACGACGTCCTCCGGTGGTTGCTCCACCAGGCATTTGGACGCTGTGAGTCGCGTCAAAGATGACCGGTCCTCCAAACCCCTGCATGACTGGAATGCACCGGAAATCATTGATCAGGCGTCCGTAGCCAAACATGGTCCCACGTTCCGTAAGCAAGACATTCGGATTCCCAAACGCCTCACATTTCTTCACGACGTGAATCATGTCTTCCGGGGCCACAAATTGAGGTTTTTTGACGTTAACCACTCCCCCATGCTTCGCCGTGGCGGATGCGACCGCCTCGACAAGATCCGTCTGACGCGCCAGGAATGCGGGAACTTGCACGACATGGCAGACGGCCGCCGCAGGCTCCGCCTGGCTTGGGTCATGCACATCAGTCAGCAACGGTAATCCCGTGACCTCTCGCACCTTCGCCAAGATTTCCAAACCCTGTTGCAATCCCGGGCCCCGAAAACTGTCGACACTGGTCCGGTTCGCCTTATCAAAACTTGACTTGAACACGATTTGCAGGCCGCGCGAGGCGGACAGGTCCGCCAGCCGTTTGGCGACCTCCATCAACAGATCTTCACTTTCAATCACGCATGGCCCGGCGATGAACAGCAGCGGTTCTGACTGACCACAACGCCATTGACCTATTGAAACGGGATTATTCGGCACGTCCATTATCCTCCGGTGGGCGGTTGAGTCCATTCAAGACGCAGTTTACTCACCAGAGGCCCTGCCTGCGACTGTCAAACAGGTTGCGGCGAGTACGACGGAATGACGACTGCATTACGACTTCTGCGCTCAATGTAGCTGACACTGGTACAATCAAAACGAAAGTCTGAGATTTGAAATCGTTGGCAAAACTGGATCACAAGTGCGAATTGTGGATACTTCATTTCAAATCTCCAATCTCAAGTTGCTTGCCTCGAAGCAGTTTCATTTGGGACCAAGTGCTACCAGGAGAATTGCGGCATGCCCATCGTGACTCATCAACCGCCGTCCTGCGTGGCCGTCTTTGAGCGACAACCATTCTGGGGGCCAGAGCTTCAGCGACAATTCATTGATCGGCAGATCGTAGTTCGTGAGTGCCGATCCCTGAACGATCTTGTCCCGGCAATTCGTGAATTCTCGAAAGCCGTGATGCTTGTCGTCTTGGATTCCGCCCCGGCCGGATGCCTGAAATGGCTGGGAAACTTTGCTACGACCGATTATCACGTTCCTCGGATCGTGGTTGCGTCGGCGGAATTTGATCAGTTTGAATGGTTGATTCGAGAGTCTGGTGGGATCTTTGTGGATGACGAATTGCCACGCGGACGCGTTGCAAAGCTCTGTGAACGCCATTTGAACCCATCGTTGTCGCGACACTAATCAGGAACCGAGCGAATCCATTGCGGCTGATGTGTTTCGTAGCGCCGCCAACAAATTCGGAAGCACTCCGCCGGTTGCCGCTGCTGGTGGCCGATGTTACAAATTACCAGCAGCGAAACAGCGAAACTCCGTCAACAGCCCGAAATAATGCCGCCCCGGCGGCCAGGATTAAATGCCGATGGTGACTGAATCACAGATTCTCGACAAGCTGCGCACTGTGCTCGATCCGGAAATCGGGCGTTCACTGAGTGACCTCGAAATGATTCGAAGCGTCAATGTCGGTCCGAATCAGTCAATTACTGTCACACTCGATCTACCGACTCCCGCATATCCTGAGCGACAGCGGTTGACGGATGCCGTCAAGTCGACAATTTCTCAATCTCTGCCCGAAGCGGGTGCGGTTGAGGTGGCGTACACGTCAAATGTCCGTGGTTTGATGTCGGGGGGAACGATTGGGTTGCGCGCCAAGAACGTCATCGCCGTGGGGAGCGGGAAAGGGGGCGTTGGCAAAAGTACGATTGCAGCATCTCTGGCCTACGGACTGCAATCGCTGGGGTGTCGGGTGGGACTGATGGACGCCGACGTCTACGGCCCCAGTATTCCACACATGGTGGGAGCCCACGGGCGACCGGCGGCGGTCAAGCATAAGACATCGACCGGCGAGGAATTCGAGCGAATCGAACCCGTCATTGCAAACGGGCTGAGAGTGATCTCGATGGGTTATTTCGTCCAGCCCGATCAGGCAGTGATTTGGCGCGGTCCGCTGCTCCACCGGGCGATCACGCAGTTCTTGAAGGACACGGACTGGGGCGAATTGGATTATCTGATTATCGATCTTCCTCCGGGAACGGGCGACGTTTCGCTAACGCTATCTCAAACGATCGGACTTGCCGGGGCCATCGTCGTCTGTACGCCGCAGCAGGTTGCATTATTGGATGCCATGAAGGCGATCAGCATGTTTCGACAGGTCAAGATTCCGATTCTGGGTCTGGTGGAGAACATGTCGGGTGATATTTTTGGCCGGGGTGGAGCGCGTAAAAAAGCCGAAGAGATGGGAATTCCATTCCTGGGTGAACTACCCATTGATGCTGGAATCCGAATCCGCGGTGATGACGGCCAGATCGCCAGCTTGTTCTCGGAAGAAAACCCATCGCGAGCCGCCCTATTGGGGATCTGCGAACAGGCGGCGATGCAGATCGCGCGACAGGTGTTGGCAGCGCCTCGGATGCCGACACTGGAGATTCTTTGACAGAAAGTTCCTTCTGGGAAGCTACTCCCCATTTGCGTCGTGGCAATCCCGAGCTGCGAATCTTGCGTGATTCCGGCCGGTTCCCCAAAAGTCAGCCAAATTCGCGTGCATTGCAGCGAATAGGAGACTGGCGTAAACAGCGTAAGATTTGCGAGGTCACATTTCGACCGCAAAGTTCGCTTGGCTTTCCAAGGCTCACGCACGTTTCTCTGTTTATTCCGCGTGAAAGATTGAGCCATAACACCACGCGTTGACACAGTTTTCAACCGCAAGTACATTCCCGCCGGCCTGAGACACGGGCGAAAACAGGGTGAATGGATAACCCAACGGATTGGGGCATGAATCAAATCGGAAGGATGAGCTTGTCGGTAGCCTTCGATGGCAATTCCCGCAGAGGGGGGCGCTATCGATCATTGTTGATGTTGAGCTTGATTTCATGGAGTGTCGGCTGCCTGGGGTGTTACCGTCCAGCCGTTGTTCCGCCGTCGGTTTCGATCAGTCCACCACAAATAACGCCCAGCCAACCGCAGGCGGCTCCAGCGCTTGCTCCCCCGACCATACCAGATGAACAGCTCCCCGAGGCTTCACCGGTTACACCGATTACAAAAGACAATCCTTGGAAGCCCAAAACGGCGGCGCGCCAGTGGAAATACATTGTCCTTCACCATACGGCATCAGATCGTGGAGACGTTGAGAGCATTCACGAGTCACACTTGAAGAAAAAAGACAAGAATGGAAAAGCCTGGCTGGGAATTGGATATCACTTTGTGATTGGCAATGGCAACGGAATGCAGGATGGAGAAATAGCACCGACATTTCGCTGGGTTCAACAGATTCAAGGTGCGCATGCAGGAGTTGCAGAATACAACCAACTCGGTGTGGGCATTGTCCTGGTGGGAAATTTTCAAAGAGAACCGCCGACGGATGCTCAAATCGCGTCCACCAAGCGTTTAGTGCGAGTGTTGGCAAAAGAATATGAAATCGAGAAGTCACAGATTATCGGCCACGGAGATGTCAGGGCCACTGAATGTCCCGGTGAACATTTCCCGCTGAGTGAGATACGAGACAGCGTCGCAGCAATGTTAATGGAAAAGCAATTGGCGGCCATTCGGCCGTTGCGACTGACAAAGTCATCGCAAAAGAACTGAGCATCGAATCGTCCGGATCTGACGCGGATCAGGTCTGGAACAGATGGCCGGCCCCCGACCGGCATAGAGGGGATTTAGAAATGACCGATTACTCTTTCTTCGAATCGCATTCTGACGACGCAGGTGAACACTCCAATGGTTACCAAGGGCGGTTTGCCTGCAGTCGACGTTTTGTGGATCTGAGCCACACCGATGAACAGGACGACGCGGAATCCCAGTCGTCAGCGGAAAGTTCACTGGCGCATCCCGAAATCATTGAATTGATCGAGTCCCTGTTGACGGCAAATCCAACGCTGCAGCCCGCTCGCGAAGTCAATCCTTGCGACCGACCGCATGCGGTTTATATCCCCGAACACTACGAAGTTGTCTATGCCTATCCGCTGATCGTCTGGTTCCACGGGAACGATTCCTCGGAAGCAGAACTGGCGCAGGTCATGCCGGTCATCAGTGAACGCAACTACATTGGTGTGGCGCTTCGTGGAGATGTCGCTTCCGATAAAGGCCATGGCTGGTCTTCCGAAGGAGTGGAATCCGGGGCATTGCTGGATGATGTGCGACAGATCGTGATGTCGCTGCGTCGCGAATATCACATCCACAGCGAACGAATTTACCTGGCGGGTTTTGGCAGCGGAGCCACGACGGCCGTTCAAGTGATGCTGAAGAAGCCCGAATGGTTTGGCGGCGTGATCAGTTTCAGCGGGGAAGTTCCGACAACTCAGGCCCCCACGGGGCCGGCGGAAGAACTGAAAGATAAGCGAATTCTGCTCGCGACATCACTGGGCGCGAACACGACACGTGTTGGCGACGTTGTCGCGGCAGGTCGCCTGCTCTATTCCGTCGGAATGAAGGTTGGGACACGCATCTATCAGGACGCGGCGAATGCCCCTTCCAGCAAGATGCTGCGAGACCTGGATTCGTGGTTGATGGACGACATCTGCAGCAGCGTCCACGTTTGAAATCGTGGCAAGGATGAAAGTGAAATAACCCACTGGAAAACAGTGGGTTACGCGAATTCCCCTTGAAATCGACTATTCCCGCACAATCCACCCCCAAGCACTAAGTATTTTGAGCACTGTTTTGGGAAGTTACGTCGAAGGAAACAGCCGGATCATTTCTTTGGCACCAGCCAGATATTCTGGAACCGGACCGGGTCGCCGTGATCTTGCAGATAAATCGCTCCGGGTTTCTGGTCGTTTCGACCGCCGCCCGGAGTTGTCCTCAGTTCGATATTGTCGTGAATAACGATTCCGTTGTGCTTGATCGTCACGCGGGCGGGAGCCGTAACTTTGCCATCGGCGTCGAATGTGGCACAAGTGAAATCGACATCGTACGTCTGCCAGCTCAGCGGCGGCAGGCACATGTTGACCAAGGGCTTCGCGTTCTGATAAATGCCGCCGCATTCGTTGTCGGCGCCTTCCAGTCCAAATGAGTCCAGGATCTGGCACTCATACTGGTCACCTAGATACATTCCGCTGTTTCCTCGCCCCTGGCCGCGCGCGAAGGGCATGAATGGAGTGCGAAATTCGAGGTGGAGCATATACTTTTCGAAGACTTCCTTCGTTCGGGTTCCGACACCCATCAGATTCGCTTCCGCCATCTTGCCGGGATTCCACTGATCGACATTTCTGCCATCGAACAGGACGATCGCTCCTTCCGGCGGACGCTGGGCCAATGTTGGTGATTCGCGAAGCAATTTTTTCAGTTCCCCTGACATGCCTCCCTGGGTCAACGTCAGCGTTCCCGGAACGATCACAGCTTCGAAGTCACCGCCGGTCAGTCTGGTCGTTCCATCCTTGGTTCCGCCTGTCAGCTTGTGTCTGACCATTTTGGCGGCATCCCAACCGGCACCGGGAAGCCCTCCAGGAAAGACCACTGCATCAAAGGCCCCGTTCCCCTTGGCGATGACCTGGACTCCCAGCGATTGATCCGCAAGCTTTCCGATGTACTCGCCCTGCAAGTCGTAGTCCACTCCCGCCTCCTTCGTACTCAGAAACGACTGCTTGGGATTCGGCACGTCTTGAGCCCATCCAGCGGCCGACAGTGCGATAATTCCCGTGGCGACAACGAACAAGTTCCTTCCAAAACACATGCTGCTTTCTCCTCAGATTTGAATCGGAACAACCGGCGAGCCGCTTATATGAGGGCACGGTCCTTCGAGCGGATGAATTCACCCGACGTCGGAGCCATACACGGTAACATCTGTTGATGGATACCGGCAACCAAGGCCGCGGCAAAGAAAGTCTCGACTATTTCACCTGGAATTTCTTCACCCAACCTCGATCGATCCAGTCTTTCAACATCCAAGCCCAGCTACTGTGTGAACTGAATCCCTTGTAATCCAGAATGGCTGTCCCGTCCCCACAGGATAGCAGGCGTAAAAATCCCTGCTGCGGGGTGTATTCCACCAGCGGGCGTCGAGCCAGAAAATTCTGCAGGTTTTGCCACAGAATCGGCGCCTGACGAACAGCATACACGCCAGCCTTGGGAATCGCGTGGAATTCCAGGTCGGCACAATCTCCCGCTACGAAGACGGGAACATCGGCAATCGATTGCAATGTCGTTCGAGTCGACAGAAATCCGCGCGGCGATTTCGGCAATTCGAATCCGTGCAACGCCATAGGGGGGGAGGCGCCGGCGGCCCAGATAACCAGATCCGCGCGGATTCGTTCGCCATTTTCCAGAACCAGCGTCGGTACACCTTCGTCATCGCAGTCAGCGACCGGCGAACCCATGCTTAAATCAACGCCTCGAACCCTCAGCAGTTTTTCGACTCGCCGCACTGTCCGCGGGGCAAACCCATTCAGAATGGTTTTGTTCCCATCGATGATTCGAACATCGGCCGGCAGTTCCAATTCGTGCTTGTGCTGCTCCAGGCACAGAGCCAGTTCCACTCCCGCCGCACCAGCGCCGACAACGACGATCTGCAGCAGCTCCGGACCGGGAGCCATACGCCATTGTTCAACCAGTTCGCGAAAACGAACGGCAAACCGTTGCAGGAACGAGGGGAGCGGTTTGACGCTGATCAAAACCCGGTGCGATTGCCACAACGGTTCCTCGGCGGGGACCGAGCCAATGTTGATGGAAGCGACATCGAATTTCAAAGCGGGTTGGTGTGCAAACTCGATCACGCGATTTTCCGGATCGAATCGGTTGGCCCGATCAACGATTAAGCGCACGCCGCATCGCTCGCACAACTTCGGAAGATCGATCAGCATTTCTTCCGGCGTATAAAGTCCCGCCAAAGTTGAGGGGAGCATTCCGGCGTAGGCCACCTGACCAAAGGCCGTCACCATCGTGAGTTCGGTGTTTGCAATGGAGCGCTCCCGCCACCAGTTCAATATCTGCAGGTGAGCATGGCCCGCACCGATCAGCACCAGTTGGCGAACCGGGACGGGGGGAGGAGCGGGAGCGGGGGTGGACGGCGATTCTGTGATTGTACCGGCGGCTTCACTCGAAGTGCCATCCTCGTCTTCGTCCTCAAGAATGATTGCGTGCAGTTCTTCGTCATCCGCTTCGTCCGCAGAAACCGCATCAAACTCAACCTGTTCCCCGGTGATTGGCTTGCCTGACCTCGATCGTTGCCCGCCTGCAGGGCTACGGCGCAATTCGTCAGAGGGATCTGTAGGCGGGGTCCGCACGGTTTGGTCTCGGCGTTCGAAATGAACAACGATTTTTCGGAACAAGGAATTTTCGAACTGCCTGCCACATGTCGAGGAGTCAATCGGCCGATGGAACGGGGGGCACGATCCCGAAATCTTCAATGGTCAGCAATGATCGGAACGGCAGTTGGCGAGCCGCAAAGTTTGCGCCCCCCCCTTCCTTCCTGTCCACGATTCCCACCACACAAATGACGTTGCAACCGAATTCCACGATCCGATCGACGGCTTGAAGGGCGCTACCGCCGGTCGTAACGACGTCGTCGATGACCACAACATTCGTCCCAGGACGGACGGGTCCCTCGATATAACGCTGAGTTCCATGGTCTTTGGGTTCTTTTCGAACCAGGAAACCATCCAATTCGATATTTCGTTCGGCCGCCGCCACCAGGACGCCCCCCACGATCGGATCAGCCCCGATCGTCATCCCTCCAATTGCATGAAACGGAATATCCGACAACAGATCCAGCAATCCGTGACTGACCAGCCGCAGTCCCTGGGAATACAGGGAAATCTGCTTGCCATCGAGGTAATAAGTCGATTTTTTGCCGGAAGCGAGCGTGAAGTCGCCAAATTTGAGGGCGCGCTGGTGAAACAACTGGATAAGTTGCGGACGATTGTACATCAAAGAAATCCTTGAATTACTGAGGCGAAACGAGCCGCATCTTACTCTCGGCTGATCGGAGACAAAAGTCAGCCGAATCACAGGATTAGCGGGAAATGGAAGATGCGTGGACTGCAGGGTGCGTGGAGTCTTCGGATCGCGCCAGATGACGTTGAACCTCATGGTGGGTTCCGAAAACTCCACGTAGTCGTACGTTGAAAAGGCGATTGCCCTGTGCCGAAGCATTCCTGCTCTTGCCGGGCTGGAGCCCCCCGATTTAAGATATCGCCGGGAACGATTTCTTCCCATTTGGCAATTGCGCCGGCAATTCGGTAACTCACGGAAACAGGGATGTTTCGCTCGCTTGGCTCTGACGATCTACTTCATCAGACACCTCGGCGTATCTGCGTGATCAAACCCAGTGCGCTGGGCGATGTCGTCCAGACTCTCCCGTTGCTTCCCGTTCTGAAGTCGCGATTTTCGTCGGCATCGATTGCGTGGGTGATCAATCGCGAGCTGAAAGATCTTGTCGAAGGACATCCCCAGATCGACGAAGTCATCCCCTTTGACCGTCGTGGGAGTTGGCGCGACTGGATTCGTCTGTTCAGCGATCTGAGATCACGACAATTTGACATGGTGTTTGATTTGCAAGGGCTGTTCCGATCGGCCGTCATGACTCTGGCAACGGGGGCCAGCGTGCGAGTCGGCTTGCAAACGGCACGGGAGGGATCGTACCTGGCAACAAACTGCACGATTCCTGACACCGGACTTAACGTCCCGGCGCATGCCCGGCTGTGGCGTGTGGCAGAATTCCTGGGTTTCACGGATGCTCCGAAGGAAACGTTGATTGCCACTTCGGAAGCGGATCGAACGTCGGTCGCCTCGCTGTTGAAACGGCTTCCCCGTCCAGTAATCGCAGTGCATCCGGGCGCAGGTTGGGAAACAAAGCGGTGGCCAGTCGAGAAATTCGCCACGCTGCTTTCGCATTGTTCCGCGACCTGGGGAGGTTCGACAATTATTCTGGGGAGCCGGGGTGAACGAGTCGAGGCGGAACGACTGCATCAATTACTGGCGGGGTTGCAGACATCGTCGTTGGCGTCACCGGACAACATAATTAATCTTGCGGGAGAGACGACCCTCAAGCAATTGACGCAGCTTCTCAAGCAGGTCGACATCACTGTGAGCAACGATTCCGGGCCAATGCACTTGGCGGCCGCACTGGGGACACCGACTCTGGGTCTGTTTACCTGCACCTCGGCAACGCGGTCCGGTCCGTCCGGGATGATGCACGAAGTAGTGTCCACCACTGTTCCCTGCGCCGCAAGCTATTGCAAGCGTTGCCCAAACCAGGGCGAAATGCATATGGTATGTTTGCAGGAATTGGATGTGGAACGAGCCTGGCAAGCGCTCCAACGTCTAGTGATTAAGAACGAAATCCCGACGTCGCCCCAATACGTAGCCTGAAGAGCTATCCGATTGCTCAACCGTGTGCGCGTCGCCTTGCGCACTTGGCGCGGCTGAATCCCTCGTAAATCCCCTTTTTACACAATGAACGTGGCACCTCTGTCACGAGGGCGATGCCCACGCGATTAAACGAAATTGCGTATCAGTGTTCTCTAGGAGTGACGCGGAACACCATCAAATTCCGTTCGCGAAATCGCAAAGGATAATCGCCGATGGCCGCTGTCTGTCGATTCGGCGTGAATTCGGTTGCCAATCTGAATTCGCGCCGAGTCCACTCGATGACGATCTCGTGCGTCGAATCGATCGTTTCCCCTCCTGCCAAAGGATCGCTGACTGTGGTCCCGTCACGCGTCCCGGCCAGAATGAATTGCGAGTTCGGCCAATGGCTTCGCAAGACGAACAGCAGCGATTCCGGAGCGGTGCTAACTGTCATCAGAGTCACGCGAGGTACCGCTTCAATATTTGAGATACGTTGACGCAGCTTGACAAGTGATAAACTGTCGGCCGACGGACGCGGAAACTCGAATAATCCAGCCGCCAAATGCAGGACGACTTGTCCAACAATCGCAGCGCGCAATAGTCTCCTCCAGTCACGTTCCTTCCACGGTTCGGAATATCTCCGGATTCGAGACACGATCGCCGGCCACAGTGCCACGAAGATGAAACCAAGAAAGAATCCGCCAAGACCAAGGTCCGGGCGATTGGTCGCTCGCCAGACGAATAGTCCCATCGTCGAAACCAGTAAAAACGCCTCAAAAAAAAGCGTCGTTTGCCGCAGGACGATGGTTCGGACTCCCCAGGCCGTCAAAACCGCAGTGGGGAGCAGCAACGAGGCATCCCAGGCATTCATGAGCATCGACTTCTGAAGTGCCGGGAGCTCAAACAGGCTTCGGAGAGAGAATGCTGTCAGCCACCAGCAAAGAACGAATTGGCTGCGTCGACGCATGTGCTCACTGGACGGGAAGCGAAGTTCGCGAATTGCACTTGCCAGTCCCACGGCCATCCAGCCGACGATGAGTGAGTTTTGGCTCAACCAGTTGCGCCAGAATGAATCCGCGTGATGATCCGTTGAAAACAATATCGCTTGCCCTGTCCACCAGGACTGCCAAAACGCGCTGCCGTGATCGGCCAGCATCATCACTTCCCACCACGCGCTGAACGAGATCGCCGTGACGCCAAACACCACAAGACTGCGCATGCCAATCCAAATCTGCCACAATCGTGTTTCGCGGCGACCTGCCGTTCCCGCGCGGACTCGTTCCCCGGCCAGCAGCCAGACGTGCAGCAACATGGGAATCAGCATGGCGACGGCCACAGGACCAACAGCCAGAAGCGCCAGTCCCAACGCTACTGCGCCCGCCAGCATGCGAACGGAAACAAGTTGGGGAGGGCCTTCCAGATGCCCCAGAAACCCCCAGACGGTCAGGGCGATCAGCAACAACCCCACGGCCGCGGGACTTGTCCCGGTGGCCAGTCGTAAGACCACAGGATGACCGCAAAGAACCAGGGTCGTGATTAGACCAAACGCCGAACCACCAACACGCCGTCCCAATAGATAAGTGACCCAAATGGCGCCCGTCGTTGCCGCCAGAGAGATCACCAGCCAATTGGTCAACTGTTGAGTTCCCAACCGGGGAACCGATTGGGCGAGCAGCCATGTGGTCAAAGGTGGCTGATGGATGAGCCCGCTCCCCAATCCATCTCGTCCCGGCTCCAGCCAATCCTGGATTTTGGTTGCAGCGGAAGCATCCAGGGCGCGCAAAGCCCAGTCCGCGGATTCATCGCTGAACTCGGAACTCAAAACTGCTGCGATACAGGGGAGCAATCCTGCCAGCAGGACAATCGGACCGAAAACAGAAGATCCCCTGAGAGATGGAAATAGACGAGTTCGCGGATCGGCCGCCAAGCGGAGCAGTTGCGAATCATCGAGTGACATGACCATCAGATTGCTTCACGGGCCGTCGGGTAGGAGGGCAAAGGATTGGGTCCGCGCGAACTCAGTCGGATTGCCGTTGCGCTCGTTTCCAACGGATGATGTCGTCCAGAATTTCACCAAGAGTCATGGACGGTTTGTAATGGATTGTGCGCTCGAGTTTCGAAATATCAGGGACGCGCCGTCGCACGTCTTCGAAATCTTCCCCATAGGCATCGTGGTACGGAAGAAACTCAATTGAGATTTTTGGATCAATTCGTTTGATAATCTCAGCCGCCAATCCGCGTATCGAAACCGGTGCATCACTTCCGATATTGAACACCCCTCCCTGAGCGGTCGGCGAATCAACAAGCCGGATGATCGCATCCACAACTTCGCGCACATGTGCGAAGCACCTCACCTGTTCCCCGTCGTCATAGACGACGATCGGACCACCATTCAGTGCCTGCTCAACGAAACGTGGAATAACCATTCCGTAATGACCAACTTGACGTGGCCCAACCACATTAAAGAATCGCCCGATCACGACTGGCAAATCGAATTTTCGGTGGTATGCCAGGGCCAGGAATTCGTCGATGGCCTTTGAGCAACCATAGGCCCACCGAGGTCGTGTCGTCGGACCGAAATGCAGATCCTCCTCTTCGGTCCATCGTTCCTTGGGGTTCTTCCCATAAACCTCGCTGGTGGACGCCAGAAACACTCGCTGCTTTGCCTGTGCCGCAGAACGTAACAACACTTCGGTCGGATAAATGTTGGTTTCAATCGTGCGAACGGGATCATCAGCCACGAGTTTCACTCCTACTGCGGCTGCCAGGTGATATATCACGTCGATTCCAACCGTGGTTTCCGCAAGGAGAACCGGGTCTGTGATCGAGCCTGTGCGAACTGTCAGTTTCGCATGTCCTTCGAGGTGACTGAGATTGGCGCGACGTCCCGTGGAGAGGTTGTCGAGAACTATGACTTCGTGCCCCAGTTCCAGAAGCCGTTCCGTCAGGTGACTGCCGATAAAGCCGGCGCCACCAGTTACCAAACACCGCGCCATACCGATTCCCTCTCTGCGAACATTCAGTTCGCCATCAACTCACGCTGCGCTCATTAATCGACGCCGTCTGCAGCTTGAGACTCATTCCTCCGGTCTTCGTCGCCTGCAGATCCACACAGACGATACCGCAAGCCATGTCGGCAGAACAACCGTCGTCATTGACACCCCCGTGCGTTCACACGTTGGGAAGAGCAGTCCTGACATCGGTGCCTGATGTGACCACAAAGCCTGTGTTCGACGGCCGTTGTGCGTACTCCATCACAATTCCTGCGATCCCGACAATCGCTACAGATGCTGCGGAAAGTGCAATCGATTTGTGCAGATTCTTTGACACAATCGTTAAGGTCGCGCTAATCAATTCAAACGCTATATCAATTGCAATCCGTAGAACTGAAATCCACAGCGATGTTTTTCCGAGCCGCAACTTGTTCTCAATATGGGCTTTGTGGCTGAACATCGGACCGTAACGATTGTGCCGCTTGTCCGGATGGCACGCATCGTGCGATTAGGCTCGACTGTAACGATCAAACGGAACAGTTCGAGAACAACGGTTTCAACGATTATCGCGGCTAGATCTAGTCCCATTGGATGGGCCGATCTCCATATCGAAATCTTGATCCCTCGGACCAATTTCGAAGGCCGTGTTGTTCCCGTAGCGATGCTGGACGGTGCGGTTATCCAAGCAGACGAACGTGTGATTGGTGACCTGAGAGACCACCAACTGCACTGAGTTGAGTCGACTGGCGGGTGTGTGGCACCCGCCAGTCATTTGAAGTTTTTCGTGATCTTCGACCCAGGTCAGGGATCGCGTTGATGAGTCGTACGAGCGTGAGTGGCGACCTGAGAGACCGCTGTCTGCGCTGAGTTGAGACGACCGGCGGGTGTGTGGCACCCGCCGGTCATTCAAAACGTCGTGATCCAGGACCGCTTCTGGAAATCGCACTGGCAAAATCTTCCAACTGGTGGCGGACATCCGCACACCAGCACCCGTTTATCACCGCGCTGCTGAGGTGGCACGGCTCGCTTCATCTGTCGACGAACCGGTACGCGAATGTGGAACGGTTCGTCGATGGATGGTGAGTGCCTTGCCGCCTCAGCGGACGGTGGCTCGCTCCGGAATCTCGCGAGATCAGGCGTTCGCAACGTGCAGCGAATCAACGTCGATCGCGCTCACTTTTGTGCAAAGGCATCCCTCATGAAGAAAATCTTGCAGGAACTCGTAACGAATGAAGCAGGTGTTATCCTCTCCGCGGAAATGGTCCTGATCTTAACCATCACCGTGTTGGGTGTGGTGGTTGGTCTGTCAGAGATCACAACGGCAGTCGTGTACGAATTCCAGGATCTCGCCATGGCGTTCTACGGATTGAACCAGTCGTACTCCACGCCCATGTTTGCCGGATGTTGGAAGTGGTGGGGACGAACTTCATTTAGCGGTGGTTCAGGATATTTCGACTTTTACAACGGATGCATCGGACCTGGTGCGATGGGTGGCGGAGGGTTCGGAGGTATCGGATTCGGAGGAGGCTACGGTGGTTATGGCGGTGGCTACGGAGGGTATGGCGGCGGTGGTTACGGCGGCGGCGGATCTGGTGGCTATGCAGAAATTGGCGGCGGAGTCCCTTACTCCGCTAATGTGACGACAACGGCCCCTTGTTCGACATGCCCCACCGATGCATCGACGTCGACTCCGGGATCATCGACGACTCCAACCCCCGCACCTCCACCACCGGCAAACTGAGATTCTTCGAAGAGTGGAGTTCCGTTGTTGCAGGTATTCCGTTGAAAATCAACCGGCCGCCAAGGCGCAATCGCCTTGGCGACCGGTTGGCATTTTTGACACTCTCGGGGTTTCACCCTCCCGCTCGGGATAATCACTCTGCTCGGTACAATCACTCCAACTCTCACATCCACTCCCCGTCGAATCGTACGTAGATTGAGATCAATCCGTGCAAATCGAAGAATCGCATTTGGCGGATGATCCATTGTTAGCAGAATCATCAGAAATCTTGATGTTTCGCAAATAACCGCGCCAACCCTCATAAACAGATTCGTCATCGGGCCTTCGTCGCCGCAGAATCGATTTAACGGTCACAACCGCTACAACCCATTGCCTGCCATGTGGATAGCACCAGTCGTATGGCTGTGATTGGTTGGCGTGATTGGGCCGAGAAAACGGATGGCATGACAGTTGCCAATTGTAGCAGTCATGACGATTCCAATGGTTACATAAGGAACAGAACAAATACAGACTCCGTGCAGAGCGCAGTGGGAAGCGTGAGACCCGACCACTATGTCTTGGCACGAGTTCGAACCCGGGCATCTGTATCGCCGGTGGAAAGCGTGAGACCCTTCCATCGTGCGTATGGGCGCTTTGGTTCGTTGGGGCGAACTCCCGATGTGGGGATCGGGATTCGCCCTGTTTTTGATAGACGAAATACAGGACGGCGCAACTTCGTACTGTTCGGAAGTCGCAGTCGATTCCACCATGAAAGACGACTTCATGCTCTGGACTCTTAGGTGCAAATGAGGTCGACGGAACCTTGGTCGGCCGAATCAGTTATTTGCTTCCTTTCAGCGTCGCGATCTGAAGGGATAAGTCCTCTCGCCAGAAGAGGTTGATGCAGCATGCCCGACGTCGGCCCGCTGGATCATTCTGGCTTTGATCGAGACATTTTCCGGCCACACCGGGCAGTGCCTCAAATGTCGCAACCATTCCTCCACAAGGAATGGCTGCGAAAAGTGCTTGATTTCTCAACTCAGTCAGTCTCTCAATGTAAAGGTCCCATCCATGCTGATGAAATTCTGGAATGACGAATCTGGTGTGATTATTTCGGCCGAACTGGTACTTGTAATGTCAATCTGCGTATTGACGATGGTTGTTGGCCTGGCAGAAGTTGCCACGGCGATCAATACGGAATTGAACGATGTGGCAAATGCTTTCGGCGCCATCAATCAGACGTATTCGGTGACGGGGTTTGGTACCCTCACCATCGGAAAACCAAAGGCCTTCACCGTTGGGTGGGGTTGGACGGATACGATCGATGATTGCGACACTGATACGACCTGCGATATTGTCCAAGGGGCTGTGACCCACGCTCAGCAATCGGGTGCCGTCGGTTCGCTTGGTGGTTGATCCGCCTCTGCTGCGGATTCAGAATTCGCGTCACCCTCCCCCGCATTCGGGCGAGGGTGACTTGGTTCACTTGTTAGCAGTATGGGCTTTTGAGATTTTCCACTTGCGACGGGCCGAAAATAGTACGCAAATCGCGGGACGCCATCGGTTCAGGCAAGCCGCTACGCCTGTGCAGAACACTCAGATTAGTTAGTGTTTCGGAAAGGGTCACGTCAAAAGGATTGAACGTTCCCTTGCGATTTTTCGCGATGTGGTGATTTCGAAACATCTCGGATTAATCGTCACATCTTCCTTCGTGGTCGAGTGATACGCGACGACTTTACCGTCGATACGCGATACTTGAATCGCCACGATTTCGCAAATGGCACCGGAAGTGCCTCTTCTCCCCGGTGTCACTGCTCTACCAGATGTGCTGACACGATGCGATTGCGGAACATGCCGCAGCTCATCGGATCGGTTGCAATGTGCCACCACTCCTCGGTGGTCAAGTTGGTATCCCAAATCCAAAGACAAAGAAACTACAGCTCGGAATGCTTTCTCCGACCTTGGGAAAACACCCAAGTACCGGGGTAGGACAGCATCTGAGTTCCTTGCGGGGCAACCCTGATCTTCGGATCAGGGGGCCCTGTTGATAAGTCAACGTGCAATAAAGGCGTTGTTCGTGAGGACCAATCCACCTCACGGACAACGCAGAGCTGGATCTTGGACGGAGTTCTCACCTTCCCCGAGATCTGACTCGATTTTGTGTTCACTTTCATGCGACCTCGCGATTCGCGTGATGTGTACCTCCTGTCAGACGAGGTCGATTCAGCGGCCATGGCCCGGAAGCTGAATCAGTCTGACGACCGTTTCGAAGCCATCTCCCACACAGATGGCCATCGAATAAACGCCGAGTTATTAGCCGTACTCAACGGCCCTCGGCGGCAGATTGTTTATTTCAAATCACAAAGTAAGAAGGGTCTCACACATGTTGAAGAAATTCTGGAATGACGAATCCGGCGTTATCATTTCCGCCGAATTGGTTCTGGTCCTGTCGATCGCCGTCCTGTCGATGGTCGTCGGCCTGGCTGAAGTTGCCACCGCAATCAACACCGAATTGAACGACGTTGCCAACGCGTTCGGTGCTCTCAACCAGTCTTACTCGGTGAGCGCATTCGGAAGCCTGACCAACGGGCTGAAGCTGAAGGGATTCACCGTCGGCTCAGGCTGGACGGACTCGATCGATGATTGCGACAGCGACACGACCTGCGACATCGTCCAAGGTGCCGTTACTCACGGTCCTCAGACGGGAGCTCCAGGTTCCGCCGGTGGTTGATCCATCGATGGTTCTGGTCTGATATGCAAGTTGCCTTCTCTCGTCGCTTGACGGGGGAAGGCAACATTTTCATTTGTAGCGATTGGCTTTGCCGAACAATCCGATAAACCACATCGAACAACCTGCAAAATCTGGGGTATAGTATATCACGTGGTGGTATCTCAAATGAGCAAGTTCGACTCGCCGACAGTAGAGGAAAATCGTTGCGTCCCCGGCCTTACGGCTGCCAACGAGGGACAGAATGCGATGCCACGCATCCAATCCGCGTTATCGCTATTCGCGCTGACAGTGATTCCATGTCTCGTCTACTTCCAACTCTACAATAGCGCTTTCATCCAGTACGACGATCCTGACTACGTCTGGTTTGAACCTTTGGTGACGAACGGACTCAGTTGGAGCGGACTGTATCAATCCGTTGTCAGTTTCCGGAACTCGAACTGGCACCCGGCAACATGGTGGTCCCTGATGTTGGACTACACGCTGTTTGGACGCAACTCCAGGGCCTTTCATGTCCATAGCCTGGTCTTGCACATCCTGAACGGCTGTTTGCTGTTCCTCTGGCTCAAAAGGTATGTGCTTTCGGCCATCCCGAGTCTGCTGGTGGCAATCCTGTTCTCAATCCACCCGTTGCATGTCGAGCCAGTGGCTTGGGTGTCATCGCGGAAAGACGTACTGAGCTCATTTTTTTTCTTGTGTATGCTGCTTGCGTATGGATCCTATGCGAATAAACCAAAACTGATACGGTATCTGCTTGTCTTCACGCTCTACGGACTCGGGCTGATGTCCAAGTCCATGCTTGTCACAGCGCCGTTGCTTCTGCTTTTGATGGACGTGTGTCTGTTGCGTCGCTGGTCGACATGGCCGTTGGACAAACTCTTGTCCACTTCTGCCCGTGATTGCGAAGTGGACAATCGAAGTGAAGGAAGCTCCTCAAGCTGTCCGACACGATCTCTGCTATTTCTGCTTGTGGAGAAAACTCCATTCATCGGTCTGGCAGTTGGCACATCGGTCCTTTGCTATCAGGCGCAACACCAATTTGGATCGGTCGTCGATTCGGAACACACTTCCATCATTGAAAAGCTGACGCAAATCCTCTTGTCGTTTTCGTTCTATATCGAAAAGACGTTTTTGCCGCTGAATCTGACATTGCATTACCCGTATGTCGCCGAGCAATCATCGATCAGAGTGGCAGCGGCATCAGTCATTCTGCTCGTGGCGGGTTGGTTTGCATTTCGCCCGGGACGAGCCCGCGCGACAAGAATATTCGGTTGGACCTGGTACACGATCAGCCTGTTGCCAGTCTGCGGCATCGTTCGACTGGGCGCTCTCTCGACTGCTGATCGGTACTCATATATTCCGTTGATTGGCCTATTTGTGATGCTTGTCGCCTCACTTCCGCTCACACCTCTCGATATCCCGGCAAGACGTCGAAATGTCGGAATTGCTGCACTGGCTGTCTGCAGTCTCCTGGCCTTGCTGGCTCACCACCAGGTCTCGTATTGGCGAAATTCCGAAACGATGTTTGCACATGCGGTTAAAGTGACACCACATTCGGCACGGATTCATAGCCATTTGGGAATCGCTCTTGAACGTCGCGGGAAGCTGGAAGAAGCGGAGCTTCACCTGCGTGAGGCAGTACACCTGTTTCCGAACGACAGGGTTTCGCGATGTGTTCTTTGCAAAATCCTCACGACGCGAAAGGACTATCAAGCGGCACTGTCCGTCATTGCCGAAGCAGCGGAAGCAGATGTGAAAGTCACACGGAATTTGAATCTCGTGTCACTGACAAACGGCGAACGTCGATCACGATCGGGCATCTTCCATCTCTGGGGGCGGGCATTGGCTGCTGCCGGTAATTACCCTGAAGCGATTCAGAAGTTTCTGGAAGCTCGATCAATCGATGATTCACTGCCGCTGCTCCACGCCGATTTAGCCGACGCTCTCAAATTCACGGGAGAATTCTCCGCGGCAGCCGAGGCCTATCGAAAATCCGTCGCCTTGGAACCAGACAATTGGCGATGGAAGCAAATGTTGGCGCACTTGCTTGCCACCTGCCCTGAAGCAAGTGTACGGAATTCCGCGGAAGCGATTCTGATCGCACGGCAGGCCAGTGGAGACGCGGGGGACTCGCATCCGGAATGTCTCGATACTCTTGCCTGCGGGTACGCAGCTCAAGGTGACTTTGACCGAGCGATTCAGGTGATCCAATCGACGATCCAGTCGGGTACCGGACGTCGAGAAATCATTGAGGAAATGGAAAATCACCTGAGGTTATTCAAGGCTGGACAAAGTGTGACTTTCCCCACCATGACAGGCGCATTGATGGCCAAATGACAAAAGACGTATTAGTAACGATCTTCAACTTGGGAGAATCAGTTCAACACGATTTCGGACTGTCCTCCTGCAAAGTCTCCTGACATGACAGTTGGAAAAAGCGTGAAATCCCTCCTTTTCGGAACAAACCGTGCACAGCATAATTCCGACCAATTATGACTGACTATTGTAAAGCGATGAACTGTCACGCTAACTGAAAGACAGACAAACGAATAGGTGACAGACCCTTTCATGGGGCCTACGGTGGCGCGCGCCGTGCGAACAATTTCATGAACGAATTGAAATGATCTCCTTATCAGGTTGATCAATCCAGGCGACATTGTCGGCCGCTCATGGAGCGCCGTGCCTGTGGACCAAGGCGATTGAAATCGCGACGGATTCACGCATGCAGCCCCTTTCTGGATCGCCGGTTGCGCCGTCCGGCGATTATCTGTTGAAATCCAGAATCTGCATTTCATGTTGCGGTTCGGCAACGTCTTGGCACGTGTGATGCATTTCGACATCACCACCACACGAGAATCAGTTGATTCACTCGTGAACTTAGTCGGATTCTGAAGCAACTCGCTTGCTGATTGCCGAACGGCTTCCAGTGTCAATGCTCGTCGGATCAGGTCCTGTCTGGAATGTGAACGTCCCGGCAGGAATCGCCAACCGAAATCCGATGAGTTCCAAGGGGCTTCTGGTTCTTCCAGAAGCCCTCTTTTCAAGATTTCTCGAGGATATTCCCTCGTATTTCGAAGTTTCCTGCGCAGGGATTGCGGCGACATTGCCGGCCGGCAATGTCGCCATTAAGTCGGCGGAAGGGTGTTTCCGTGCGACAACATTTCGACGTGTAGCGGGTGTGCTCACGTTGCGATGTCGATCCGCCAACGGGTTTGTGCCTGGGGCCTGTTCAGATCATTTCAAACAAGGAACTCGAAGCATGTTGCGCAAGATTTTCAACGATGAATGCGGTGTCATCATTTCGGCAGAACTCGTGCTGGTCATGACAATCGCCGTCCTATCCATGGTAGTCGGACTGACAGAAGTTGCCACGGCAATCAACACAGAACTGAACGACGTCGCCAACGCTTTTGGTGCTCTGAATCAATCGTATGCGGTCACTGGATTCGGCAGCCTGACCCATGGGAAGCCCAAAGGCTTCACAGCCGGTTCAGGTTGGACAGATTCCATCGACGATTGCGACACCGACACGACGTGTGACATCGTCCAGGGTGCCGTTACTCATGGCCAGCAAACAGGAGCTCCCGGCTCTGCCGGTGGCTGATGCATGATTCCTGTGTGCTCAATCAAGTTGCCTTCCGCCGCGATGTTTCGCGGGAAGGCAACTTTTCCATTTTATCTCTCATAGTTCCAGGCACGCTGTTCGTACCTCGATGCGGCGAGCAGACGTGCTTGTAACCTCGATTCGATCTCACATTCCATGAATTGGCCGTGCCAGGCAGTTACCAGGCGATGGACCAGTTCATCACGAAGAATCGGAATGTTTCCGACAAATTCGGCGTGCGGCCTGTGTGATCTGTAATCTGGCTCGCGAGACGGTAGTCTCAGCAGTCGCTCGATCCGTGGCAAATCATAGTCGTAAAGGATCGTTCCATGATGCAGGAACGCATTCTTCAGCCATCGTTGCGAGTTCCCCGAGAACTTTCGGTCGCGAATCACCAGATCGCTGGTTCCACGAACTTGGATGCCAGGCGCGACCGCGCTAAGAGCGGTGGCGACCACTTCCATGACGGCTTGCGTCACGCCGACCACTCCGTTCGCACGTAACGTGGGATTCAGGGGCAGGATCAAAGCGTAAGCCAGGCACCCGGGTCCCACGACGACCGCGCCGCCGCCACTGGTCCTCCTGAAGATTGGAACACTTTCCAGTCGACACTGTGGTTCATCGACTTCCGTTTCGACGTGATTGGAGCGCCCAACAACGACAAAATGGTTTGTTGGTTCCCACGTCCGCAGAATCGCTAGTGACGGATCCGCATCAACCTTTTGCAAGAGGATTTCGTCCAGCGCAAGATTCTCTGAGTCCGCCGCCATTGTCACATCGTGCCAGCAAACCGACCGTGGCCAGAAATCCTGCTCCGATCGCGGCTCCATTCACATACCTTTGAATGACCCGGATTTGCTATTGCGAAGAACGAACGACGGCCGCAACGTTTGCTGTAAAGCTGGACCTCGATCAGATGTGAATGGCCCGTCCGTCGACAGCAAAAGCCGCTTCCTTGATGACCTCCGCCAGAGTTGGGTGAGCGTGCGACGTTCGAGCAATGTCTTCGCTGCTGGCGCCGAATTCAATCGCGGCGGCCGCTTCCGCAATCAAATCGCCGGCCCGCGCTCCGATGATATGAACGCCCAGAATACGATCAGTTTCGGCATGAGCGAGGATCTTCACGCGCCCTTCCGTCTTACCCAATGCCTTGGCGCGACCGTTGGCCATGAAAGGAAAGGTCCCCTTGCGGTAGGGAATTTTGGCATCTTTCAGTTGTTCTTCTGTCTTGCCGACGCTGGCAATCTCAGGATCGGTATAGACCACGCCTGGAATCGCGTCGTAGTTCACATGGCCATATTTGCCTGCGATTCCTTCCACACACGCGATCCCCTCCTCTTCTGCTTTGTGTGCCAGCATTGGTCCCGGAACGGCATCTCCAATGGCATAAATCCCCGGAATCGACGTCTGGAAGTGTTGGTCGACAACAATGAATCCCCGCTGGTTACGTGCCACGTTCAGCCTGTCCAGTCCCAGATCACTCGTATTCGGAAGACGTCCGACAGCCAACAGGACGCGGTCGCAATCCAATGGGGGTTGGCCGTCACACTCGACGACACATCGTCCGTCTTGAACTCGAGCTCCGGTGACCCGCATTCCCAATCGGAACTCGAGTCCCTGCTTTTGCAGAGTCCGTTGCGCTTCGGCGGCCAGTTCATTGTCCATTCCCGGCAAAATGCGATTCAGGTATTCCAGCACTGTCACCTTTGACCCGAGACGCGCCCAGACGCAACCGAGTTCCAATCCGATGACACCGGCGCCGATCACGACCAGATGACCAGGAACCTGCGGATACGACAGCGCTTCGGTGCTGGTGCCGATCAGGTTCCCATCCACTTCAACACCCTTCAGTGGTGACGAGATGCTGCCCGTGGCGATCAATATATTTTTGGTCGTGAGGGCGATGGGTTGAGGGCCGTCAACTTGAACAGTGTTCGCGGCCAGGATTCGTCCGTGCCCGGTGTATCGCGTCACTTTATTTTTTCGAAACAGCCCCTCGACTCCCTTGGTTAATTGTCCGACGATGGTGTCCTTCCGTTGCATCATCGTAGCCAGATCGAGTTTCACTCCATCGACGCCGACCCCAAACTCTGCCAGATGGCTTTGCGCCATGCGATACAATTCACTCGCCTCCAGCAGCGCCTTGCTGGGAATACAGCCGACTCGCAGGCAGGTCCCTCCAAGTGCCCCTTCCCGTTCGATACACGCCACGTTCATGCCCAATTGAGCAGCGCGAATTGCTGCCACGTAACCTCCGGGACCGGCACCAATGACAACCAGATCGTGTTGACTCATGCGTTAAACCTTGCACCGTTGAGAAAGAGACGATTGATCGCGGGATTAAAGGGTGAGAGAGTCTCGATCTTTGCCGCGAGCGGTATAAATGTCCATCAGGTAAGACGAAAGCCCGAACTCTGGGAGTCGGGCTTGAGATTCAGGAAGAGTGAATTGCAAGTACGGCCATCGAGGTTCCAAAAACGGCTTTGCCCAACAAATGGGGTCAGACCCCAACCACAGCTATCCGAACTGTATCGACATCACATTGGGAGGGGGTCAGACCCCATTTGTTGGGCAAAGCCTCCTCAAACGTCCAAAAGCAACCGGACCGGATTCTCAACGCAGTCCTTGATGCGTTTCAGGAATGACACTCCCTCGCGACCGTCCACGATCCGGTGATCATAGGTCATCGCCAGGTACATCATCGGGCGAATCACCACTTGGCCATCGCGTGCCACGGGGCGATCCTGAATCGCATGCATCCCAAGGACGCCGCTTTGAGGAGGATTCACGATCGGCGTCGACAGCAATGAGCCATAGACTCCACCATTGCTGATGGTGAAAGTTCCACCGGTCAATTCCTGCGGACTGAGCTGCCCGTTTTGGGCCCTCTTGGCGAAGTCTGCGATCGCCAGTTCGATTTCGGCAAATCCCATTCGTTCGGCATTTCGCAGGACGGGAACAACTAATCCCTTGCCGCCACCGATGGCGATGCCAATGTCATAGTAGTTGTGATAGACGATTTCATTCCCCTGGATCTCTGCATTGATCGCAGGAAACGCCAGCAGTGCATCAACCGCAGCTTTTACAAAGAACGACATGAATCCAAGCTTGATTCCGTAGCGTTCGGTAAAGGCGTCCTGATGCTGCTTACGCAGATTCATGATGCCGGACATGTCGACTTCGTTGAACGTCGTCAGCAGTGCGGCGTTGTGTTGGGCCTCAACAAGTCGCTGAGCAATGCGCTTGCGAATCGGGCTCATCGCCTGTCGTTTTTCAGATCGTTCACCCGACGTCTTGGAGATGACAGGTCGCGGCGGCTGTACGACGACGGCGGCAGGTTTCGCTTCGGGTGGCTTGGGAGCAGCCGGTGCTGCCGGAGCCGCCAATTGTCTCTGGACATCCTCTTTCAGCATTCTTCCGCCCGGGCCAGTTGGTTGGACCTGGCTCGCAGGGACTCCATTTTCAGCCAAGGCTCGCGCCGCAGCCGGCATGATCCTCGTTGCCTCTGCGGTTGTCGCAACCGGCGCGGGCTTCGCGACACTTGGTGCCGGGGCCGCTGGAGCCGCAGGGACCGAACCTGCCGTGACCGTTTCGTCGATCACGGCAATCACCTCACCGACGTCTGCAGGGTCACCGGCCGCTTTCAGGATTTTTGTGATTGTTCCAGCCGATTTCGCAGATATTTTCTGTGTGGCCTTGTCGCTTTCCACTTCAACGAGTTCGTCGTCAACCGCGACCGTATCACCGACCTGCTTCAGCCATTCAACCAAAACGACACTTGTCACCGACTCACCGAATCCCGGTACAGTTACTTCGACAGTCATGGAGTTGTTCCACCTTCAGTTCAGAATTGTATTTCAACCATCGTATGGCAATGGCATTCCATCACATCGTGACGGTGATTGAAGTCTGCTTCTTTTACTTCTAATGTGATTTGCGTGGCTTCGTTGACGGCCCAATTGCTTGCGTCAGTAGCTCGTCCTGTTCGATATCATGGCTCTCATGAGAGCCTGTCGCCGGACTGGCCGATGCAGGCCGATAAATTCCATCAAACGGATTTCGACCAAAAAGTTTTTCGCCCCACATGATGCGTAGGAATCGCCACGCACCCATGTTTTCTGGCTCTTCCTGAACGAAAGTCACTGGCGTTCCCTCAGGATACGCCGACAGATATTCTTCCAGTAGTTGATTTGGCAACGGGTAGAGTTGTTCCAGCCGCAGAATCGCGACGTCTGTTCGTTCGAGTTCAGTGCGGCGTTTGACCAAATCGAAGTACACTTTCCCAGAACAAAGCAGAATCTTCTTGACGGTATCGGGCGGCACTGACTGCGCATCAGGCAGAACCCGCCGGAACGTACCGCTCGCAAAATCCGCTAGCGGAGAAAGTGGCACTTTCAACAAGGATTTCGGTGTCATCACAACCAGCGGCTTTCGCCATTTTCGAAGGACTTGTCTCCGGAGCAGATGGAAGATCTGAGCGGGGGTTGTTGGATTTGCGATTTGAATGTTGTCCTCAGCCGCCATCAACAGGAAACGCTCCAGACGAGCACTCGAGTGCTCGGGACCGGCACCTTCAAATCCATGTGGCAGCAGCATCACCAGGCTGTTCAGGCGATTCCACTTGTCCTCGGCACTGACGATGAATTGATCGATGATCACCTGCGCTACGTTGACAAAGTCGCCAAATTGCGCTTCCCAGCAGGTCAGCCCATCGGGTGTATCGAGGCTGTAGCCGTATTCGTAGCCGAGCACGGCAGTTTCACAGAGGCAACTGTTGAGGATTTCAATGGGAGCTTGAGTCGGCGACAGATTAGCCAGCGGCATATAGGTCTTGCCGGTTTCAACGTCGTGTAGAACGGCGTGGCGGTGGTTAAATGTGCCCCGTTCGGCATCCTGGCCATGCAACCGGACTCGATATCCTTCCATGGAAAGTGTCGCATATGCGAGTACTTCACCAGCACCCCAGTCGAGCAGTTGCTCACCGCGAGCCATCGCCTTGCGGCGTTGAAGCAAGCCAGGCAAGCCAATTCGCTTGGGATCGGAATTGAAGATTTTTGGATGTGGATGAAAGTCGTTCGGCAATGTCGTGAGAAGCTCCAGAGTTTCCGCCAGTTTCGCAGGATCGACCCCGGTATCGACCTCTGGAACGCCCAGCTCGGCTCCTCCGACATACCCGCGCCACAGCCCTTGCAGCATGTCCCAACGGTGTTCGTATCCCGGACCACGGGCTACCTCATATTCAGATTCCAATTGCTGACGATGGACGAACTGAACTCGTTCTGCCTCGTCCTCGGTGATGCCTCCCATCTTCAACAATTGATGAAGGTAACTTTGACCAACCTTCTTCCGCGATTTGATCTTGGCATACATCAGTGGCTGAGTGAACGCGGGCTCATCCTGTTCGTTGTGACCGCGCAAACGGTAACAATACATGTCAATTACGACATCTCGATGAAATTCCTGTCGAAAGTCCATCGCCAGACGAACCACCTGTGCCACGGCCTCAGGATCTTCACCATTTACGTGGAAGATAGGAATCTGCAGCATCTTTGCAACATCGGTCGCATAGGCCGTTGAGCGTCCTTGAGCTGGCCCGGTAGTAAAACCGATCTGATTGTTCACAATGACGTGAATCGTTCCACCGATCCGCGTCGCTTCAAGCTGATTCAGATTCAGTGATTCCTGAATGATCCCTTCGCCAGCAAAAGCGGCGTCACCATGAATCAGCAGACACAGAACCTTATCGCGATCTGCATCGCGGCGGCGATCCTGTTTGGAACGCACGCGCCCCATAGCAACGGGGTTCACAAATTCCAGATGGCTGGGATTGAAGCACAATGACAGATGAACTTTACGTCCATCACCGGAATACCAGTCGTTGCTGTATCCAAGGTGGTATTTGACGTCCCCCCGGCCGGTGTTGAGCTCAGGATCCAAATCGGCAAATTCGCGGAATATCGCCCGAGGCGCCTTACCCATGATGCTGGCCAGAACATTCAGCCGCCCACGGTGGGCCATCCCAAGCACAATCTCTTCGAAACCCTGATCCGCAGCCTTGTAAATCGACAATTCAAGCAACGGAATCAGAGTCTCAGCACCTTCCAATGAGAAGCTCTTTGCGTTGTCAAATTTCTTCAAAATGAATTCTTCAAACACAACAGCATCGCTTAATCGCTTGTAGATGCGGCGCTGCTCTTCGACCGTCAGTTCGATCCGGTTTTCGGTCGCTTCCATCCGTCGCTGCAACCACTCGCGAACTGGCAAATCGTCGATGTGCATGAACTGCACGCCGATCGACCGGCAATAGGTGTTTCGTAGCCACAGGACAATTTCACCGAGCGTCCTAAGGCTGGGGCCGCTCGAGGCCATCGTCGAAAACTGCCGCTGCATATCGGCGGGAGAAAAGCCACAGTTCGCCGGTTCCAGTTCAGGAACTTTCACGCGCGGCTGTCCGAGCGGATCGATGTCGGCTGCATAGTGGCCCATGACCCGATAATTGCGAATCAGCCGGTCGACGCGTTCCTGAAGAATCGCATAGTCCAATTCGACCGGACTGACTACGGATCCATTCCCCGGCCGCGGGGCGCGAAACACGTCAATTTCGCCATCGTGTGCGGCCTGAGCCGCCGACAGATTTCGAAAGTAGTCACGCCATGCCGGGGTGACGGACTCCGGAGATTTCTGGTACTCCAGATACAGAGATTCGACGTACGACAGGTTCGAACTGTCAACTCCGCCCGGATCGCCCTGACTCGAAGATCCGGAATCACCTTGAAATTCGGTGGAGGATTCTTCGTCTTGGGGCAAATCGATTACCTCCGCTTCACGCACCGCGCGTGAAGCCAGCAACATGTCGGAAGGGCTCATCGTGTTTGGTTGCTTTTATTGATCCCAAATCCTGCAAAATCTGCGTATTGGGGCAAAGGTGGGCATCAGGCCTGCCCCGCAGGAAACCTGGAACGGTCTCACACCCACACTGGCGCTTCGTGCGACGTTGCGCTTCGTCGACAAAATCTGTCGGCCGGGGAGTGATGAAACCACTTGTCGTCTGATCCATCCGTGAAGGTTTTTTCGGTCGCCAGTTTGGCTCACTTGCGAATCGACTCTGAACCGAAACTTCTGCATGACAATTCGCATAATCTGCAAAGTTTTCCCAATTGAACCGACTACGGTCATGGAATCTAACAGACATCGGCCAGAATGAGGAGGTTCAAAAACCAGAATTCTGACGAAGTTCGCAGAACATCCCTTCGCAACGTTGACTTCAATTGAACTATCGATTTGCCACCACGGGGCTGCCCGTCATTCGGCCGAAGATCATTCTTCCGGCGCTATTCTGGAGCATACTGGTCACAACCACCTCGATTTCCTTGCCAACCAGGCCGCCTGCCTGTTCGCAAACGACCATCGTGCCATCATCAAGGTATCCAACACCCTGACCAAATGATTCACCTTCGCGAATCACACGAATTCTTAACTGTTCACCGGGCAAATATCTGGGCTTCAGTGCATTCGCCACGTCGTTCAGATTAATGACCTCAACTCCCTGAACGCTGGCCACCTTGTTCAGATTAAAATCATTTGTAACCACCCGCCCTCCCAATCGCTTTGCCAGCGCCACGAGGCGCTGATCCACGGACAATTCAGCCAGATCCTTGTCCTTCACTTCGTGCATCCTCACATCAACCTTTGGATTCTGCTGAAGCTTGGTCAGGACATCTAATCCACGACGTCCCCGAGTCCGCCGCATTTTGTCGCTGCTATCGGCGATGGATTGCATTTCTTCGAGTACGAAACTGGGAATGACCAGTTGCGTGTCCAGAGCATTCGTGTCCATGACGTCTGCAATCCGACCATCGATCAATGAACTGGTATCAACGATCAGCGGTCGCCCCCCCTTCACTTCTCTGGCGAATTCAACATAAGGGATCACAAATCGAAAATCATCTTTTGTCTGTAACAGGAATGAGATGCAAATGTACGGCAACATGATTCCCAGCAGCAGTTGCACCATGGGACGAAACGGTTCTTGAATGACCGGACCCAATCCCAACAGCAGCAGATACGCCAGCAACGAACCGATCAGTAATCCGAAATAGACTGCTGAAATGACTTCCAGTCGCTTGTGCCTGAATAGCACGTCACCGATCGTCAATGATTGTGTCACGGCAAAAAGCAAAATGAACGTCGCAAATTTATGATCCGACAGAAGTTGTGGAAGACGATCTTCCGCAACCGTCGCGGCAATCGCGCCAGCGCAAATGAAGGCGTAAAGGACTCGAATCACGATAAGAAGCATGGACACACTCGTCTTGAGATTTCGAAGGTCTGCGTCAGGTCCGTTCCATCCATCAAGCCATCCCGCCGAATTTGGCCATTCGAAACGAACTTTCGGGAGGGAATTCATCTTGCCTTACGGCACGCGAATGAATTGGGATTATAGATCGCGTAACGAATGAAAGCCAGTTTGTTGCCTTTTGCACAATTCGGTGGCTTCCGCGGATATTGCCGAACGGCGATTCGCGATCGGCATCATGAGATACGACAAAACAAAGACGAAATCTCCGGCGATCCGCAAAGTCTACGCCAACGTGACGTCCATCCAAGTGTTCCACCATCCTCCGCATCAGCACCTCTTTGTAATGATTACTCATGGGACATTTCGTCGAGAATTTCTACGTGGGGTGCAAAGTCGGTTGTTTGGATGCTCTTCAGTCACGAATTGGATCGAGTCTGGCGAACGTCGATCCCGATCCACACGGGAAGTCGGCGAATCGGCGAGAATCGCATTCGGTGGATCGTGCAGGAACATTCCGGTTTGAAACTGGTCAAAGAATTTGCCCAACGGTCTTTCCGTCAGCCAGTACGGTAAAGATGACGTGGCGCCGAAGTCGCACCTCCCGATTCCCACACCATGATGCCGATTCTGAGACGCCAGCCGATGATCTCGCACTTCTACCGCCACAACAGCCGTTTGATCCTGTGGAGCGTGGGCCTGACGTTCCCATTCTTGTGGTATTTCGCAGAACTGATCCCGTCGAACAACGACATCGAGACGTGGTTGCCGCGCAACACGGATGTTCGTCGACAATATGAGGACTTCAAACGGGACTTCGGCGCGGAAGAACAGATCGTCATCGGATTGCCGAAGGATCAGGCGGCTCCTGACGTGATCGAGGCATTCGCTGGAAGGCTGGATCGCATCCCCTTTGTCCGGCACTGCTGGACGCCTGGAAGAATGGCGGCCCGAATGCAGGAACTGGGAGTCGATCCAGATGAGGCGACCCAAAGGCTGAATGGATTGCTGCAATCCAAGTCCGGAGATTTGGTGGGCGTTGTGGCCATTCTCTCCGAGGACGGAGTCAAAAACCGTGCCGGGACGACTGATGCCGTCCGCGCAGCCCTTGAGTACTGCCAGTTTGATCCAGATCGGGTCGCTCTGACAGGTGCGCCCATCGTTGTCACAGAACTCGACCGTCTGGGAAGTCAAAAGTCCAGTCGCAAATTCTTTCTAATGACCTGTGCGATCAGCCTTGGACTGTTGTACTACTCGTTTGGACACTTGGGACTTTCACTGGCGATGCTGGGAGTGACGTTGTGGGGCATTTTCTTGAATCAGGCGATTCTGGCGGCTTGCGGCGGCGAAATGAACTTCATCCTTGGTTCGCTTGCCATCATGGTCATGATCTTCACGCTTTCAATCGCCGTCCATGTCGTCAGTTACTATTCCTGCGCCGTCAAACACGGAGATCCCGATCCTTTGACGACGGCCGTCCGCGAATCTCTGAATCCCTGCATGCTTTCCACGCTGACTACGCTACTGGGGCTGGTCTCACTGAACGTCAGCAGTATTTTGCCTGTCAGTCAGTTCGGGTATGCCGCCGCGTCGGGCTCCCTCGTCGCTTTACTGGTGGGATTGGGTGCGACGCCAGCTCTGCTGACAGTCATTCCTTGTCAGACGTTAAACGTTGTCAGCTTTCGTCTAGACTTTCGCCGCTGGGGAGCTGGAGTTGCTCGTCATCGAAATCTGATTCTCATGGCATCTGGTGCGTTAATGGTAGTTTCCGGATTCGGACTTTTGAACCTTCGCCCCGAATTGAACCCGGCCGAGTTCCTGCCTCGAAACAGCCGAGTTCTGACAGACTTAATCCGGGTGGAAAGAGACCTGACGAACATTGACTCGATCGAAGCCGTCGTCGATTTCCATGGACAGAAACTCGCATTTCTCGAACAACTTGCGCACGTCCGGCGAATTGAAGCGATCATTGCGGCCCATCCCAGCGTGCACCACACCCTCTCCCTAGCATCTTTCTTCCCAACGGAAATGCCAGATAGTCCTCTGGGTGCCGCACGGATGCTTGCAACGGCGCAGTCTTACAGTGGCAGCGACGGGCTGATTGCCGACCACCAACGATTGTGGAGAATCTCGGCTCGGATCGGGCACGAACAGGGACACTCGCCAATTCAAGTTCTCGCCGACCTGTCTGCCGCTGTTAAAGGTGAACCAGTTCATTTCACAGGACTGACTCCACTGCTGAAGAGTGCCCAGCACGAAATCTTTGACGGATTCTGGCAAAGTTTCTCCGCCGCCTGCCTGACGATTACCATCGTGATGATTCTGTCCCTCCGATCCGTCGCCACTGGCCTTGTCGCGATGATCCCCAACATCATTCCCATCTGGCTGGTCTTCGGGGGGATTGGCTTCCTGGGTACTCCAGTCGACATAGGAATGATGATGACGGGTAGCATTGCGCTTGGCATTTCCGTCGACTGCACATTCCACTTCCTGGTCCAATACCAACAATCGTACCGAAAGGGCAAATCTTCGATCGAAGCCTGTCAGGACGCGCTGGAACATTCGGGCGAGCCGATGCTCGATTCAACGTTGATTTCCGCACTCGGAATGCTGGCACTCTGCCTGAGCAGCTTTACACCCACTGCGCGGTTCGGCATGCTCATGGCGTCCCAGATGGGCGCGTCTTTGCTAGGTGAATTAGTGATTTTGCCGGCGATGTTGTGCCTGCGACCCGCAAGGCGTGCCCCTCAACAAGAAGCGACAACTCCTGAACAGCCTCAGCCCCCAAGCGAAACGGAACCCGAACTCACGATCCATCCGTTTCCCGCCGCGTCGCCGCGTCGCCGTCGTCCCGTTCGAGTCGCTCAATCGTGAAGCTATAATCGACCGAGTCTTGATCCTGACGAATCAAACGAAAACGCGGCGAAGAGCCAATCCCTTCGCCGCGTTGTTTATTTGCGACTCCGATGTTGTGGGTTATCTCGCGGGCACCCATTGAGCCTGCTGAACACCAGTCCCGGCGCGAGGGGGTGTGGAAACCGTTGAGAGTGGCGGAGGAGGCAAGCTCGGCTGTCCCATGCTCGGCACGGAAGACGGAGCACCGGAGCCTGACACAACAACGCCTGGCAGACGCTGAAATTCTTCATAGGATACTTGCTGCATCTGCCCCGATCCAGGTGATTGGAACGTCGTCGCAGGGTCCGTACTGGCAGGAACTGGGGGCGGATCCGACTGAGGGACGGTCAACGGAGCCGGAGCTGGAGGCGTCGGTGCGGCCCCAGGGGAATACGTGGGGGTGGGAGCGGCACCGGACCAACCTTGCGTTGAACCGGATTGTCCACAACCACAACCAGCGGCGCCGCCACCGCAACCCGATGGCGACCCGCAGGCGCCTCCGCAACCCATGCCACAGGAAGAACCGCCGCAAACAGGGCACGGTCCGCTGCATTCGCATCCCCAATTATAGTTATGGCAATTGTGCCGCATCCGCCATGAAAGGAACTGGCGATGACACCAATCAGTTAAGCAGCATCCGCCGCCCGTTCCACACCCACACGAATTGCAGGGATCGGATGAAACACACTGAGTGTGGCAACAACCGACCGTCGTCAAAAGGAGCAGAGTGCATACTCCGGCGAAGCGGCGTAGATTCATGGGATGCCTTTCCGGAAACAAGGGGAATCTTGAGATGAAATCTCTTGTCTCTCTTTTTCGACCGTCAAGCGCGGCAAACTTTACGGATTTTTCCTGTTTTTATGAAAATGACGAAGCGGATGTATGGGTTGAGCGAGCAAGCTACATTGCCATTACCGGTTGCGATGATTATTCCGAATGCGTTCGAGATCGGAAAAGCGATACTTTTGGGCTACTGCTGAACAGTTCAGATGGACAAAGCTGGCAAATTTCGTAAAAAAGTCCCACTGGAAGGTGAAATCGCGCGAACCTTTTCGTGGTGATCGTTGTCTTTTCAGTATGTGCGGAAATTGACTATTCATCCGCCGCAAACGCGGGGCGAACGCCGCGTAATACTCAATGTTCTGGATTTTTCTTCCGAAACAGGATTGTCAAAAGTCGTTTCCCGAAAACTGCGGACGCCGCAGGAGGTACCCCCGATGCAAGCATTTAATGCCATTCAAAACGCAACGATCAACACCATCGCCGGTTTTCAGGCAGGTTTGGTTGTGGATGTCGCGAATGTACATCGGTCGTATCTTCGCCCCGAACGTTCCTGCGAAGTACGCCCAGTTTCGAAGCATCCCGAGGTCAGGGTCAGTTCTCAGTTCCAACTAGACGGCACAGGCGATCTAAAACAAGGTCGCCTGCTAATGGATGCCGCCCAAGGGGACTGTGGAACCAGATCCAGAACCACACCCACCGGCAGAACATGGCGAATCGACAATCGCCATTTGCCAGCAAGCGCGTGGGCCATGCTTGTCCTCAGTCGCTCAATGTGCGGCTGAAGATCAGCTTCAGGGGTTGCTCTCTCTGAGAAGTTCGGTGGTTGAAGGCAGGATGGTTCATGGGCCGCTCAGGTGGTTCGCTGAATCTGTCCACGTTTTGGACCACTCGATGCCTTGTCAGTTCCACGTGTTGGATCAAATCGCCAAAGGCGTCGCATCCATCCCGGAAATCGTTCCGGCTCGCGCAACTGCGGCAGTTTCCGGA
>Ga0206824_10061_pt1 | contig 33881 bp, 28 predicted proteins | sample Alteio_BWOrgCont_82_FD_152874 | JGI IMG/M metagenome (GOLD analysis project Ga0206824, IMG submission 152874) | Enriched cells from forest soil in Barre Woods Harvard Forest LTER site, Petersham, Massachusetts, United States -... | ecosystem: Environmental > Terrestrial > Soil > Temperate forest >...
GCGGATGGAAGGCGGAAGCCACTTTGGCAAGCTGGTAATGACGGTAGCGTAAGCATAGAGATCAGCCATCAGGGGTCAGAGATCAGGGTTATAGATAAAAGCAAAAGCTATAAGAAGCTGTAAATATCCCACCCTGGCGGTAAAAACGCCACAAGAGTGGGGCGCGGAGATCAAATGAATCAAGACCCTTTGTCGGAAGCACTGGCCAATGTGCCGTCTGAAGACGAGTTGAGCAGCGAGGAAGAAGAACGCGATGTTGAAGAAGCTCGCGCCCAAATCGCTCGCGGAGAATTTGTGTCGATGGAAGAAGTGCTTGCTGATTTCGGCCTTACGATGGAAGATTTCGAACGCATGGAGCGTACGCCTCTTCCACCGGAATCTGATTAGCTTACTTTTAACTGAAGCCGAGCACCGGATGTGGCGCGTAAGGCTCTTCTAGAGACTTGATTTCCTCTGGCGTAAGTTTGATGGAGAGCGAGGCTGCGGCGTCTTCGAGATGATGGGGCTTGGTTGCGCCGACGATGGGCGCTGTGACTGCGGGTTTGGCAAGAAGCCATGCGAGCGCAACCTGCGCCTGCGGCACGCTGCGCTTGGATGCGACTTCGACGAGACGGTCAACTACCTTGTGATCGTCGTCTTCTGTGCGTGAATACATGGTTGCACCGAAGCGATCGGTTTCGAGGCGCTTGGTACTTTCGGAGTTCCAGGGACGCGCGAGACGGCCCCGTGCGAGCGGGCTCCACGGGATGATGCCAATGCCCTGATCGACGCAGAGGCCGGTCATCTCGCGCTCTTCTTCGCGGTAGAGCAGGTTGTAGTGGTTCTGCATGGAAACGAAGCGCGTCCAGTTGCGCAGATCAGCGAGATAGAGTGACTTGGCGAACTGCCACGCATACATGGATGAGGCTCCGATGTAGCGGACCTTGCCGGCTTTTACGGCGTCATGCAGTGCTTCGAGTGTTTCTTCGATGGGGACTTCGTAATCCCAGCGATGAATCTGGTAGAGATCGATGTAATCGGTCTTGAGACGCTGAAGACTTTGATCGAGTTCGTGCAGGATGGATTTGCGCGAGAGGCCTTTACCGTTGGGCTCATCGCGCATGACGCCGTGAACCTTGGTGGCGATGACGACGGACTCGCGGCGCGTGTTGGCTTTGAGGAAGTTGCCGAGAACGACTTCGCTATCGCCGCTGGAGTAGACGTTGGCCGTATCGAAGAAGGTGATGCCGAGATCGAGCGCCTGCTTGAGAAATGGCTGGCTGTCAGCTTCATTGATGGCCCAGGCATGGCGACCCGGTTTGGGTTCCGCACCGGCGGGCGAGCCGTAGGTCATGCAGCCAAGACAGATGCGGGAGACCTTGAGTCCAGTCTTGCCGAGATTGATGTATTCCATTGCTTCTCCTGGTTGAGTGTTAGGAAGGGTCTTAAAGAATTCTGGAATTGATGTCAGAGACGCGCATCGGATAGCAGGTGCTGATAGATGTGCAGAGTCTCACTGTTGAAACAGACGAAGTAAAGCTCGTCTATGCCGCTTTCTTTTGTGCCGCTCTCTTCGATGCATGAGCGCACGGTTGTGATGGCAATGCCGGCAGCGCGTTCGGGCGGAAAGCGATAAACGCCGGTGCTTATGGCGGGAAATGCTACCGACTTAGCGCCAACTTCAAGCGCGAGCTCAAAACAGCGGCGATAGCAGTTAGCGAGTAGTTCGTCTTCTCCATGAGCGCCGCCATGCCAGACCGGGCCGACGGCGTGAAAGACCCATTTTGCGGGCAGGCAAAAACCGGGTGTTGCTTTGGCATCGCCTGTGGCGCAGCCGTTGAGCTTGCGGCAGGCTGCCAGCAGTTCGGGACCAGCGGCGCGATGGATGGCTCCGTCTACGCCGCCGCCGCCGAGCAAAGATTCATTGGCGGCGTTGACGATGGCGTCGACTGCGAGCTGGGTGATGTCTCCGGAGACTGCGATGAGCTGAGCCATGTTTGCCTCCGATTGAGCATACGCTTTGAGTGCGGACACAGATCAACCTGCACCGATGCGGCAGAAGCGCATCCGCGAGGCGGGGTGGTGAATCGAATAGATATGGCGAGTGAAGGCGAGTTGGCGGTTTCTGTTCTTGATCTGGTGGCGATGCATCCGAATGAAACGCCGGGTGCGGCGATTGCACGGTCCGTGGACCTTGCGCAGCATGTGGACGCATGGGGTTACAAACGATTCTGGCTAGCGGAGCATCATTCGATAGCCGGCATTGCGTCTGCTGCGACGGCGGTGCTGATTGGGCATGTGGCGGGAGCGACGAAGGCGATTCGTGTGGGCTCAGGTGGAGTAATGCTGCCGAATCATGCGCCGTTGATTATTGCGGAACAGTTCGGGACGTTGGAGGCGATGTATCCGGGACGCATTGACCTCGGGTTGGGGCGCGCGCCGGGCGGCGATTACCAGACCATGCGCGCGCTGCGGAGAAGCATGGCGCAGAACGGCGACGATTTTCCGGAGCTGCTGCAGGAGCTGCAGACTTACCTTGGGCCGGAGCGGGCGGGACAGGCGGTGAAGGCTACTCCGGGGCAGAACACGAATGTGCCGATTACGCTGCTTGGATCGAGTGGTTTCAGCGCGCAGCTTGCGGCGCGGTTGGGGTTGCCTTTTGCATTTGCGGCGCATTTTGCGCCGGATTATCTGTATGCGGCGGCGGAGATGTATCACAGGCAATTTCGGCCCAGCGAGACGCTGGCGCAGCCCTACATGATGGTGGGTGTTCAGGTGATTGCCGCAGAGACGGATTCGGAGGCTAGGCATCTCTTTACCACGCCGCAGCAGCGGTTTCTCCGCCTCATTCGCGGGCAGGCGGTGGAATTGCTGCCTCCGGTGGATTCGATGGACGGGCTGTGGAATCCGGCTGAGAAGGCGGCGGTCGAGAGCAAGCTGGGCGCGGCGATTGTGGGATCGGACGCGACGGTGAAGGCCGGATTGGAACGGCTGGTGAGTGCAACGGGCGCGAGCGAAGTGATTGTAGTGACAGATACTTACCGGCATGAGGATCGGTTGGAGTCATATCGCCGCCTGGCGGAAATTTCCAAAACGGTCGAGATGGCAGCAAAGGTAGCTTAAATACGTTTGCAGCGCTCTCAGGGCGGATTACACTACCCAAGGCAGCAGGATTTTGCTGAAGATGCCGATGAATAGTACATCGGAGCGGTAGTTTTGTCCTGAAATCCGGCCTGAAAGTGTCTGAAGAAACTTGTATTTAAGCAGCTTGCAACCGACTTGTTCCCTTCCCGCGCCTGGCGCGCGAGCGCGCAGCCGTGCGCATGGAAGTTATCGGTGGTTGCTGATGGCGGCGCTGCCGCTTGTGCTGGCCGGTTGTGGCACCGGAACGGGGCGGACGATGTTGCCGGAGAGCACGGCACTGACCCTGGCAGGCGGCGAAACAAGCATTGATACAAACTGCACCGGCTGTAACGGGACGCGCGCCGGCGGCGGAGCCGTATACCGCATTACCGCGATGCAGGTCGATGGCGCACCGGCAGACGTGACATGGACGCTGAGCGGCGGGGATGCGAAGGCGGGCGCGGGCAGTATGAATAGTGCCGGCGAGTACACCCCGCCGGGATTTTTGACGGCAGATCGCGTGGAGGTAACTCTCACAGCGCAGCTCAAGAGCGATCCCTCGACGACCGCAACGACGCATCTTTCGATTACTCCGGGATTTCTGGAGCCTCTTGCGCCGGAGAATGCCGCTGTGGCTCCGGGCGGCACCATCACTCTGAGTGGGCGGCTGGCTCAGGCGGGTGGCAATACGGCGATTCGCTTTGCGGTGACCGGAGGCGCGCACGAAAGCGGAGCGGGCACGCTTGGCCCGGTGGACTGCACGCACGCACACGATACGTTTACGACCTGCACGGTGACGTACACGGCGCCGACAACGATGGATGCTGCAAACGACGTGACCTATGTTGAGGCACGAGCGGGCGCGGCGAAGACCGAGACGGCGATTCTGCTAAGCGCGACGGGAGTGACGAGCAATCCGGCGCGGCACCGCGAAGCGCTGAGCTGGCCGGTAGCACTGGGCGGATCGGGCGGAAACAATGGAGACCTGGATGCGCATGGCAGCACCGTTGCGGATTGCTGCGGAGGCACGCTGGGTGCGCTGATTGCGGATACGAACGGACACCAGTATCTGTTGAGCAATAACCATGTGCTGGCGCGCAGCGATCACGCGGCTACGGGCGATGCAATTGTGCAACCGGGGCTGATTGATAACAACTGCACTCCCTATGGCGATGGACCGGGCACGGCTTCGATAGCGTCCCTGAGTGCTTGGCTGCCGCTGAAATCCGCGCAGACGAATGCCGATGCGGCGATTGCGCAGATTGGTTCGCGCACGGTGGACCAGAGCGGCACGATTCTGGAGCTTGGCAGCAAACAGGCTGATGGAACGCTGGGGGCTGCGGCTCCGGGAATCAGTTCTACGGACGGCAAAGGCGAGACCGGCAAACTGACGATGAGAGTGGCCAAGAGCGGGCGGACTACGGGGCTGACCTGCGGCGCGGTTACTGCAGTCGATGTAGATGTGAACGTGGACTATTTTGCGGATTGCGCAGAGACGCGGCCTTATCTTACGAAGCTGTTTACACACCAGCTGGCGCTGAGCGGAGATCGCTTCTCCGATGCAGGCGACTCCGGCGCGCTGGTGGTGGATGCGGCAAATGCCGAGCCTGTGGGGTTATTTTTTGCGGGCGGTGTAGATGCGAGCGGCGTGGTACAGGCAATGGCGACGCCAGCGCCCGAGGTTCTGAGTGAGCTGGGCGCGCAAGCGGGAGCAGGTACCAGCTACAGCTTTGTGGGCGGCGCGGACCATGCTGTGAGTTGCCTGAGCTACGGCGACAGCGCCGTGGCGGCAGCACAGCGCGAACCGCTGAGCACGGTAGAAATGGCGCGTGCGTCACAGGCTCTCTTTGCCGCGCGGCTGCTGGTAAATCCTACCCAGGGAATACTAGGTGTGGCGCTCGGCAAGAGCAGCGACCGCGTGGGTGAAGCGGCGATTGTGGTTTACGTGGATGAGGCGATGACGCCGAATGTTCCGGTGCAGGTGGGCGGCGTACGGACGATGGTCATTCCCACGACAGCACAGGCGGTTGCAGCAGGTAGCGCGCCTGTGGCGAATACGATGACGGTTGCGTCGGGATTGTCGGCTACGGCTTTGAATCGCGCAATGCAGGCAAAACAGCAGGCGGCGCGGCAGTGGATGCAGGAGAATTCAGCAATCTTTGGCGTGGGCGTGGGGCAAAGTTTGGACAATCCGCGTGAAGCGGCGCTTGTGATCTATGTAGACCGCAGCAGGTTGCCGAAGGACCTACCGCAGACGCTGGATGGAGTGCGGACGCGGTACATCGTGATGGACCGGTTGCATGTGACGCGGTCCTACATGACTGCCGGTCCGGCGCAGAAGTGCATGGCGAAGCCGATAGTTGCGACTCCACAGTTTGAGCCGCGTGCTACGTTGCCTCTGTTCTGACTCGGGTGTTGCGCCAGGCTGCGAGTGCTATGAGCGCAACGACGATGAGAGTAAAGATGGCGTTACCGACTCGGGCGACAACAATACTTGTATTTTCAATCAGTGGCGGTTGGGTGAAGCTATGCCATCCGTAAGCTAACGCTGCGCCTGCGGCGAGAGCCAGCTTGTGCAGCGGCGTCCAGGCTGCGCTCTTAGACCAGACTGTGATCAGGATGAGCGCAACGGCATCGAGCGTGAAGACGGCAGCTGCGGCCCACCAGTTCCAATTTTGAGGAACAAGCAAAATTCCAGATGCGAGGGCTAGTGCGATCAAGCCTGTGAGCCATGGATTCGGGACGGAAGTGGAAGGTGCGGTTGGCCTGGTGCGCGGCAGAAGGAATGCAGCAACAGCGAAAACAACAACGAGGACAGCTGCTGCGATGAACTGTGCGTGCGAGGCTAGGTAATGATCTTTGGCATAGCTCATGCGCGTCATAACGACCGCGCCGATGACAAAGAGCACCGTGATAATAGAAAGCCCGATGGGACCGAGCCATGGCGCGGTGCTGCGACTGGGAATAATGGCTTCGGCAAGCGCAATGGAAGTACAGATGCTCCACGCGACGTGCAGTGTGAGCACAAAGAGCGTCCACCATGCGCCGATGCCGAGCGCGGGAATGAATGCGGGATCAAGCAGGTGGAAGTTTTTGCCGAGATAGTTGGGGTTGAAGAGCGATTGGGTGGTGAATGCTTCTTCAAGAATTCCGTAAGAGATGGCAAGCAGAAAAATGCTTGGCCATCCGTGGCCGGTGCGGCGTACGAATTCACGAATGAGCAAAGCTCCGCCGCCGTACATGGGTGCCATGAGCACAAGCGCGATCAGAAGCGTGATAGGCAGATCGCCGAGGAGGTACTCAGCGATGAACGGCGCGATAAAGAAAAGCCCGATGGCTGCAGCTATGCTGCGCGGCGGCTTTGGCTGCGTAACGGTCATGAAGGCCCCCGATGCGAACGGAGACGTTGTGGGCCGCCCCGCGTGAATCAAAATCGATGCATTCTTTTTACGCTTGAGGCGGCCCGGCGTCAATCGCTATTCTGCGGCGCGCTTGAGTACGGCAATGTCGAGCTTCTTCATCTGCATCATGGCCTGAAATGCTTTGGGATGATTGACGAGCTCGCCTATATTTGCCGGAACGATTTGCCAGCTCAGACCAAACTTGTCCTTCAGCCAGCCACAGGCCACTTCGTTCCCGCCCCCCTCGGTGAGCCTGGACCAGTAGTGGTCGATTTCGTCCTGCGATTCACAGCGCACGACAAGCGAGATGGCATCGGTGAAGTTATGGCCCGGACCACCGTTCATGGCTGTGAACTGTTGCCCGTCCAGCTCAAAGCTGACGGTGAGGACTGCGCCTGCTGGAGTAGAAGGATTGTCTGCGGGACTGCGCATTTCATCAAGACGCCGCGAGTTCTTGAAAACGGACACATAGAAGTCAGCGGCTTCTTCAGCGTTGTTGTTAAACCAGAGAAATGGCGTGATGCGGGCAAAGTTTTCAAACAGACTCATGAGCTCACCTTTTCGTATAAATTTTCGATCAACATTCGTTGCAAATAGAAAGTTCATCTAATACGTTGTTATCAACGTTGTTCATCTTAACACCAGAGTGGTTGCATATGGCAAGCCGGAACGCATAAGGTACTGGCGTATTTGAATCCGTATTGTGATTTACAGGAAAAGGAGACTACATCATGAAATTGAATACGTACCTGAACTATGGCGGAAACTGCGCTGAAGCATTTCACTTTTATGAGGAACATCTTGGCGGCAAGATCGTCTTTATGATGACCTTTGCGCAGATGCCCGACCCGAAACAGATTCCGCCAGGGATGGAGAATGGGGTTTTGCACGTATGCATGAGCCTGGGCGAAACGCAGGTCATGGCGAGTGATGTGCAGCCGGAGCGGTTTCAGCCGATGAGAAGCGCTTATCTTTCATTGGGAGTGGACAGCGATGAGGAGGCGGAACGCGTCTACAAGCTGCTCACGGATGGCGGCGAAATATTCATGCCGATCCAGGAGACGTTTTTCGCGACGCGCTTTGCGATGCTGCGAGACAAGTTCGGCACGTCATGGATGGTTGTTCACAATCGGCCAATGACAGGGTGAGCACGGTCCTGGGCGCAGAACTTGAAATTTATCGTCTTTTATCCAGCATCAACCGGGGTGTATTAGGCTTACATCTGAGCATATTTCGGAAAGGTTGAGGCACCCCCTATGAGCACTTCTTCCGCCGCTACTCAGACACCGCTGACCCAACTCCCAGCCTGGAAGGCGCTTGCCTCCCATTACGAGAAGATCCACACAGAACACCTGCGCGATCTGTTCAAGAACGACTCCAATCGCGGCACTCGTTTCTCTGTTGAGGCCGAGGGCATCTATCTCGATTACTCAAAGCACCGCATCACCGAAGAGACGCTGAAGCTGCTGCTCCAATTAGCTGACGAGAGCGGGCTGAAGGCTCGCATTAAAGCCATGTTCAGCGGCGATAAGATCAACACGACAGAAAAGCGCGCTGTGCTTCATGTGGCTCTACGCGCCCCCAAGAGCGAAAAGATCGTTGTCGATGGTGAAGACGTGGTTCCCGGCGTGCATGAAGTGCTGGACCGCATGTCCGCCTTTGCCGATCGTGTGCGCAGCGGCCAGTGGACAGGCTACACGGACAAGCCGATCAGGAACATCATCAACATCGGCATTGGCGGCTCCGACCTTGGCCCTGTTATGGCCTACGAGGCGCTGCGGCACTATAGCCAGCGTGACCTGGTATTCCGTTTCGTCTCGAACATTGACGGGACCGACTTTGCCGAAGCCACGCGCGATCTTGATCCGGAAGAGACGCTCTTCATCATTTCGTCAAAGACATTTACGACGCTCGAGACTATGACTAACGCACACTCAGCGCGTACATGGGCTCTCAAGAAGCTGGAGCATCAGGCAGCGATTGCAAAGCACTTCGTCGCGGTTTCGACTAATGCCGAAGCCGTGTCGAAGTTCGGCATTGACACGGCCAACATGTTTGGCTTCTGGGACTGGGTTGGCGGACGCTACTCGATGGATTCAGCAATTGGCCTTTCGACCATGCTGGCTGTCGGCCCGGAGAACTTCCGTGAGATGCTTGCCGGCTTCCATGCCGTTGATGAGCACTTCCGTACAGCTCCGTTTGAAAAGAACCTGCCGGTGCTGATGGGCCTCTTGTCTGTCTGGTATGCCGACTTCTTTGGCGCGCAAACCGTGGCTGTGCTGCCATACGACCAATACCTCAAGCGCTTCCCTGCCTACCTGCAGCAGCTCACCATGGAGAGCAATGGCAAGCACGTCACGCTGGCAGGCGATACGGTGAACTACGAGACGGGACCCATCTTCTGGGGCGAGCCGGGAACCAACGGGCAGCACTCGTTTTACCAGCTCATCCACCAGGGCACACACCTTATTCCCAGCGACTTCATCGGGTTCGCCAAGACGCTGAACAAGCTTGGGGAACACCACGACCTGCTCATGGCGAATGTCTTTGCCCAGGCGGAGGCCCTGGCCTTTGGCAAGACTGCTGAAGAAGTAAAAGCTGAAGGCACGCCGGACTGGCTGGTGCCGCACCGCGTCTTTGAGGGTAATCGCCCATCCAATACGATTCTGGTGGAGAAGCTGACCCCGAAGATACTCGGCAAGCTGGTGGCTCTGTATGAGCACTCCGTCTTTACCCAGGGAACGATCTGGCAGATCAATTCTTTCGATCAATGGGGCGTGGAACTGGGCAAGGTGCTGGCAAAGCGAATCGGCGGTGAACTGGAAAGTGCGGGGGAAATTACCACGCATGACAGCTCCACCAACACACTGATCAATCTTTATAAGAAACAGCGCGGCTAAATGGCTCGAACAAACAAATCGAGGAGCAAAGTGTATGCGGCTTTGCTCCTCGATTTGTTTGTTATGGCATTTTTCCTGGAACTTCTTTAGCGGTGTCCAAAGTTATAGAGAGCGCCGACGGTAAATCCATTAGGAGACGCGACGCTCAACTCGCCGGGGTGCGAGTAACTCGGCACCTGCTCCCACCGCTGATATTCGTAATCCCCTCGGATCGTAACGCGATGATTCAAGTGGTAGTCAAGGCCGCCACCGAACTGGTAGACCAGAAATGGATTGCCACTGAACTGATATATCGGGTTCCATCCAAGAGAGGCTAAAATCTTGACGTAAGGCGATATTGCATGTGTCCTGAGAAAACCCGGATGATAAATAATTCCGCCGCCTACAGTCGATTCATAATTTCTTTGAGAATTTTGAGGACTGGAGCCGCTATTCCAAAGAACTCCACGGGCTTCGGCCTCAAGTCCAAGACCGTGCAGCAGGCCGCGATTGAAGGGCGGGTTATAGTCTACCCAGAGGGCAGGACCCAACCAAAAGCCACCTCCCACATCCGGAGAGTAACCCGATAAGCCGCCGCCAACGGAGAGGCGCGTAGAGCCCTGCTCGGCGGAATATACAACCTGTGCGGAAGAAGATGCTGCTCCAAGTATCAGCAGCAGCACAGGGATAGACCACAAGAGTAACTTGTTTTTCATATTTTTCTATCTCCTTATAATTCAGATGTTCTGACGCGATCTGTAGGTTATCCGGGCAAAAGTATATCGCCAGCAACTGCAACAAGGTAAATAAATCAATAAAGTAGCGCGCCTGCTTCGCCTTTTATCGCAATAAGTAAAGCTCGCAGACTATTTACTCGTTCAACAGCCAGCTCGTTTGATTGTACTAGCCGCAACTTACCAGGTAAATATTCGACGGATGACTCCAATACTGGTAACACATCCGAATAGGTAATGTAGCGCGAATCGCGACCAATTTTTACCAGAGCACGCAAAGCGCCAATGGCGCCTAGTTGCTCCAGAATATCCGCGTCGCGAAGAATTACCGCTTCCACCAAGACCGGCTTGTCCTTCGGCTGATGGGTGCGGATGGCCTCTGTGACCATTTCTAGTTTGGATGCAGGAAATCCCCATGTGGGTAGTAATTCGCGCGAACGGGCGATTGTGTATGGCACGTGATCCCATCGCGCCAGTTCTGCCAGGTCATTGGGCCGGTGGCCAACGAACACGCCAAGATCATGCATCCAGGCTGCGGCAAAGACTACATCGTCGTCGTAAATCATGCCGGCGCCGATTTGCGTGGCGAGAGCGTAGAGGCGAGGCTGGTGGCCGAATTTGTCCGCAGGCTTTGCTTCCGCGCGGATATATTCGATCACGGATTCACGCCAACTAACGGGAGTCATGCCGCCGCTTCCGGCCAGCGCGGGATAATCCGGATCAAGTCAAGATCGCCGGAATTCTCCACGGTAAACTCCGGCGACGCTGCCGGAACGACTGCAATATTACGTGTCGGTATCTCGATGGGTTCAAACGCATCACTCACAAGGCGCGCCGCACCATCCGCAGCAAAAAGATACGAAAGGCCCGACTGAGGCTCGCCGTCGCGGCGTAGCGTGGAGCTGAGCCGGGATTTTTCCACTGCGATGCGCTCGATGCGGAAGTATTCAACGTCGATGAGGACGGTGCGATCGCTCAGCGCCTGCGCGGGAATTTTTCCGGAGCGCGTGGCAAGCTTGGTTGCTTCAAGAGATTTCTCGATATGTAACTCGCGCGGGCGGCCGTAATCGTACATACGATAAGTCGTGTCAGAGTACTGCTGCGTTTCAAAGAGGATGGCTCCCGGCCAGATGGCGTGAACCGTGCCCGCATCGACAAAGACCATATCACCCTTTGCAACGGGAACCGAATTCAAAAAGCTTTCCAGCGTTCCATTGTGAATTCCAGCCCGAACTTCATCCATGCTTACGCCGGGCTTGAGACCCAGGGCCACCGCCGCGCCCGGTTCCGCAGAGAGCGTGTACCAGCACTCGGTCTTACCGCGCGGCTCGCCGTACTTGTGCGCCATCGCGTCGTCCGGATGCACCTGCACACTGAGTTTTTCTTTCGCGAAAATGATCTTCATTAAAAGAGGCGATCCGGGATGCGCAATCGACCCCATGAGCTCCGCAGGCGCTTCGGCGAAAAGCTGGCCGAGAGACTTGCCGGCATGATGGCCGGAGGCAATGAGACACTGATCGCCCGTGAGCCAGACTTCGCCGATTGGCTCGTCGCCGGCAGTAACGTCAAACCATGGGCGAAGATCGCGATAGCCCCAGATGCGCGGATCAAAGTGGGGCTGAATGAGGAATGGGGCGAAGTCAGTTGAGATAGCAGAAGTAGGTAAGGTCATATCAATGGCGTATTGCAGGTGAAGAGGATGAACTCTTCCCTTGTCTCGATTTTGCCACAAAGGACCGCTTGAGCCCATGGACCCGATGAGGCAAATAACACAAATAGACGAATCCCCGAGGACGGCGAAAGCCCCCGGGGATAACGAAGTTGCCGCGATATTTGATTACTTCTTGAAGGCGATGCCGACCATCGGAACGGGATCACTGTGCAGGCCGACGTCGTTTATCGGAACCATGACGTTGGCGTAGAGCAGCAGGTGCTCCCTGGTCTTGGGCAGTATCCACTTGAATCCGCCACTGAAATTGAAGGTGGTGTAAGTGTTGTTAGCGCTCAGGGACGTAGGAATTGTGGATGGAATGATAATGCCTGTCTGGTTTGGTGGGACATTCGCCAGAGCGATGGTGCCAGCGCCAAGCCCGGGCGCATTCACGTATTGATGACCTACCCCGTCAGCAATGAGCGTAAATGTCCGGAACAGACCAAAATCGGCGCCAAAGGCGTAATCCTGACCGCCGGGAAGTTTCTTATACGGCGGATTCTGGATGTCAAGTATCTGGGACTGGCCATTCCACTGATAACCGATTTTTACGTGCGGCGCGATTCCGTGATGCTTGTACGTGCCCCGATACTCAATCAAACCATATACATCGGCACCGTACGCACCGGAGCCAAGGTAGTTGTTGGCATCGCCGGTGGGAAAGCGCAACTGCGCGCCGAGCGCACCCGCATAGCGGCCCTCCTGGCCGAACAGCATCTGCTTGACGTTGACCGTTACATCGCCTACGCCTGAAGCAGAACCGCTCGTGATCAGGGGAACCTGCGTCGTGATTCCCGGCGCGGTGAGCACGGTGTAAGTAGACGTTGCATTGGAATAGAAGTAGCCCTGATAGTTACTGCTGGTGACGTTCATTGTCACATCATTCACAGGAACCGCAACAGTGACGTCGGTGCTTTTGGTCAGGCCAAAGGTCAGCAGGCCGATGTACTGATCCATGGATAAACCGACCTTGCTCTGCAAGGCGCCGTAAAAGGTGCCTGTGCTGCCCGCCAGTGTGACGCCAGGCACCTGTGCACCTAAAACAAAGTTTGACAGCTGCAGTCCATCGATTTCAGTAAAGTTGAAGTGTTGATAAGCGAAGCTGAGGAAAAACTTTCTCCTGGGAAAGGTATCAGGCCGGTCCGACAAGATGGGACCGAGGTTATTGAACGGCGAACCCACATCGCTGCCCGGAAGTCTCAGAGTTACCGTTCCCGCGGCGGCGCTCGGCATAGGCAGCTGCGCAAGCTGGGTAGCGATCGAGGCATTGATCGGTGTGGCCGTCGCCGACCCAGCCTGGTATAGCGTCTGGTAGATCGGGTCCGTAGCGGTATTTGCGGGCAGGTTGCCGCCGTAATAAATGATCGCCAGAACCGATCCGCTGTAAGGATACTGACAGACCAGCGGGGCTGAGGTCGTTGTGGATGCAGTTGGACAGTTTACCTGTGCTGACAGAAGCGAGGCCGATGCAAACGCGATGCAGAGCAGCGCAATTTTGACTTTCACAGTTACACTCCGGCGCAATCTGCGCGGTTGACGAAAAATTGACGTTAACGTGAAAAGTTGCTTCATAGTCGCCTCTGCCATTAGTTCACCGTGATTGTTACAACGGAATAGTAAGTGTTAGCCGGAGTGCTGGAATCCGTTGCCTGGACCAGGACGCTGTAGGTGCCTGGAGCGAGATTCGTTGCGGGGCTTGAGCTTCCCGAAGAGGTCAGCTTGTATCCGCCGCCGCAGCCACTGACGGTGAGCGCGCTCCACCCGAGCAGCAGGATGGTCATCATGCGGAAGAGATTCTTGCGTGCCCGGTTACGGCCGAACCACCCGAAGAAGACCAGCACCGGAGCGCCGAGAGCAACTGCGATGTACGAGCTGCCTGAGCGTCCGATCTTTGCTTTCTCCGGAGCAAGTGACGCAGTGGAACCGCCGCAACTGGTCGTTGCGCCGGATGTCCCGGTTGTACCGGTCTGGCATGGCGTGATTGTCACGCTGAGTGGAGTGCTTCCCGAGCTAATGCCACCCGATGAAGCCGAGCACGCCACATACAGTGCATTGCTGGCTGTTGGATCGGGATTTTGTCTCGCCGCTGTTTCGGTGGAGAACTTGATCTCCGGGCAACCAACAAGTGAGAGTGTTCCGCCGGAAGGTAAGGTGTTGAAGTTGACGGACACTGTTTGTGGGACGCTGCCGGCGAAGATCAGCGACTGCGTAGAGACAGTGGCAATGCTGAGTTGCTTGGCGACGGTATAGCTGAGTCCAGAATTCGGGTCAGTGGCCGTCACGTTAATGGTGTACGCACCTGACTGTGCAGTGGAAGATGCACTGATCGTGTACGGAACGCTTGCCCCCGGTGCGCCTGTGCTGGTCGCCGGCGAGCAGGATGGATCCGACACAATCGAGCCGCCCGATGACACCGTGCAGGTGTAGGTCAGCGCATCTGTCAGGACACCGGGACCGGTGGTCGCAGTAGATATCGACACCGCAGCGACAGTCTGAGCTCCGAAGTAAGAATCATTTGTCGTGTTCCCTCCCTGAGTGAGAGACACGATGCTCGAAGAAGAGGGCGTGAAGGCGAGCGAGAAGTTCTGGATCGGCACAACCAGCGGATTTGCAGAATTGCTGCTGGCAGCAAAGTTGCCGTTGCTCGACGTATACGCGGCGGTAATGGAGTCCGTATTGAGGTTGGCAGTGTACGACATGGGGTACGTGACGGTGCAGCTAACCGAATACGGGAATGTGGCGCCGGCCGGAATTGTTACCGTCGGGCAATTTGTCCCTGCAAAGGGCAGTGCGGAGGCATCGGCGAAGGTGACCGTACCAGCGGGGACGATGCCACCGGTGGGAATTGCGGAACCCGTGCTCACCGTGGCCACGTATGTGACGGTTTGAGCTGCGTATCCAACGAGGGGAGTGCTCGCCACCTTCACCGACGTGGGTGCAGCCGTAACAGTGACGGAAGCCGACGTGGTGGTGCTGGCGGTCAAGAAGTTGGCGCTGCCGGCCGTGTCCGGCGTGTAGGTTGCCGAGATCGAGTACGGTGTGGAGGATACCGGCAGGTCTGCGTATGCCGCCGTGCACGAGGCAAACTCATTGCTGACGGTGGCGGTGCAGAGGGTGGTTGTTCCGGCCATGAAAGCTACGCTGCCCGAGGGCACGATGGGGCCGTTGTAGTTGGGATTGATTGAGGCGCTAAGGGTCAGTGCCTGATTGACCAGGGTGGTTGCCGCAATCGTGCCAAGCTTCACGACCGGCGTGTCCTTGCCGATGTTGACAGGCGTTGTGCCGCTGCTGGTGACGAAATTCGCAGGCGATGCGGAATCCGTATAGGTCGCGGTGACGGTGTAATTTCCAGTGCTGGGAGTGCCTGCGGCAGGTGAGCACGATGCTGTTGAGTTGGTCCCCACAGTAGCGGTGCACAGGGTGACGGTGGATGCCCCGTTGGCATAAGTAAAGCTCACATTGCCGCCGGCAGGTGATCTGCCGCCTGCGCCGCTAAACACGAACTTTGGAGTGACGGTGGCCGAGAGCGTGTACGTTTCATTGACCACAGGCGTGGCAGGAGATGCACTGGCCGAGAGCGTCGTGGAATCCGCATTCACGGTTTGCGGGATTGGGCTCGAAGTCTGAGCCTTGAAGTTTGTGTCTGTAGCACCGGGGACAAAGGCCGCTGTGATGCTATGTCCTCCCAGCGCAAGCGTGTTCACCGTGCAGGAAGAGGCAAACGGTGAAGTGGTTGTGTTCACCGCTACGGTGCACAGCATATTTGCGCCGTCGGAGTACACGATCGTATCTCCCAGGCCATTCGGACTGGCGTTGCCAGTCGGGAAGGTCAGCGAAGAATCGAACTTGACCGTCTGGTTGATGGCCGAAGGATTGATGCTGCCACTATCGAGAATTACGGCAATCGAAACCGGGCTTGCGGTGACCGTAACAGGCACGTTTGCGGAAGTGCTGGTGACAAAGTTTGCAGGGTTGGGAGTATAGGTTGCATTCACTGTGTAGTTACCGGAGGTGAACGCATAGGAGCATGTCGCGCTTCCAGAGCTGAGCGTGACGCTGCTGCAGGCAGTTATGGTGTTACTGCTGGAGTTCGTGACATTGAATGTGACGGTACCCTGCGGTGCGGCTGCACCCGCTACGTTGGAAGTGACCGCGGCCGTAAAGGTGACGGGTGTATTGGAGTTCGCGGTGCTGGGCCCGGTCACCTTGGTCATAGTACCTGTGGCGCTGACACTCACCGGAATGCTGCCGCTGGTCACGGTATTGAACTGCGAGTCCCCACTATAGGAAGAAGTCACAGTAAAGGAAGTTGCAGTAGCAAACCCGCTGCTGTATGTGCAGGTAGTGGCAGGCAAGGTGATGGTGCACAACGTCGCTCCGCCCTGTGTGACCGGAACGGTACCGGTCGGCTGCGTTGGCAATGAGGATATCGGGGAGCTGAATGCGGCGGTGAAGATCACCGGAACATTCACTGTGATGCTTGCGTTGGGCGACTGGGCAGCCGCGGACAGAGTGTATGCGGGCGTTGCCTTGTTGACGACAGGAATATTCAGCGGGTTCGATGAGCCAGTGAAATTATTGTCGCCGGAGTATGTGGCGATAACGGCTACCGATGGCGCGGGCAAAGTGGTAGCAGTGCATGAGGCCTGATATGAGTTTCCCACCAGGCTTACGTTTTGCGGAGTGCTGCATCCCGTAACGCTGGAGCCGTTTTGAGTAAAGCTGACGGTTCCGGTTGGAGCGATAGGACTGGTGGACGAAGTGGATATGACTGCCGTCAAGGTGTCCGGCACATTCACGGTTGGCGTTGCCACGCTTTGAGACAGTTTGAGCATGGTTGTGGCTTGATTGACCGTCTGGCCGCCTGACAGAGTTCCGTTGCTGTCGGCGAAGTCTCCATCCGAATTGAGGTAGTTCGCCGCAATGGTGTGGGCCGAGCCTGCCGTCAGGTTCGAGAGCTGGATCTGAGCAGTGCTTGAAGTGTCTCCCAAAGTAAGCGCCAGAGGGCTGCCGGAGTTGGCTCCATCCACCACGAACTGCACCGTGCCGGTGGGCGTGCCGCCTGAGCCGCCGGTGTTGGTCACCGTGGCCGTAAAGGTTACGGTCGTGTTGAGCGCGGAGGGATTGAGCGAGGACGTGACCGTGGTTGAGGTAGAAGCCGGAGTCGAGCCGCTCAGGTTGATTGTCTGCGTGGCACTCGTATTATTGAGGTTGTTGGTGAACAGCTTTGCCGTGCCGGTGAGGGACGGGCCAGACGTCTGCGGTGTAAAGTCCAGCGCCAGCGCGCAACTGGCTCCCTGATTGATCGGTTCGGTGAACGCGCCGCAGGCGCTGGTTCCATCGAGAGCAAAGTTCGCAGGGGATGCCGGATTGCTCGTGACTACAGGATTGCTTTCAATCGTCAATGGCTCGTTGCCGATGTTGGCTACTGTCACTGTCTGCGGGCCGTTGGTTGAGCCCACAGCAGTTTTGGCAAAGGTAAGACTCGGCGGGTCAGAAATGTCAACCTTCATCACCAGACCCGTCGCGGGAGTCGTCCCAAGATCTCCGATGAAGACGTTGCCACCGGCATCCACCGCCAGGCCCGCCGGCTTGCTCAGGCCGGTGCCCACGTTGCCGGCATTTGTGAAACCGCCGCTGCCATTCGGTGTGTATTCAGTCACCTCGTTGCCGTTTGTATTGGCAACATAGACATTCCCCAGTGCGTCAACCGACACGCCGGAGGGAGCATTCAGATCGCTGGCCACGGCACTTTGCGTGAAACCGCCGCTGCTGTTCGGCGTATATTTGTTGACCGTGTTGCCGACTGTATCGACGACATAGACGTTGCCAGGTGCGTCCACCGCCACGCCGGAGGCGCCGTCGAGGCCACTGCTGGCCACGGTGCTCTGCGTATAGACGCCGCTGCCATTCGTCGCATATTCGAAAACTTCGTTGACCTTAAAATCGGAAACATAGATGTTGCCGCTCACGTCCGCGGCCACACCGTAGGGAGAGCCCAGGCCAGTAGCCACCACGGTGCTTTGCGTGAAACCGCCGCTGCCGTTGGGAACGTATTGGGTCACCGTGCCCGCAGTGAAATCGGGGACATAGAGATTGCCGGCTCCGTCCAACGCCACGCTGAAATCCGTGTCGGTGCCAAGGTTAACGACCGTGGTGCCTGCCGGATACTTGATCACCTGGCCAATGCCATTGGCAGCGTAGAAACTACCGGAATCGTCCGCCGCCAGGCCAAACGCGATGGTCGGCGCTACTGTCTGCTGCACGCCAGGCTGAAAGGCTACCTGCGGACCAGTGCCCGTGCCATTGACGTATGCCGTGGCGATGACCGCGCCGGAGGTGGTCGTAAGCTCGACTGCGCCCATGCGCAGGCCAGGGGCTGAGGGAGTGACGGTGACATTGACGGTACAACTGCTGGTAGCGCCATCGCCGACGCCGTAGCTGGTAGTCGTGTTGCATGTGCCGCCGGAGGCCACGGCAAAGTCTTTTCCTGTAGCTCCCCCCGTCAAGGCGATGGGCGCGCCGATGGTTGCGGCTGTTGTGTTGGTGAAGTTGAAGATCAGCGTCCCCGGCGCGGTCGCGGTGCCCACTGCCGAGGAACCCAGATTCACGCCCGGCGTCAGAATCTCGGATATCGTATTTGGCGCCTCGGTAACAAAGACATCGCCTTTACCGTTCACTGCGAGGCCGACGACGCTACCGAAATCCGCGCCTAGAACGGTCTGGCTATATCCTCCGCTGCCATTCGGCGTAAACCGGGCGATACTGGAGAATTGGGCGCCAACGTAAACATTATCCGCTGCATCCACTGCAACCACATTAACCACAGAAGAGTTAAGAGGGGCAGTTACAACGGTGCTTGGCGTGTACATGCCGCCATTCAACGTCTCTTTAATCACCGAACCAGGCAAAGCGAGAAAAACATTGCCGCTCGCATCTACCGCCACGCTGACTACATCGTTCAGGTCGCTGGCCACAGTGGACGCGGTATAGTTGACGGCCGCACAGCCGCCGGTGCCGGCAGTGTATTTAAAGACATTCCCGCCTGTTATGTCCTCCGTGACATAGACATTGCAGTTCGCGTCCACTGCCACACCCTGGGCACTGGTGAGTGCCGGGCTCGAAGTGCCGTTCGCGATCACGCCCTGCGTAAAGTTGCTGCCGCTGTGCGTGTATTTCAGCAGGCCGTTGGTGCTATCGGCGACATACAGGTTGCCGCTCGCATCAACTGCCACGCTCTGGGGTCTTGTAAGGCCGGTGGTCACAACCGCCTTGACGCAGCTTGAGGATGCGCATCCGCTGGGAAGTTCTTCCACATGGGTTGCTGATATGAAAAAGAAGTTGCCGCTCGCGTCCAGAGCCCCACCTGTGAATTCTGTCAGAGTGTTGACCAGCTGGACCTGGACGCCGCCATAATTCGCCGTCTGCGCCTGCGCGGCTTCTCCGCACAGCGCCCATCCCAGCGCAAGCAACAAGGCCAGGCACACCGCCTGCCGGGTCGACGCAATTCCCTTCGCGGTTCCGGAAAGCAGGGCTGAAAAGGAAAACGCAGCAGACGAACGTCCACTCGTGCGAGGCAACAAATTGCGGATCATTCTAATTCTCCAAGGTCACTGTTACGTTATCCAGAGCAGCAGGCAGCACAAGGCACAACCGCCATATTTGGCCTGAATCCGGCTGATCTAATTCGCTCTTAAGTTTCGGCAGCCGATCAAAGAAGCCAACGCCCGTTGAGATGTGTTTTATTCGCAAACACAGCAATCATTGCAAAACAAAGTAAGGCAGCCGCGCATTGAACGCAGAAAGATAACGCGCTTGATTGGCTGACTGAATTACAGAACCGAATGAGCCCCAGAATTACTTGTGGTCGAAATCTATCGTTACCTAAAGGGGATGTCAAGAAAAAATTTCGTAAGGGACGACGTGTGCCAGCCGATTAAAATAGCTACATTTCCGGGCCTGCCCAGCGGCTTGCAGCCGAGGCGAATTTTCGATGCGTTTGCGCATGCTGCGTCACTATGAAGTGTGAAGCTTCAGCCCCGGTTCCGTTCGTACTGACCTGCGGCGCGCGTGGTAAAACGTTCTTCTCTTGCGCCGGTTAAGCTATGGCTGTATCGTGCATTTCAGAGTTAAAACGCTTCCAATTCAGGCTGTATTTTTCTTCAGGGAATGTCACCTCTCATGCAACCCTTCAAAATCAGCGAACGGACGCATACGGCGTTTCGCGAAGATGCAGAACGGCGCTATATAGCGTCCGTGGTGGCGTTTCTGAAAAAGAACTTTCCCGAGCTGGCCGAGGAGGAACCGGAGAAGCTGACCGGCTTTGTCACAGCAATGGTGAATAAAGCCAAGGGATACGGCCTCAGCACCAAGCGAGATGCAGTCTTTTACGTGATCACGGCCCGCCTGCTGGGGCAGGACTTCGACGAAAAGCACGAGCGAGCGCGCCGCGTTCTCGCCTCTCCACTACCCGGCCCGGAAAAGGCCGATCTGCTGCAGCGGGTCACCGTCGAGCATCTGGATTCAGCCGAAAGGATGCAGGAGTAGGATGAGCAGCAGCGGCAACACGAATCCAGGTGGTGGGTCAAGCGGTCCGGGCAGCGGGTCGGGCGGGCAGGGCGCTACGCAGGTGTATTCCAACGCCTCGCAGACCTTCCCTTCCACACCGACCGACAGCACTACAACTGCCTGCGCGAATAAGTCCATATACTCCACGCCTGCAACGGCAGCCGCGTCACCGGCAGCCGCCACCGATTCACCGCTTGACCAGGCCACGATAGACAGCATCAAGGCCATCCCCAAGGGATCGCGGCCTGACCCTTCGACCTATATGAGCAAGGATCAGATTGACGCGCACCTGGCCAAATTCGACAAGGGAGCTACGCGCTTCATGACGCAAGGCAATCTTGCCAAATACGGGCCATCGCAGCGGGATGGGACCTCTTTCATGATGCCCAGCAGCGAGGCCGACGCTTTGATTGCCAAGGCCAACGGAGATCCGAACGCGCTTGAAGATGCACTGGGATTGCCCAGAGGTACGCTGGACAACAACCCGCTTGTGCGCGTGGATGTGCCGAGCCCGCGCAGCTGCGGCCTGCGTGTTCCCTCAGGCAATGAAGCCGGCGCAAACGATCTCTGGATTCCCGGTGGCAAGCTTCCTGGCGGCACGTCAGAGGGGGTCATCGACCTGGGAAAAGCTCCACCTGGAACCTTTAAGGCTGCTCCCGTCTGATGCCGCAGCAGCCGCAACACTGAGTCTTGTATTTCGATGAGGTCTTATGAAGTTTGTCGACACATACGTTTTCCGCGATGACCGCTTCTCGATTGGCACCGAAGAGGAGAGCGGCATACATTACCTTTCCATCCCCGTCAGCAACGGATTGGTGGAGTACGAGGAATATTACACACTGGATCCGGTGCTCTTTGCGCGTGCGCCGGGAAATATCGAGCAGCTACGCGCCTTTGCCGAGGAGTGCCGCCAGCACCACATGGATGATCGGCTGATAGTGAAGCCTGGCACAAAGCGCGGCCTGCCCATCTAACGCAACGTATCTTACGTAACGAAAAGGAGGAACAATGCCGCCAGCAGCACGAGTCACCGACATGCACACCTGCCCCATGGTTACCGGGATCGTTCCGCACGTCGGCGGTCCGATTCTTCCGCCGGGCAGTCCCACCGTGCTCATCGGTTTTCTACCAGCGGCACGGATGACTGACATGCTCACCTGTGTGGGACCACCGGACATGATCGCGATGGGATCTCCGACGGTTCTTATCGACTTTCTGATGGCGGCGCGAATGGGCGATCCCACGATGCACGGCGGCGTCATCATTCTCGGCGAGCCAACCGTAATGATTGGCGAGGCCGGTGCCGGGGGTGCCGCAGGCGGCGGCGCTCAAGGCGCGGCAATGGCTGCAGCGGCTAAAAACGCCAGCCCGTTCTGCGAAATCTGCAGCTAGTAGTTACAGGAGAAGGAGAAAGACTTGGAGTATGTGCTCGAAATCAGACCGGCGCTAGGTGATCCTCAGATCATCTCGCTGCCGAAGTCGGGCACCATTACGGTGGGCAGGCAGTCGCCCGCCGACCTGGTCGTCAACGACCAGTTTATGTCTCGCGTGCATTTTCAGCTTCAGTGCAACGGGTCGATTGTCATACTCCTCGACCCTGGCAGCAGCAACGGCACCTTTATTAACGGAGTGCGCTCGCGCAATGTGCCATTGCGCCCGTGCGACACCATCTTTGCCGGACGAACCGCCTTCCGCTTTGCCCAGGCCGTTAACGGCAAGCCGATGCTGGAGTATCTGCCGCCGTCACCGGGCGAGATGCTGCTGTGGCAGCAGCAGATTCTCAGCGTGATTGGGTCCACCTGCAACTATGCGATTCTGGACGGCGCAATCAGCCCGGCAATCCTCGATCTGCTCAACCAGTCCGGCGCGTACTACCAATCACTCTATGAAGGCGAGCAGAGCGCCGACATTGCCCGCTACGGCCCGTATGTGGCCCAATTGCAGCCAGAGAGACCTTTTTTGCCGTATCTCGTCAAGGCAGCGTGGGGCATGTCCTGGGGAGTCTTTATCGGCTCCGATCAATCCTTTGAAGAGACCAGAAGGCACTTGCGGCGCTTCTTGATTGTGGACAACAACTCCGGCAGCAAGTCTATCTTCCGCTTTTACGATCCGCGCGTGCTGCGCGTCTTCATTCCCAGTTGCGAGCCTGCGCAGAGGAAAGACTTCTTCGGTCCCATCCGCTGTTACTTTGTTGAAACCGAGCCCGCGCCGGGTCTGGCAGCTTTCACTCCGGATGGACAACAGCAGGTTGCGCTGGAATAACTGTGCCCGCCTGCGCTTATAAAGCCCTGGCACAGACAGGCACAGTATCGCTACGCTCTGCTAACTCCCCTTCTGCAATGCGCCACCAGCGGTACCATCGTCGGCCGTGTCCGGGGTTGCAGGGGTTTTTGGATCAGTAGGCGCCACCGGAGGTGTCAGCGGACCGGCCATGCCTGGAATAGCCATTCCGCCGCTGTTGATGAGGACCATGGTTCCGGAGATAGAGATGCCTGCGTCCGAGATGGTGATAAATCCGCCTGGACCACTGAGCGTAATTCCGTCTGCTGCCTGAATGACAAGAGTCGCGCCGGACTGCACGTAGGCCGCCCCAGTGACGGTCATCGAGTAACTGCCGCCCACCTGCACTGCATTACTGCCGCCAATATTGTGCGAACTGTTGCCGCTAACCTTCTCATTGAGATTGCCGCCAATACTCTGCGAGTCATCCCCGCCGGTCTTCTCCGAACGGCTGCCGCCAATATTCAGTGATTCGTTTCCGCCAACCTTTTCGGTGCGGTTAGAGCCGATGGTAATGTCCTCGTTGCTGCCAACATTTTCAACTCGATTGCCCCCGATGCTTATGTTCTGGTCCTTATTAATGTCCTCGAGTTGATTACCGACCACAATCACCGAGTCCTTACCGCCGATATACAAGCGGTGATCATTCTCAACGCGGTGATCCATATCTTTTTCCGCGTTGATAAAAATCTGTTCGGAGCCTTTCTTATCTTCAAAGCGCAACTCGTTCGCGTTGGCTGCACTGCCGCCTTTGCTGCTGCGCGTGACCCACCCGGAGCGCGTGCTCATATCCGGCAACGCGTACTTCGGCATGTTCGTGGCGTTGTAAACCGATCCAACTACTAGCGGATTGTCGGGATCTCCATTCAGAAATTCAACAACAACTTCATCGCCAACGCGCGGCCAGAAGTACGCGCCCCAGCCATTGCCGGCCCACTGCTGCGCCACACGCACCCAGGTATTATCCGGAGTGTTATCCTTGCGCACCTTATCCCAGAAGAACTGAACGTTGACGCGGCCCATCTTGTCGAGATGAATCTCTTCTCCCGACGCGACAACCACCTTTGCTGTTTGAGGGCCATATATTTTCGGCTTCCCAAACGTCTGCGGCGGCTTATAAACGACCGTGGACAGCACCGCCATGAAGCGATTGCGATATGGATTCCCGGAGCTTGTTTTGGTGCGATACGACGGACTCTGATCGACTGAGTGCGTTACCCCAGCCAGCAGATACGTGCCGTTCAATGTCGGATGCTCGCTCAGCGTAAATTTATATCCAGGCAGCATGGTACGAAGAGTTCCGTTGCCGCGATACGTTTGAAAAACCGACTCGGAAGCCTGGAATCGAGCCGTAGAAATGAGATTAATCAGGTTGGTCTCGTCGGGTTCGGGGTTTTGCCCCGAGATGGACTTGATGTACCCTTCCGCACCGGCCGGATAGGGGTAAACGGTATAGGAGTTCACGCCGTAGTCGCTTTTGCTCTTCGATTGCGATGAGTCGATGCGCTTGTAACTCCGGTAGCTGTAATCACCGGTAATATGCGCGCCGGAAACCATTGAGGCTTCCATAATGAATTCTGTGACGCGCGACCCGTAGGCGCCTTCTTCCCCGGAACCGCTCACCTCGAACTGCACCGAAGAAACGACAGGGCAATCCTGATAAGCGCTGGCGTCATCGGCAAGAATGATTTTATTGTCGCCATCGGAGTGCTCAAACCAGTAATTGATACCTTGTTCCTGCAGCAGCCGGGAGACGAAATGGAAATCGGATTCTGTATATTGCGTGCAGTACTCGAGTTTGGTGTAAGTGCTAGTTGTACTGTCTTTGACAGACAGGCCATAGTCACTGAAGATTTGCTTCACGATATCAAGGACCGTCATGCTTTGGAAGACGCGGCAATTGGTAGAGAGCGTCAGCTCCCACATGGACGGCATGATGGTGGCGTAGTACTCATTGAATTCTCCGTCTCCCGCGCCCTGCTCGAAGGAAGTGACAATCCCGTTGATCCATCGCGTGCCGGTATCGTCCGTCAACGCAATGGCAACAGTGACATTGGTCCCGACGATATCCTTTGGATCAATCGACGTATCTTTATCCGCCAGCAGATCCGCACGAAACTCGAAGAGATGAGAGATCCCCTCCGAGCCTGTGAGCCCTTCGATGAGCAGCACATCCTTGCCCAGCGGGCTCGTAAACTGCATCAACCGGTCGTCTTGTGTGAGGTCGCTCATTCCGTTCCGCCCTTACGCGCGAGAATCCGCGCTCATCTCATGCCCAGTATCAGGCTTCAACGAGCTCGGAATCCCACGCATACGTTAATTCGCCGCCGGCAACTGAAACCTGCACGCGGTTGGCCGATGTGCCTTCCGCGAGCCGCCCGAGAATCTGGCGGGACAGATCCGGAAGCATCGTGTTGGACAATATGTTGTCCACGTTTCTTGCTCCGCTCTCCACTTCCGTGCAGCGTGCCGCCACTTCATTCAAGAGTGTGTCATCGTAGTCAAGCGTGATCTTGTGCGTTTCCTTCAGCCGCTTCTGAATCTTGCCCAGCTTGAGCCGAATGATCTGCTTCAACGCCTCGTCGCGCACCGGATAATACGGAACAATCATGAGCCGCCCCAGGAACGCAGGCTTGAAGACCTTGTCCAGATCCGGCTTGATGGCCTTGGCCAGCGCCACATGATCCGGCGTCGTCTCCGGGTCGGACGTGAGCTTGGCAAGCAAATCCGTTGCCGCGTTGCTGGTAAGCAGAATGATCGTATTGCGGAAGTCGATCTCGCGGCCTTCGCCGTCTTCCATGCGGCCCTTGTCAAAGACCTGGAAGAAAAGCTCCAGCACATCCGGATGCGCCTTCTCAACTTCGTCGAGCAATACCACGGAATAAGGCCGCCGCCGCACAGCTTCCGTCAGCACGCCACCTTCGCCGTAGCCCACATATCCCGGAGGCGAACCCTTCAGCGTGGAAACGGTATGCGCCTCCTGAAACTCCGACATATTAATGGTGATCATGTTGCGCTCGCCGCCGTAGAGAATATCCGCAAGCGCAATTGCGGTCTCCGTCTTGCCCACGCCGCTGGGGCCAACCAGCAGGAATACGCCGACCGGCTTCACAGGATCGTCCATATTGGCGCGCGAGGTGAGAATGCGCCGGGCAATCGCCGCAAGCGCATGATCCTGCCCGATGACGCGCTTCTTCAGATGTTCATCCAGAGTCAGCACCGTATCGATCTCGTTCTTCACCATCTTGCCCAGCGGAATGCCCGTCCAGGCCGAAATCACCTCGCCGACAATCTGTGAATCTACCGAGACGCGCATCATGCCCTTCTCGCCCTGAAGTTCCGCGAGCTCGGCTTCCAGCTTGCTCAGCTCAGCTTGTGTCGCAGGGTCGACAGGAGCAGTATGGTCGGCCGCTTCCAGCTTTTCTTTCAGCGCACGAATGCCTCCAATCAGTTCCTTTTCCTTCTCCCACTGCTCATTGAGTTCAGCCTTCTCCGCAGTAGCCGTTTCAACTTCAGCGGCAATCTCGATGAGCTTCTCAGAGTGGTTCGCGCCCACCTTGGTCTCGCGCTCCAGCACGCGCTTCTGCACTTCGAGAGCGTCAATCTTCCGCTGCAGGTCTTCAATGCGCGGCGGTGTCGTGTTCTGTCCTAGCGACAAGCGCGCGCAGGCAGTATCCAACACGCTGACTGCCTTGTCCGGCAACTGCCGCCCGGCAATATACCGATGCGATAGCTTCACCGTCGAGGTCACCGCTTCATCCAGAATCCTCAGGCCGTGATGCTTCTCAAGCGCCCCGACAATGCCGCGCAGCATGATTGCCGCGACAGCCTCGGAAGGCTCTTCCACCTTGACCACCTGGAAGCGCCGCGCTAGCGCAGGATCTTTCTCGAAGTATTTCTTGTACTCGGACCAGGTCGTCGCGGCAATTGTCCGCAATTCACCGCGAGCCAGCGCAGGCTTCAGCAGGTTGGCAGCGTCGTTCTGACCAGCCTGACCACCAGCGCCAATCATCGTATGCGCTTCGTCGATAAACAGAATAATCTTCGTGGCCGAAGACTTCACCTCATTGATGAGACCTTTGAGGCGATTCTCAAACTCACCCTTCACGCCGGCTCCAGCCTGCAGCAGCGCCAGATCGAGCGTGTGAATATGCACGCCCTGAAGCGCAGGAGGCACATCACCCAGCGCCACGCGGTTCGCAAGCCCTTCCACAACAGCCGTCTTGCCCACACCAGCCTCGCCCGTAAGAATCGGATTATTCTGGCGGCGACGCATCAGGATGTCGATCATCTGACGAATCTCTGAATCGCGGCCCAGCACGGGATCGATCTTGCCTGCCTTGGCGTTGGCCGTCAGGTTCACCGTGTACTGATCGAGATGCGGCGTCTTACCGCCGGAAGCGCCCAGACCAGCCGGAGCTTCGCCCGCCTCCTGTGTCGCGCCCGTAGCCAGCGCCACCTGACTCTCGCGCGAGGCGTGCACAATGTCATAAAAGTTGGCGCGCAGCACCTCGGGCGAAACCTTCGCCAGCTCCTTACTGGTTTCCTTCACCAGCCGTGACAGCTCCGGATTATCCAGCAGCGCCAGCAGTGTGAAGCCAGTGCGAATGTTGCCCGCATTGAAATCGAGACTGGCCACGGTCCATGCCTCGGTCAGCATCTTCACAAGGTACGGGCTGAAGGCTGGCGATCGCGCATTGCCCGTCTTGAAGTTGTCCAGCGCGCGCTCCAGCTCAGCCGTAAGCCGCGAGCGGTTCACCTCAAAGTGCTTCAGGATTGAAGCTATGTCGTTATCGGTTGCGTCGAGCACCTTTGCAAGGTAGTGCTCAATCTCAATGTCGTAATGCGTGCGCCCCACGCACAACCCTGCGGAAGCCTCAAAGGCCTTGCGAGTCGCATCGTTCAACTTACTGATCAGTGTCTTCAGATTGGTGCTCATGCCCGTATCTCCCCCGCTGCACTCTTCATTTACTGCACAAGATACTTTGCGTCGCCCGGATCCCTGTCGATGGACCGTGTGCGTAGCCAACTGACAAACCCAAGCTGCGGACCTGTCTGTCCCGCAGCGCCAAGCTCGCAAAACGGCACATCCTCGCGAGCCAGGATTAACTGCACTTCTGCTTCATAACTTCCGCTGGAATAAAACCGCACCCACGCGGCCAATTCGTAATACGCACTTTGCCCCGGCAGCAGGCTGCGATATTGTTCAAAGCGCATGGGCCCCATCGCAATGCGAATGCGGCCGTGATGGTCATATACTTCATCGCCCGCAATCGTACCCACTCCCAGCCGTTCGTTCGATCCGCCGAGACCGTTCATCCATGTCTGATCTTCGCGCCGCACCTTTCTCCACGCGCCCGCAAACTGCTCAACCTTGACCGGAACCTCAAAGTAATCCTCCAGCAATTGCTCAAGCACGGAAGCGGAGCGCACATGCCTGCCGAGCAGTCCAACGTAATTCAGATAAGCTGCATCGGGAATTCCCTGGCGGCCAAGCAGCGCGCCCGTACCCAGCCCCAGAATGTCGTACAGCTTTTCAGAAAGACGATCCTTGCCGGTCCGCTCGTATTCAATGAAGAACCGATATTTCTCCCAGCCCCGATAAAAGAGCGAGATCATGCGATGGTTGAAGATGTTGAAAAACTCCTCCATCGCATAGTCTTTTTCTTTCGCGCGTGCAATCAGCAGCTCTGTGTAAGGAGCAGGCATCACGGAGATCGCCGCATTCAGGCCCATGAATTCGACCGTCATTTCCAACTGTCCCGTCTCAAGGCGGCGCGTCTTGTGAATCTCGCTTGCTGGAAACTCGAGCGAAGTACGTGAGACAAAACGAATCGTTTCTCCCTGCGGAGTTACAAAGTAACCCACAGGTTTGCGCGGCGCTTCGATGCGCTGCAACATGCGCACAGCCTGGAAGAACTTTACGCGGAAAGGCTCATCATCCAAGAGATGGCGGATCTCGCGCAGCTTGGGATCGTCAACCGCGTCAGTCGAGACGGCGAGAGTCTCGACCGGCTCGATAATGGGTTCTGCCTGCGTCTCTACAAAAGGGTTTGCGTTCCCGCTCTCGGTGGCCATTTCGCCAGCGCCTCCTTTCGCAGGGTACTGCGCGCCGTCAGTTGCGCAAAGCTGTTCATCGAGGCATAGCCGGCAAGAAATCTCTCCAGTACTGCGGCAAAGAGATACAATCCCGAACCCGCAAACTGCTGCTCGTCAAAATCGATCTCCACCTGCGTGCCGCGCGCCGGAACCAGTCCATACGCCGAGTTAACCAGCGCAAATCCCGGCTCGGTTTTCAAGTTCAAAATCGAGCCCACCTGGTTATCGGTCGCCACGGAGTCCGTCATATTATGCAGCCGCAGAATCTCCTGCAACGCGCCGCATCCTTCCTCACAAAGCGAAAGATAGTTCAATGAAAGCAGCGAGACCAGCCGCCAGACATGCCCCTTGCCCGCAGGCGGATCGCAGCTCTGCGTAGGGCGGCGGAAGGCCACAACATTCTTTGCCGCAGGATAGCCGGGAATTTCAAAATCTCCCTGCTCGCTGCCAAACCGGATGCGCGACGGTTGATCGAAGTTCGTGCACAGCGTCTTCACCATCAGCACATCGGCCTCGGGATCGACAAAGCTTCCCTTCAGATCCACGATGGAGATCGCCATGGTGGACGGCTGGCGCTGCCCAAGCTCATTCATACTGCGCGAGGCCACCCAGAAAGCCATGTCCGGCTGATTGCGCGTCTGGTGCCGGTAAGCATGGAACGGCTCGATTGTGATCGACTGGCGCAGCCGCGGATTCGTGGCAACAACCTCCTCAATACTGAAAACCTCCATGATCTCGGAGTGCCGGCTGTCGGGAATGACGGTGTAATCATGCCGCATCTGGTTCAGCAGAATCGGCTCCGCGCTCTGCGAAAACAGGTTGACCGCCGGCGTGCAGCCCAACCGGAAGGTACGCTCATTGACTCCAAGCTCCAGCACCTGCTCTCGCTCAAAGCGCTCGAAGCAGCCAATGATAAACACCAGCTCAGCTTCGTCCGTGAACCCTCCAGCCGCGAGTGGCTCCAGCCCGGTCACATCGAAAAATAAAAACTTGTCCGGAAATGCGAAATACTCCTGCAGCAATCGGTGGCCATCGATAGACCGGCGTACAAACGGCAGCAGGCTCTCATCCTGCGCAAAGCCAACCGGCTTAATATGATCCCTGCTCAGAATGACAACGCGGCTCTCGTCTTTCGGATCGCGGAGTTGAATTTCGATGCACTTCTCGAAGAGCAGTTCATACGCGGTATAAACGACATTCGCATCGCCGGCGAGATGAAAACGCAGCGTGCTTAGGGGTTGGCCTGCAAAGGTTGCGTCCCGCTGGCACTGAAGCTTCACCCTTACCGCGGCTCCGGCCTGCGCGCTCTGCGTGGAGCGCGGCGGACGTTTCATCCGCTCAGGCTGGTTCCACTCCGCCGCAGAAACATAGAACGGCCATAGATCCACGTCATACGCCGTCTGAAAGCGGCACGGCAATCCATCCACCGTTCCTTTTGAAACAAGCTGTGCGCCTCTCGGTACGCGCATCAGCTCCGTCTTTTTACCCTGCGCCGGATCTCGCTGGCACTCGACAATCGTCATGGACGGGATGGGCCGCAGATAGCCCGGATGAACAACGCGCGTCAGCGCCTCAAAGACTTCGGGAAAATCGTCATCGATGCGCTTGTGTACACGCGCGGCCATCAGGGCAAAGCCTTCCAGCAGCCGGCTTACATGCGGGTCTTCGCAACGCTCCGGGTCGAGCAGCAGCCGTCCGGCAATATTGGGATACTTACGCGCAAACTCGCCGCCCATCTGGCGCAGATAGGTCAGCTCCCGCTCGTAATATTCCAGCAGTTCTTCGCGCATCGCCTCAGGAGACCTCGTATTCCCCGCTGATCAACTCCAGAACCGTATCGAACTTGATATCTTCCTTCGTATCGTCGTACCGAATCTGACCTTCGATATGAAACCTCAGGCTGCGGACCAGCGTGTCCGATCGCGTCAGAAATACGCGTGGCTGGTGAATACGAGGCTCAAAGATTCGAATACACTTTTCGAGAGCGGCTGAAACCGCGTCCTTATCATTCCCCTGCGATTTATCGAAGTTCTGCAAATCGGGAAAGCCATAGTTGAATACAGACTTTGCAACTTCGGGAAATTGCTCCAGGATGGGCATGACAGGCTTGCGCGTATTCAGCATCCATTCGAGATCACGCCGCAAAGCATCCCTGTATTTGTCCATCGAATCTTTGCGCGTCTTTGGCCAGTCGTCCTGCGAAAGAAGGAACCGGTCGATAATTGTCTGCGTGACAAGGGTCTCTGTCTTGAGCCGCGCCATTTCGTTCCTCCCTTCAAGATTTGTTCGGCATTACCACGTATTTCGCATTACGCCGGTTTCCGGCGAGTAACTGAATCTTCCGGCTCTATCCCTGACCCAGCACGGTGGAATCAATCCAGCGTTGCGTCTCCGGATTGGCTGCACCGGTATCATCCTCTAGAATCCAGTACCGCAGCTCCGGCTGCACAGCCAGCAGATTTCGCATGGTCCCAACCACTGCCGCGGCAAGCGCCTCTGCGCCATTCTCCTGCGCGGCCCTCCATATATAACGATGGAGATCGAGCCATGCGCGACCGCACTCGCTGGCGAGAATCGGCAACGATGTCCTGAGCAATTGACCCCATGCCTGCTGTTGAGCCAATGATCGCAACGCAAAGCGCACATCCGGCGTGGGCCCCACCGCAAATCCCGGCTGAGGCGACTGGCCCTGCATCAGCGTCTCACCCAGCCGCAGCCCCGCACAGATCAGGTACGGGACAGCTGACCGGCTGTCAGCGTCAAAAAAATACTCCGCGCTCGCCACTACAGAACCATAGGCCGCGCCCAGCTCTCCGGGAGCCGACATACGCGGAATCTGCAGCGAAAATCCCGGGACACCAGCCTGCGCCCCGCCTTCGGCTTCGACGCCACCTTCACCTGGTTCCCTCGGCGCTACTGGATCGGGCTCAGTCTTTCGCTTCTCATTCAGTAGCGTCTCAACGACCCGGTGCACCGCTTCGAGCGATTCATGAAACTTATCGAGCGATGGATAGAAATCGGTTCCGTACGCCTCCCGCTGATAGCTATCCAGCGTTGCGACTGCTTCCAGGGTTGCCCGCAGCGCCGCATCAGCATCCGAGTAAACAGCCTTTGGAGTGGCCAGAAAGGCCTGGTCGAAATCCTCGGCCGTAAGCCGCCCGCGATTGATTGCATCCTCGCGCGATTCACGCCTGGAGTCCGACGTCGCGTCTTTCTCGTAACCAACGATGCGGGAATCCTGGTAGATCTCAAAACTCAATCCGCTCTTGGTCAGCGGCAACTTGCGAACGGCATCGGTCAGCAGCCGCGTTGCCGCATCCACAGACATGGCGCGATATTCAAGGTCTCCGCCATCCTCCATCATTGGATAGATCGTGTCCCAGAAAGTTTCCTGCAATCCGCGCAGAAGCTCAATCGACGGAGCCAGCGCGGAAAAACCTTCCAGCCGGATACTCGACTCGATGTACCATCCGGCCAGGCGAAGATCCTTGCTCCGCTTGGCAATCGCTTCCCCGGACAGCTTGTTGGCTGTGCGGAAATCGGCCTTTTTCCTGTTCGTTACATCCCACCCGCCAGAGGGCAGATCATCCACATCCTCGCGTCGAGCTTCTTTGATTTGCTCAAAGACGGGGTCATAGTAGAGTTCCGGCCCGGAAGGATTATCGCCTTCAATGGGCGTCAACAAATCGTCGCGCAGAGGCATCTCAGGATTTCTTCTCCTCCGCCGACCACTGCACGCTCAACAGTTCCAGAATCGGAACATCGGCTCCATCCACAAGCATCGTCTTTGCCCCATAAGGAATCGCGTCGTATTTCTCATCCGCTTCCCAGACAGACTCGCGGCCAAGCGCGACAATCTCTTCCGGGTAACGGAACGACAGCGGGCAAATCGCCGGAATCAGAACCTCACCCAGGTCCTGCAGCCGGAACTCTTTGCTTGTCTCAATGCGCGCTCTCGCCCAGATCAGGTCGCGCAAATTCGCTGGCCGCTCCATTTCGAGGCGGCGCAGGTGTTGAAATGGAATCCACGTATAGCTGCCGGCAATAAAGACTTCAAGATTCGGACCGATGCGGGGGTCCGGATCGGAAATATCGTCAAATGGTTTGCCATTCAGAAGGCCACCAAACGCGGGGCTATCCTTTACCTCTGGCGTTTCGCCGCTGGCAAACATCTCTGAGCGTGTCCGCTCCGCATGTACTGCGCTGCGGTACAGCAACGCTCCGCCCGCTGCCTTGGGCGCAGTGGTGGCAAGCATATCGAGTTGCTTCTCCGCGCGATCATACTCGCCGGCAAAAAGAAGAAGCTCAAAGAGAAACGTGCGGCGCGTGGCGTCGAGTGGATTGGATTTCAACTCGTCGCCAAGCGCCTTGATCGCTTCCCGCAGTTTTCCTTCGCGGTACAGCTCTTTGGCTGTCATTTGTCCTCAGGTAGTCTTGTTCGCCTTCAGATCGTAGGAGACAGCGGCCACAGCCGTCAGGATGCCCTTCTCGTCCTGCGTGCTGTATTCCACCTTGATCTTGTTGTAACTGAAAGAAACGCTCTCCGCCGGAACTTCGCTCGATCCACTGACCGAAAGGTTCGTGACGAAAAGCTCTTCAAAGGAGACCTTCAGGAATGGTTTGCCGCCTGTGACGCCGGACTTGCAAGCGCTCAACACGCCGGTCTTGATGTGCGTGCCCGAGATGAGCGACTTGAAGAGCAATGGGCTGGACTTGTCGTAATACTTCATCGCATGGAGATTTTCCAGGCTTACTTTGCCCGCGCCCGATCCACCGGTCCCGGCTACGGAACTCACCTGGTTACCGCCCCAACTGAAGGAAAGAAGCGAAATCTCATTCGTGTGGCCGTCAGCCACCGACTCGCCCTCGATGCTGTCGAGCTTCAGAAAAAAATCTACCGCCATAAGACGAATCCTTTCACGTTATCGCCTCCACCAAGGCGAGCTGAAGATAATCTCAAACGAGCAACGCCGACTTATTTGCCCGCAGGTTTGGGAAGTTCCGCCACCAGACGAAGTGAAACGGTCAATTCATCCAGCTGGAAGTGAGGACGCATGAAAGCTACCGCGCGCAGAGCACCCGGATTGCCCGGTACTTCCATGACTTC
>Ga0206824_10073_pt1 | contig 33621 bp, 18 predicted proteins | sample Alteio_BWOrgCont_82_FD_152874 | JGI IMG/M metagenome (GOLD analysis project Ga0206824, IMG submission 152874) | Enriched cells from forest soil in Barre Woods Harvard Forest LTER site, Petersham, Massachusetts, United States -... | ecosystem: Environmental > Terrestrial > Soil > Temperate forest >...
GAAGGAGTCCACGGCGCTGCCACGAACGCGGTTCAGGCCATCGGGCGTTCCCACCCAAAGCTCAGGTACGTCATCGGGGTTCCGTCCCGGCGCAAGCGAGAGAATTACCTTACTAAGCAGCACATCCGGTATGGCGTAAGCTGTGGATTCACCAGGTCTGCCGCTCCAGAGCCTCAGCGCGTTCAGGCCACCGCCGTTGGTGCCGATCCAGAGCTTGCCAGAGCCATCTTCCACCAGCGCCGTTGTCTCGTCTGAGCTGAGCCCTTCCTGCGCACCGATGCTGATAAAACGCTGGTCGCGCAGCACGTGCAGGCCGCTTGTTTCCGTGCCCACCCAAAGATTGCCTTCGTGATCTTCAAAGAGGCTGACGATAGAGGCGGTTGCCAGAGGATCTGTAACGGGGAGTTTGTCGATTTTATATTCGGGCTTGCCCTCGACAATGCGTGCAAGGCCGCGATTTGTGCCAACCCAGAGCGCGCCTTCGCGGTCTGCGAGAAGTACCTGAATGCGTGAACCGGGAAGGTCGATGTCCGTGGAGAATTGCGCTACTTTGCGATCGCCGCGCAGCAGCTCAAGCCTGCCTCGATTTGCGCTGGCTACCTCGCCGTTGGGCAGCGGCACACTCACAACATCAATCTGCGGAGCGTGAAACTCTGCCAAATCCACCGCGGCAATATGATCGCCCTGAAGAGAGATAAAACCAGCGATCGTCTCTGCCAGCACGGCGCCGTTCTTTCCTGATTGCAATGTGCGGATGGGATTCGCAGGCAGTCCGTCCGCCGTGGTGAAAACCTTCACCATGCCATGATTGAGGCGGGCGAGCCCCTCGCCGGTTCCGATCCATAGCGTTCCATCGGGCGTGGCCAGCAGACAACGGATGTCGTTGTCAGGCAGGGCTGGCTTTGAGGCGCGGTCAAATATAGTGAACTGCACGCCGTCAAAGCGGACCAGTCCAGCCTCCGTGCCCAGCCAGAGATAGCCGTCCGCGGTTTGCGCGATGGCGTGAACGGTGTTCTGCGGCAGGCCGTTCTCCATGGCCCAGCTCTGGCGATTCATGGTGCTGAGCGGAGTGGTGGGAACCAGCGCGCGGGCGGCTGCGGCCAGCAGGAGCACGATGGCAGAAAACATGAGGCAGCAGCGCAAGATGGCTTGGAACGAGATGGAGCGCAAGGGTATCAAGGTGCTGCAAACAAGGGTATCGCTCCGCTGCGCGATTGCGCATGATTCCTTCTGTCTGAGGCCATTTCTGCTCCCTTCGAGTCAACCTTTGGGTTGACCTCGCCCTCGCCCATGCGGCCCATGACGGCGTTTTGGTCTGGAGCTAGTCTTAGGGTGTCTCCTGAAGTCTCACAAATTTCGTGAGTCTCATTTTGGGCGGCGGCCTTAAGGCTGCTGCCCTTTTTCATTTTGCTGGGAACCTGTCTTGTTGTACACCTGCCCAAGGTAGCGCAGGCCGCCACGAAAGAACAGATATGATCGCAGGAAGATGAGTCTCACATATCCGATTTGTATTGAATTGCCTATGCCCATCCGCACGCCTCGACTACGAATGCGTCCCAAGCAGCCGGGCGATGGTGCGGGCACTGCGGCGGCGGCAATCGAAACATGGAACGAGCTGCACCAATGGATGCAATGGGCAGAAGACAAGGACTATTTCACGCCGGAACAGATGGAGATTCGCATCCGTGAGGTGATGGCTAGTTTTCTCCGGCGCGAAACCATCGAATTGCTGGGCATTGAGATCGCTACGGGCGAACCGGTGATCTGGTGCGGCTTTCACGATTTTGACTGGCAGGCACGCCAATGCGATATCGGCTACTGGGTTCGCAAAAGTGCGCATGGCCGTGGCATTGCCACAGAAGCGTCAAACGCAATGCTGCGGTATGCCTTTGGCGCGATGGAGATGCGGCGCGTGGGTCTTACACATTCGGGCGGAAACGAAGCCAGCCGTCGCGTGGCGCAGAAACTTGGCTTCATTCCGGAAGGAATTCTACGATCCGCAAATCCATTGCCCGGCGGACGCGTTGCGGACCGATATTGCTATGCACGATTTGATCTTTCGGGTCTGCCGGAATTGGATGTGCAATGGGGACACCCGTAGACTTCGCGCCTGCGGCTGTCCGCTGCGTCAGTTCTTCTGCGCCACCTGCTGTTCCGGCTTCAGCGGGAGAGTAGCTTCGAGTGTGCCGGTGCGATTCGTCGTCATATCGCGCACGGCAACGCGGATGTACACAGCGTTCTCCGGAACCTCAAGCTCCTGCTCGGCGCGGAAGACCGGGCCTTGTTTCTTGCCATTTGCATCTGTGGCTGCACCGGCGCCGGCAGGCGAGCCCTGGTTCAGCACGCAGTTCAACGTCGCACCCTCGTTGGTGAATGCCGATACTGCGAATTCAATCGTAGGCGCTGTGCCGGGAACGGATTCGATGCGGCGAAGCTCGGGGTCGATGACTGCGTAGTCGATGCGGTATTTCTGCAGATGAACTGCAGGCGGCGGCCTGAGCGGTTTGCTGGAGGGCTTGCGAGTACGGAAGAACGCAGGCGAATTCTGAAGCGCCGCCATCTCGGCATCGGAGGCCATGTGCAATTTACCCACGGTCGATAGGTGCGCGCTGAAGAGAAGATCATGCACCATGGGCGCGCCGTGCTCCATGTTGGCGTAGAGCGTATCCTCAGCCTTCGCCTTCAGGAATCGCTCCTGCACCACATCTTTCTTGTGCAGTGTGTCCAGATCCTTGTCGTCATCGGCCACCGCGTAATACAGCGTGCGATAGGTGACCTGCAAGTCGGGATGATTGCCCACCAGCTTTACCTGGATATGACGCGCGTCGCCGTCAAAATCCTTCTGCGGTGCATAGGTCAGCGTGTAGTAGCTCTCGCCGTGTACTACAGCCTTGTCCATCATTTCACTGGTGTGATTGTTGCTGTAGTAGGCACGGCCTCCGGTGGACTCGGCAATCATATCCATCTGGTCAAACTTCACAAGGTTTCCCGTCGAGCCGCCAAGATCAACAGGATAGAGAGCTACCTGGCTCTTCATCATGTTGGCGTAAGTGGTCTTCATGGTGTCCGCAAGCAGACTGGAAAGGTCGAGCATTTGTGGTCCGCCTCCACCTGCGCTGGAGTTGCCGGGCGCGCCACCCGCAGCCATCTGATTCGATCCCACCAGCGAGGGCGAAACCGGAATCGGAAACTCCGACGATAGCCAGATCAGATTCTTGCGCCCTGGAATACCGCTCATGTACTCAGCAATCCAGTTCAGGTTGCCCAGAGCGGCGCGCGCGTCCCACCGTCCGTAGTTGTTGCCCGAGGTGAAAACCTGCGGCACATGCGGCCCAGGACTGTTGCCCAGAAGAGCCTGCTTGATCAGATCGTGATCCGTAGTAAAGCCCTGCAGGATATGTATCCGGTCCGTATTCACAATCAGCATCATCCGCGCGTCTGGCTGCGCGTTGTCCACAAAGCTGAACAGCTCCTTGTGAAAGCTCATCTGCTCATCCGGCGTGGTGTTCAACACATCGTAGTACAAAATGTAGAGCGGACCGCGCTCCGGCGTGTCGGGAATGTTGACGAAGGTATTCGTGGGCAGGGTGGGCAGCTTTGGCGGAGTATAGCTGGGCGCGGAGCCGTCCGTGATGTCGAAGGACTTGATGGTCTGCGGCACGTTGTCTTCCTTCACTTCAAAGTCTGCCGCGGTGAGTCCCTTGACGGGATTTCCCTGCTTGTCGAGCACGACAACGTCGATGGGAATACGGCGCACTTCCAGGCGCAGAATGGGCTCCTGCTCTGCGCTGGCGGCTGAAGATGCGGGCGCAGTCTGTGCCACGAGGCGCACGTTCAGATTGGCAAGAGTCGCCGCCAAGGCAAGCGATGCCGCAAACAATGAGAACCCTGTTTTCCGACAGTTCATGATCTTCCCCATACAAAAATCGACACCGAAACTTACGCTAAGTTGTTTCAGCACAAAAAATTACCCTTCAAATCACAGGCTAAATCGTATCTCGCTACGGCGTCTCGCCGCGCACATAGAGCACCGGCCCGCCATGCAGCATTCCCTGGGAAAGCCGCTCCGCTTCTTTCTGGCTGGCGGGCACAACCGAAATCGGCGAAGCCAGAGAAAACTCCAGCTGCGACTCCGACGGAATGGCCAGCACCGGTCCAGGTGTAACAGCGGAAACAGCCGTACCCACGCCTGCGCCAACAGCAGCTCCAGTGCCCATGCCCACCAGCTTGCCTGCCGCAGAAGTGCTGCTGCTGGCGCTTCCATTCGCGATGGCTCCGGCGATTGCGCCGATGATTGCGCCGCCCTTGATCTTGGCTTCTGTCGGTTTTGTCTTGCTGGTTCCCACTGCCTTGAACTGATAGGTATAAAGTGGATAGCTGCGTCCGCCCAGATCGAGAGAGGTGAGCTGCAGAATGAGATCGGGAGCTCCACTGAGCGTTCCCGCGTGCCTGGACTCGACCACGGTGCCGTGCAGGACAGCGCCGCGCGGAATGATCAGCACGTTGTTCACAACCACATCCTCATTGAGCGTAAACAGCAGCGAAGCACCCGCATGTGTCTGGCGAGTGCTTATGGCTTCATTGGTCATGACGCGCAGGGGCGTGTTTTCAAGCACCGTTACCTGTGCATTTGGGTCGGGGTTCGTCCAGAAAAGCGGCTGAACCGGGGCAGAAGAAGAAGATTGTGCTGGAATTTGTTGGGGCAAAGGCGCATTCTGATCTTGCGCCGGACTCGGGCTGGAACCCTGAGCCGAGACGAACGAGCTGGCAGATATCGCAAGAACGATCCTGGCCAATGCAGATGAAAATGCTTTTTGCATGATTGCTTCGTTCGCGATTTTGACGCGGACACCCCCAGATATAGACGGACGGCGGATGTTAGAGGACGCGCGAACTTGTTGAACGCGCAGCTTTTAGGCGACGCGTGTTCACATCTCCCTCACCAGTTATTCATGTGGCAGTAATCGTCGTTGGGTACGCTGATTCCAGTTCATCAGGCTCATGCTGCCCACTGCATTCCTACACTCCCTTCCACAGGGGTATATAAACGCGGCGCACTGACCTGACCCTGGCTTCATTGTTCCAGAAGCACGAGTATCCAAATCTCGATCCTTACAACGAAACACAGTGATTCTCTTGAGGAGGCAGTTGTCCATGTCTGAAAGGAAATTAAACTTTATGCGGTCCGGTACGAGATTATTTGTCTCGTTCGGGCTGCTCCTGGCGCTCGTGTTTGCTTGTCCATTCGCGCGATCGCAGGCCACCCAGGGCTCAGTTGTCGGCGTGGTGAAGGACGCAAAGGGAGCTGTAGTCCCTGGCGCGGCCATCACGCTCACCAATACTGATGAAGGCGTCTCTCGTACCACGAAATCCAACGGTAGCGGCGAATATGCCTTCCTGGACGCCAAGGCCGCACATTACACCCTCAGCGTTGAGGTCAGTGGCTTTGAGAAGTTTGAGGTTAAGGACATCGCGCTCGAAGTCCGTCAACAGCTTCGCCTGGATGCCACCATGACCGTGGGCACAGTGCAGCAGCAGGTTGAGGTTACCGGCGACAAGGTATCCGCTATCCAGACCGAATCGGCTACCATCAGCGGCACATTCACCGCGGACGAAGCTATGAGCCTTCCGGTGAACACCCGCGCCAGCCAGAGCGGCACCTCGGCAGCCAGCATTCTCGGCACGCTTCCCGGCGCACAGGCGGATCAGTCCGGCGTCTCGCTTCAGGGCGCGCTGCCTTACCAGATGGACGTTACCGTGGACGGCGTAACCACGCTCAACGCGCAGGGCGGCGGCTTCATTCCCAACACCTTCCCCTCCAGCGAAGGCATCAGCGAAATCCGTGCGGACGGCATTCTTGCCAACGCCGAATATGGCGATCCGGCCCAGGTCATTATCACCACCAAGGGCGGCACCAATCACTTCCACGGATCGGCCTTCACCTACTACCAGGACAATAACTGGAACGCTCACCCCTACTTCTACCAGCCCTACGCGCAGCCTCTCTTCCATGCCACCACCTTCGGCGGCTCCGTCGGCGGCCCGGTTATTTTTCCGCATCTCTACAACGGCCACAACAAGAGCTTCTTCTTCGTCGATTACGAAGGATGGCGCAATCCTGCCCAGACCGTTCTCAGCGAAAAAGTTCCCAGTACCGGCATGTTGAATGGCGACTTTACCGGTTACACCACCGGGACCGGCGACCCCATCACACTGCGCAACCCTTACACGCAGCAGCCTTGCGGCCAGACCTTCACTTCCTGCGGCCTCACCGTCAATCCCATCGCCGCCAGCGCACTCAAAACATTCTATCCCGCACCGAACATCGGAAACCCAGCCACCTACGTGGATAACACCAATAGCAACTGGACGCAGAACGTAGATGACAGCGCCCACTCCAACCAGTTCGATGTGCGCGGCGACAAGTACTTCGGCTCCAACCAGAAGTTTCTCCTCTGGGGCAAGTACACGCAGAAGGACTTCCCCACCTCCTCGCCCAAGATTCTGCTCATTCCCACCTCCACCAACATCAACACCAATAAGGTTCTGAAGGTTGACACCAACTGGACCCTCACGCCCAGCATCATCAATGAGGGCGGCTACTCCTTTACCCGCGCATGGACCGGCTCCAGCAACGGCTTCAATGGCAATGCGTGGACCACAGGGGAAAACTTCGTTGGCCTGCAGAATCTCTTCTACAACGGCATTCCAGAGATGGACTTCAACAACCTCCAGAGCCTGAATGCAGATCGCCTCACCAGTCTCAGCAACTCGCTCACGAACTCTTACGACGATGTGCTCATCTGGACCAAGGGCCGACACACCATGAAATTCGGCGCGGACATCCAGACCATTGAAGCCAAAACTCCTCTCGGCTTCTTCGGCGCGGATAACTATGGCACCTACGGCTTTCAGCAGTGCGGCAGCAACGGTTCGAGCGGATGCTTCACCGGCATCGACTTCGCCGACTTCCTCTCCGGCATTCCCGACGGTACCGAGTATGACGTGGTCCACCAGGACAACGATGGCTACTCTATCCACTACCACTTCTTTGGGCAGGACGATTGGCGCGTAAGCGAGAGGCTCACACTCTCCTTCGGCCTTCGCTATGAATTGCACCCCGGCTACTATGACAAGGGCGGCGACATCGGCAACTTCGATCCGAACACTGCACTTTCCGGCCGTGTCATCTATCCACAGAATTCCGCAAACCTCCTCGCTCAGAGCTTTTTGGCCTCGGCCAACGCCTGCGATCCAGACGGCGTAAACAATACCAACACGGCAACCATTAACGGCGCGCCTTGCATGCAGGTTGAGGGTAATGAGACTGCTGGCTTCCCATCCGGTCTCAAGAAATACCCGCACCTGCGCTTCATGCCCCGCTTTGGCGTTGCGTATCGCCCCTTCGGCGATGACAAGACGGCCATCCGCGCCGGCTTTGGTATGTACAACGTCACGCTGCTCGGTTCCAACTTCTACTCGCTCACCGGAACCTTGCAGGCCGCCACACAGGCGTTCGCCAACAGCCTTACGAACTGCACAGCTACCGGCTGCACGCCCCTTTACCAGTGGCCGCAGGTGTATGCCGGCTCAGGAAATAGCGGCTCCACGACGGCTTACGGTACGGATTACTTCGGCACCGCCAACAGCATCAACTGGAAAGACCCTTATACCTATCAGTGGTCGCTGAGCATCGATCGTGATCTCGGCCAGGGCTATGCTGCTCGCATCTCGTACATCGGCTCTGAAACGCATCAGCTCGTCTGGGCTCCGGACGAAAACACCCTGCCCTTCTCGAGCACGGTTTCAGCCTACAACCAGCCGTTCTCCGCACGTCTGTTCCCCAATTGGGGCCGCATCAACACGCGTTATACAGGCGCTAACCAGAGCTATCACTCGCTGCAACTCAACGCCAGCCATCGCCTCCAGCATGGCTTGCAGTATGAATCCACCTTTACCTGGGCCAAGAACCTGGCCGATAACCAGGGCCCGGCCAATGGCGGTTTCGGCGGTGAAAGCGGCGGCAGCCGTGCCACCTCAATCCTGGATCGCAATGTGGACTTCGGCGATGTATACGGCACCCGCCGTCTGCGCTGGAACACCACGGGGCTCTATGATCTGCCCATTGGCCGCGGCAAGTTGATTGGCGGCTCCATGCCTCACATCGCCAACACCGTATTCGGAGGATGGCGCCTTACCGGTATATTTGTCGCGCAGACAGGCGATTACCTGATGCCATACTTCCCCTCCGGCCAGGGCGATCCTTCAGGAACAGGGTCGGGCCTCAACACCTCACTGGCAGGCTGGAATCCCTCGGAACGTACACAGTATGCCGATGTTGTAGCTGGCCAGAGCTGGCGTACAGGAGCAAAATCACGCACCATGTGGGCGAATCCGGGGGCCTTTACCTGCCCCGGGGATCCTACCTGGCAGGTTGGCGACGGCTGCTTCACCGGTGCCGGCTTCGGTGCAAACGGCAAGCCGCTTTACACCGGTCCGGGTGCTAATTCGCCACTGCCTATCGGCCGCTTCGGCAACGCCCGTAACGGCGCCGTCGAAGGCCCCGGCCTCGTCAACCTCTCCGCAGGCCTCAACAAGGCATTTGCAATCACCGAGACAATGAAGTTCAAGATCGAGGGAACCTTTACCAACGTCCTCAACCACACCAACCTCGGTGATCCGAATATGAATCTCAGCTCGTCGACCTTCGGTCTCATCGAAAGCCCTGCGGGTGCAGATTTCGCCGGCGGACGTACCGTGCAGGTGGCAGCCCGTTTCGAGTTCTAGAAACTAAACGCAACACAACAAAGCGGCGTGGACCTCCCGGTCCACGCCGCAGCTTTTTGTTCCCGCAGGCCTATCCCAACCCTCAAATGCCGTCATCCTGACCATAGCCTTTTTTCAGGCGGAGGGAAGGACCCGCTTTGGCTTTTTCCTTGTCCCTCTGTCCCTTTTCCCTGTCTTTCCCCATTACCAAAGTCCAATACCCCTTCGTACCCCAAACCCCCTCCAAATAGTTTGCACAAATTTATCGTCTTATATGCTCTACTCATAATCAGCAGCAAGAAAGCCCGAATCCCCCTGGATTCGGGCTTATGTATTTTTGGTAGCTGACTCAAACTGCATCCACACAAGCGTCTACAGTAGCGAAACAATCTCGATTCCCGTAACCCATTGATTTTATTAGAAAGGAGAGATGAAAAGGCGAACACTCAAATTCACACCTATTTTTGTCTATAACGCACATACAATCAGCTGTTTGAAAGGAAAAGTGCAAATTATTTTATTTTTTTGGTAGCCTTTTTCACTTAATTAAGTGGTAAACATAGCTTGCTCAGCTCTCCAGATACTCCCAGAACGAGTCCACCAGCTCCGCCCCATGCTCATTGAGAATCCGGCGCGCCGCGCGCTCAATCTCCTCAATCATTCCGTGCAGATAATCCCGCGAGCGCGAAATAGCCGCGATGCCGATGGTGGCCGACTGCCAGGTTGTGTCCTCATCCATCTCCGCCACGGACGCATTGAAGCCCTGCCGCAGCTGATCCTTCAACGAGCGCACCACCTGCCGCCGGTCCTTGAGCGACCGCGCATGTTCAATGCGAATCTCGAGCGTGAGCTGAGCAACGGGCATACATCAATCCGCAAGCTGAGCCAGTTGTTTCTCCGTAGGCTTCGGCGTGAACAAACTTACGACAATCATGAGCACCACGGCCACAATCAGCGCAGGAAAGATCGCATCGCGCTGGGCGATAACGGCAGGCAGATTATCATGCACAGCTTTTAAATCCCACGTGAGCGTCACCAGTGTGCCGCCGGCGATAGCCGAAACCGCGCCCCACGCCGTGACGCGCTTGGAATAAAATGCCGCCAGCACCACAGGCGTGAGCGCAGCGGAATAAATGGTGTAGGCCCACAGCATCTTCTGCAGAATGCTCTCAGCATAAACGGCTTGATAGAGTGCCCAGCAGCCCAACAGCACCACCGCCAGCCGCGAAATGATGAGCACACGTTTATCAGAAGCTTCCGGCGAGATGTAGCGCACAAAGACATCGTTGATGAGATTTGTCGCCGGCGAAAAGAGATAATTCGAAGCCGTGGAGATTACCTTGGCAAAAACCGCGCCCAGCAACAGCGCGCCCAGCACCGCAGGCAAACCATGCCGCGCAGTATATGGAATGATCTCGCGCGGATGCAGAGCAACTTCGCCTGTTGGATAAAGCGCGCGACCAAAGACGGCGATCGCCACAATCAGTGTTTCAAGAACGAGCGTACCCACGATCCATCCGGCAACAGAGACTTTCGCATCGCGCTCACTCTTGGCCGAAAAGAACTTCTGATACATCACCTGGTTGCCCAGCATGAGTAGCAGCGTGGGAACAAGAAATTCAAGCCCCTTGATCACGCCAAAGACCACTGGTTGTCCCACTCCATGCTGATCGATGCGGAAGTTTCCCAACCAGGTGAAGTATGCCGGAGGTAGTGATGCGTGCAAGCCTGTCCACCCACCAGCCTGCATCAGCAACCACGGCGCTGCTATCACGCAGATGACCGTAACCAGCGAGCCAATTGCAACATCCATATACGCAACCGACGACATTCCAGCAAGCGCCGTAGAGACGATGACAAAAGCCGCAATCAGATATGTGCCCATCTGCGCGGAGATAGTCTCAGGAAAGATGAGGTGCAGCACGTCGCCGCCGCCCTTGAACTGGTAGCTGGTAATGCCCACGTAGGCAAAAAGGATGGCGAAGGTTCCCAGCACACGCGCCGCCTGGTTGTAGCGCGCCTCAAGCAGATCCGGCAGCGTGAACTGCGCGAACTTTCGCGCCCGCGGAGCGATGAAGTAGATCAGCAGCAACCCCAGCCATCCGCCTGCCGGCTGCCACAACGCGGCAAAGCCGTTCTTGTATGCATTCTCCGCTCCGGCAAAGAGTGAGCCCGCGCCGATCCATGAGGTCAGCAGCGTGAGCACCAGCACCACCGCAGGCAGAGATCGGCCGGCTACAAGATAATCGGCCTTGGTTTTGACCCGCGACGTGCGATAGAGCGCAACAGACAGCAAAGCGACGACGATTACAACCAGAACAACAACGTACAGAACAGACATGCAGGGGCCCCCAGAGGCTCAGCCGGATTCAGGATTCGCGAATATACGTTTCTCGATGCAGTGTACCGAATCAAAGAGACCGCGCGTGAGCATGGGCGCAGCGAGCTTGCGGCTGCCTACTCATTGACCCCACCTGTAATCCCTTGTTAAACTGGTTCTGCGGGGTGGAGCAGCCCGGTAGCTCGTTGGGCTCATAACCCAAAGGTCGTAGGTTCAAATCCTACCCCCGCAACCAAACCCAGTCTCAAAAACTGTGAATTCAGAAAAAGGTCACCTCGGTGGCCCTTTTGATTTTGTGTACGATTACAGAATCTTTGGCGACGCAAACCAGGCCTGGGTTTCGAGGAATTAACAACCTGACGGCTCACCTGAATTATGCGACGCGGTTGTATGCCAGTTTTGCAATCTTGTCGATCATCTCGGCGTATGTGTAACCCGCTTTTTTCGCTGCCATGGCAAATTCAGCGGTGCTGGCCAGCCAGGGATTTGGATTCGCTTCGATGACGTAGACCTCACCCTTGTCGTTCAGGCGCATATCAATGCGGCCGTAGTCGCGCAGCTTGAGTGCACGGTATGCTGCCAGAGCAATATCCTGAAGCCGCTGCATGGTTTCTTCGTCGATATCCTCAACCGGCGCAGATTTTGTCACCCTATACGCTTCAGTATCCCGAAAGAATTTCACATCCTGTCCGGCGATTCGTGGAGCTCCCTTGGGCAGCTTTGAAAGATCAAGCTCAATCAGTGGCAGCACTTCGGGATTTTCATTCCCTAGAATTGCGGCATAGATTTCGCGGCCTTCGATGTACTCCTCAATAAGTGCGGGGCTATCGAACTCCTCATGAATGTAGTGAATGCGCTCCATCAGATCTTTCACACTCTCTACGACGGAGCCACTGTCTATACCGATGGAACCATCTTCCGAAACTGGCTTGATGATCAGAGGAAACTTGATGTCATGGGAGTGATCAGTGCGGCCTTTATACGAGACTGCAAAATCCGGCGTCTTGATCTTGTGAAAGTCGAATATCTTTTTTGCGATCGCTTTGTCCTGTGCAAGATAAAGCGCCTGCGGACCGCCGCCGGTGTATGGAAGATGCAACATTTCAAGAAACGCGGCGATGTTCTTGTCCATCGTGTCATCGCCGGCATAGGACTCTGTCAGGTTGAAGACGAGATCGGCGCTGCATTTTGCCAGTGAGAGCAGAGTCTGGTTCCTGCCGTCCAGAACATGATATGCGGGCTCATAGCCAAGCTTGGTCAGTGCATTGAATATCTCTTCGCGCTCATGCAGCGGATCTTTTTTCTTCCGTACAGGTTTGATCTTTTTGCCGCGCGATTGCTTGGCTGGCTCGGGTTCCGGCTCCGGCTCGGGAACTGTATCTTCCCAAAGGTCATACAGGATTGTGACTTTCAGTGCTTCCATAAAATGTCCTGTGTCTCTTCCGTCTGCCTCGAATCTTTACTCGCTTCGACTATCGACGGCAACCAAGAAGCGCTTGTCTGTACACAATGAATCACGGCTGGATGAACTTGCCGCGCGCGATGTAATTCATCGCCAGCGCGGTTGCGTACACACTGATTTCAGTCAGATATTCACGTTCACATTGTTTGTCGGCACGCAGGCCAAGCTCGTTAATCTTCGCCTCTATACTCTCAATCAATTTCTTTACAAGCGGACGCTGCACACCAGTCCAGTAGTTCACCTTATCGATAAGGACCTTGCGATTCTCGCGCAGCAGATCGACTGCGGGTCGAACATTCTTTCTGCGGCGCTTCGACACGTTGAAGATATCGCGCAAATCGGTATCAAGTGGTAGATCACCGGTACTGAGCTGCTGATCGAATGCATGCTCATAGAACTCTCCCACCGTTAGATCCATTTCATCCACCGTAATATCGGTGTTGCCATGCGCCACCACGGGATCAATATTGCTGAGCTGATGCCCTATGCGATCCATGTAGAGCAGCTTCCGCATTGCGCCCCAGCCCTCATACCGCTTGCGCCAGTTAGAGCGAGGCGTCATCCATACTGCAAATGTCTCAGCGAAGTCTTCATCAGGATGCTTCTGCGCGTACCAGCCCTCCATGTGCCGCACAAACTGGCGCGAAAACGGAACAGGCTTGTAGTTATCTCGATAAGCCCTGCGGAATGGTCCAAAAATCTCGCGCCACTCCTCAGTCTTGAAGAGCGCATAGGCATAATTGAAAGCGTGGCCCGCCTCATGACGCATGTACATCATGATCTGCCGCGCGTCTTCAATATCGTTCATGGCCGCTTCCAGCCGCTGCAGCTTCGGATCTGCAAGGTAGAACGGAATGCCTATAACGGGCTCCATGTTAGGGCAGCCCCACTCATCACTCAAATAACATCGAGGACGAAATCGGCTAAGCCCCTTGGCATCCAATTCCTTGTATAGCTGCCGCACAAAGCGTTCGAGCGGGCCGCCTTCGAGCTTCAATCCAAGCTGCTGAATGGACTTGGAAAGAATCTCCTGGACCTCGACCGGCGCTTTTTCAAAATTCGCCACAATTCCTCAAAGCCTAGCACGCGCAAAGCCAGATTCGACAGAACCAACCGTTGCCAGTACGGCATAAATACCGAAATGGACCTCATCGAGCCGAGAGAATGTTCAGACTGGCCATCACTGGACCCGGTATCCCGGTTTCATTTCGCACCGGTATACGGTGGACTTCCTTTCGTCTCCAGTTTCTCTCGATGTGCATGTGGCCCAACTCAAGTAAAGCTCCGGTCCCAGGGGAAAGATCATTGGCTGGCCATTGACATCGGCCTCAATACTCAAGCCTTCTTTGCTTTCAGGGAGAGTGAAGTTGAGCGCGCGATCGTAGATGACCGGATACGATCGGCGCACACTCGAAGCCAACGCGGTATGAAAGACCTCTGCTTCCACCAGAAACGTAGCTGTATCGGACCAGTTCAGCGCCGAGGCAGTAATGACACGGCCACCCTGTGCAAAGCCGCTTGAGTCCATGCGCGTAAATGGGCATGGCCCCGCGATACACGATGCGCGAACATTGCGAAACTCATTATCCTGACCGGCATCCAGTTTTACCGAATTTGTCGCCGCCTTCCACTCGCCGTCAGGAGAGCATGGGGCCTGCCGCTTGCAGGGAACATTGCCGCGATTGACTACCTGGAATGTCTTGACTACGCTGCCGATGTTATCCGCTTGCTGCGAGTGTACGGTATACCGAATTCGGATATTCGATATCACGGTAAGAGGTGCGCCGGATTCAGTCCTGGAAGCTTGAGGAATGGGCTCCATGGCGGCAATCACCAGCCTTCTCATAGTGGAGCGGTAAGCCATTTTCAGGTCCATGTCCAGTGGCTCGTAGTCATCATTGCGGAATTTCAGGTCCACTGTCTGTCCGGGCCAGACAGGCTCTGGAAACTTCAGTTCAAAAAATCCGGAGGCATCTGTGCGCGCATTCACGGTCACTGCGCCATGCGAGCCCGTCACCATGACATCGGTAATGGGAAGCTCCTTGCTCACATCCGCATCATGGCGGATCACGGCGCCGCGAATCACGGAGAGCTGCGGTTGCCAGATGTGCAAACGCCACACGAAATACGCCGCTACTGCTCCTGCAATTGCCAGGACGGCGAAAATAATGATAATTTTTTTGCCTCGGCTCACACTCTCACCCTGCTGCATCAGAGACTTGGACGCACTTGCGTCGGAATTTGCTGCCCACCCAGCTTACCTGGAGGGGTATTCTTGAATCTAAGTTTCTGGCCGCATAGTGCTTTGAGGCCAAATGCAAGTGCGATCGAAAATACATACCTCTGGTTATATTGACGGATGAAACGACCAAAACTTGACGAGCGCCAATTGACGGAAAGCATGGATTTGTCACGCCGCAAGATTTTACGCCAGATGGCGGGACTCTCGCTGGTGCCACCGCTTACGCAAATGGCTGCTGTGGAGGCGTTGGCTCAGAAGGCAGCACGGCATGAGAAGCAATCCCCGACAGCACCAGTCCAATCTCCCTTCACACCGGAAGAGGAACAGTTCCTGGACGACCTGGAACACGCAAACTTTCTTTTTTTCTGGGAACAGGGGAATCCGACGACGGGCTTGATTAAAGATCGCTGCAACGTGCGCACAACGGATAAGAGCGTTGCCGCCAGCATTGCTTCCACCGGTTTTGGCCTTACGGCCATCTGTATTGCAGAAAAGCGTGGCTTTGTCAGCCACGCCGATGCACGTCTGCGCGTGCTTCACACGCTATCCTTCCTCTGGCACAAGCTGCCAACGCATCGAGGCTTCTTCTACCACTTTGCGAATATCAATACAGGCGAAAGAATCTGGGACTCGGAAGCCTCTTCGGTCGACACCGCAATTCTGTTGTGCGGAATTCTCACCTGTGGCCAGCATTTTGAGGATAAGGACATTCGCGAACTCGCCCACGCCATCTTTGATCGCGTGGATTGGACTTGGCTCTCCGAAGACACGACCCTGCTGTCGCATGGATGGACACCGGAGATGGGCTTCATTCCTTCGCGCTGGGACTTGTACAGCGAATTGATGATGATGTACCTGCTCGGCATGGGATCCTCGACACATCCCTTGCACAGCGAAGCGTGGTTTGCCTGGAAGCGCACTACATTTGAGTATGACGGCATGCGCTACGTGGGCTCATTTGCGCCACTCTTTGTGCATCAGTATTCTCAAGCATGGTTTGATTTCCGCAATAAGCGCGATCAGTATGCAGATTATTTTCAGAACTCGATCATTGCGACGGATGTGCATCGGCGATTCTGCGTTGAGCTGAATGTGGAGTTCCCGGACTATAGCAATGCGCTCTGGGGAATTACGGCCTCTGACTCCCCGCACGGCTACGTTGCCTGGGGTGGTCCACCTGCTACCGGACCAATTGACGGCACCGTTGTGCCGTCAGCCGCCGGCGGATCCCTGCCTTTTCTGCCCAAGGAGACTCTACGCGTGCTGCGGACTATACATGACCACTACCCGAATGCGTGGTGCCGCTATGGTTTTGTCAATGCATTCAATCCATTGATCGGCTGGTACGATACCGACGTCGTCGGCATTGATACGGGCATCACGATGCTCATGGCTGAGAATGTCCGCACGGGATTTGTGTGGGAGACATTCATGAAAAACCCCGAAGCACAACGAGGTATGACTACTGCCGGCTTTAAGCCTTACACACAGGAAACCCCTCAAAAACCATCCTGACGTACCGCAAACCGGAATGCAAGAACAACACTCCAACGAAAAAGCGCATCGTATGTTACATCACTAGGAATTAGGCACAGGCAGTGCTGAATTGCGCAGCATTTGCCCTAGTGCGAACGAATCCAAAGAACTCGCGCTATACATAAAAAACCGGACGCGCAGGGTGGCGAGGAGTCGTTTTACAACTATGAGCCGCGCTACACAAGTTGATTCAAACAGCAAGGTAGACAAACAAAGCTCTCAACGCCAAGGCGGCGCGTGGGCTGATCGTCTGGCTGCGCTTAAAAATATTCCTCCGGTGCTTCACTTCGTCTGGGAGTCCGGTCCTTCCGTCGTCTTCTGGAATATCGCCATCCGCATTCTGGTTGCATTCCTGCCAGTAGGCATCGGCATCATCGGCCGTTTCATCATCGACGGCGTTAGCCATGTCGTACTACAGCACCAGCCGCTGCCGCAGCATTTCTGGTGGCTGGTGATCGCTGAAATGATTTTGGCTGTGCTGACCGGCATGCTTTCGCGTTCTGTGGATTACTTCGACAACCTGCTCGCGGATCGCTACACGCATCACGTCAGCGTAGAAGTGATGCGCAAGGCCGCCGCTCTCGACGTGACGGCGTACGAGGATCCTGTCTTCTACGATCGACTGGAGCGTGCCCGCGTACAGGCGACCGACAGGCTGGCGATGATTCAGCAGATGGGCCGGCTTATTCAGCAGACCGTCACCGCAATGGCATTCTCCGCGGTTCTCGTTCGCTACTCACCAATTCTGTTGCTGATTCTGATCGCCGGAATCATTCCTGCATTCCTGGGCGAGAGTCATTTCGCGTTTCTGACCTATGCGAAAAACTTTCGCCAGACGCCGGTGCGACGGCAGATGGATTATCTGCGGCAGGTGGGCGGCAGCAAGGAAGCTGCAAAAGAACTGAAGCTCTTTAACCTGAGCGATTACCTCACGGAACGATTCACCGGGCTCTCGCAGCAGATATACGAAGAGAATGTGAGCCTCAATCGCAGACGTCTTTTCTGGGGCGGAGTGCTGGCGATTCTTGGGCAACTTGGATATTACGGCGCATATGCCTACTGCATCTTCCGCACCATTCAGGGACACTATACAATCGGCGACCTTACGCTGATCACCACGGCCATTCTGCAGGCAATGAGCAATATTCAACTGGCGTTCTCAACTGCTTCCGGCGTTGCCGACCAGGCCTTGTTCCTCACTGACTTGCTTGCGTTCTTTGAGATGAAGCCCCGTGTTGCATCCAAGCCAAATGCATTGCCAGCCCCGCGTCCGATTCAACGCGGCTTTGAATTCCGCAATGTCTCGTTCACGTATCCCGGAACAGACCGGCGAATCCTGAGCAATTTCAACTTCACGCTCGCACCCGGCGAGCGCATAGCTTTGATTGGCGAAAACGGCCAGGGCAAGACAACCGTCGTGAAGCTGATTACACGCCTCTACGATCCGACGGAAGGCCAGATTCTTCTCGATGGCGTGGACCTGCGTGAATACGATATTGCATCGCTGCATGCGGAGATCGGTGTCATTTTTCAGGATTTCATGCGCTATGAGATGACCGCGAAAGAGAATATTGCGGTGGGGCGTATTGAAGTACCACACACACAGGAAGAGATTGAAATTGCAGCGCGCCGAAGCCTTGCCAGTAACGTCGTTGACAAGTTGCATTTCGGCTATGAGCAAATGTTAGGGAGGCGCTTTGAAGGCGGCGTCGATCTCTCCGGAGGCGAATGGCAGAAGCTTGCGCTGGCGCGCGCTTATCTTCGCGATGCGCAACTGCTTATTCTGGATGAACCCACGGCGGCACTCGACGCGAGAAGTGAATTTGAGGTCTTTGAGCGGTTTGCAGAATTGACACAGGGCAAGATGGCGTTTCTCATTTCGCATCGTTTTTCCACCGTAAAAATGGCCGACCGAATTGTTGTGCTGGAAGGCGGACGGATTGTGGAGCATGGAACGCACGAGCAACTGATTGCCCTCACCGGACGATATGCCGAGATGTTTGAGCTGCAAGCGGCCAGTTATCGATGAGGCTTATGACTTTACTTGATTATTCTATCGGGCCATAAAATATGACTTCTGAAAATAATGACCGTCTTCTCTCGGAGGCTCATGCTGTTGCCTCTCTGGAACCTGTATTGCGTCCATCCACTCCCTGCACCTTCTTTTCTCGCGTGGATACGGCGCGTCATTCCCTTGGACGCCTGGAAAAGGAACTTGCCAACTCTCCGGCTGCTACAGCCCTGATGAGTTCAGAGGTACGGGATGATCGCGCCGCCTTTCTCGAATTGCGCGCGAACTACCGTTTTCTGCGGTCCGCAATCTTTGCAATCTCGGACGGACGCTCCAAGCTGATCCAGCTTCCGCGCGCGGTCCTGGATTCCGGATCAGGCACTCCCCGCATCGCTGCGCTTGCTGATCGCTATCTTCGCGCAGTTGATTATGTTTTCTCCGGGGATACGTTTCGAACCTTCATCGAGACAATTCAGGCGCATGAGCCTCTCACGCTGAAGGAACTGTGGGCCATTCCGCTCTTTTTACGCTTCTCGCTTGTCGACATTTTGCTGGGGGACGCGCAAGCTCTTCTCAACGCGCAAGGATCGACATCCGATTCGGTCTCGGCTCCTATGATTCTGGCTCAGATCAAGAGCCTGCGGGGAATCACGAACACGGATTGGCAATTCCTGATTGAACCGTTGATTGAATTTGACCGCGTGCTGCGCCAGGATCCCGCCGGGGCGTATTCTGCCATGGACTTCACGACCCGTGAAATGTATCGCAAACGCGTGGCATTCCTTGCATACCATTCCGATTGCAACGAGTCCCAGGTGGCGTATGAAGCGCTGCTGCTTGCTGGTGACGGAGAGAAAGAGACTACTGCTGACCCGCGCATTCACAGACGCCATATTCATGTTGGTTACTATCTTCTCGACGAGGGGTTTTCTGCGCTTGCAAAACGTGTAGGTTTTCACCCACCTATTCCGTGGCGCATTCGAGAAGTTGTTCGCGCAAATGCGGAAGGTTTTTTTATCGATGGCATTCTCATTCTTACTGTGTTCCTCATCGCGGCAGCTATCTTTCCTGTGCTTGTTCATTTTTCCAGCATGGCTGCAGTGCTCACTGCAATCCTATTTCTACTTCTGCCCGCCATGCAGGGCGCGGTCGATTTGGTTAATCGGACTATTACTGCTTTCTACGAGCCGGAAACGCTTCCGAAGCTCAAGTTTGATACAGGAATTCCCAGCGAATTCGCTACGCTCATTGCAATTCCATCGCTGCTGCTGAATGAAAAGCAGGTTCATAAGCTCACCAACGATCTCGAGGTGCGCTATCTTGCCAACCGGGATCGCAGCCTGCACTTCGTATTGCTCACAGACCTTGCTGATTCCACCAGTAAGCCGAACGAAAATGATTCTCACCCGCTCGTCGAACTTGCCGTGCGCTTGATTGATGCACTGAATGAAAAATATGACTCATCCGGAGACAGGCCGTTCCTTCTACTCCATCGCCATCGCCGGTTTAACGTCCGGCAGGAGGTATGGATGGGGTGGGAGCGCAAGCGAGGAAAGCTGCTGGACTTGAACAAGCTCTTGGCCGGCGTTTTCGATGCGTTTCCAATTAAAGCAGGCCCGTTGAACGTGTTGCACCAGGTGCGCTATGTCCTTACCCTGGATTCCGACACGCAGCTTCCGCGCGGCGCGGCAGCTCAGCTTGTGGGCGCAATGGCCCATCCGCTCAATCAAGCAGTCATTGATCCGGAGCAGCGCGTCGTCACTTCCGGCTACGGCATCCTGCAGCCACGCATTGGCATTACTGTGCGATCATCCACACGCTCACGCCTTGCGTCCATCTTCTCCGGACAAAACGGATTCGACATCTACACGCGTGCTACGTCGGACTCTTACCAGGATCTTTTCGGCGAAGGTATTTTTACCGGCAAGGGGATCTATGAAGTAGCGACCTTGCACGCCGTGCTTAACAATCGCTTTCCGCGGAACTCGCTGCTGAGCCATGACCTGATCGAAGGCGCCTATGCGCGCGCCGGGCTGGTCACGGATGTGGAGTTGATTGAAGATTATCCTTCACATTACAGCGCCTATAGCCGTCGTGAGCACCGCTGGGTGCGCGGTGACTGGCAGATTGGGCAGTGGATGTTTTCGCAAGTTCCTGATGAGTCGGGGCATCGCGTTTCCAATCCTGTTTCTGCGGTCAATCGCTGGAAGATCTTCGACAATCTGCGACGCTCCCTGTTAGATCCGTTTCTCTTTCTGCTGATTATTGCTGGTTGGCTGGGCCTTCCGGGCGGAGCGGTCTATTGGACCGTTATTCCAGTTCTGTTGATTATGTTCCCGTCATTTGTGGAGCTGCTGTTTGGAGTGATCCGCTCGATGACGTCTGAGCACAAGGGAGAATTGGGCGAGACGATATCCGGCTTCTGGCGCTCGCTAGTCATTGCGCTGCTCCATCTAGTCCTTTTGCCGCACAAGACGCTGCTTGCTCTTGACGCGATTACGCGTTCTTTAGTTCGGCGTTTCATCACCGGCAAGCGGCTGCTTGAGTGGGAAACTGCTGCACAGGCTGAATCTGAAGATGGCGCCGGAAGCACGCCTGTCGATCGTTATTTAGCATTGGTCCCGTTGTTCACCATTGGCATTGCGGCTCTGGTCTGGTTCTTTTCTCCGCACCACAGAGCTATTCTGGTTGCGGCTCCATTGCTTGCGCTATGGTTGATTGGCGTTCAGGTTGCAGCGTGGCTAAATCGCTCACCGCATCCTGATAAAAAGGTCACGCGAGACGACAAAGAATTCCTGCAGGCTCATGCGTTGCGCATATGGCGCTATTTTCATCAGTTTGGCGTGGAAGGGCACAATTACCTGATTCCCGACAATGTTGAGGAGGAAGGCGCGGAAGCAGCTCGTGTCTCACCTACAAACATCGGCCTTCTTCTGAATGCACGCCAAGCCGCATATGAGCTCGGCTTTCTCACGGCACCAGAGTTTGCCGATCTTACGGTGCACAGCCTGGCCACCATTGTGCGTCTCGAAAAATTTCGTGGACATCTGTACAACTGGTACGACACCAAGACTCTTCAGCCGCTCGACAAAGCTCCATTCGTTTCCACGGTTGACAGTGGCAACTTTGTGGCGTCACTCTACACGCTTCACGCCGGCACACTCGATCTCTTAGATCGTCCGTTGATAGAGCCAAGACTTTGGAGTGGCTTGCGCGCGCACTTGCATATGCTGCGTACATTGGACGCATTGCCACCTACGCTCGCAAAACTCAGCATTCCCAATGCAGATACTTCCATAACAGAATGGGCAGGATGGCTTCTCTCTGCTCAGACTGCCATTGTGGGTACACCCTCAGCCCAAAAAGGCAAGCCTGGTTCAGGATGGTGGCTGGCCGAAACGCAAAACCGAATTGCACAGCTTCGGGGAATCTTTCGCGATTATTTGCCGTGGATGCTTCCTGAATACAAATCCCTGCGCGCGCCATCGGGTATTCACTGGAACGAGGAAGCAGGTGCGGTCTCGATTCACGACGCGCTTTTGTTTGCCGAAGCTCTTAGCGCGCGTCTTTCCGAATCTGCCGAGAAGTTCTCGTCCGATACGGTGTTATCGCAGCTCTTCGAGCAGTTGCTAGCTGCGCTACGCGCGGCAGTCGGCAACCTCCGCTCACTTGCAGACAGCTTGCGCACAGTCGCGCGAGAGGCTGAGCGGATCGCGGAGGAAACTGAGTTTGCATTCCTCGTCGATCCAGACCGTCAGATCCTGTCTATCGGTTACGAGATGGCTGCACAGAAACGACATCAAGCCTGCTACGACATGATTGCCTCTGAGGCAAGAATCTCCACCTTCCTGGCAATTGCGCGCGGCGATCTTTTACAGCAAAGCTGGTTTAAGCTTTCCCGCGATCACGTTCATGCGTTTGGCCGCTTCCTTCTTCTCTCATGGAGCGGAACCATGTTTGAGTACCTGATGCCGGCGCTATGGACACGCAGCTTTCCAGGCACACTGCTGGCGAATACACAGTCTGCTGTTGTGCACGTGCAGCGCGCCTTTGCTGAAAAGCTGGGCCTTCCCTGGGGCATTTCGGAGTCCGGCGGTGCCACCCGGAACGATTCTGGGCATTATCACTACTTTGCTTACGGCATTCCTGATATTTCAGCATGGGGCGAGGCATCGGCTGGACCCGTGATCTCGCCGTACTCTACATTTCTCGCCCTGAACATAGATGCGCCGGCAGCCGTTCAGAATTTAAGAAAGATGGAATCCAATAAATGGATGGGCGACTTCGGGCTCTACGAAGCAGCGGACTACACGGCCTCGCGCCGCTCACCTTCCCTGGTTAAGGAATGGATGGCGCATCACCAGGGAATGTCGCTGCTGGCAATCACGAACCTTCTGTGCGGCGACATCGTGCAGCGATGGTTTCATGCAAACGCTCTAGTGCAGGCCACGGAGCTTCTTTTGCATGAGACACCCGTGAAGAAGTCCACATTGCGGGCACGAATGAAGGAGCTGGCACCACTAGGCGCAGGCAGCTGAGCTTATGCGTACTTCAAATCTTTCTCATGGCTGAGTCTTGATCAGCACAAGAGAGTTTGGCATGAGCATCAGCTTGAGTCTTCCCTCATGCAGTTGTGTCTCCTCGGGCGCAGGTAGTGCCGTTGCGCGATTCATCTGCTCTACCTGCACTGGCGTTGGCGCAAGAGGGCTTCCCATCGCTTTATATGCCTTCAGCACATTGCCGTGATCGTCATCCACCCTTTGAATCGAAACACGCGCATCTGCAGGCATGTGATGAAAAACCAGATCGATGGTCTTCGTCTCACCGGTCTGCCCTGGATCCACAAGGTTCCACGCTGCTATCGCAAGCTCGCCGTTCTGTTTGTGCGTTACAAGCACATTATTTGATTTGGCAGGCAGGCGTTCTGTGCCAAGTTGATGCAGTAATCCATAGGCGTAATAGCTCGGCTTGTTGATGCCTCCTTCAGCTCGCAATCCAAACATGCCTATGAACGGCTTCGAAATCGGACCGCCTTCTTCAAATACATCGGAGAAGGTCCAGAACGACATCATCTCCACCTGCCCATCACACTGGCGAATGGTATTGGCGAGCGCAGGCCCCACAAATGTCGTATCGCGCGACTTGTTCATCCCCTGCACACTCCACTCGGTCCAGAAGAGCGGAAGATCTCGCTGAGATGAAGCGCGAATCTCATTCCTTACCTTGTTCACAGCTTTGCACACGCGCTCGTCCATCGGCACTTCTTCCTTTGTGCCAAAGAGATCCTCTGCTGTATCGTCCGCATACCCGTGCGTCGTCACGAAATCCACCGGAACGTGATTCTCGGCAGCGTATTTCAAAAACTCGGGAACCCAGTGTGCCGCGGCCGTTGCCGGGCCGCCCACGCGCAATCGGCTGTTGACTGACTTCAAATCGCGCGCAGTGTGCGCGTATAAGTCAAAATACGATCTATCCCTGGGAATGCCATTCCAGAAATCGATATTTGGTTCGTTCCAGACTTCGAAGTACCATTGGGCGACTTCATCTATCCCGTAGCGGTCGATAAGATGCTGTGCAAAATGCCGCATCAAGTCATCCCATAGCTCCATGCTTTTGGGCGGGGAAACATTCTGCTTGTACCAGAACGGATGTAGCGCATCCGGATTGAAGGCCAACTTTTTTGGCATAAAGCTGATCTCGACGAACGGACGTACGTCATTTTTCAACAAGCCATCGTAAATCTGATCCACGTATGCGAAGTTATAAACCGGATTGCCATGCTCATCTTCGTTGTAAACGCCAACTTCATCGTGCAAGATCGCGTGGAATCGAACATAGCGAAAATCTGAGACCTGTTTTACGGCGCGCAAATCTTCGCGATAGCTCTCGCGAAGCGACAGGATGGCGCGCCCTGAGCCAAACATCTGCTCCCAGAAATGTGGAAACGGTTTTGCTGCGGCCTGCGCATCAATCTCGATTGTTTCCTGTGCAGACGCTGTAAGCTCTGCTGCCGCTAGCAGCACAAATACGAACACAGCACAACGAAAAGTTCGGCATCGAAGCATGCTTAGATCCTTCACATCCCACCCCGCATTTCCATTCATGCGGAACCATCCATCATAGACAAAACATGCGGAGGGATGAACATTCCCTCCGCATGGCACTGAATGACAAGTTCGCAAGCGAACAGTAATCAGAAGCTGAAGCGCGCCTGGAAGTCGATGGTTCTTGCTCCAAGCGCTCCTGATGCCTGACCCAGGTTGGGAGCAGTAACACTGGTTGCAATGTCGCTGGGATTGATGTTTAACAGATTGAATGCATTCAGCATATTCATCTTGATCTCAATCCTGGCGTTTTCACCGAGCACACGCATCTTCGGCAATCCAAAGGATTTCGCAAAGTTCAGATCGATGTCCCGATAACGCGGACCGGGAAATGTATTGCGACCAATTCCCGGCGGAGGAATAAATGCGGCTGCAGTCTGCCCGGGATTGTCTGCAATCGCATTTGCATAATTAGGAACGGAGAAGTAATTGTTCATGAACTGATCGGGGGCGGGATTGGGTGTGCCGGGGTTTGAGAAGTTGCTTCCAGTCTCGAAAGCCTTGTTGCCGGTGTCCTTGCCGGCCCCGCCGCGATAGGATGGGCGCAAATTCTGGAACCCATAGTTGCACTCATTGCAGTAAATCTGGTGTCCCAGGTTATAGACCGGAGTCCAGCCAAACCCGGAATGAAGCGTCATAATACCGCTGAGTGTCCATCCACCAACGACTTTCTCAGCCCAGTTATGCTCACCATGAAAGATAACTGGCTGCCAGATACCGAACAGTTTGAAGTTATCCGTGATGTCAAAATCAGACCGGCCATATGTGTAAGCAGTGTTATACAAATAAGCATCTCGGAAGTACGGACCTGAGTTGGTATCAAAACTGTGCGCCCAGCTGTATTGTGCCTCCACTGAAAAGGTGTGGGAGAATTCATGCTTGATGCCGGCTAGCATCATGTTATTGTTCGATTCACCCTGGCTGCCGAAGGTATTGATGCTGCTGACCAACGGATTCAGCCCGGCGCCATTGATGATTCCATATGCATTCGAATCGTAGTTGTATATCAGGTGGCGGCTGGTACTGCCAACGTAGCCCAGGTTTGCAACCCACCTGTGCCCTAAGTCAACCTGGGTTTCAAGCGAATAATGGTAGGTGTACTGAGTGGGCATATTGCCAGGCAGAGCGCCGAGATTTGCCCCGCCTCCAGTCGGCAAGCCTGCAGAGTTAAACGTGGTGATCGCATGCGGGTTCGGCGGATAGCCGGTAATATCATCAGGATTGCTTGAAGGCTCATAGAGAATATTTGGATTGATGTTAGTTGGCCCCGTGCTGGTGCCTGGAATAGAACTTGTCCCCGGCGGATTGCTATTGTAAATATTCGCCGTAGCAATCTGTTGCTGGTTGAAATTCAGGCCAAAACCTCCGCGTACATCCACCTTGCTCTTGAGAGCAGCAGGACTCCAATTGAATCCAAGCTGCGGTCCAAAGTTAAGCTTTTGCGCATTCCATGCATCGATCCCGGTCCGTATCGAAATCCCGGTCAGCAGGCTTGTCCCACTGCCAAATCTTAGAACGCCCATGTTGTTGTCTTTGTCAGTCAGCGAACCAAAATAGGAGTAACGGAGTCCGGCGTTCAAAGTCAGGTTTGGACCAACCTTCCAGTCATCCTGGTAGAAGATGCTCCACATATTCTCACGATTGTCGTTGCGGAAGCCGCCGGGAAGACCTGTCGTTGCCTGGAACGCTCCGTTCTCCGCCTCAGGCGCATCATTCAGGAAGTCCCAAATGTTATAAAAAGTGTAATTCGGTATACCAATCGGGTCGTTCAGATAGTAGAGCCGCGTAAAGTCAAAGCCGAACTTCATAGTCTGTCGGCCAACTATTTTGGTGGCGACATCTTTATACCCATAAGTCCATTGATCATAAACTCCGGGAGTGGGAAAGCCCCACGCGCCGATGCTGATGCTGCCAATCTGCGCGGGGCCGGATGTAAAAAGTTGATCCTCGGGCAGGCCAAGCGGAGCCTGTGAGTTGCTCAGCACTTCGTTGTAGCGCCAGCCTGCTGCATTGGCACGGGCTTCATTCAGGAATGTCGGTGAAAACGTGTGGTTCCAGATCAGCGAAAATGCATTATTGGTCTGGTCGTGATTATAGAGTTGATAAGCGTATGCGCCGTTATAGTCGCTTGTTGACGCAGGAACCCAGTAAATTGCAAAAGCCAGATGGTCTTTGGCAGTTACATCTGCGTCAAGCCGCCCGTTGTATTGTTTGAAGTCGTCAGTGGTGGGAATACTTAGCGTGTATTGCGTAATGTCAGCAACAGTGCCGAGTCCGCTGCCAATGCCAGGATTTGCAGAATTTTGATACGAAAGATCCTGTGTGCCTAGTCCTGTAGTCAGGGGTGAGCCGATATTCAAGCCCTGCCCAGAGATCGTTGCGCAGTTTGTGCCTTCCACCAGTCCAGCATTGGCGCACGTTACAGAACTAACTGGCGTACCTGAGACAGTTGATCCTTTAAAGCCAAGATATTGGGCGGCGATGCTGTTCGCCGGGGCCAGGCCTGAAAATGCAGTGGTCGGATACCATTCGAGGCTCGTTGCCGGGATTGTCTGGCTTTGACCTTCATACGCAAAAAAGGCAAAGACTCTGTTCTTCCAGATTGGGCCCCCAATACTACCCCCAAGCTGGTTATAGCGGTCTTCATCGCGCAGTAGACCGCGCTGGGCGGGCGTCTCCGATTCTCCGCTTGTTTCCACGGATTGAGGACCATTCCAGCGCTGATATGCATTCAAGCCGGGACGCACCACCTGGGTGAAAAAGCTTCCGTGGATCTGGTTGCTGCCACTCTTGGAAGTGATCTCGGTCAATGCGCCAGTGAAGCGGCCATTTTCAGCGTCGTAAGCATTGGTAAGAATCTGGACGTTGCCGATCGAGTCCTCGCTCGGGGTGATGATTGTTGCGCCGCCCCAGGCCGCGCTCACCGTGCTGATGCCGTCGATTGTGTAGCCGTTGGTGTCAAACCGGCCGCCATTCGCGCTTGCAGAAGCGCCATTTTCCGTAGCGAAGACACTGCTCGAGTGTCCCAAATTGCCGCCGCCACCCGACGATACGTTCGCCTGCGTTCCGGGAGCCTGGAATCCACCCCCACCAGCCGACTGCGCGCCATCTGATAGCACTCCGGGGGCCAATCGAATGAGACTGGTGGCATCGCGCTCGTACACCGGCATGTGCTGCACTTCATTGTCAGAGATTGTTCGGCCCAGTGTGGCGCTTTCGGTGTCGATCAGCGGAGACTGGGAAGCATCCACAGTCACAGTCTGCGTGGTACCGGCGACCTCAAGCTGAACATTCAGTGCATTCGCCTGCTCCGGAATGATCTGCACATTGTTCAGAACCTTGGTCTGGAACCCATTCATCGTCACCGTCAAAGTAAAATGGTCAGCCGGCAGCGCGTTAAAGTTAAACACGCCGGTCCCGTCACTTACTCTTACTTGCTTTTCATTGGTGGAGTTATTGATGAGCGTAAGTGTGGCACCAGGGATAACTCCGCCCTGCGTGTCTGTTACTACGCCCTGGATAGAAGCGCGATATTGCGCGCTGGCAAATGGCACAAGCGCCAGAAGCATGAGAGCAGCTAACACAATATGCGTTCTCAACATCTTCAGAATGGAGTGGGGAAAAGGAACAGCCTCAAAAGGGACTTGCAGGGGGAAGGACATATTTTGTTTCTCCTTGTTATTGCTCGCTTGCTGCACTGTGCTCGCTTACAATTCCGGAGACCCGCTATTACAAAGCGTGACTACGGGTAGAACCGGAATCGTTCTCCTTCGCATACGACTACTGACTGAGCAACTTACGCTCATAGTCAAGCCACGCCCCGAATGATTGTTACCACCGTTTCAATTACCCTGTCAATTAGCGGAACTGCTTTTGAAATCTAGTTATTAAGAACCTTTGGACGGCCATCCAACCTATAAAACGAAATAAGAATCACAGCAACTAAGCCATAGTTGTAGTTAAGAACGACCATGGCGGGAGACTAGGCTCAAGTGGGATGTCGCTCTCAAGGGTTAATGTTCCGTTAAGCCCTTCTGCAGCCCACAAAAAGCTGTTTTTGCCACGCTTTGTATGCGCGCTGGCATCGGTATTGTCGTTACTCATTGCGGCAGCAGTTGTGGAATAGCCGTGGAATGCTCATACACATTTGTTTCTACAAGCATGCAATGGCTACCGTTACGTGCCTACATAAAGACAATGCAATGAATATCTCCTGCTTATCAATACTCTTGCGGCGCTCAGCGCGCAGCCGATTTCAGCTCAATCACACAGTGTTGAAGCCGAGAAATGTAATACTCCTGTGCTATAAAAAGAGAAATGTATTTATTTCTTATGGAGAAAATTAGTCAGAATCTAATATGGCAAAAACCGCATTGATCACTGGCATCACCGGGCAGGATGGGGCGTATCTTGCTGAGTTCTTGCTCCACAAGGGCTATGAAGTGCATGGGATCAAGAGACGGAGTTCTCTATTCAACACGGACCGTATCGATCATCTTTATCAAGACCCGCACGTGGACGGCAGAAAGTTCGTTTTGCATTACGGCGATCTGTCAGATTCCACGAGTCTTGTTCACATTGTTCAGAAGGTTCAGCCGGATGAAGTTTACAATCTCGGCGCTCAGAGCCATGTTGCAGTCTCTTTCGAACAGCCCGAGTATACCGCGGAAGTGGATGGCGTAGGCACCCTTCGTCTCCTTGAAGCTATCCGCATTCTTGGCCTGGATCAGAAGACGCGCTTCTATCAAGCCTCCACATCAGAGCTTTACGGCTTGGTACAGGAGATTCCACAGTCTGAAAAGACCCCCTTCTATCCGCGCTCTCCGTACGCTGTGGCAAAGCTCTACGCCTACTGGATCACGGTAAACTACCGTGAAGCCTATGGCATGTATGCCTGCAATGGCATCCTCTTCAATCATGAGTCGCCCCTGCGCGGCGAGACCTTTGTGACGCGCAAAATTACCCGCGCGCTGGCTCGCATCAAGCTCGGCCTCCAGGACTGCCTCTACCTCGGCAATCTCGACTCTCTCCGCGATTGGGGACATGCGCGCGATTACGTCGAGATGCAATGGCGCATGTTGCAACAGGATGGCCCGGAAGACTTCGTCATCGCCACCGGAGTCCAGCATTCCGTGCGTGAATTCGTCACAATCGCCGCAAAAAAGCTAGGCATAGACGTTTCGTGGCAAGGCAACGGCGTTGATGAAATCGGAGTCGACGAGAAGGGCAACAAAATCGTTGCAGTTGACCCGCGATATTTCAGGCCCTCTGAAGTGGAAACTCTGCTAGGCGATCCGACCCGCGCTCATGACAAGCTTGGCTGGAAACCGACGGTGACCTTCGAAGAGCTTGTTACTGAGATGGTGGAAGCAGATCTTGCGACCGCTAAACGCGACCATCTGGTGAAAACACATGGATACGTTGCGTATGAATATTTCGAATAAGTCGCCGTTTGAAGGCAAAAGAGTTTACGTCGCAGGCCATCGTGGAATGGTCGGCTCTGCCATTGTGCGCGGTCTCGCACAACACAATTGCGCGGAGATTATCACGCGCTCACACTCGGAACTCGATCTGACGGACTCAGCTGCCGTCCTGACATTCTTCCGGCAGGAGCGTCCTGAAATCGTCTTCCTTGCAGCGGCAAAGGTGGGCGGAATCATGGCCAATAACACCAAGCCAGCGGAGTTCATTGCTGAGAATCTGGCCATCCAGGACAGCGTCATCCGTGCTGCGCATGAGATTGGCGTGAAGCGTCTCCTTTTTCTTGGTTCCAGCTGCATCTATCCTCGCGATTGCCCGCAGCCGATCAAGGAAGAGTACATGCTAACCGGCCCGCTGGAATCTACCAACCGCCCGTACGCGTTGGCAAAGCTCGCCGGCATAGAGATGTGCTGGGCATTCAATCGCCAATACGGCACCGAATTTCTTTCTGTCATGCCGACGAACCTCTACGGGCCAAATGATAATTACGATCTGAAGAATTCCCACGTGATTCCTGCGCTCGTGCGCAAGATGCACGAAGCGAAGGTACAGAATGCTTCCGAAGTAGTCATCTGGGGAACTGGTACTGGTCTGCGCGAATTTCTGCATGCGGACGATATGGCGGATGCCTGCCTGTTCTTGATGCAGCTTCCGGACGAAGTCTACCTACCAGTAGTGCAGTCGGAAACAACTGCACCGCTGATCAATATCGGCTGCGGAGAAGATCAAACCATCCGGCAGCTTGCCGAGCTGGTGCGTGAAGTCGTCGGCTTTGAAGGCGAGCTTGTCTTCGACACTACCAAGCCAGACGGAACTCCCCGAAAACTGCTCGACATCTCCCGTATAAAACAACTCGGCTGGGTGCCCCGCATCGACCTGCGGGACGGCCTAACTTCCGTCTACCAGGAATTCGCAGCAAAGCAATCCGCCACCGTTTAGCAGGACGCCCTCAATAACAAAGCCGCAAATCCAAACGGATATGCGGCTTTATCTTTTAAACTGAATTCCACTTATGCTTACATTCCCGCAGGTTTAGGATCCTTCGGGTCATACTGCGCCACTTTAACCTTCCGCGCCAAGCCAAGCTTCGAGAGTATCCAGATTCCCCAGAAATTTGGATCGACCTCATACCACTTGAGACCATGCCGCGCGCTCACCGGATGTGCATGGTGGTTGTTGTGCCAACCCTCGCCACCGGTCAATAGAGCCACCCACCAGCTGTTGCGTGAGTCGTCCTTGGTCTCAAAGCGCCTGCTGCCCCACATGTGTGTCGCGGAGTTCACCAGCCACGTCGCGTGAAGCCCCAGCGTCACGCGAAGTCCCACACCCCACAACACCATTGCAATCCCGTTCAGAAGTCCGCCAAAGTACCATCCACCGGCAAGCAGCAGTACGCCGCTCAGCGTAATCGGCACCCAGTGATACTTGCTCAGCCACACATGAAATTTATCCTTCCGCAGATCCGGCGAATAGCGCGACAAAGCCTCAATTTGCGAGTGCAGGCTCTTTCCAACGAGAAGCCAGCCCGCGTGCGCCCACCATCCACCTTCTTGCGGCGTATGCGGATCGCCTTCGTGATCGCTCATCTGATGATGGACACGGTGCGTCGAAACCCAGAAGATCGGCCCGCCCTCGAGCGACAGCGTCGCGCACACCGACATCACGTACTCCAGCCACTTCGGCACATGATAGCCGCGGTGCGTCAGCAGGCGGTGGTAGCACATGCCAATGCCCACATTGATCGCCAGAATGTAAAGAATCGCGGAAACAGCCAGCCGCTGCCACGTAAAGAAGAACAGTGCCGCCACCGCCGCTACGTGAAACGCACCCATCGCAAGCAGGGTGGTCCAGTTCACGCCGTCGACAACTGTCGCCTTGCGGCCCATCTTCACCTGCTCGCGTGCCGGAACTACATGCACCACAACGCTGGCAGAAGAACCAGGTGCGTTATGCAGCGGCTTGGCAGGAACAACCGTTGTTGTTTCAGTTGATGTGGCGGGGGCAGGTACGACTGTTGCCATTCGGTAGGGTATCCTCACGCGAGTGGCATAATCATCCACTCTTACATAAATTGTATCTGAGCATCTGCTCTCGCGCATCTGCGCCGACCCGATTATTTGCCATCCATAAGCGCCAGTACCATTCCGGGCAAAGTTTTACTTCTAGTCCCCACTCCCCTGGCGTGCGCTTATCGACCCATACGCGCTGCTGTTCGTCACAAAAATCTGGTCTACCACTCCCCGCGTCACGCGATACAGCGCAAACTGCCGCTGTGTGGCCCCGCGCAGCTCAAACAACAGCTCGCCGCGGTTATCCGCGAGTGCATCTACCACATCCACCAGAATCATTCGCGGCGTCTCGTCCAGATGCGCCGAATCTGCCACATTCTTGAACACAACCCTCAATCCGCCATATAGATCTGGCTGTGCAATCAGCGTGACATATCGCTCCTTGTCAGCCCCGTTTGGCACTTTTGCCGAAAACACCAGCGTTGCTCCCGATCCATACGCCAACTCATAGACCCGGAGCTGCTCCGCTTCGAGTTCCACGGGGGCAGCCGCAGGAACCGGCTTTACCGGCTTCTTCACTGCCGTACCCGTGCTACTGGTCTTCGCTGTGGTCGTGCTCGTCTTTGAACCGGTGCTGCCGGTCTTTTTCGGTGCGGGAGTCGGCGGCGTCACAATTCCCAAAGCGATCCGCGCCTGATCCTCCAGCGCTTCCTTCATCTTGTCTTCGTCCTCTGGACTGGCCCATGTAAAGCCCCACGGATGGTCAGGCTTGTCCTTCTGATCGGAGACTCCCACCACCTGCCGCATATCCGGCGGCATCCCCATCAAGCTGGGCAGAATCTTGATGCCCTGCGAGTTATCCTTGCCCCGCTGCAGGCGCGGCCGGTCGGGGTCGCTCACGTTCGGCAGCGCATCCACATGCCCAATGTCGTCATCGCTTTGCGGCTTTGCCTTCTTCATCACTGGCCGGTCGCTGTCCGATTGGCCCGCATTATTTCCGGAGCTGCTTCCTGAATCGCTGCTCGTCGAATCTGCCGATGCCTTCTTATGCAGTACGGGTCTGTCGGAATCATCCCCGGAGCCGGATCCTGAACCCGAACTACCCGATCCACCGCTGTTCGCGCTTCCCTGCGCGGCGCCCGAACCATTGGTCGGCGCGTCGTCGGGATGCTTTTTACGGTGCAGGACAGGCTTATCGTCGTCTGCGCTGTCGTCATCCAGCTTGGCAGTCGCCGCAAAAGCTGGTCTCGCTGCCATAGGAGCCTTCCACTGGCCGTACCCCACCCACGAACCCATCTCCTGCCCGGCGTTCTTCACGTCAAACCGCCCCACCGTGGCCCCGTTCTTCTTCAGCAGGTACTCCACCTCGCCGGCCAGTGCCAGCGGCTGCGGCCGAGCAAGATAAATCCCCGCATCCTCCAGCTTTTCCCCGTTATAAATTGAAATCGGAATCAGCCGGCTGGTCTTGATCTTCCCCGGAACCCCGGGTTTTACCTCTTCGCCCGTCCACTCCAGCACTGCCACGGCGCGCAGAGGCGGCGCATCCTTGGCTTTCTTGTCCGCCTGGCTGCCACCTTGGGCTGACCCCTGAGTTTTCGTCTGGTTTCCACCATATTGCGCCCACAGGCAGGCGCCCGCCATCAGCGTCGCCCATGACACCGCACGCCCC